>Ga0187812_1000855_pt1 | contig 10533 bp, 9 predicted proteins | sample NC_S_2_FD_130582 | JGI IMG/M metagenome (GOLD analysis project Ga0187812, IMG submission 130582) | Wetland sediment microbial communities from Neuse River Estuary, North Carolina, USA - ASW-S_2 | ecosystem: Environmental > Aquatic > Freshwater > Wetlands > Sediment | place: USA: North Carolina... | reverse complement strand
TGCCTGGTCCGGCCACCGACGGCGTGCAGCGCATCCAGGCGGTCGACCGGGCCATCGTGCTGCTGAAGGCGGTGGCCGCGAGCACCACCCCGCCGACCGTGCTGGAGCTGGCCCGCCGGTGCGGCATCAACCGGGCCACCGCGTGGCGGCTGCTCCGCACGCTGGAGCATCACGGGCTGGTGGACCGGGATGCGGTCACCCAGCGGTACACGGTCGGCTACGGCGCGACCGTGGTCGCGTCCGCCGTGACCGACGACGCGCTGATCCGCCGGGTGCGGCCGCTGCTGACCGACCTGTGCCTGCGCACCGGCGAGGCGGTCACGCTCGCCGTCGCCCACCGGTTCCACCTGGTCTACGTCGACCAGGTGGAGCCGCCGAACATGATGGCGCCGAACTGGCTGGACAAGCCGCTGCCGCTGCACGCCACCTCCGGCGGCAAGGTGTTCCTCGCCTGGCTGGGCCGCGACGAGCGGGACGCTATCCTGCCCGCCGAGCTGCCGCGCTACACCGATCACACCGTCACCGACCGGGAAGAGCTGGAACGCGAGCTCGCCGAGGTCCGCCGGACGGGGTTCGCGCTGTGCGACCGGGAGTACGAGGAGTTCTCCTCCGGCGCGTCAGCGGCCGTGCTCAACTCCAGGCGCGCGCCGATCGCGGTGGTCAACGTGTGGGGTCCGGCGCCCATGAACTCGGCCCGGCGGCTGCGCGAGATCGGCCAGGCGGCCGTGCGGACGGCCGCCGAAATCGGCGACCTGCTGGACTGATACCGGAATTGGCCCTGGTACCGGCCGATCATCGGGAAGCTGCCGTAGTTCATCGTGCCCAGGTTCAGCGTGCACAGCTCCGGCCGCAGGTCGAGCACGGGCTGCAGCCGCTCCTCGACGGACATCCCGGTGCCGCCGCCGGTGGAGAAGCTCAGGATCACGTCGCTGCGCGCCTTGATCCCCTTCCCGTACTCGGCGAAGATCGCCGGGTCGGGGGAGGGGCTGCCGTCCTCCGGGTTCCTGGCGTGCAGGTGGAGCACGGCCGCGCCGGCCTCGGCGGCGGCCACGCCCTGCTCGACGATGTCACTGACCGTATACGGCAGGTACGGCGACATCGACGGAGTGTGCCCGGAACCGGTGAGCGCGCAGGTGATGATGACCTTGCCTGCCATCGTGCCACCTCCAGGTGTTCACGATACGAACGCTTTGTTGTTAATGTGCAGCGTATCTGCCCAAATTAGCGTGGGTCAAGGTACCGAAGCGCGGTCAGTCCAGCAGGTCGCGGATCTCGCCGGCGGTCTGGACCGCTTCGCGGCCGATCTCGCGCAGCCGCCGCGCCGAGTTCATCGTCGCCGGACCCCAGACGTTGACGACCGCGATCGGCGACCGCCTGGAGTTCAGCACGGCCGCCGACGAGCCGGAGGAGAACTCCTCGTACTCCCGGTCGCACATCGCGAACCCGGTCCCGCGGGCCTCGGCGAGCTCGCGTTCCAGCTCTTCCCGGTCGGTGACGGTGTGGTCGGTGTAGCGCGGAAGCTCGGCGGGCAGGATGGCGTCCCGCTCGTCGCGGCCGAGCCAGGCCAGGAACGCCTTGCCGCCCGAGGTCGCGTGCAGCGGCAGCGGCTTGTCCAGCCAGTTCGGCGCCATCATGTTCGGCGGCTCCACCTGGTCGACGTACACCAGGTTGAACCGCCTGGCCACGGCCAGCGTGGCTATCTCGCCCGTCCGCAGGCACAGGTCGGTCAGCAGCGGCCGGACCCGGCGGATCAGCGCGTCATCGGTCACCGCCGACGCCACCACGATGGCGGCGTAGCCGACCGTGTACCGCTGAGTCACCGAATCACGGTCGACCAGGCCGTGGTGCTCGAGGGTCCGCAGCAGCCGCCAGGCGGTGGCCCGGTTGATGCCGCAACGCCGCGCCAGCTCGAGCACGGTCGGCGGCGTCGAACTCGCGGCGACAGCCTTCAGCAGCACCATGGCCCGGTCGACCGCCTGGATGCGCTGCACGCCATCAGGCGTCGGACCAGGCACTTCGGCGCTGCCCGCCACTGGCCGTGACATAAGGTGCAGCATAGCCACGATCAGTCCGGCCGCAGACGGGCGCACCCATGACCTGCGGTTTGCTCTGCGCGCTGGGCTGGGAGATCTCCACCCCGGACTGGTCAGCTCATCGGGTAGCGCCGGAAGCCGACGGCGTAGTCGCACCCGGCGCCGAGGCCGATGAACCCGGACATGTTCCGCAGGAACTCGTCGGGGTCAAAGTCGCCGCCCAGGCCCTCGAGGTAGGCGCGGTGCTCGCGCAGCGACGCGATGCCCGCATCGATGGTGTCGGTGACGTCGACGAAGTAGTTCGGCTCGCCGACCGCCGCCACGTACGCGTCCCTGATGCTGGTGCAGGGCGGCCCGGCCTCGGGGAAGACCCAGCCGTTGGCGGCGTCCCGGCAGGCGTCGAGCACGGCGAGCCCGACGGCGCGATGGTCGGCGTGGTTGATCGGCCCCTCCTCGCCCCAGGTCAGGTCGAAGCTCATCGTGATCACCACCTCGGGCTCCAGCCTGCGGAACGCGGCGGCCAGATCGCGCCGCAGCGGAACGCCGTACTCCACGAGCCCGTCGGGATGGTCGAGGAACGCCACCGTGTCCACGCCCACCACCCTCGCGCTGCGCAGTTCCTCCTCCATCCGCAGCGGACCGGTCAGGTCGGGAGACATGCCCGCGATGCCCGCCTCCCCCTTGGTGGCGAGCAGGTAGCCGACCTTCTTCCCCTGCCCGGTCCAGCGGGCCACGGCGGCGGCGACGCCGTATTCCAGGTCGTCGGGGTGAGCGACCACCGCGACGGCCCGTTCCCAGTCCTCCGGCATCGGCTTCATCAGGCCCAGCCCTCCTAGGTTCCCGGCCAGCAGCCAGCCGGGCCAGGCTATCTCACCGGTGCCGGAGCAGACCCAGGCGATTCGGCCCCGGAGCCCCCGCCTATGACCGTTCTGGCGCAACTTCCGAGCCGATTATGCCGGCTATCCGCTAGCAACGACCTCATTAATCTCACAGGCACCATTGGTCACCGCCGGGATTGCCCTGTTTGGGGCTTGTGGGCCACAAACACCGTCTATCGGTACTCGTGGCCCACATGCCCCATTACCGGCCGTAGGCCAGCCGTGGTGATCACGAGATATGAGTCAGGGCCACACTAACGGGGCAGATGTGGCCGGGCTCGGCACTAGCTGGCGGGCTTCGCCCAGACCGAGACGTGCTGGCGGCTCTCGCTGGTGAACGGCTCCCGGTTCCACCCGCTCCAGCGCGCCTGCAGCCGCAGCCCGGCGAGCCGGGCCATCAGGTCGAGTTCGGCCGGCCAGACGTACCGGAAGGGAATGGAGAAGTACTCGCCCCGGCCGTCGTCCACCGTGAAGTAGTTCGAGCTCATCGCCTGCGTGGCGACGTCGTAGACGTCGAACGCGCAGCCCGTCGGGCCGACCTCCCACATCACTGCGGTTTCGCCGGGCGGCAGCCTGCGCAGATCGGGGATCCCGACCTCGACGACGAAACAGCCGCCCGGCTCCAGGTGGGCGGCGACGTTTCCGAAGCAGGCCACCTGCGCGTCCTGCGTCGTCAGGTTCATGATCGTGTTGAAGACCAGGTAGGCGAGGCGGAACGTCCCGTCGACCCGCGTCGTCGCGAAGTCGCCGATCGTCACGCCGATCGCGTCGCCGCCCGGCTTGGCGCGCAGCCGGGCCACCATGGCCCGGGACAGGTCGATGCCGCGGACCGGGACGCCCCGGGCGGCCAGGGGCAGCGCGACGCGCCCCGTCCCGATGCCCAGTTCCAGGGCCCGGCCGCCGGCGGCCAGTTCCGCCAGGACCCCGACCGTCTCGTCCAGCACGTCCGGCGCGAACCTGTCCCCGCACGATTCGTCGTACCCCGCCGCCACGCGTTCGCCGAAATACCCGTCCTTGTCCACGGCCCGGACGGTACCCCGGAAACGCCCGCGGCGCACGCTGTTTTCACTCGAACAAATTCGAACGCAAAGATACCGTGCAGTGAATTACCGGTGTCGGCGCAACCGCAAGTCGCGTTAGATTCCCCGCCCCGAATTGCCAGTCATGGCGCCGCGGGAATGGCGGTGGGGACGCTGCGGAGCGTTGATGACACGCCGTGTGACCTGGACATCTGTTGCGTGAGGGCATCAAAGGGGGAGCATTAGCGCTGTGCAGACAATCCTGGAAAGGAAGGCCACGCCAATGCTCCCGGAGCCGACCATACCAAAGCCGCCGGCTGCCGCACCGGCTCTACCGCAGCAGCTGGTGATGACCCCGCTGTTCTGCGTGCCGGACAGCGACGAATCCGACGTGGCCCCGCCACCCGGGCGCCGGTCCGACCGCCCTCCGGGGCGCCCGGGCCGGCGCACCACCTCGCGCGTCCCCGCGGGCCGGGCGGTCCGCGGCGGTCTGACGACCCCGGAGTCCGGGCCGCGCAAGGACCCGGTGGATCTGCTGAACGTTACCGCGCAGCGACTGAGGAAGGCGCTGGCGCGCAGCTTCCTCCGCTACGGCCTCGCCGGCGATCTGGAGGCCGCCGTGCACGCCGCCATGAACGTGGTCGAGCCGGTACTGGAGGCCAGGGACACCGAAATACTGCGCCTGCGCAGGCTGGTGTCCCCGCGGATCTCCCGCAGGTAACCGGGACTCCTCACCGGGACTCCTCACCGGGACTCCGCCAGGTGCATCCGGATGATGGAGTCGATGTCCGGGTCGGGAGTCAGGCCCAGCCGCGACGCCCGGTCGGCCCGGATCCTGGCGGGCCAGGTCGCAAACATCCGCGAAACCGCCGGGTCGGGGACCCAGTCGATCAGCGAGCTGACCTCCGGCCCGGCTATCCGCTCCAGCGCGGTGGCCATCTCCGCGACGGATACGGTGAGCGCGGGCATGGTCACCGCGGTCCGGCCGCCCCAGGCCTGGTCCGACGACGTGGCGGCGCGCAGCAGCGCGGCCACGGCCTTGGCCGGCGAGGCGAGCGCCACCTCGGTGCTCGGATCGACGGGGCACACCGCCCGCTGGCCGGCCAGCGGTTCCCTGATGATGCCCGACAGGAAGCCAGATGCCGCGGCGTTGGGCCGTCCCGGGCGGACGCTGACGGTCATCAGGCGCAGGGCCCGCCCGTTCATGAAGCCCTTGCGCGTGTAGTCGGCCACCAGTTGCTCGCAGATGAACTTCTGGGCGCCGTAACTGGTCTGCGGGTTGGGCAGGGTCTGATCCTCGATGACGGACGGGAGCGGGTGCTCCTGCGACCCCCCGAAGACGGCGACCGAACTGGCGAACACCACGAGCGGGCCGGTCCCCAGCGCGCGGCAGGCCGCGAGCAGCGCCTCGGTGGCGCGCAGGTTCGCCCGCAGGCCGAGGTCGAAATCCGCCTCGCATTCCCCGCTCACCGCCGCAGCCAGGTGGAAGATCACGTCGGCGCCCGCGAGCAGGTCCCGCCCGGCCGCCACGGGTTCGAGGAGTTCGGCCAGGTCGCCGCGGACCTCCGTCACCCGCCCGCCGGCGGCCAGATCGGCCAGATCGGCCAGATCGGCCAGATCGGGCGGAACGGGCACGTGGTCGATGAGCGTCACGCGAGACAGCGGGCGGGTCCCGCCGCCCGCGACGTCCAGCGCGCCCGCGGCCAGGAGTTCCCTGGCCAGCCGGGCGCCCAGGAAGCCGGCCCCGCCCGTGATCACCACGTTCACCCTGGCGCCTCCGTCATGACACAGCGACATTCCCCGTCATGAGCCCCCAGACTGCCACGAGCCGTCCCGGCTGGCCAGCGCCACGCGGGCGGCAGGATCGCCCAATGACCGCGCGGGGCCTGCCGATGGCGGAGAATAGCGTGTGCTGTGAAGGGCGGTGGGGCATGCAACCAGAGCCAGGGCCCCAGTGGTGGCCGCTGAAACGCCAGGACAGCCACGTGGCTGAGCAGATGGTGGAGCGGGCGGCCGAGCTGGCGAGAGATTCCCATGCGCGGACCCGGCACGCCGCGGTACTCGTGCAGGACGAGAGCATGCTCGCCTGGGGCACCAACGGGGTGCCGTTTCCCGGCGAGGATCACTGTCACTGCAAGTTCCCCGAGTTCGGCCACCACGACCAGTGCCGGACCCACGCGGAGCAGCGGGCGATCACGCTGGCTCGCGAGGGCGACGGCTGGCGGATGCTGCCGGGAGCGAAGCTGATCTACGTGCGCCTCGGGCCGGACGACTCGGTGCGGCGCGAGGAACCCCATTTCTGCGCGCGCTGCAGCCGTCTGGCCCTGTCCCTGGGCGTGGCGGAATGGATCTTCGCCATGTCAGAGGGACTGGTCGCCTACTCCTCGGCTGACTACGACCAGGTCGCCACCCTCAGGTGGTAGCGGGGCCTTCACGGCCAGGTCACCGAGCCGGACGGGGCCCGGAACCACCACGCTCGCATTTATCCCGCGCATCCGCAGCTGGCGCCCGATCCGCCCGTTGACGAAGCGCATCGCCTCGCCGCCGAAGCGCTCGACGAACTTCGCGCAGCCCGTGTGCGGGGCCTCGCTGACCCGGAGCACGGCCTGACCCACCGCCAGCAGGCTCCCCGCCGGGAGGTTGTCGACGGACAGGTCCAGGTCGAGGTAGAGCTGATCGCCGCACAGGGCCATCCGGTCGGTGCCGCCCGCGACCAGCTCGGCCACCCTGGCGTTCATCACCGTGATCTGCTTGTGCGGGTCCGCCGATCCGTCCGGCGTTCTCGAGCTGCCGCGGGCGAGCCAGTTGTCGCCCGCGAGCCCCGTTTCCCGGCTCAGGACCGCCTCGGCCAGCACTTCGCGCTCGTCCACCGAGGGCCGCCGGACGATCAGCACGAGCCTGCCGCCGTCCGGCGGCGCAGCACGGATCAGGTCCAGCCCGGCCATCAGGCGCTCAGTCGAGAGATGCTCCATGAGCTGATTCTCCCGCATTGGCCGAGGCAAGACCCGGGCCGGATGGTCACGGTCGACCGCAGCCGGGCACGTCGACCGGGAGGGCGAGTGCGGGCCGAGGGGGCCGAACGCCAGACGGCCGCGCCAACCTATGACCGGGCCGGGCGCCGCGACCAGGCCGAACGCCTCCGGCACGAGGCACACGTCCTGATGGCGGCGATCGGAAACCTCAGCGCATGGGCGTTACGTGCACGAGAAGGTGGCCGGCGCGACGTTGGTGCCCGTGTAGTTGGCGTTGAAGCCGAACGTCGTCGACGCTCGCGCGGCCAGCGTGCCGTTCCAGTACATGTTGCTGACCGTCACGCTCTGACCGGATTGCCCGGAGGAGGCGTTCCATATGTCGGTGATCGTCTGGTTGCCAGGGAAGGTCCAGCCGACGTTCCAGCTGGTGAGCCCGGAGGCTCCCGCGGTCACCGTGACGAGGGCCTGGTATCCGCCCGACCAGCTTTCGGTGATCGCGTAGGTGACCGTGCAAGCCCCGCCCCCGCCTCCGGTCGAGCCGATGCTCCAGGTGAAGGTCGCCGATCCCGATGCCCCGGTGCCGTCTCGTGCGGTCACGGTCGTGCTGTACGTCCCGGCGGTCGTGGGGGTGCCGGAGATCAGCCCCGTCGAGGAGTTGACGGACAGGCCCGGCGGCAGGCCGGTGGCGCCGTAGGTCAGGGTCTGACCGGTGGCGGAGTCGGACGCGCGGACCTGGGCGCTGGCGGCCGTGCCGACAGTGCCCGCCTGGCTGCCGGGGTTGGTGACGGTGACCGCGTTCCCCCCGCTGCCGACGTTCACGGAAAACGACCTGGTCGCCAGGCCGGCGCCGCCCTGCCATAGCTCGAACCCGGCCTCGACGTCGATGAGGTAGCAGGAACTCGACAGGTACCCGCGGGTGATCGCGTCCTGGGCCAGCGGCGCGAGATCCAGGTTGGTGACCGAGGTGGTGCCGGTGGTCATCGAGTACGAGACGGTGTCCCCGAAGCTATTCGCGCCCTCCCAGACGTTATAGGAGCGACCTGCGATGCTGACGTTCGCGGCCACCTCCGAACCGAACGGCTGGACGCTGCCCTGGTGGTTGAGCCAGACCATCAGCTCCATGCAGTTGGGCTGGCCGGTGGTCGTGGCGGTCCGGTTGAACCAGATGTCGTAGGCCACGTCGTAGGCGCCGCTGCCGGTCTGCGTGGTGCTCCAGCTGGTCGTGACCTTGCCCGTGCCCAGGTTGGACGCCTGCACCGGAGTCGCGGTCAGGCCGCCCGAACTGCACTCGCCCCAGTGGCACCCCTGGTAGATCGACGGATACGCGCCCGGGGCCCCGTTGGTGGCGTTAGAGATCGCCGAGTTGGCCACGGTGAAGTCCGCACTGCCGTCCGTGGTGACGCATTCCGCGGCGCTGGAGTCCCACTCGTTGTTCTGGACGATGTAACTCCCGCCGCCCACCGAGGCCGTCTGGGAGTTGCACAGCGTCGTCGTCGCGGCGTGGGCCGACGTGCCTAGGGCCGCGGACACGGTTATCCCGGCCAAGCCCGCCAGCACGACGATGACGAGCAGCACGCGGGCCCGTCCGCTTCTCCGATAGGACATGAGCAGCCTTCCTGAGCAAGTCGGCTGATTCCTGTAGTCAAGCGTAATCAGAGCGTAGTCTACGCCGGTCGCCCGCGGCGGGCCGGCCCTCCAATGAGTCCGGTCAGGGCAGGCAGGCGTCCGCTATCCGACCTGGGCGGTGCGCCCGGCCCAGTAGGGGGCGCGGAGCTGGCGCTTGAGGAGCTTGCCCGACCCGGTGCGCGGTAGCTCGTCGGTGAAGTCCACCGACCGGGGCACCTTGTAGCTGGCCAGGTGCTCGCGGGCGAACGCGGTGATCTCCTCGCCGGTCAGCGCCGATCCCGGCGACCGGACGACCGTGGCGTGCACGGCCTCACCCCACTCGTCCGACGGGATCCCGAACACCGCCACGTCGTAGATCTCGGGATGCTGCTCCAGCGCGGCCTCGATCTCCGCCGGGTAGATGTTCATCCCGCCGGAGATGATCATGTCGGACTTGCGGTCGCAGATGTACAGGTAACCCTCGTCGTCCCAGTACGCGATGTCGCCGACCGTGTGGAAGTCGCCGCGGCTGCTGGACTCATAGCCGGCGTCGTTCTTGTAGTAGGTGTCGAACACCACCTTGGACCGCACGAAGACCTCGCCGGCATGGTCCGGGCCGGTACCGGTGACCTCGCGGCCGTCGTCGTCGAGCAGCCTGATCTCGATCAGGGGCGCCGGCTTGCCGCAGGACCCCGGCTTGCGCATCTGGTCCGCGGGCAGCAGCACGGTGTCCACGCCGAGTTCGGTCGATCCGTAGACCTCGAACAGCGACTCGGGCGGGAAGTCCGCCACGTACTGCTGCTTGAGCGCGTAGCTCCAGGGCGCCGCGTTGGCCACCATCACGCGCATCGAGGAGCGGTCGTAGCGGTCCTTGACCTCCTGCGGCAGCGCGCAGATCATCCGGACCAGCGCGGGCGCGGAGAACGTCGAGCTCACCCGGTACTTGTCCACCAGGCGCAGCCAGTCCTCGGCGTCAAACTTGCGCTGAACGACGATCGTCTGGCCGAACAGCAGGCCCGCGCCCATGAACGCGCTGGGGCCGCTGTGATACAGCGGGCCGGAGGTGATGTAGATGTCGTCCGGCCGGTAGCCGAACAGCATCAGCAGGGCACCCATGACCTCCGGGTCCGGCGGCCCACCCCGGACCGCGCCCTTCGGCCTGCCGGTGGTGCCGGAGGTGTAGATCATCGCCCCGCCCGTGCCCACCGCGTCCCCGACGTCGGGCGCGTGGGCCGGCGCGGCCGCGATGTCGGCGTCGGTCAGCAGGCCGGGCGGGGCCGGACCGCCTACCGCGATGATGTGCCGGACCTTCGCCAGCCGGTCGCGGAGCGCCGCGAACATGGGCGCGTGCTCGTAATCCACGTAGGCGATCTCGGCGTCGCTGTGGTCGATGATGTAGGCCGCCTCCTCCGGCGTCAGCCGGTAGTTCAGCGGAACGGCGATCGCGCCGATCTTCCTGGCGGCGCCCATGACCGCCAGCACCTCGGGCGAGTTCGGCCCGCACCACAGGACCTTGTGGCCCGGCCCGGCTCCCAGGGAGAGCAGCAGGTTCGCGACCCGGTTCGACTGCGCCTCAAGCTCGGCGTACGTCCACACGACGACGGACCCGTCCGGCCTGTCGTCGATGACGCCCGGCTTGTCCGGCTGGGTCTGCGCGTAGATCGAAAGGATGTCGTCCGGCATCGCACCTGTCCCTCAAGAAGTCGCCGCCCATCGCCAATGTACGGAACCTAGTGCGGCGGCCGGAAGTGGCTGAGGATCTGGCGCGCGTAGTACCCCTCCCAGGGCTCTGTCGGGGCCTCGGCCGTGTGTTGCTTGTCGAGCCCCACCAGCAGGTAGATCAGCTCGCTGCGGACCGGCTTGACGCCGAGCAGGTCGGGTAGCTCGGACAGGTCGATCAGCCACTGGGCGTACCAGGAGGCCCAGTCGGCATCGTCTCCGTCGACGATGCGGAACACGCGATGGTGGGTCTCGCCCGCCTCGTGCAGCAGGTCGCTGATCCGTCCCAGCGTCTCGGTCATGTCGC
>Ga0187812_1000854_pt1 | contig 10534 bp, 9 predicted proteins | sample NC_S_2_FD_130582 | JGI IMG/M metagenome (GOLD analysis project Ga0187812, IMG submission 130582) | Wetland sediment microbial communities from Neuse River Estuary, North Carolina, USA - ASW-S_2 | ecosystem: Environmental > Aquatic > Freshwater > Wetlands > Sediment | place: USA: North Carolina... | reverse complement strand
GTTCCAGGCGTTCCAGCGCCAGGCGCGCAGCCTCGGCTTCGCGGTCAAGCCCGGTCCGACGGGACTGCAGAGCATCGCCCTCAAGGACGGACAGCCCCTGACCGACGAGGCCGTCGAGGCGCTGACGGAGCCCGAGCGCGCCGCGATCGCCGAGGCGTCGCACGAGGTGCAGAAGCTCGGCGAGACGTTCGTCCGCAGGGCGCACGAGCTGCAGCACGAGGCCCAGGGCTCCTTGCACGACCTCGCGATCCAGCGGGCCGCCTACACCGCGCAGCCGCTCTTCGCCGAGCTCGGCCGCGCCTTCCCCGAGCCGGCCCTCAGCCGCCACCTCGCCCAGCTTGCGGAGCGCATCGGCGAGTGGCTCGCCCTCTTCGTCCCGCCGGACGGCCAGGAGCCGCCGCCGGACCCGGGCTGGTTCGAGGTGAACGCCCTCGTGGTGCGGGAGAGCCCAGAGGCGCCGGTCGTCTACGAGCCGAACCCCTCCTACTACAACCTGATGGGCCGCCTGGAGTTCGAGGGCGGTCCGGACGGCTCGCTGCACACCGGCTTCCACCTGATCCGCGCCGGCGCGATCCACCAGGCCAACGGCGGCTACCTCGTGCTGCCGGCGCGGGAGCTGGTGCTGAACCCCTTGGCCTACGAGGGCCTCAAGCGCGCCCTGCAGCACCACGTGGTGCGCATCGAGAACGTCGGGCAGCAGGAGCGCCCCGTCCCGACGCTGGGCCTGCGGCCGGAGCCGATCCCGCTCGACGTGCAGGTGGTGCTCGTGGGCCCGGAGGGCGCCTACCACCAGTTGCGCGAGCTCGACGAGCACTTCCGCAAGCTCTTCAAGATGCGCGTCGAGTTCGCCTCGGACATGGAGAACAGCGAGGAGAACCGCAGGTCGATGGTCGGCTTCCTGGCGGGACTCGGCACGACGCACGGCCTCCGGCCGTTCCAGGCCGACGGCGTCGCGCGCATGCTCGAGGAGTCGGCGCGCCTGGCGGGGGTCCAGCAGCGGCTCTCGACGCGCATGTCGGAGATCATCGAGCTCGCCGTGGAGGCCGACGCCTTCGCGGGCCGGCGCGGCGAGCGGGCCGTCACGGCGGAGGCCGTGCGGGACGCCCTCGCCGACCGTCGCATGCGCATGGGCCTGCTGCAGGACCGCATGCTCGAGATGATCGACGGCGGGACGATCCGCATCGAGACACAGGGCGCACGCATCGGACAGGTCAACGGACTGGTGGTCCTGACGGCGGGCGAGCACTCCTTCGGCCTGCCGGCGCGGATCACGGCGCGCACCTACGCGGGCTCCGCCGGCGTCGTCGACATCGAGCGCGAGATCCAGCTCTCGGGTCCGATCCACTCCAAGGGCGTCCTGACGCTCTCGGGCTACCTCGGCTGGCGCTTCGGCCAGTCGCGTCCCCTGGCCCTGTCGGCCAGCCTGACGATCGAGCAGAACTACGGCGGCATCGAGGGTGACTCCGCGTCCTCGACGGAGCTCTACGCCATCCTCTCCGACCTGGGCGGGCTGCCCGTCCGCCAGGAGATCGCCGTCACCGGCTCCGTCGACCAGGCGGGGCAGATCCAGCCGATCGGCGGCGTCAACGAGAAGATCGAGGGCTTCTTCGCCGTCTGCAGGTCACAGGGCCTGACCGGCACGCAGGGGTGCATGATCCCCGTGCAGAACGTCCCGGACCTGATGCTCTCCGACGAGGTGCTCGCCGCCGTGCGGGAGGGCCGCTTCCACATCTACGCGATCGAGACGATCGAGCAGGGCATCGAGCTCCTGACCGGCGTCGGGGCCGGCGACGAGACGACGCCCTTCGCGGCGGGGAGCGTCTTCGCACGCGTCGCCGAACGGCTGCAGAGCTACGCGGACTCGGTGGCTGGCAAGGCCCCTGCCGCGACGTAGGCTCAGCTCGCGGAGGCGGACGGGCGCAGGCGCCGTCCGCCTCGCTTGTTGCCCCTTGGGCGCGGCTGCGCTGCGCCTTTGCGCACTTGCCCGAGCACTTGCGAGGTGGTAGGATGGCGTCGCCAATCGAATAGCGCTTTGATCCTCCTTCAGGGTCCGGTGCAATTCCGAACCGGCGGTGATGGCCTTTGGCCGAGCCCGCGAACCCCGGGAAACCGGGGCCGATCCGGTGAAATTCCGGGGCCGACCGTGAGAGTCGGGATGAGAGAAGGGGCTTTGCATAGCATCGCTATGGACCCAAGGAAGGATTGCCTTCCTTGGGTTTTCGGTCGAGGGGCAGGAGTGGTCCTTTGGCGATTCCGGAAGACGAGGGATACCTGGAGCGCGCCTTCGAGCTCGCCGCGGTCGAGCAGCGCGTCTCGCCCAATCCCCGAGTGGGTGCCGTGCTGGTCCGCGACGGCAGGATCGTCGGCGAGGGCCGGCACCTTGGACCCGGCACGCCGCACGCAGAGGCCGCGGCGCTCAGCGCCGCCGGCGAGGCGGCGCGCGGCGCGACGCTCTACGTGACGCTCGAGCCGTGCTGCCACTACGGCCACACGCCGCCCTGCACCGAGGCGATCCTCGCGGCCGGCGTCGCGCGCGTCGTCGCGCCGATCGAGGATCCCAACCCCAAGGTGTCGGGGCAGGGCTTCAGCGCGCTGCGCTCGGGCGGCGTCGCGGTGGAGGTCGGGGCGCTGGCCGCGCGGGCGCGGGAGATCAACCGGGACTACCTGCACTGGCGCCGCACGGGCCGCCCGCTCGTAACGGCAAAGTGGGCGCTCTCGCTCGGCGGGCAGTCCGCCGCGCGCACGGGCCGGAGCCTCTACATGACCGGCCCCCTGGCGCGGGCGGAGGCGCATCGCCTGCGCGCGGCGCACGACGCCGTGCTCGTCGGGATCGGCACGGCGCTGCTCGACGACCCGCAGCTCACCGTGCGGGACGCCCCAGGGCCTTCGCCCCTGCGCGTCGTCCTGGACGCGAAAGCGCGCCTGCCGCTCGGGGCGCGCCTGCTCGGCGCGCCGGGCGGCTCCCTGGTCTACGTCGCGGACGACGCGCCCGCAGAACGCCGTCGGGCCCTCGCCGAGGTCGCCGAGGTGGCCGCGGTGGGCCCCGGCCCTCTTCTGCCGCTCGAGGAAGTTCTGCTGGACCTCGGCCGTCGCGGGGTGACGTCCCTGCTCGTCGAGGGCGGGGCGACCGTGCACGGGCAGCTCTTCGACCTGGGCCTCGTCGACCGCGTGGCCGTCTTCGTCGCCCCCCTCGTGCTCGGCGGCGCCGAAGCCCCGCCGGGCGTCGCAGGCCTGGGCGCCCAGGAGCCTGCCGCCGGGGTGCGCTTCCGAGAGGGGTCGTGGCGCGTCCTCGGCGAGGACGCCTGCTTCATGGGAACGGTCGAGCGAGGTGGATCCTGATGTACACAGGCATCGTAACGGCGCTCGGTGCCGTCGAGGAACTGCGCTGCGGCGAGGCGGGCGGCCGGATCCGCGTGGGCTGCGACGTCGCCGGCGAGCTCGCGCGGGGCGACTCGATCGCCGTCGACGGCTGCTGCCTCACCGTCACGGCGTGCGACGAGCGCGGCTTCTCCGCGGACCTCAGCCGCGAGACCCTGCGCCTCACGGCGTTCGAGGGGCGGGGCGTCGGCGCCGCGGTCAACCTGGAGCGCCCGCTGCGCGCAGGGGACCGGCTCGGAGGCCACATCGTGCAGGGGCACGTCGACGGCCTCGCGGAGCTCGTCGAACTCGGGCCGGACGGCGAGGGGTATAGGCTCGTGGTGCGCATCCCCGCCCCGCTGCGCCGCTACGTAGCCCTCAAGGGCTCGCTCGCGCTCGACGGGATCAGCTTGACGGTTGCCGCTTACCATGACGGTCAGGCGGAGGTCGCCGTGATCCCGTACACATTTCAAAATACCGCGCTGCACGAGCGGCGGCCTGGCGATCCCCTGCACCTCGAGGTGGACGTCCTCGCCCGCTACGTCGAGGCCCTGACCCGCCCCGAGGAGGCCTGAAGCATGTTCGCAAGCGTTGAGGAAGCGGTCGCCGAGATCCGTCAGGGCCGCATGGTCATCGTGATCGACGACCAGGACCGCGAGAACGAGGGCGATCTCGTCGCCGCCGCCGAGCTGACGACGCCGGAGATCATCACGTTCATGGCCACGCTGGGCCGCGGCCTGATCTGCCTGCCCCTCTCGACCGAGCGCGTGCACGAGCTGCAGCTGCCGCCGATGGTCTCGGAGAACACCGAGCACTGGGAGACGGCCTTCACGGTCTCGATGGACGCCAAGGGCGTCTCGACGGGCATCTCCGCCGCGGACCGCGCGCTCACCGCCCGCATGGCCGCCGACCCGGGCGTGGGCCCGGAGGGGTTCGTGCGTCCCGGCCACATGTTTCCGCTCGAGGCGCAGCCAGGCGGCGTCCTCAAGCGCGCCGGGCACACCGAGGCCGCCGTGGACCTCGCACGGATGGCGGGCCTGCAGCCCGCGGCCGTGATCTGCGAGGTGATGCTGGACGACGGCACGATGGCGCGCACCCCGGACCTCGTGCGCTTCGCCAAGGCGCACCGGCTGAAGGTCGTGACGATCGCCGAGATCATCCAGCACCGCCGCCAGCAGGAGAAGCTCGTCCAGCGCGTGGGCGAGGCCGAGCTGCCGACGCGCTATGGGCACTTCCGGGCCATTGCGTTCGAGGAGATGCTCACGGGCCGCCAGCACCTGGCGCTCGTCAAGGGCGACATCGACGACGGCCAGCCCGTGCTCTGCCGCATGCACTCCGAGTGCCTGACGGGCGACGTGCTGGGCTCCTTGCGCTGCGACTGCGGCGACCAGGTGGCCGCCGCGCTGCGGCGCATCGAGGCCGAGGGACGCGGGCTCTTCATCTACCTGCGCGGGCACGAAGGCCGCGGCATCGGCCTCGGGCCGAAGATCCAGGCCTACGCCCTGCAGGACCGCGGCCTCGACACCGTCGAGGCGAACCTGAGCCTCGGCTATCCGCCGGACCTGCGGGACTACGGCATCGGCGCACAGGTGCTCCTGGACCTCGGCGTCCGCTCCCTGCGCCTGCTCACCAACAACCCGCGCAAGGTGGCGGGGCTCGAGGGCTACGGCATCACCATCGTCGAGCGCGTGCCCATCGAGGTGGAGCGGCGGCCGGAGATGGCCCGCTACCTCGAGACGAAGCGCACGAAGCTCGGACACCTGCTGACGAAGTAGAGGGGGCCTCGGGGTGCGGGAACTCAGGGAGCGGCCGCTCGGTGCGGGACTGCGCGTCGCGATCGTCGCCGCGCGCTACAACGAGATGCTGGTCGGCCACATGATCGAGGGCGCGCGCGAGGCGCTGCTCGAGGCTGGCGTCAAGGACGACGACATCCTGCTCGTGCGCGTGCCGGGGGCGTTCGAGATCCCGGCCGTCGCGCGCCGCCTGGCCGACACGGGCCAACTCCACGCCGTCGTCGCCCTCGCCGTCGTGCTCCGCGGCGAGACCTACCACTTCCAGGTCGTGGCCGACGCGTGCGCCGAGGGCCTGCAGCAGGTCGCGCTGCAGGGCAAGGTCGGGATCGGCTTCGGCGTCCTGACCGTCGACACCGTGGAGCAGGGCCTCGCGCGGGCCGGGCTCAAGCAGAACAAGGGCGAAGAGGCCGCGCGGACGGCGCTCGAGATGGCGAGGCTCCTGACCGCCATCTAGGCATCCGCCCAAGGCGGCCCCCCAGGGATGTTCGACGCGGGTGATGCCTGGACGCGGTCAAGGAAGGCGGCGGGGCGCCCACCCGGGCGCCACCGCCGCCTTCCATCGGAGCCGTCCGGCTAGCTCGCGCGCACCGCCGACCCGCTCAGCTCTTCCGCACAGCCGCGGCAGACGTTCTTGCCGCGGAAGTGGATCATGTCCGACGCGTTGCCGCAGAATATGCAGGCCGGCTCGTACTTCTTGAGGATGACCTGCTCGCCGTCGACGTAGATCTCGAGGGAGTCCTTCTCCGCGATGTCCAGCGTCCGACGCAGTTCGATCGGCAGCACGACGCGGCCCAGGTCGTCCACCTTGCGCACGATGCCCGTCGACTTCATCACGGACTGCACACCCTCTTCCCCCCGGTTCCTGGGCTCACTTTAGCACAGTCACCCAAGCATGTCTCTAATAGAAAACTCAGATAGTTTAAGGTTTGGCCGTTCAGGGCAGACGGTGCACGAGAAGGTAGCTCGTCACGACGACTCCCGCCAGCGCGACGGCGGCGCCGGCGATCAGGCCCAGGGCCGGAGCGGGCTCGGGACCGGCGGACGAGCGCACCTCGCGCCAGTACCGCACGGCGGCGAGCAGCGCGAAGAGGCCGCCGAGACCGGCGAGCAGCGCGCCGAGCAGGCTGCCGGCGCGCGAGGGGCGCGCGTGCAGCACAAGGTCGAAGCGGGCCACGACGAACCCGAACGCGAGGAGCGAGATGCCCGTCCGCAGCCATGCGAGCAGGGTGCGCTCGGCCGCCAGGAGCGCCTGTACGTTCCTTTCCCCGCCCATGACCCACCTCCCACCGTGCGGCCCCTTGACGATGCCAAGAGGTATCTTGCCTGCCGCCGCCCCGCTTCATCGCGGCGGCGGCCCCTTGCGGCAGGGATTGCGCCTTATCCGCCAAATCCTCGTGAGAGGTCCCGCGCAAGGTGCCGTGCCGGTTCGCCGTCCTGCGGGCGAAAGCCCACGGACGGAGTTTGGTGCGCCGATCTTTGTCGCGCCGCAAGCTGCCCTGCGGCCACCCTCGTCAGGGCGGACGGCGGGCTCTGGGCTGCGAGAGAGGAAGTGGAGATCGGTGTGAGGCCTCAAGGCCGTCTCGCCCTCGTGGCCGGTCTCCTGCTGGCGCTCGCGGCCGGGTGCGGCACGGTCGTGCCGCCGCACCACCATGCGGTGCCGCCCCCCAAGGAGAAACCGATCCACGCGATCAAGCCCGCGGTCCTCGCCCCGCCTGCCGCGGGGTCGCTCGGCGCGTTCACGGCGAAGGTGGTCCATGCCACCTTCCCGCAGCGTCCGGCGCTGCTGTCCGTGCAGATGGACAGCGCGACAAGGGGCTTCGGCATCCTGCAGCTCCTGCACGGCACGGCGGTGGCGAGCACGGCCGACGGCGGCTCGACGTGGACCACGCTGCGCGTGACGAAGCAGGCCGCCGTGCAGGTCCAGTCGCCGTCGACGGGCACGGCGGTCGTGCTGGAGAACGGCTGCGGCCACGGCGCCTGCAACGAGACCGCCGTGGAGGCGACGGCGAACGGCGGCAGGACCTGGCGGACGATCTTCGGCAGCAGCCGCTTCGCCGCCGCGTCGCTCAGCTTCCCCTCTGCGGACGTGGGCTTCATCAGCGGCGCCATGCAGGAGGCGTCGACGACCCTGGGCGGGCTGTACGCGACGACCGACGGGGGCCTGCACTGGACGCTCAGGGCGCTGCCCTGCGCGCCGGCGGGCTCGACTCCGTCGCAGTCCATCGCCTTCCTCGACGCCCAGCGCGGCTTCCTGCTCTGCGGCGGGGCGGCCGTCGGCGGGCAGCAGTCCAAGACCTTCTACGCCACGACCGACGGCGGGCGCAGCTGGGCGCCCGTGGCTGCGGCGCTGAGCGGCCAGCTGTCGACGCAGGGGCTGCCCGTCACCGGCTACGTGCACTCCATGTTCTTCGAGAACCAGCAGGTCGGGTTCATCGGCCTCGACCGCGGCGGCGTCTTCATGACGCGGGACGGCGGTCGGCTCTGGCAGGCGGTCTTCGGCCCGCCGCTGCCGACGGCACAGGGACAGGCGTTCTCCGTCGGGTTCAGCGATGCCGAGCACGGCTGGCTCCTGGCGGGCGACGGCCCGCCGCTGTACACGACGAGCGACGGCGGCCTGACCTGGCAGCTCGTCTACCCGACGCTCAGCCCGAGCAACGCGGTGTCCTTCCTCGACGCCGAGGTCGGCTACGGCGCAGGGTGGACGTACGACGGGACCACGGTCCTGCGCACGCTCGACGGCGGCGCCACCTGGGCCGCCATGGGCGACGCGCCCGTCGCGCTCTCGACGATCGAGGTGCTCGGCCCGGACACGCTGGTCGGCCTCGGCGAGGACGCCCTCTACACGTCGCTCGACGGGGGTGCCTCCTGGCAGGAGGAGCCGTTCGCGCGCGGCTGGTACCCGGCGGCACTCGGCATGCAGAACCAGAGCTCGGGCTGGGTGATCGGCTACAACCCCGCATCGGGACGCGTGCTCTTCCGGACGGGGGACGCCGGCTGGACGTGGCAGCAGATCGCGACGCCGTTCGAGCCCGCGGCGGTCGTGCCGGAGGGCGGCGACGTCGTGCTGGCGGTCGGGGTGCCGAACATCGACGCGCTCTACCTCAGCCCGGACGAGCAGCACCGCGTACCGGAGCTGCTGACCGCGCAGACGCCCTACCTCTGGCGGAGCATCGACGGCGGCAACGACTGGCGTCCCAGGGCCCTGCCGGGCTGGACCCCGGCGCAGGGCCTGCCGACGGGCATGCGCATCGGCGCGCACGGCCTCGTCTGGCTGTGGTCGGGCACGAGCATCTGGCTGAGCCCGGACGGAGGCGTGACGCTCGAGCGCATCGCCTTCCAGGCCGTCGGCGGGATCGCCGACGTCAGCTTCGTAAGCGCGTCGAGCGGCTGGCTGCTCACCACGGGCGGCTCGCTCTACATGACCCAGGACGGCGGCCGCATCTGGCAGCAGATCGCGAGCAGCGTCAGCTTCTAGCGGCCCGGCCCCGGATGTTCTGCTCCGCCCACGCCTGCGCCCCCGGCATGCCGCTGCGCAGCACGCGGCGCACGGCGGCGTCGGCGTCGTAGCCCGTGCGGCGCAGGTCTACGTGGTCGCTGAGCATCAGCCAGCACGCCGCCCCCTCGGACGACGTTCCCACACTGCCCGGGCGGACGACGTGGTGCCCCGCTATGTGCTCTTCGCCCTGGCGGTGGCCGTCGCCGGCCACGATCAACCGGGCGTGGGCGGGTGGGCGGTGCGGCGGCTCGCCCTCGCCGTCGAGGGCATGGCAGAAGAAGATCTCGCCAAGGTCCTCGGAGAGGAAGCGGACATCGTGCTCGAGGTGCGCCAGGTAGTCGCGCTGGTGCCCGGTGACGCGCTCCGCCGCCCAGCGGACGACGGGGCCGAAGGGCGCGGCCTCCGCCGCCTTCTTGGCCATCAGGAGGTCGTAGCAGGAGACGACCGCCGCGTCGAGCGGCCCGGCCACGACCGTCGCCCAGTCGCCAAGGGCCATCAGGATGCCCAGCGTCTCGACGGGCAAAGGGCCCGCTGCCACATTGCCGCCGACGACCACCTTGTCGGCGCCAGCCCTGCGCACCTCGCGCAGAGCGGCCTCGAGCGCAGGCAGATTCGCTTGGATGTCGTAGAGCGCGGCGATCCGCATCGGGAACCCTCCTCCGCATGCTCGGACGGTGCAGGCGTTCGCGCCGCCGCGGCGGATCCCTGCCGGTTGACGTGCACCGCCGGGCAGGCTAGGTTGTGGTGAGGCCCGACGGGAGGTGACCGGGTTTGAAGCTGATCCGTCTGGTTCCGCGGGATTCCGCCCAGGCGCAGGAGGGCTGCGGCTGCCAGCACGAGCACGGGTCCGAACACGGCCACGAGTGCGGCTGCGGCGGACACCACGCGGAGCCACACGACGAAGGCTGCGCCTGCGGACACCACCATGAGGACGGCTGCGGCTGCAAGGACTAGCCCGCTCCAAAGCGTCCACAAAAGTTTCTGCAGACCCTGTTCGTCGCCGTAGCGCTCGAAGAGCGCCGCCTCGACGTGCCGTGCCGCGCTCCCCCTCGATGTCGGGTATCATCGCGTCCGCGGCGTCGAGCCAAGCCGGCCCTCTGGGTGGGCCGGCGCGTCCGCGGTGCGGGCGCTTCATCTCGTCCCGCAGGGTCGGCCGGTGGTCGGGGTGGCGCCAGCGCTCGACGACAGGCGCGAAAACGCCCGCCGACGGTCCGCGGCGGGGTGGCTTTGTCGGAGCATCTCTTATCGCCTGTCCTGTTCAGCGACGGGCTCTGGTCCTCGACGGTGGGCTGCGTCGTCGTCGCCCCCCGGTGCCAGGGCACCCAAGACCCCCGTTCCTTAGACGACCATCCTTGCGATCCGCCTGGCCTCCTTCGGCCTGGACGCAAGTGAGCAGTGTCGAGCCCTCACGAGAGGCGGCGGGCGCCCGGATCTTCTCCGGTGCCCGCCGCTTCGCTCAGGCCGGCGTCACTCGCCCGCCCGGGGCGGCGGAGCGGCGTCGTCCGTGTCCTCGCGCATCGCCTTGCGGAAGTCGCGGATCGTCCGGCCCAGGCCCTGGCCGATCTCGGGCAGGCGGCGGGGGCCGAAGATGAGCAGCGCGACGACGAGCAGGATGGCGAGGTGGAGAGGGCTCAGAAGGTCCATCGTGCGCCATCGCCCCTCTCAGGGTTCCTTGCGGCCAGATTAGCGCTCCCTTCGCCGTGCATCGGGTCGCGCGACCCGTGGTGACTTCAGGATCTGCGCAGCTCGGCGACCAGCCCTGCGATCTCCTGCTCGAGCCGGGCCCGCTCGCCGATCCCAGCATGCCCGAGACGTGTCGTGAGGTCCGCCAGGCGCATGCGCAGGATCTCGCGCTCGTCGAAGCCCGCGGCCAAGACCTCCCGGGCAC
>Ga0187812_1000853_pt1 | contig 10541 bp, 7 predicted proteins | sample NC_S_2_FD_130582 | JGI IMG/M metagenome (GOLD analysis project Ga0187812, IMG submission 130582) | Wetland sediment microbial communities from Neuse River Estuary, North Carolina, USA - ASW-S_2 | ecosystem: Environmental > Aquatic > Freshwater > Wetlands > Sediment | place: USA: North Carolina... | reverse complement strand
TCGCCGTATCCCAGGGCGGCGTCTCCGGCTGGACCTCGCCCCTGGTCATCGCGGCCGCCGTCATCGCGGGCGCCGCCGCCGCGCTCTTCGTCAAGGCCGAGGCCGGCCCCCCGGACGCCCTTATCCGCGCCTCCCTCCTGCACCGCAGGAGCCTGCGGGATGGAACGGCCCTCGCGTTCCTGCTCGGCCTCTGGAACGGCGGCGAGATGCTCGTCCTGTCCCTGTACCTGCAGCAGGTCCTGCACGAGTCGCCGCTGTTCACCGGGCTGGTCATCGCCCCCCAGGGCGTGGTCGGCTTCACGATGGGCATGCTCGGCCCGCGCCTGGCCCGCCGCATGGGCGTCAAGCGCCTGCTCGTGCTGACCGCCGCCACGACCGCCGTCGGCTTCGCGGTCCTCACCCAGCTCCCCGCCGACGGGTACAGCCCGGTCCTGTTCGTCGTCACGCTCATCGGCTTCGGCACCGCGGGCACCGCGCTGGGCTCGACCGTGCTCGCCAGCCGCGGCATGGCCGACTCCGATCAGGGCCTGGTCGGCGGCCTGGTCAACACCAGCCGCCAGATCGGCGCCGCGGTGGGCGCCGCCCTGCTGCCCGCCGTCGCCGTAGGCGTCAGCGGCGGCATCGGCGTCTCCGGCGACCGCGCCGCGATGTTCACCGCCGCCCTCGCCGCGCTGACCGCCACCGCCGTCGCCTGGCGCGCCGCCCACCCGTTCTCCGCCCGGGCCCGCACCGCGAGCTAAAACCCCTTTATCCCGAACGCCATTGGTCCCCGCCCCGCGCCGCCAACGCGCGCCGGTCGGTTCTAGGCCCGGTTAGGCCGGTACTCCAGGCGCTGCCTCGCGTCGCGGATCTTGCCGGTCCGCTCGTTCGCCCGGGCCAGCTGTACGGCTCGGTTCAGCACCGACTGGTCGATGAGCCCGGAGTTGACGAGGAACCCGGCCAGCTCGCGCTGGTGGCCCGACGGCTCATTCCAGATGAGTCGCTGAAGCTCCTTCTTGTAGTCGGCGATCGCCGACCCGCTGGTCAGGTTGAGCGCGACCGCGACGTCGAGCATCGGCACCTCCTGGGCCGGGACCTTGTTGCGGATGACCTCCTGGTAGTAGAAGGCGATCGCCATCTGAACCAGGCCGCGCTTGTCGAAGTACGCCCTGACGCGCGACACGGCGTCGGCCACGGGCGGTTCGCCGTCGGACCTGAAGGTGGTCTCGCTCGGCCCGTCCTGCTCGCGCTCGCCGTCGACGGCCGGTATGAGCGCGGGCCGGGCCTGGCGGCTTGTCCAGCTCGGACTGTCATCATCGCGTGGTGGCACGCCGACGAAGAGCACGACCGAGTACATGCCGATGCCGACCAGCCACTCTCCCTCGTCGAGCCGGACCGGGTACGGCTCGAGCCGGGGTGTGGCCGGCGGGATCACGTGTTCGGCCGTGGCCCGCGCGACCTGCGCGCTGGGCGGCGTCCTGGGGTGCCGCCGGGCCAGGTAGATCTCCTGGCCGGTGTCCCGGTTGAACAGCTCCCAGCGGTGGGCCACGTACCGCAGGCCCGCGCAGACGATCCCGCGGTGCAGGTACCGGTCCCGGCCGCCGCTCAGCAGCGCGCGGCCGATCCAGGTGATGTCGTCCGGCGGGCACGGCACGCGCTGGCCGCCGGCCGGTGACCAAATGACAAGCTCCGTTGCCATCACTACCTCACTGGGTTGAGCATTCGCCGGATCAGTCGTCACGGATGGCGATATCCGAGACGATGACGGTCACGTTCTGGGCGGCGCGGGCGCCGATGGCGAGCTGGATGAGCGTGTCGGCCACCTCGTCCGGGGCGGCCGCGCGGTGCTGGCGCATGACCTCGCGCACGCCGTCGCTGCCCAGCGCGCTGATCAGCCCGTCCGTGGTCAGGACCAGTCGCTGTTCGTGGTCGGCGTAGGCCCACCAGCGCTCCGCGTCGACCTCGGTGTCCAGGCCGACCGCGGCGGTCAGCCGGTGGTAATCCGGGTCGGCGGCCAGCCCGGCCGCCCGGTCCGGGTCCACGTCCGCCAGGCGGCCGCCCACGGTGCCCTGGCCGGTCATCCGGTGAATCCCGAGGTTGTCCTGGAGGAGCACCTGGCCGTCCCCGACGTGGGCGCCCTCCAGCCACCAGCCCCGGACCTCGTCCCGGGCCAGGCGCACGACGTCCAGCGCCGTGGCCATGCCCTGGTGCTGCAGGGCGTCGCTGCCGATGGACAGGATGTAGCCGTTCACCCGCTCGACGACCTCCGGGAGCGGTGCCTCCGCCGGGCTCCGCGCGACCTCGTCCACCGCCGTCCGCGCCGCGATATGCGGCGACGGCCGGTCGGACACGCCGTCGGCGATGACCAGGAGCTGCGCGGTGGCCAGGTGCGCATCCTCGATAACTTGCAGGCGGTCACTGTCCTGCGGCCGGGTGCCCGGGGTGCTACGCGCGGCCGTGGCGAACACGAGCTCGGGCTGGGCCAGCGCGGGCGGGATGAACATCCGCACCTCGGTGTGCAGGCCGAACTGGAGCAGGGCGCCGTCGGTGAGCACCCTGCTCTCCCCGGGCTGGACCACGGTGCCGTTGAGCCAGGTGCCGTTGCTGGTAATCGCCGGGAGCAGCCACCACGCGCCGTTGGCGTAGGTCAGGGTGGCGTGCTCCCGGCTGACGGTCGGGTCGGTGAGCACGACGTCGCTCTTCGCGCCCCGCCCGACCCTGACCTGCTTGCTGGTCAGCAGGATCTCCCCGGTCAGGCCGCGTTCTCCCCACAACCACGCGCGCAGCGAACTCCGGGCCTGCCCCGGCCGGATCGTGCGGCTGGACGCCACGGCCTGCCAGAGCGTTACCTCGTCGCGCAGGCCGCCTTCCTCGCCAGCCAGGAACACGTCCCGGGGCGCGTCGTCAGCCTCTGCGTCCTTACGGTGCCGGCCCGGCCCGGCCTCGTCCGGCTGGGCGCGGACGTCCAGGGGCAGGCTCGGCCCGGTCATCATGGTGAGCCGCAGCCCGGGCATACGCGCCGCGAGCACCCCGGCCACCGCCAGACCGCCCACCATGGCCGCATACGCGACGATGCTCAGCACCGAGCGTGTCAGTGTCATGACAGCGTCGTCTCCCCGTCGTGGGGACCCGCCGCAGCGACCGGCCCCGCTCCGCCCGGCCCCGCTCCGCCCGGCCGTGTATCGGGCGGCACGATCGTCGGCGGGTCGTCCTCGTCCGGGCGCTCGTGACGGCCGTAGGCCGCCGAGCCGCCCGCGCCCCCGAACGGCGAGGGGCCGCCCGCGTGACCCCCCGCGCCGTCGGCCGACCGGCGCTGCCAGTCGGCCAGCAGCGACGCGAAGGCCGGCTCCTGTGTGACGCTCAGGCCGGCGGGGTACTCGGCCTCGCCGTTCTCGTTCGCCTGCTCGTAGATGGCCATCAGCTGCTCCCTCACTCGCTGCGGCATGGTTTGCGGCTTTCCTGGAGCTCGCATGTTCGGGTCGCGGCTGAGCCAGCTCCGCAAGAGCGTGTCCAGGTCGGCGGGAACGTAGCCGATCAGCACGGCCACCGGAACCGGGTCCACGAACCCGATGAGCTCCTTGAGGTCGAAGAACGCGGTCGCGTTCTCCCACCGGCCCAGCTCGTCGATGATGCCGAGGGACTGGGCCTCCCGGTACATCGGCGGATGCCCGGTCAGCATCTTGTAGATGACCGCGGCCAGCGCCCGCAGGTCGGCGTTCCTGGTTATCCAGCCGGGCCGGCACTCCATCTGCTCGGGCGGCGCGTAGAACATCGTGAAGCGGGCCGTCGAGGTCGAGGCATTGTTGCCGCCCTGTTCCTGGTAGTGCCTGGCCAGGCCGAAGTCGATGAGCTTCACGGTCGCCTCTTCGGTCAGCGCGATGTTGGCGGGCTTCAGGTCGAGATGGACGTAGCCGAAATCCCAGGCGGCCTGCAGTCCCTCCAGGATCTGCAGTCCCAGCCGCAGCACCACGCCGACCGTCAGGGTGTTGTTCTCCGTCGCGTCCCGGAGGAACCGGTCCAGGGTCAGCGGGAACAGCTTCGTGACGAGGTAGTAGCCGTGCTCGGGGTCGATATCGCTGTCCAGGACCTCGGCGATGTTCTCGTGGATGTGTCCCTGGGGGAGTGACATCTCCATCAGGGCATGGCGCCGTTCGCTGGCCGCGCCGCGCCCGCCCACCCTCGGCGGCGGCGCGATGATCTTGACCACGACCTCGTACCGGTATTCGCCGTACAGGTCGACCGCCACGAACGGGATGCCCCCCGCGCTGGGGGTGACGGCCAGCATCCGGTGGACGAGCCACCGGCGCCCGATAACCAGGCCCTGGCCATCGCCGAGGCCGCGGCCCGCCAAGTCTCCGCCGCGCCCGGCGTAGTCTCCGCCACGGCCAGCGGAGTCTCCGCCCCGGCCGCCGTAGCCTCCGCCGGTCCCGCGATAGTCCCCGCCCCGGCCGGTGCCCGGACCCGCCCCGGCCAGCGCCGCGGCCATGTCCCTCTTGGCCGCCTCGGCGCGGGCCGCGCTGTCCAGTGCGGTGTGCACCGTTTGCATGGTGAAGCCGTACACCAGCTTCGTCAGGCCCTCGTGGAATTCCAATTCCTGGTCGCGGGTAACGGCCTTCTTCGCGCTTTCATGGTCGCTGTCGGCCATGGCATCATTAATCTCGTTGCGGGCTTTACGCACCGCCGTGCCGCGCTGGGTTACCTCATAAACCGTCCGCGGCGAGAACGTTTTGAGGAGCACTGGCGCCAGGTCAATGAACATCAGCGCGAGCCACAGCAGCACGCGGCGCAGCAGGAAACCGGGATTCTTCCGGCTCAGCGTATCCAGCGCCTTCTCCCTGGCGAGCAGGCCGTTGTCCGCGTCGATCGTCTTGGCCGCCCGCGCGATGGCCGTGCTGGTCTGGCTGGCCAGCGCCGCATTTGCCGAACGGGCCGCCGCTGCCGCCTGGTCCAGGATCTGCTGGTCCGTTTGCTCCAGGCCCAGCGCCGTCTGCCACGCGTTGTAATCCGCACTGGCCTGCGGGCCACTTCCTGGTATACCCGTGACCTCGCCGGGCGGGAGATGGCAGTTGTTGCCGGTCATCTCGCAGATATAAATGATGTGGTCAGTGCCGGCCGTCCTGGTGGCGCTATTCAGGGCGTTCTGAGCCAATACCACCGGTGCGTTGATCTGGCTGGCCTTTTGCCGCGCGGCGGCGTATATCTGAGCGGTCTGCGCCTGGATATCGGTCACGTGCTGCACGGTGAGTTGCTGGGCGATCTCCGGGCCGAAGATGGCCAGGACGATGGGCTCGCTGATCACCAGCCCCACCAGGGCCGCCATCATGAACCGGACCAGGAAGTGCACGATCTTCGACCCGATGTGCTGCCTCTTCCCGGACTCCACCTCGTCCGGCGTGAGCGCACCGTAGTCGATGCTGCTCACGATCCATCGGTCGAAACTGAATACGATTGAGCCCCAGATCAGGCCCGCGGGCAGGTATTCCAGCCACCGTGACGGAGAGAAGATCAGCGCCAGGGCAATGGTCATCGACGCGGTGGCGGCCAGCGCGGTCAAGATGACGACCGTGCCCATCGAGGTGTAGCGGACGCGATCCGGTGTGGTGAGTTCGTCCCGCGGGTCGACTCCCGCCACGCGCAGGCCGACCTGGCCCAGCGTCGCGGCGGTTAGTATCGCGACGATCGCTACAGCAAGCAGTGGGGTGACGATATCCCGCATGAGGGGCCTGTCCTTCGTAAGTTTGTGCTACTAAACCCCCGTAGCACGATGGTCCCAGCGGTCACGTGACTTGCCTGGCTCAAATGATGCAACTCCGAACACTTTGAAGTGGCGAGCCAGCATGAACGTCTTCCCTGCGGGCCGGTATAAACCGACCTGGATTTCGGACGTCACGGCGTTCTCGTGCGTCCCCCAGCTGATGCGGTCCCCGCTAGCGACCGCGCTGCGCCCGGTGAGCCGGGACCCGTTCAGCAGCAGGCCGTTCCGGCCCAGCCCGGTGATCCACCAGTGGCCATCGGAGAACGTGAAGTTGGCGTGCTCGCGGGAGATGGTGAGTTCCTGCGGCAGGCGTAGCTCTACCGAACTGCCCCGCCCGGCGCGGGCCCCCGACCGGCGGGTGTGCACGACCGCGTCTCCCGTCACCAGCCGCAGCGACGGCGGCCGCCGGTCATCGCGGGCGGTCGGCGCGTCTCCCGGGCCCCACCGGACGGTCTGGTCTCCCGTGGGGTCGACCAGGGTCAGCCCGTCCCGGATGCCCTGCCCGTCCCGGATGCCCTGCCCGTCCCGGACGCTCAGCCCGTCCCGGACGCCGCGCCGGGCCGACCCGCCGGACACGACCCGCAGGCGTCCGGCGGGTGCCCCGGCCACGCGAGGGGCGCGGGCCGCGGGCGTGAGGCGGTACCGTCCCGCCGGGACGGCCTCGTCCGGGACCACCCGCACGCTGACCGGTCCGGGGCTGGCCACCTGCGCCGCGTGCTCGGCCACCTGGGCCCGGTACCTCTCGTTGGCGTCCAACCCGATGACCGCCGGGTCCACCACCTCGGTCAGGTAGGCGTGATCGGCCGGGTTCATGCGCACCTCGGCGACGTTCGGCGCCAGCCACGACCCGGTCGGGGTGACCATGAACAGCTCCGGCAGGTGCTTCAGACCCGTCATCAGCACGTCGTGCCCGTTACGCCACGGCCTGGACGCCAGCCGCCACAGCAGCGGGTGGTCCCCGCTGATGCCCAGGCTGCGGGCCGTCACCGTGGCCACGATGGTCACCACCGCCACCGCGAGCAGCAGCAGGGTCCCCGCCAGCATGGAGCGCGTGGTGACCAGGAGCAGCAGCCACGTAGCGGCGGCCACCCCGGCCAGCACCCACCGTCTCCTGGTCCGCGGCGGGAGCGGCGGGCGGCGCGGGCGGCGCGGTGGATCAGCGCGATCTGCCATCGCGGCACCTCCTGAACTGGGACTCCACGTCTGCACGATGCCGCCGCCGCATCGCGAGCGTCAATGAATCCCGCTCAGGTTCCAATCAGTTGGAAAACACCCCTATATCCCGAACGGACTATGGTTCCACCCCCGCGCCGACCAGATCGGTCCGCGGGTGATGGTCACGATAGGAGGCGGCCGGAAGACATCGGCGACCCGCAGCCGAACGACCCCGGTCGGCCTCAGGCGAATCTCGCCCTCCGGCGCCCAGGTGCCCGCCGGCGCCCAGGTGCCCGCCTGTGCCCAGGTGCCCTCCGGCGCCCCGGCCGTCCCCGACCCGCTCGCGCAGGCCGCGTGACCCGCGGCCGGCTCGCCGTTCCGGAGCAGCGTGAGGGTGCTCAGCCCGATGCCGACCAGGATGGCCGCGCCGCCGAACAGAAGCCCCAGCCCCGCCGGGTCGCCGAAGAAGACGGCGCCGGCCACGCCGCCCACCAGCGGCTCCAGGTTGAGGAAGGCTCCCGCCACCTCGGACGACACCCGGCTCTGCCCGAACGCGAACAGCGTGAAGGGCAGCAGTGTGCCGCAGGCGGCCAGCGCCACGACGGCCAGCACGGGAGCCGCACCCGCCGGACGGCCGGGCAGGCCCTCGGTGACCAGCGTGAAGGCCAGCGAGCCGAGTGCGGCCCCGAGGAACTCCACGGCGGTGACCGCGATCGGGTCCCGGCCGGTCAGGAGCCGGGCCTGCGCGACGGTGAAGGTGGCGGAGAGCAGCAGCGAGGCCAGCACCAGGGCGTCGCCCCGGGGGGTCGCGCCGCCGCCTCCGCCGCCCGCGACCAGGGCGACGCCGGCCAGCGAGACGGCGAAGCCCACCCAGGCCACGGGTCGGGCCACGGACCGGAGCCACACGGCCGAGATGACCGCGACCAGCACCGGCACGGCCCCGATCATCAGGGCCGCGTGGGTGACGCTGGTCCGGGTGATGCCGGCGTTCTGGACGATGACCGTCCCGCCGTACCCGATCGCGCCGTAGATCAGCACCCTCGGCGTGAAGGCAGCGCGCAGCCCGCGCCTGGTGAAGGGCAGCAGGAGCGCGGCCGCCAGGCCGAAGCGCGCTGCGGTGAGCCAGCCCGCGGGGAGCCACTCCAGCGCCAGCTTGGACAGCGGCACGGTAGTACCCCACAGCAGTCCAGCCGCGCAGAGGGCCACGAGGGCTTGACGGCGGTTCGTGTTCATGTATCCATAGTCGCCGTTCCAAGCACAAAATTTGAGGTTAGGAGCCTAACGCGAGATAATATTCAGCAGTATGGCCATCTCTCTGAACGAAATTGATATTGCACTGCTCACCGCGCTGCAGGAGGACGCGGACCGGACCAACGTGGAGCTCGCCCGCCTCGTCGGCCTGTCCCCGGCGGCGACGCTGAACCGGGTGCGCCGGCTCAAGGAGTCGGGCGTCATCCGCGTCATCAGCGCGCAGCTCGATCCGGCCGCCCTGGGCTTCCCGCTCCAGGTCTACGTGGGGGCCACGCTGGCCCGTCACGACGTGCACTCGAGTCAGCGGTTCGACGACCTGATCCGGTCCACGCCGCAGATCACCGCCGCGGACACCGTGGCCGGCGAGATGGACTACCTGATCACCGCGGTCGCCCGCGACGTCGCCGAGCTACAGCAGGTGCTCGCCAGCCTGGCCGTCCGCGGCGGCCAGCGGCTCGTGACCTACCTGCGCCTGGGTGAGGTCAAGCCCCCGTCCCGCCTGCCTCTGGGGCCTCCCTAAGAGCCTGGCCGAGCCGCCTGCTGGCCGGTGGCCTGGGCCTCGATGAAGGCGGCGATCCGGTCGTTCAGCTCGTCGATCCGGTTGAAGCCGCCATGGCTGCCGGGGACGATGGCGACCTGCGCGTGCGGCATGAGGCTGCCCCGGGCGCGGGCCTCCGCCGGGGTGAGCAGGGCGCTGCGCGCGCCGGTGATCAGCAGCACCGGCACGTCGATCGCGCGGAGTTCGTCGTCGGACAGGACGCCGGGGAACTTCGGCTCCATCCGGTAGCCGCGGCTGCCCGCCCACATGACCGTCATCAGCTCTTGCTCCAGCATGGCCGGGCTGTCCAGCCACCGGGCGAGGCGACGGCGCAGCGGCATCGGGGTCAGGCTGGCCAGGCCGCTGATCGACAGCCACCACCAGAAGCGGGCGTCGAGCCCGGTGAGCCCGGCCGGGTCGAGCAGGGTAAGGGAGGCGACGCGCTCGGGCGCGCGGATCGCCTGGTTCATGGCGACCCAGCCGCCGTAGGACACACCGACCAGGTGCGCCGGGCGATCGCTGAGCCGGCCGAGCAGCTCGTCAAGCCAGGCCGCGCAGGACGCCGGGGGAGTGAGCGGGGCGCGCCAGATGCTGGGGTTGGGGTCGCCGGGCATGTCGATCCCGTACATCGGGTGATGGCTGGCGAGCGCGGCTACGTGCGGATACCAGCCCGAGGCGTTGTACCCGGCACCGGCGAGCAGCACGACCGGATCCCCGCCGGGATGCGGCCGGTAGGCGTGCACCCGCGTGGTCGCGGTCGCCGTCTCGACGTCGAACTCCTCCACGGGCTGCGGCCAGAGCGCAAACGCCCGCTCGTACGCGGCCATGAACTTCTCCCGCGCCGCCTCGCTCACCCACGATCCCACCTCGGCCTTGGGTGCCAGCATGTCCCGCCTCCTCGCAGCCAAGCCTGCCACTGTTTTCTGGGCACCAGCGTCATCGCCGGCCACTCCTCGCCCGAGCAGGCCCAGGCCGTCATCGATTACCACCTACGTCGCCTGTTCCCGCTCGCGGCCGTCCACTAGCGTTCCACCCAGCGGAACGCCAGCCACAAGCCTCCCAGCATGGCCGCGAAGACCGGCAGCCAGAGGAGCCGTTCGGCCACCCAGAGGCCGCTCGAAGGGGCGGTGAGCAGGCCAGGCACCCGGCCGGCCAGCATGCCCAGCGAGCCGACCGTGACCAGCGCGGTCTCGTGCCAGATGAACAGCGTCATCGCCGACAGGTTGACCATCGCCACCGCGGCCCACGCCACCGGGCGCTGCATCGCCCGCGCCAGCCGGTCCCGCAGGAGCAGCGCCAGGCCGCACTGCGCGATCCCGAAGGTCACCGCGGCCAGGGTGGGCGGGTTCAGGTTCGAGATGTGGGCCCCGTTCACGCCGACCATGCTGGCCGGGTACCCGGCCCACAGGATCAGCGCGGCGGTGGCGGCGACGCCGCCGGCCAGCATCAGCACGGGGCCCCGGCGCCCGCGGAACGATCCAAGGCCCCAGGCGATGCCGAGCAGGTACGGGACGAGCCAGCCGGCCGGAAGGTTGAACCACCCTACCCAGGAGGGCCCGCCCAGCCCGAACCGCACCAGGTCGGCGATCGCCACCACCGCGGCCGGGAAGGCGGCCGCCCACGGGCCGAACCGCCTGACCAGCCACAGCGCCGCCGGGGTCATGGCGGTCAGCCCGGCGTACACGCCCAGGAACCACAGCGGGCTGATGACCAGGAACAAGATGGTGTGCATGGTCGTGGCCGAGACGCCGGCCAGCCACATGCCGATCGTGACCGGTATCCAGACCGCCGCCAGCGCCGCCACCGGGCGGGCCAGCCGGAGCATGCGCTTGCGCAGCCAGGGGAGGTACCCGCCCTGGTAGC
>Ga0187812_1000852_pt1 | contig 10545 bp, 8 predicted proteins | sample NC_S_2_FD_130582 | JGI IMG/M metagenome (GOLD analysis project Ga0187812, IMG submission 130582) | Wetland sediment microbial communities from Neuse River Estuary, North Carolina, USA - ASW-S_2 | ecosystem: Environmental > Aquatic > Freshwater > Wetlands > Sediment | place: USA: North Carolina... | reverse complement strand
TTAGACACCTCGTTCGGTGAGGCGTCTTCACGGACACAGGCCACTGATCCCAACCGTCGAGAGACGCTCCGGATCAGGACACCTCTCCCCGGCCTAAGGGGTGAGGCCAAGTGGCTGCGCATGCGACCCGACTGTGTTTCTGGAACACGGAGTTTCTGAAACACGGGGGGGCCGCGCTACGCCGTGGAGTGCCAAAGCTCTTACGAGAGAGGTGACTCGCCCCGTTTTCGGGCGCGGCGACTCGGTGGTGCCTCTCGGCTTCTCGGCCGGTGTCACGCGTGCAGGCGCGCGAGCGCTGTGGACGAAGGGAGGCGCGCGATGGACTCTGATAGTCCGGGCCGAAGTCGGCCCTATCCGCCGCTGTCCCTGCCAGTCCCTGGCACACGCTGACGCGCCCTACTTCCTTGGCTTAACACCCGCCTGCCGGCATTAGCTCGGCACGGCGGCGCGTTGTGACGCGTGTGCCTCAATCCCGCTTTGGTGCAAAGCGTGAAAGGGGTGAACCTCCGTGACTGCTGTAGATGTAGAAGTCCGTTCGTCGGCGGTGCTCGACGACGCGCACGTCGGTGACATCCGTGGTGCCCTGGGCACGATCCCGGTCGGCGACTTCGCTCCCCGCGGTACCCTGTCCGCGAAGCTGAAGACGCTGCTCGCCGTCGTCGGGCCCGGCCTGATCGTCATGGTCGGCGACAACGACGCCGGCGCGTTCTCCACCTACGGGCAGGCCGGCCAGGACTACGGCACCCGCCTGCTGTGGACGCTGCTGCTGCTGATCCCCGTGCTGTACGTGAACCAGGAGATGGTGCTCCGCCTCGGCGCGGTCACCGGCGTCGGGCACGCGCGGCTGATCCTGGCGCGATTCGGCAAGTTCTGGGGCGCGTTCTCGGTCATCGACCTGTTCATCCTCAACGCGCTGACGATCATCACCGAGTTCATCGGCATCACGCTGGCCGCGGGCTACCTCGGGGTGCCGAAGGCCGTGGCAGTCGGCGGCGCGGCTCTTGTCATCATCGCGTCCGCGTTCACCGGGAGCTTCCGCCGGTTCGAGCGGATCGCGATGACGTTCTGCGCCGGCTCGCTGCTGCTGATCCCGCTGTACTTCATGACCCACCCGTCGGTTGCCTCGATGGCCCGCGGCTTCGCTGTGCCCGGCCTGCCGGGCGGCTCCGGGCAGATGGCGACCGTGATGCTGCTCGTCATCGGCATCGTCGGCACCACGGTCGCGCCGTGGCAGCTGTTCTTCCAGCAGTCCTACGTGATCGACAAGCGGATCACCCCGCGGTTCATGAAGTACGAGAAGGCCGACCTGTGGATCGGCATCGTGATCGTGGTGCTCGGCGCCGCCGCGGTGATGGGCGCGACCGCCGCCGCGTTCTCCGGGACGCGCGCTTTCGGCAACTTCACCGACTCCGCCGGGCTGGCGCACGGCGTCGCCGCGTACGCCGGGCACCTCGCGGGCGTGGTCTTCGCCGTCGCGCTGCTCGACGCCGCCGTCATCGGGGCGTTCGCCGTCTCGCTGTCGTCCGCCTACGCGATCGGCGACGTGCTCGGGCTCAACCACTCGCTGCACCGGGGCGTCGGGCAGGCCAAGGGCTTCTACGCGGTGTACGCGGCGCTGATCAGCGGCGCTGCGACGATCGTGCTGATCCCTGGCTCGCCGCTCGGGCTGATCACCGAGGGCGTGCAGGTGCTCGCCGGGGTGCTGCTGCCGAGCGCGACCGTGTTCCTGCTGCTGCTGTGCAACGACCGCGAGGTGCTCGGCCCCTGGGTCAACGGCCGCCGCACCAACGCGTTCACCTCGGCGGTGATCGCGGTGCTGATCACGCTGTCGGTGGTGCTCACCGCTTCGGTGCTCTTCCCCGCGATCACCGCGGGCCAGATCGTCGCGATCTTCGTGGCGTGCGGCGCGGTCTCGGTGCTCGCGTGCGCGTGGATGCTGATCCGGCGGCGCGCCGGAGCGTCCGCGGCGTCCGCGGCTGGCGCGTCCGCGGCGGTCGACACCGCGCTCAGCGACAGCTGGCGGATGCCGCCGCTGAGCGAACTGAGCCGACCCGTGGTCAGCCGCGCCCGCAAGCTGGGACTCACCGCGCTGCGCGGCTACCTGGCGATCGCGATGGTCATGGTCATCGTCAAGGTCGTCATGATGGCGATGGCACACTAAGTGCCATGACACACTCCGCCGGCTCGGCCGGTTCCGCCGGGCCGCTGGCCGGGGTGCGGGTAGTGGAGCTGGCGGGGATCGGGCCCGGACCGTTCTGCGGGATGCTGCTGGCCGACCTCGGCGCCGAGGTGATCCGGGTGGACCGGCCGGGCGGCCCGCCGTCGCCGGTCCCGCTGGACAAGGACGTCACCAGCCGCGGGAAACGGCGGGTCGTCGTCGACCTGAAGCACCCGCGCGGCGCCGCGGTCGTGCTAGGGCTCGCGGCGGCATCGGACGCCCTCATCGAGGGTTACCGCCCCGGCGTCGCCGAACGGCTCGGCGTCGGCCCCGCCGACTGCTGGTCCCGCAACCCGCGGCTGGTATACGGCCGGATGACCGGCTGGGGGCAGGACGGTCCGCTTTCCGGCGCGGCCGGGCACGACGTCGCGTACATCGCGGTCACCGGGGCGCTGCACGCGATCGGCCGGGCCGGCGGCCCGCCGCAAGTGCCGGTGAACTACCTCGGCGACTTCGGCGGCGGCGCGCTGTTCCTCGCGTTCGGCGTGGTCGCGGGGCTGCTCTCGGCCCGGCAGACCGGCCGCGGGCTGGTCGTCGACGCCGCGATCGTGGACGGGACCGCGGTGCTGCAGGCGATGACCTACGGGCTGCTCGCCGACGGGTCGTGGACCGACGAGCGGGGCGTGAACCGGCTCGACACCGGGGCACCGTTCTACGACGTGTACGAGACGTCCGACGGGTCGTACATGGCGGTGGGCGCACTCGAGCCCGCCTTCTACGCGGAGTTCACCCGGCTGCTGTTCGCGCCCGAGGGCGTGCCCGCGGACCTGCCGGCGCAGCATGACCGCGCGCGGTGGCCGGAGCTGCGGCAGCGGTTCGCGGCCCGGTTCGCGCAGCTGTCCGCCGCCGAGTGGTCAGATGTTTTCTTCGGAACGGACGCCTGCGTCGCCCCGGTCCGCACCATGACCGAGGCCCCGGGCGACCCGCAGCTGGCGGCGCGCGGCACGTTCGTGACCGTGGGCGGCCTGGTGCAGCCCGCGCCCGCGCCGCGGTTCTCGGCGGCCGCCGGCGGCGCTCCGATCGGCGCGCTCGCCCCCGGCGCGATCGCCCGGCCCGGCGCGCACACCCGCGAGGTGCTCACCGGGTTGGGCTTCGCCGACGTGGACGAGCTGCTCGCCAGCGGCGCGGCCTGGCAGGCCTGACCGGCAGCGGCGCTGGGCGGGCTGGACGCCAGCCGGCCGGTGCGCTTGGCGGTAACCGCTTCTTGCTGTTATCACGGTGACTCGGCCTGATTGCGGCTGCCCGGGGCGGCGACTTCGCATCACTTTTCGTCTTTACATCACTTTTGGCCCTTTTGGCGTCCGGTTTGTCCCGATTCCAGGGACCAAAAGTGATGTGAAGTGGAGTGGCCACACCGCTTCTTGCTGTTATCACCGTCACCGAGGAGTCGGCGGCGTGGAAGAGCCGGGCCGGGGGGCGGGCGGCGTGGAAGAGCCGGGCCGGGCCTGCTGGGAGAGCCGCGGGGAGAGCCGGCGGGGGCGGGTTAGACGAGTTCGAGGATGGTGGCGTTGGCTTGGCCGCCGCCCTCGCACATGGTTTGCAGGCCGTAGCGGATGCCGTTGTCGCGCATGTGGTGGACGAGCGTGGTCATGATGCGGGCGCCGCTGGCGCCGAGAGGGTGGCCGAGCGCGATCGCGCCGCCGTTGGGGTTCAGCGCCTTGGGGTCCGCGCCGATCTCGGCGAGCCAGGCGAGCGGGACGGGCGCGAACGCCTCGTTGACCTCGAACGCGCCGATCTCGTCGATCCGCAGGCCGCTCTTGCGCAGGGCCTTCCTGGTGGCGGGGATCGGCGCGGTCAGCATGATCACCGGGTCGTCGGCGGCGAGCACCGCGGTGTGCACGCGGGCGACGGGGGTGAGGCCGAGCTCGCGTGCCTTGTCGCTCGTCGTCATGAGCAGCGCGGCGGAGCCGTCGCTGATCTGCGAGCTGTTCCCGGCGTGGATCACCCCGTCCGGCTTCTTGAACGCGGGCTTGAGCTGAGAGAGGGCCTCGAGCGTGGAACCGCGGCGGACGCCTTCGTCGGTGTCCACGATCGTGCCGTCGTCCAGCTTCACCGGGGTGATCTGCGCGGTGAACCTGCCCTCGTCGATGGCGGCGGCCGCCTTCTCGTGCGAGGCGAGGGAGAACTCGTCGAGCTGGGTGCGGGACAGGCCCCAGCGTTCGGCGATCATCTCGGCGCCGATCCCCTGGTTCGGCGGCACTCCCTTGAACAGGGTCGTGAGCCCCGAGCCCGACGGGTTCGCGGTTCCCATCGACGACCCCATCGGGACGCGGCTCATCGACTCCACGCCTCCCGCGACCACTACGTCATACTGGCCGCTGACCAGGCCAGCGGCCGCGAAGTGCACCGACTGCTGGCTGGACCCGCACTGCCTGTCGACCGTCACGCCCGGCACGCTGAGCGGCCAGCCGGCGGCGAGCACGGCGTTGCGCGCTATGTCGAAGGTCTGCTCGCCGAACTGGCTGACACATCCCCAGACAACGTCGTCCACCAGGGCCGGGTCGATTCCTGAGCGCTCCGTGAGCGCCCGCAGCACTTGCGCCGACAGGTCCACCGGGTGCACCCCGGACAGCGCACCGTTCCGCTTTCCTACCGCCGTCCGAACCGCCGCCACGATCACCGCGTCGCGCACCGCGCCGCCTCCTTCAGGTCGTCTGCCTCGCTACCTACCTGCCTACCATGTCCGGCCGCGTTTGCCGAGTTCCACCGGTCGCCGGGACGGCCCGGACAGCCCGGCTACGAATAACTAACTTCCCGGATATATCCGGACACGATTACCGTATGACCATGCGGGACCGTGAGGTTGTCGCGTCTATCGTGGCCGGCGAGCCAGCTGGGCTTGCCGCCGCCTACGACAAGTACGCGAACGCGCTTTACGTCTACTGCAGGTCATTTCTCCGCGAGCCGGCCGACGCCGCGGACGCGGTGCACGACACGTTCGTGATCGCGGCCGCCAGCCTGAACCGGCTGCGCGACCCCGAGCGGCTGCGGCCATGGCTCTACGCGGTGGCCCGCAGCCTGTGCCTGCGCAGGCTCCGGGCCGACAAGGCGGCACCCAGCTACCTCGCTCCCGAGCTCATCCCGGAGAAGGAAGGCGAGGACTCCGGCGTCGGCGGCGACGCCGAGCGCGCAGAAACGCGCGCGCTGCTGCGCGCCGCGGGCGGCGGCCTCAACGCGCCGGAGCGCGACATCGTCGAACTGCGCCTGTGGCAGGGACTTGACGCCGCTGAGGCGGCCGCGGTGCTCGGCATCACCCGCGGTCACGCGCACTCGCTGCTGTCCCGCGGCCGGGACGAGCTGACGGCGTCCGTCGCAGCGCTGCTGGTCGCGCGAACCGGGCGCGAGGACTGCGCAGCGCTCGACCGGTTGCTCACCGGGTGGGACGGACAGCTGACCGTGCTGCTGCGCAAGCGGCTGAGCAGGCACATCGAGCGGTGCGACATCTGCGCGGACAGGCGGCGGCGCGAGCTGCGGCCCGCGCTGCTCAGCCTGTGGCCGGCCGCGGCGCTGGCGGGCGCGACCCTGGCCGAGCGGGCGGCGCATACCGCGGGCGTGCCCCAGGAGCTCAGGGCGCAGGTGCTCAAGACGGCCGCGGGCAAGGACGGGCACGCGGCGGCGACCGCCGCACGGCTGGTCAGGTTCAAGGACAACGGCTTTCCCCGGGCAAGCGGCGCGCACCCGGCCCTGGCGCCGCACTGGATCTTGCGGCGCGGAACGCTGCGGCGCGGAACGCGCGCGCAGGTTAACCTGTGGAGCTCGGCCTGCGCCGGGGCGGCGGTGATCGTCGCCGCGGTGTTCGCGGGAACCCACCTCCTGGGCCATCCGGGCGAATCCGGGAGGTCCGCCGCCGCCCCGGGCGGGACGGCGGCCTCCAGCGCGGGAGCGGGGGGCGCGGCGTCCCCCGGTTCGCCCGGCGGCCGGCCCGGGCGCGCCCGGCACGGCTCCGGCTCCACTGGCTCAGCCGACGCGGGCGGGAGTGGCGGCGGCCGCGGCGGCCGCATCGTGCCGGTCGTCACGCTGAGGCCGGGCACCGGGCCGTCCCCTGGCCCGGGAAGCTCTGCGGCACCGCCCTCGTCCGCGCCGCGGTCGTCGTCCACGTCGTCGCGTGCGGCCTCGTCATCGTCCTCGGCGGGGGCCGCGCCGGCGGCGGCGCCACTCTCCTCAGCGCCGCCGCCCTCGTCGCCGTCTTCGCCGCCGGCCTCCCCGTCGGCCTCCCCGCCGGCCGCTTCTCCCCCGTCGACCGCTCCCGGCACGCTCAGCGTGTCACCGGCCACCGTCGTGCTGACCCCGCTGCTCGGCAGCACGCTCACGCTGACCGCCGAGGGCGGCCCGGTCTCCTGGTCGATCTCCGAACCGGCGAGCCTGCTCGGCGAGCTCGTCGTGTCGCCGGCCTCCGGGTCCCTGGCCGCCGGCCAGAGCGTCCAGCTGTCGATCACGGTCAGCGGGCTCGCGTCCCTGGACACGACGCTGACGGTGAACCCGGGCGGTCAGGCGGTCACCGTCGTGCTCGGCGTCGGCTTGTAGGGGCTGACGGCTTACCCGTGCGGCGTGAGCACGGCGACCAGGTAGGCGACGCCGAAGGGGGCGTCGGCGTAGCGGATCCCCGCCGACGGGCGGGTGCCGTCCATGGCGCCGGCGAGCACCTGCCAGGCGGCGCGGCCGGTGGCCATCAGGTCGCGGGCCAGGTCCGGATCGAGCCGCGCGAGCGCCGGCATGTCGCCCGCGCGCACCGCGCGCTCGACCGCGGCGTCGAACGGGGCGGCTCGCTCGTCGAGATAGCCGGGCGCAGTGGGGCCGCGCCGCGTGCTGCCGTCCCCGACGGCGAGCAGCGCCACCCGGGGCGCCGCGTCCGCGAGGTCGCGGCCGAGCCGCAGGCAGTCGGCCGCCGGCGCGAACTCGTCGACTGCCTGCAGGACGCGGGGACCCGCGTAGCCGGCCTCATCGAGCAGCAGCGCGCCGACGCCGAGCGCCAGCGGCAGGCCCGGCTTGCCCGGCTTGCCCGGGTCAACCGCCTGGCCGTCCGCCGCCGGGGCACCCGACGGGCTCGCTTGGGCACCAGCCGGGACGCCTGGAGCCCGGGCTACGCGCAGGCCAGGAGCGTACGCGGAGAGGTCGAGGCGGTCCTCTGGATCGCAGGTGGCGGTTTCCTGGCCCGCGCCGACGACGGCCACCACGTCCGGGGCGGGGGCGAGCAGGTCCGCGACCGCCGCGGCGCACGCGTCCCGCAGCGAGGGCAGGACGTCAGCCAGGCCGGTGAACTCGCGGGCGAGCAGCGGCGGCGACGGGCAGAGCGCGGCGCGGACGATCACGCGAGGCCCCGGACCGCCCTGGCCGGCGGCAGGTCACCGCGGATGGCGGCGACCATGTCCAGCGCCTGCCTCGTCTCGCGCACGTCGTGCGCGCGGAAGATCCGCGCGCCGAGCCACGCGCCGACCGCGGTCACCGCGAGCGTCCCCGCCAGCCGGTCGTCGACGGGCGCGCCCACCGTCTCGCCGACGAAATCCTTGCGCGACGCGGACAGCAGGACCGGCCAGCCGGTCGCGGTCAGCTCGCCGAGCCGCCTGGTGAGCTCGAGCGAGTGCCAGGTGTTCTTGCCGAAGTCGTGCGCCGGGTCGATGACGATCCTGGCCGGGTCGACGCCGGCCTTCACCGCCCGCTCCGCGAGCCACAGCACGCGGTCGAGCACGTCGGCCATGACGTCGGTGAACGACGGCCGGAACGGCCGGGTGCGCGGCGTCAGGGTGCCCACGTGCGTGCAGACGAGGCCAGCGCCGAACTCCGCCGCCACGTCCGCCACCAGCGGGTCCCAGCCGCTCCAGGTGTCGTTCAGCAGGTCGGCGCCCGCCTCGCACACCGCCCTGGCCGCCTCGTGCCGCCAGGTGTCCACGCTGATCACCAGGTCCGGGTAGGCGGCGCGGACCGCCGCCACGAACGGAACGACGCGGCGGATCTCCTCGGCCACCGTGACCTCGGGGCCCGGCTTGGCCGGGACGCCGCCGACGTCGAGGATGTCCGCGCCCTCCGCCACCGCGGCGTGCACCTGGTCGAGCGCGGCGCCGGCGTCCCAGGTGACCCCCGGCCGGTAGAACGAGTCAGGGGTCCGGTTGACGATCGCCATGACCAGCCGCTGCTCCGGCGGGAACTGTTGCCGCCCGAGCCGCAGCGGCCCCGGTTCGAGGTCGCCCATGAGCATCGAGCTTATGTCAGGCGCGGAAACGAGCCGCTGACGGTAAGGTTAGCGACTTCTTAAGAGAGTTTTTGCTGAACTCACAGGTATCCACGGGTCCGTTCCGGACGATGGATACAGAGCCCTGTGCCATCCTTTCAGCTATGGCAGGACGGCACCACGGACAAGCGAGCGTTCCCAAAGTCCCCGATGTCAATCCCTGGTTCTGGGCAGTGAAGATCCTGACGACGGCCATGGGCGAGGCGGTGTCGGACTTCGCGGTCAAGCAGTTCAACCCGTACCTCGCGGTGTTCGCCGGGTTCGTGGTGTTCGCGCTCGCGATCACGTGGCAGTTCCGGGTGCCGGACTACCGGACGTGGCCGTACTGGACGGCGGTGGCGATGGTCGCCGTGTTCGGCACGATGGTGGCGGACGCGATGCATGTGGGGCTCGGCGTCCCGTACAAGGTGTCGGTGACGCTGTTCGCCGTCTCCCTGGCCGTCGTGCTCTTCGTCTGGTACCGGGTCGAGGGGACCCTGTCGATCCACAGCATCGTCACGCCGCGGCGCGAGGTCTTCTACTGGCTGACGGTGTGCTGCACGTTCGCGCTGGGCACCGCGACCGGGGACCTGACCGCGACCACGCTGCACCTGGGGTACTTCACCTCGGGCGTGGTGTTCACGCTGGCGATCCTCATCCCGTTTGTCGCGTGGCGGCTCGGGGTGAACCCGGTGCTGACGTTCTGGGTGGCCTACATCCTGACCCGGCCGATCGGGGCGTCGTTCGCCGACTTCTTCGGTATGCCCAAGACGAGCGGCGGCCTGGGGATCGGGCACGGGCCGGTCTCGCTGGTGACGCTGGTGCTGGTGGCGGCGTCCATCGCCTACCTGGCGCGGACGGGCAAGGACCAGCCGCCGGAGCTGGCGGCCGCGCGGCCGGCCTACGCGCCGGCTGTCGCCGACGGGTACCAGCGGCAGCCAGGCTACGGGCCGCCGCAGCCGGGCTACAGGCCGGGCTACAGGCCGCCGCAGCCGGGCTACAGGCCGCCGCAGCCGGGCTATGGGCCCACCTTCACTCCCAACCCCGGGTACGAGCAGGGGCAGGACCGCGGTCCGTACCAGGGAGCGCCGCGGCGCGACTGAGCCGTCACTTGACGCCGTCACTTAACGCGGCGCAGCACCTGCAGGCTGCGGGCCGAGACGACGACCTTGGCGCCGGCTGACAGCGTCTCCGGCCACCCGTCGGGTGCCCCGGTGTCGAACTCGGTCACCCACCGGTTGCCCCAGTCACCGCCGGGCAGCTCGAAGCTGACATCGCCGTGGTGGCCGTTGAACAGCAGCAGGAAGCTGTCGTCGGTGAGCCGGTGCCCGCGCGGGTCGGGTCGGGCAGGGCGAGGCCGTTGAGGAAGACGCCGAGCGACTTGGCGAAGCCCGTCTCCCAGTCCTCGTCCGACATCTCCACGCCGTCCGGCCGGAAGAAGCCGATGTCCGACAGCGTGGACCTGGAGCCGACGATGGGCTCGCCCTCGAAGAAGGGCTGAGCAGCAGCGTCGCCATCATCGCGCGGCGGCGGCGGCGCCGCGTCTCGGTGACCTCCGGGTCGTCGCTCGGACCCTCGGCGCCGCTGTTCCACGAGCGGTTGTCGTCGGCGCCGTCGCGGTTGTCCTCACCGTTCGCCTCGTTGTGCTTGTGGTCGTAGGAGACCAGGTCGGTGAGCGTGAACCCGTCGTGGGCGGTGACGAAGTTCACGCTGGCGTACGGGCGCCTGCCGGTCCGGCCGTACAGGTCGGAGCTGCCGGTCAGCCGGTAGGCGAAGTCACCGAGGGTCCGGTCGGCGCCGCGCCAGTAGTCGCGGACGGTGTCCCGGTAGCGGCCGTTCCATTCGGACCAGAGGGTGGGGAAGTTGCCCACCTGATAGCCGCCCTCGCCGAGGTCCCACGGCTCGGCGATCAGCTTCACCTGCGAGACCACCGGGTCCACCTGGATGAGGTCGAAGAACGCCGACAGCCTGTCGACCTCGTGAAACTGGCGGGCCAGGCTAGCCGAATACGGCGCGGTCCCACCGCACCTCACCGTCGATCGCCGTGGCGTACGGATCGATCAGCAGCTTCGCCGGATTGCACCGCAGCCCGGCCCTGGGGTCGTGCGGGCCGTGCACCCGG
>Ga0187812_1000850_pt1 | contig 10569 bp, 7 predicted proteins | sample NC_S_2_FD_130582 | JGI IMG/M metagenome (GOLD analysis project Ga0187812, IMG submission 130582) | Wetland sediment microbial communities from Neuse River Estuary, North Carolina, USA - ASW-S_2 | ecosystem: Environmental > Aquatic > Freshwater > Wetlands > Sediment | place: USA: North Carolina... | reverse complement strand
GCGGCCGCCTCGGCGGCGACGCGCCCCTCGTGCGACGCCTTGTGCGCGAGCATCGGCTGCCCGGCGACGTCGCCGATCGCGAAGATGTGCGGGATCGCGGTGCGGCGCTGGCCGTCGACGCGCAGGAAGCCCTGGGCGTCCGGCGCGAGGCCGAGGGCGTCGAGGCCGAGGCCCGCGGTCTGGGGGCTGCGCCCGACCGACTGCAGGACCCGGTCGGCGAGCACGGTTTCGCTCTCCCGGCCCGCGCTCTCCAGCGTCACCCGCAGCGCAGCGCCGTCGCGCGCGACGGCGGCGACACTGGTCTTGAGCAGGATGCGCGCGTCACCGGCGAGGCGCTGGCCGAGCGGGCGCACGAGATCGCGGTCGACGCCGGGCAGGAGACCGTCCGTCACCTCCACCAGGGTCACCTCGGAGCCGAGCGCCCGGTAGACGGACGCGAGTTCGACGCCGATGTAGCCGCCGCCGACGACCAGGAGGCGGCGCGGCACCTCGCGGAGCTCGAGCGCCGCGGTCGAGTCCCACACGAGATCTCCGAGCCCTTCGAGCTGCGGGAGCGTGCGCGGCAGGGAGCCGGTCGCGATGATGGCCTGGCCGAAGTCGACGCGCTCTTCGCCGCCGTCCGGTCGCGCCACGGTGAGGGTGTGCTCCGCCGTGAAGCGCCCGCGCCCCCGGAGGAACGCGACGCGGCGCTGGCGCGCGAGCTGGCCGAGGCCGCCCGTGAGCTTCAGGACGACCTGCTCCTTGTGCTCGCGCAGGCGGGCGAGGTCCAGGGTGGGCGGGCCGAAGGCGACGCCGTAGCTTGCGGCCTCGTTCGCCTCGCGCAGCAGCCGGGCGACGTGCAGGAGCGTCTTCGAGGGGATGCAGCCGCGGTACAGGCAGACGCCGCCGGGGTTCGCGGCGTCGTCGACGAGCGTCACCTTGAGGCCGAGGTCCGCGGCGGCGAAGGCGGCCGCGTAGCCGCCCGGCCCGCCGCCCAGCACGACGAGATCCCGATCGTCCGGCATGGTCAGGCCTCCAGGGCGAGGGTGAAGGGAGACTCCAGCACGTCGCAGACGTAGCGCAGGAAGCGCGCGGCGTCCGCGCCGTCGATGAGCCGGTGGTCGTAGGAGAGGGCGAGCGGCAGCACGGTGCGCGGGCGCAGGCCCTCGCCGTCCCAGCGCGCCTCCACCTTCTGCCGGGCGACGCCGAGGATCGCGGACTCCGGCCAGTTGACGATCGGCGTGAAGCCCGTGCCGCCGATGCCGCCGAGGTTGGAGATGGAGAAGCCGCCGCCCTGCATGTCGTCGAGGGTCAGCCTGCCGGCGCGGGCGCGCTCGGCGAGCTCCCCGAGTTCGAGGGCCAGGGCGAGGACGCTCTTGCGGTCGACATCGCGCACCACGGGCACCAGCAGGCCGCGGTCCGTGTCGACGGCGACGCCGACGTGGACGTAGTCGCGCAGCACCACCTCGCTCTGCGGCAGGTCGAGGCTCGCGTTGAACTGCGGGAAGCGCCGCAGCGCCAGGGCCGTCACCTTGAGGAGCAGCGCCGTGACGGTGAGCTTGCCGCCCTGCGCGGCCGCGGCGGGGCCGTGGCGGCGGCGCAGCTCCTCGAGCTCGGTGATGTCCGCCTCGTCGAACTGCGTGACCTGCGGCACGTTCGGCCAGCTCTGGCCGAGGTGCTGGGCCGTGGCGCGCCGGACGGCCGAGGCGGGCTGCCGGTGCACGGGGCCGAAGCGGGCGAGGTCCGGCAGGGCGGGCAGCGCCGCGCCCGCGTACGCTCCGGCGGGCGCCTGGGCCGCGGCGGCCCCGGAGCGCACGAAGGCCTTGACGTCCGCGATCGAGATGCGGCCGGCGGGCCCGCTGCCGGGTACGCGCGCGAGGTCGACGCCGAGCTCGCGGGCGAAGCGGCGCACGGAGGGCGCCGCCGCGACGGGCAGGCCGGCCCCTGGCCGCGGTGCGGCGACGCCGGCCGGAGCGGGGACGGCCGGGGCGACCTGGGCCGGCTCTGCGGCGGAGGCCTCTGCGGCCGACGTCTGCGGGGGCGGGTCCGCTGCGACGGGCGGCGCGGGCGGCGCAGCCTGGTCCGGCGCGGCGTCCTCGGCGTCCAGGGTCAGCACGAGGCTGCCTTCGCGCACCGGGTCGCCCGGCGCGACGTGCACGGCCGTGACGCGGCCGGAGCGGCCCGCGGGGACCTCGACGACGGCCTTCTCCGTCTCCACTTCGAGCACGCTCTGATCCTGCGTCACCGCGTCGCCCGGCGCGACCAGCACCTTGGCGACGGATCCTGTGGCATCCCCTTCGGCCAGTTTGGGCAGGCGGAGTTCTGCGGGCATGTCCTTGTCCTTTCGCCGGCGGCCGTCAGCGCTCGAGCGCGGCGGGCCGGTCTTGGTCGATGGCGAGATCCTGCGCGGCCTGCTGCGCGACCTGCGGCGGCAGGCTGCCCTGGCGCACCAGCGCGGAGAGGGCGGCGAAGGCGATGTGCCGGCGGTCCACCTCGAAGAAGTCGCGCAGGGTGGGCCGGTCCTCGCTGCGGCCGAAGCCGTCGGTGCCGAGGGCGGTGAAGGGCTGGCCGGCGAAGCGCGCGATGGAGTCCGGCAGGGCGCGCACGTAGTCGGAGGCGGCGACGATCGGCCCCTCGCCCGACTGCAGGCACTGCGCCACGTACGGGAGCTGCGGCGCCTCGGCGGGGTGGAGCACGTTCCTGCGCTCGACGGCGATCGCGTCCCGGTAGAGCTCCTTGTAGCTCGTGACGCTGTAGACGTCCGCCGCCACGCCGTACTCCCGCAGGATGGCCTCAGCCGCGATCGCCTCCCGCAGGATGGCGCCCGAGCCGAGGAGGCGCACCCTGGCCTTCGCGTCCGCGAGGTCCGACGACGAGAAGCGGTAGATGCCGCGGACGATGCCCTCCTCAGCCCCTTCCGGCATCGCGGCCTGCTCGTAGCTCTCGTTGCCGACAGTGATGTAGTAGAAGAGGCTCTCCTGGCGCTCGAACATCTCGTGCAGGCCGTGGCGCACGATCTCGGCGATCTCGTAGGCGAAGGCGGGGTCGTAGGCCCTGAGGTTCGGCACGGGGTAGGCGAGCAGGTGGGAGTTGCCGTCCTGGTGCTGCAGCCCCTCGCCCTGGAGCTGCGTGCGCCCCGAGAGCCCGCCGACCAGGAAGCCGCGGCTGCGCAGTTCGCCCGCCGCCCACACGAGGTCGCCGATGCGCTGCAGGCCGAAGTTCGAGTAGAACCAGAAGAACGGCACGAGCTCGACGCCCTGCGTCACGCCCGCCGTGGCGGCCGCGATGAACGATGCCATGGCGCCCGACTCCGTGATGCCCTCCTCGAGCACCTGGCCGTCCTTGGCCTCCTTGTACGGCAGGAGCGTCGCCCGGTCGACGGGCTCGTAGAGCTGGCCGACGGGGCTGTAGATGCCGAACTGGCGGAAGAAGCCCTCCATGCCGAAGGTGCGCGCCTCGTCCGGGATGACCGGCACGACGCGCGGGCCGATCGCCGGGTCGCGCATCAGGCTGCCCAAGAGGCGCACCATGACCATCGTCGTGCTCGCGGGCCGCTCGGAACCGGAGCGGAACTCCGCGAAGGCCTTGGCGTCGGCGGCGGGAAGCGGGTCCGGCGGGCCGTGGCGCTGCGGCAGGAAGCCGCCCAAAGCCGCGCGGCGGCTGCGCAGGTACGCCATCTCCGGCGCCTCGTCCGGTGGCCGGAAGAAGGGCGCGCCGGCGGCCTCCTGATCGCTCAAGGGCAGCCCCGTGACGTCGCGCAGGGCGACGAGCTGCTCCTGGGAGAGGTTCTTCTGCTCGTGCGTGACGTTGCGTCCGGCCACCTCGCCGCCGAGACCGTAGCCCTTCACCGTCTGCGCGAGGATCACGGTCGGGCGGCCGCGGTGACCGAGCGCCGCCCGGTAGGCCGCGAAGACCTTGCGCGGATCGTGGCCGCCCATGGTCAGGGCGGAGAGCTCGCGGTCCGAGAAGTGCGCAGCGAGCTCCTTGAGGTCGGGGTCGTTGAAGAGGTGCTCGCGCATGTAGGCGCCGCCCTCGACGGTGTACTTCTGCAGCTCGCCGTCGACGAGTTCGCCCAGGCGCTCCGCGAGGCGCCCGCTGCGGTCCAGGGCGAAGAGCCTGTCCCAGCCGCCGCCCCAGAGCACCTTCACGACGTTCCAGCCGCAGCCGCGGAAGAAGCCCTCGAGTTCCTGCACCACCTTGCCGTTGCCGCGCACGGGACCGTCCAGGCGCTGCAGGTTGCAGTTGACGACGAAGGTGAGGTTGTCGAGGTTCTCGCGCGCGGCGAGCCGTGCGGCGCCGAGCGCCTCCGGCTCGTCGATCTCGCCGTCGCCGAGGAAGGCGAAGACGCGCTGGCTGGAGGTGTCCTTGAGGCCGCGCGCCGCGAGGTAGCGCAGCAGGCGCGCCTGGTAGATGGCCTGCAACGGGCCGAGCCCGAGCGACACGGTGGGGAACTGCCAGAACGTCGGCATGAGCCAGGGATGCGGGTAGGACGAGAGGCCGCCGCCCGGCTGGAGCTCGCGGCGGAAGTGCTCGAGGTCGGCTTCCGCGAGGCGGCCCTCGAGGAAGGCGCGGGCGTAGTTGCCCGGCGCGGAGTGGCCCTGGAAGTAGACCTGGTCGCCGCCGTGCCCGTCCTCTCCGGGGCCGTGGAAGATGTGGTTCTGCGCCACTTCGTAGAGCGTGGCGATCGAGGCGAAGGAGGAGAGATGGCCGCCGATGCCCTCGACGGCGCGGTTCGCGCGCACCACCATGGCCGCCGCGTTCCAGCGCACCAGGGCCTCGATGCGCGCCTCGAGCTGGAGGTCGCCGGGGTACGCCGGTTCCTCGTCCGGCGGGATCGTGTTGACGTACGGGGTCGTCGGCGCCGGCGACGTGTCGATGCCCTCCTGCTCGGCGCGGATGCGCAGGCGCCGCAGGATGCGCTCGACGCGCGTCGGGTCGCCCTGGCGCAAGACGTAGTCCAGGGAGTCGAGCCACTCCTGCAGCTCGAGCTCGAGTTCGTCGTCGCTGCGATGGAACTCTGTTGCCATGTCTTCGAGACCTCCCAGCGCACGGCCGTGAAGGTGGGAACCTCTTCAGCATCTGCAGCCCGCTGGGGCCGCGATGCAGGGTTGGGGCCATCAAGTCCGCGCTTCTGCCGATGAGCATAGCGCAAATGTGGACTGGAAGACAGTTCACGATGGCCCAGATGGGCGTAGCCCGTGTCACCGCATGGCCGATGTTCCATCCTCCCTATGGACAGCTCCCTGTTGCAAGCGCTATGAACGTAGGCATGGAACAGAACGCGGACGACACCTTTCTCTACGATGTGGCCGTGGTGGGCGCCGGACCCGCGGGCGTTCAGGCGGCGATCTCCGCCTGGCACCAGGGCAGGCGGGTCCTGGTGCTCGACGCGGGGGCGGTGAGCCAGCGCAAGGGGCGGGCCTACTGGGCCAAGTCGGTGCCGATCGAGGACGCGCCGGGCCTCGGTCCGATCACCGGCCCCAAGCTCAGGGCGCACCTGCACCACCTGCTGCGCAGCAGGGCCTCCGACGACCCCGCGGCGCCGCGCATCGCGCTCGTCGGTGCCTACGTGCTGGAGGTCCGGCGGGCGGGCGAGGCCTTCGCGATCCTCGCCTCGCTTGCGCCGCTGCGCGACGGGCGCATCCAGGCGAGGGGCAGCTTCCTCGCGCGCCGCGTCGTCGTGGCCTCCGGCTTCGAGGACGGCTGGCCCGACATCGAGGTCGAGGAGCGCCAGCGCATGCTCGAGTGCTACCGCGCCGTCTTCCGCTACGCCGGCAACCAGGCCGGCTGGCACCTCTGCATCCGCTGCGACGGGCATCTCCATCGCGGGGGTCACTTCGCGCTGCTCGGCGTCGGAGACAGCATCTACGAGGCGAGCATCGGCGCGCAGGACTTCACGCGCCACATCACCATCCTGACGAACGGTCGGCCCGACGGCCTGAGCGCGGCCCAGCGCCAGGATCTCAAAGAGCGCGAGATCGTCATCGAACCGCGGCGGATCGCGCGGCACGTCGGCGAGGGGACGCTCCTGCGCGGCGTGGAGTTCGCGGACGGGGAGGTCTTCAGCGCCGACGGCTTCCTCGTGGACGAGGGCCTGACGGCGAACGCCGGCTTCCTCGAGGGCTTCGCCCTCCTGCGCGCCGCGGGCGGCCTGCTCGCGACCGGGGAGGACGGCGTCCTGCTGCGGGCCGACGGCTCGCCCGCGGCGGGCCTCTATGCGGCCGGCGACATCGTCGCCGGCCAGCGCAAGCTGATCGCGGCGGCCATGGCGTCCGGGCAGGACGCCGGACTCGGCGCCTCGGACTCCCTGCGCGCCTGGCATGGGACGCCGTGAACGCCGGAGCGCCGTGACAGGTCTGCGGTAGGAGATGCACCCCTACAATCGAATAGGAACTACGATAGCTATGCGGGCAGCTCGGATTTCCCCGCCCGCCAGCTAGCGAAAGGCAGGTGGTATCGGTGGCGATGGCGACGTCGGGCAACGCCCCGGGACGCCTCTTGCATCCGCTCGTCCGCGACGGCGGGCAGCTGCGCCAGGCGTCGTGGGACGAGGCCCTGGAGCGCGCGGTCCTTGGGCTGACGCGCACTCTGGACCGCTACGGTCCGGACGCCTTCGGCTGCTTCAGCTGCTCGAAATCGAGCAACGAACTCAACTACCTTGCGCAGAAGTTCATGCGCACGGTGATCGGCACCAACAACATCGACAGCTGCAACCGTACCTGACACGCCCCCAGCGTCGCAGGTCTTGCGACAGCGTTCGGTTCCGGGGGCGGCACGGTCTCGTACGAGGAGATGGAGCAGACAGACCTCATCATCCTCTGGGGCTCGAACGCGCGGGAGGCCCATCCCGTGATGTTCCACCACATGATGAAGGCGGTGCGCCGGCGCGGGGCGAAACTGGTGATCGTGGACCCGCGCCGGATCTCCGGCGTCGAGTTCGCGAGCATGTACCTGCCGGTGCAGGTCGGCGGCGACGTGGCGCTCGCCAACGCGGTCGGCCACGCCATCCTCGAGGCGGGGCTCGAGAACCGCGCGTTCATCGAACGCGCGACCGAGGGCTTCGACGCCTACCGCGCGGTCGTGGAGCGCTACCGGCCCGAGGACGTCGAGGCGATGACGGGCGTCGACGCGCGGACGGTGCGGGAGCTCGCCCGGCTCTACGCCACGGCGGACCGCGCCATCCTCTGCTGGACGCTCGGCATCACGGAGCACCACAACGCCGTGCAGAACGTGCATGCCCTGATCAACCTCGCCCTGCTGACGGGCCATGTGGGGCGCTACGGCTCCGGTCTCGCGCCGCTGCGCGGCCAGAACAACGTGCAGGGCGGCGGCGACATGGGCGCCCTGCCGAACCGGCTGCCGGGCTTCCAGGACCTCACCGTGGCCGCGAACCGCGAGCGCTGCGAGCGGGTCTGGGGCCTTCCGGTGCCCGAGAAGGTCGGCAAGCATCAGACGGCCATGTTCCAGGCGATGGCGGCGGGCGAGATCCGCGCACTCTACGTCATCGGCGAGAACCCGGTGCAGTCCGAGGCCAACCTCCACCACGTGCGCAAGCTCTTCCACGACCTCGACTTCCTCCTGGTGCAGGACATCTTCCGCACGCCCACGGCGGAGCTGGCGGACGTCGTGCTGCCGGCGAGCGCGAGTTTCGCGGAAGCCCTCGGCAGCGTGACCAACTCCGAGCGCAGGGTGCAGCTGCTGCGGCCCGCGCTGCGGCCGCCCGGCGAGGCGAGGGACGATCTCTGGATCGTCGAGGAGCTCGCGATCCGCATGGGCGTGCCGGGCTGGACGCACCGGACGGCGCAAGAGGTCTGGGATGAGCTCCGGCAGGTCTCGCCGCTGCACGGCGGCATGTCGTACCGGCGGCTCGAGGAACTCGGCGGCCTGCAGTGGCCCTGCCCGACCGAGGACCACCCGGGATCGCCCTTCCTGCACGGGCGCCTCTGGGAGGACCCGATCGGCGGCCGGCGCGCGCCGTTCGTCGCGGCAGAGCACGAACCGCCCGCCGAGCAGACGGATGCGCAGTATCCGTTCCTGCTGACGACAGGACGCCGTTTGGCGGACTACAATACCGGCGTGCAGTCCAGGCACTACGCCGCGCCGCGCGGCCACCGCGAGGTGCTCGAGATGTGCCCAGAGGACATGCTCCGGCTCGGCCTGGGCGAGGGCGACGTCTGCCGCCTGAGCTCCCGGCGGGGGCGGGTCGAGGTGCAGGTCGCCGCATCGCGCAAGCTGCGGCCCGGCCTGCTGTTCATGAGTCTCAACCACCCGGACGAGGTGCCGACGAACCTCCTGACCCTGGACGCGACCGACCCGGTGGCGGGCACGGCCGAGTTCAAGGCGACCGCCGTGCGCGTCGAGCGCGTGGCGGCCGCGGGAGCGGCCGAGCGTCCGGTCGAGGAGGCGGCCCAGCAGAATGCCTGAGGACGGACGAGAGGTGCGGGAGCGGGTGCGCGGCCTGATCGACGAGACCGGGCGGGAGCGCACCCAGCTCCTCGAGGTGCTGCACAAGGTGCAGCGGGAGTTCCAGCACGTGCCGCGCGCAGCGGCCGAGGTGATCGAACACGAGATGGGCGTGCCCATGGCCGACACCTATGGCGTCGTGACCTTCTACGACCTCCTGACGGAGCGGCCCACGGGCCGCAAGGTGCTGCGCATCTGCGAGGACGTCACGTGCAGCCTGCACGGCGCGGAGCGCCTGGCGCAGGCCGCCGAGGCGGCGCTGGGCCCCGAGGGCCGGCCGACGGCGGACGGCGCCGTGTCCTGGACGCGCTGCGCTTGCCTTGGGCTGTGCGACCACGCACCGGCCGCGCTCTTCGACGAGGAGCCGCTCGCGCCGGTGACGGCGGAGGAGATCGGGAAGGTCGGTGAGGGCCATGCGTGAGCCCGTGCTGCTGCGCCGGCAGGCCGCGCCGGCACGCACCCTCGAGAGCTACCGCCTGAGCGGCGGCATGGCGGGGTTCGAGCGGGCGAAGGCCATCGGGCCGGAGGCGACGGTCGGGGCGGTCAGCGAGAGCGGTCTCGTCGGGCGGGGCGGCGCGGGCTTCCCGACGGGGCGCAAGTGGGATGCCGTCCGCACCGCCGCGGAGAGCGTGCGCTACTTCGTCCTGAACGCCGACGAGAGCGAGCCCGGCACCTTCAAAGACCGCGTCATGCTGGAGACGGACCCCTTCATGGTGCTCGAAGGCGTGCTGATCGCCTGCTACGCGATCGGGGCGACGCGGGCCTACATCTACGTGCGCGGCGAGTACCGCCAGGCGGCGGACCTCTTGGAGCGGTGCGCCGGCGAGCTCGCGGCCGCGGGCTGCCTCGACGGCATCGCGCCGGGCGGGCGCCCGCTCGCGATCGAGGTGCGCCACGGCGGCGGCGCCTACATCTGCGGCGAGGAGACGGCGCTCTTCCGCTCGATCGAGGGCTACCGCGGCGAGCCGATGTCGAAGCCGCCGTTCCCAACGGTGGAGGGGCTCTTCCGCAAGCCGACCGCCATCAACAACGTCGAGACGATCGCCAACGTGCCGGACATCGTCCTGCACGGCGGGGCGTGGCTCAGGGGCTTCGGCACCGAGCGCTCGCCGGGCGTCAAGCTCTACTCCGTCTCGGGCCACGTGCGCCGGCCGGGCGTCTACGAACTGCCGTTCGGCGCGCCGCTCGAGGAGCTCCTGGACCTCGCGGGCGCGGCGGAGGACCTGCAGGCGGTGCTGCTCGGCGGCGCCGCGGGCACCTTCGTCTTCCCCCGCGACTTCGACCTGACCCTCAGCTACGAAGGGGCGGCCGAGCGCCATGCGACGCTCGGCTCGGGAGCCCTCATCGCCTTCGACCGGACGACGAACCTCTGGCAGGTGGCGGAGCGCCTGGGCTCCTTCTTCGCGCACGAGTCGTGCGGGCAGTGCGTGCCGTGCCGCGTGGGCACGAAGCGCCAGTACGAGATGATCGAGGCGCTCGCGGCGGGGAGCGGCCAGGGCAGCGAGCGCGAGCTCATCGCGCGCCTTGGCCAGGTGATGGCGGATGCGTCGATCTGCGGCCTGGGCCAGACGGCCTCGACGGCCGTGCGCAGCCTGATCGAAGCGGAGGCGAGCGGCCTTCTCATGGTGTAAGGGGGAGGGGGAGCCTTGGCGGACGCGTTCGAGATAGCGATCGACGGGCGCGCAGCGGTCGCCCGGGCGGGCGAGACGATCCTCGACGTGCTGCGGCGCGAAGGCGTCACGACGCCGACGCTCTGCACGCACGACCAGCTGACGCCGGCCAAGGCCTGTCGCGCCTGCGTGGTCGAACTCGCGGGCAGCCGCGCCCTGGTGGCGTCCTGCGAGCGCCGGGTGGAGCCGGGCATGCAGGTGCGCACGGACTCGGCGCGCGTGCACGACGCGCGCCGCGGCGTCTTCGAGCTCCTGTTGAGCCAGAACGATGTCACGACGGCGCCCGCCCTCCTGCGCCAGGCGGAAGACCTCGGCGCGCAGGCGGACCGCTACCGCGGCGAGCGCTACGCGAAGGGCCTGCTCGACGACAACCAGCTCTACGTGCGCGACTACGACAAGTGCATCCTCTGCTACCGCTGCGTCGAGGCCTGCGGCCCGGATGTGCAGAACACCTTCG
>Ga0187812_1000849_pt1 | contig 10573 bp, 12 predicted proteins | sample NC_S_2_FD_130582 | JGI IMG/M metagenome (GOLD analysis project Ga0187812, IMG submission 130582) | Wetland sediment microbial communities from Neuse River Estuary, North Carolina, USA - ASW-S_2 | ecosystem: Environmental > Aquatic > Freshwater > Wetlands > Sediment | place: USA: North Carolina... | reverse complement strand
TCCACTGGCACCTCTATGGACCGCATTTCAACGACTACCATGTGATGTTCGACGACCAGGCCGAGGCCATCTTGGATTCCGTAGATGCGATGGCAGAGCGGGTCCGCAAGATAGGCGGTACGACCATCAAGAGCATCAGCCACATCAGCCAATTGCAGACCATCGAGGACGACAACGACGACCTAGTCTCTCCCGAGAAGATGGTGAGGCGCCTCGCAGAGGACAACGGACGAATGGTCAAATCCATTCGAGACGCGATTGCCATCTGCGACAAGAACCGTGACTCGGCCACCAGCAACCTCCTCCAGGATATTCTGGACAAGACGGAACGGCGCAAGTGGTTCCTCTTCGAAACACTGCACTAGACCAAGCTTAGGACGAGGGCAGGTGCCTCCCGCCTACCGGGGGTGCTGGAGTCCAAACCATCCCGGGGAACTCCCTCGTCTGTGATGTCATGGCTCCGCTTCTTTGAGGGCACATGCTGCTAACGACCAGGTGCCAAATAATATCTTGCAGGACATCTATTTCAAGGAGGCCGAAATTGACTTCGACATGGCGCGAGCCAAGGAAATAGAGAACTTCGACGAACTCCGCAAGCTCCGGCTTGCCGACGAGGGCTACTTCGTCATCACTGACACTACCCGGCATGCGATCATCCACAAGGTGAACTCAGAATGCATCAAGGCCGACAGCTTCAACCTCAAGGTCACCATCAATGGCCGCAAGCAGGGCAGCTACTACTGGGTCGACAGCATTGCCACGGCCGCCCACGAGTTCGGGGCAAAACGCTGCAAAGTGTGCAAGCCAGAGCTGAATCTGGTGCATCCGTCGACCTTCGACGCTTGATTTCCAACACGTCAGTGCGGGGAGTGTTCCAGCTAGCATCCCCCTCCCTTCCGACCTCGAAACGTCCAGATTGATGGGTTCGTTGTTATGCTTCCGTCTAGCCTCCGCGTAAAGGTTTGGCGATGAATTCGGCGCCGTGGACGAACCTCTCCGCCTTGCCGTACTCGGCCTGCCTGAGGTTCTTCCTTCTTATCTTCCCTGAGATTGTCTTGACAGGCTCTAGAGACTCGACGAACTCAATCTTCCTTGGGTGCTTGTACGGTCCCGTCTCCTTGGCCACGAAGGCTGCGAGCTCGTCCGCAAGCTCCTGGCTCGGCTTGTACCCTGTCCTCAGGACAACGTACGCTTTGACGACTGCTCCCCTCACCGGGTCAGGGGCGGGAACGACAGCCGATTCCATGACCGAGGGATGCTTGATCAGGGCGCTTTCGACTTCGAAGGGGCCAATCCTGTAGCCCGAGCTCTTGATGACGTCGTCCGCCCTTCCAACAAACCAAAAGTAACCACCGGAGTCCTTGCTCGCCCTGTCTCCAGTGTAGTACCATCCATTCCTGAACACTTCGTTGTTCCGCTCCGGCGCATTCGCATACTCCTTGAAGAGAGCGAAGGGCTTCGGTCTGGAGTTGATGGCGACATATCCTTCCTCGCCAGGGGGAAGCACTTTTCCATCCTCGTCGACTATGTCGACATCATAGAGTGGGCTCGGCACCCCCACCGACCCCTCCTTCACCCTCATGCCTGGGAAGTTGCCAATTGCCAGCACCGTTTCTGTCTGGCCGTAGCCATCTCTGACCGTGAGACCTGTGGCCTTCCTGATCCGGTCGATGACCTCGGGATTGAGCGGCTCTCCGGCACTGCAGACGTTCTTCAGGCTCGACAGGTCATACTTCGACAGGTCTTCAAGTGCGAACATCCTCCAGATGGTCGGGGCGGCGCAGAGCGATTCCACCCTGTACTCTGCGATCTTGCTCAGGTGCTTCGCGGCATCAAAGCTCCCCTTGTAGTCGTAGGAAAAGGTGGGGGCTCCCAAATTCCACGGGGCGAAAATGCTGCTCCAGGCGTGCTTGGCCCACCCCGGCGAGCTGATGTTCCAGTGGAGCTTCCCCTCCTCCACGCCGAGCCATAGGGCGGTCGCCCGATGTCCCAGGGGATAGCTTGAATGAGTGTGAACGACCATCTTGGGAAGGCCTTCGGTCCCCGAAGTAAAATAGACCAGGGCCGGTTCGTCGGCCCTCGTTTCCGGCTTCTTCAGCTCAGCTGATTCCTTGAACCCATCGGTAACGTTGTTCCAGCCGTCCACCGATTCCCCATCCTCCGCTAGAAACCGCATCCCCCCTCCCTCTCTTCCGAAAACCCCTTCGAACTTCTTCGCATTGCCACCGTTGGTCATTACCGCCTTGATTCCAGCGGCTGAAATCCTGTACCCAAGGTCCTTCTGGGTCAGAGTAGGGGCGGAGGGCACAGCGATTGCGCCCAGCTTGATCAGAGCAACGACTGCCAGCCAGAGCATTGGTGTGTTGGGGAGCATAAGAAGGGCGGCGTCCCCTCTCTTCATACCATTCCTGGCAAAATATACTGCGAGCTGGCTGCTCCTTTTCGAAATCTCGCCGAAGCTGTAGCGAAGCTCTTCACCATCGTCCCTCACCAGAATCAGGGCATTCGCAGAAGCTCTTTCCTTCCCCCATCGATCCACAACATCGAAGCCCCAGTTGAACAGTTCAGGGACCTGCACAGAAAAGTTCCTGACGGCGGCCGGCAATGAGACGTAATCCTGGACTCGCACGATTTCTCGCGGCCGAATGAACTGGTTTTAAACATGGCCAGTCGAGGGAGCTCATGCAGTCTGTTGCGGGCGACGTATCGGTCCTCGGGTTCGACCTCTTCTACCGCCAGTTCGGCTCCCCGGAGAAGGGCGAGATCCTCTGCCTCCACGGCGGTCCGGGCGCAACGCACGACTACCTGCTGTCAATGGCCGACCTGGCCGATTACGGCTACAGAGTGACCTTCTACGACCAGCTTGGATGCGGCCGCTCCCAGCTCCCCAAAGACCTTTCATTATTCGTCCCCGAGCGGTACGTCGAGGAGGTCGACGCCTTCCGCAGGAAAATGAGGCTGGGACGGCCTCACATTATCGGCTCGAGCTGGGGCGGGATGCTCGCCATTGCCCACGCCCTGAAGTATCAGAGGAACATGACAACCATGACCACGGTCGGGGGCCTTCACAGTGTCCCGCTGACTCTCCGGGAGATGCAGAGGATGAAGTGTGCCCTCCCGATGTACGTCCAGGCCACCATGGCGAAGTACGAATCAGAGGGGGACTACGAGAACCCGGAATACGTCAAGGCGGTCAATGTCTTCTACAGGAAGCACCTTTGCAGGCTCTCACCCTGGCCACCTGAGCTCGCCTACTCACTGGAGCACATCAGCAAGCCTGTCTACGGCACCATGAACGGTCCCAACGAATTCACGATAATCGGCAACACGCGCTACTGGGATGTGACGAGCAAACTTGGCACCATCCATGTTCCCACATTGGTGCTCGGGGGCAAGTATGACGAGGTCTCCCCCGCTGTCGCCAGGGAGATCCACAAGCACGTCAGAGGGTCCGAGCTCACCATCTTCCCCAACAGCTCCCATCTCCCCTTCTGGGAGGAAAGAGCCGCTTTCATGAAGAGGGTTCTGAGATTCCTCGTGAGCCATCCTCAAGGCTGAGGCGTAGCTGCTTCGCGGGGAGCCGGCTCACTGAATCTTCTCTGAAGACGGGTGCTTCGAAGCGTATTCACGGACGCCCTGCTCCTGCCGCCACTCGACGAATTCCGGTTTCAGCCTCCTGAGCGTGGCCATGGCCTCTTCGGCGCCGATGTTCCTTGTCCTGATGAGATAGGCAGACAGCGCGCACCCAGTCCTGCCCTCCCCTGCGAGGCAGTGCACCAGGACCGGCCTTCCGCCCTGAATCTGTTCTATTGCGAAGTCCGCCGCCTTCTCCATGGATTGCACGCTGGGTGCCCGATGGTCCTCCATGGCCACGTGCCCAACGATCACATCAAGACCCTCGGTGTATTCGGAGGGGAGAGATTCGACGGTCAGCGTAAGAATGCTCCGCACCCCTGCCTTGACAAGCCATTCCACCTGGGCCCTGGAGGCCGGATAACCCGATCCAGCCAGCTTGCCTTTTTCCACCCAGACAAAACCCGTAGGCTCGTCCGCCACCCTGGCCCTTAGCTTCCTGAGGAAGAGTCCTCCGGTCCCCAATGGAGTTCGCTGAATCTGCGGTTTGCTAGCGCTTTAGAACCTTTAGGCTTCCAGAACTTCGAGTTTTCCGTATTTGCCAACGTTTAGCCTCAGCTCCCCGCGGAAGCTGTTGGTGTAGCCGTTGGTCACCCTGACCTTGGAACCCTGCTTCACCATGTCAATCTGGTCGTCCCAAAGCGAGAGCTTGATCTGGCCGCTCTCGTCCTTCAGCATGCAGTCAGCCACCCTGGCCTCCCCTCCTGTCCTGAGGTTGACGTTCCGCGGCTCGGACATCTCGACGATCTCCCCTTCGGCGTCAACCCTTCTCATTCCATCGCGCAAATCGCGTACGTTCATGTGAATGACTGGTCGCCGGACGGCATTATTTAACATTGAACGGGTTAAGCCGCCTCCGGAAACCGTTTAATCAGAAAGAAAACGCCTGTCGGCTTCATTGGTTACGGGGTTCGAGGCCGGGCTCCTCTCGCTCTCATTCATACTCCCTTTCCTGCTTCTTGTGTTCGGTCTCCCGTCCTACCTCAGGATGCTCACCCGCATGGGCCGTGTCTCTGACGACATCCACAAGATCCCACCGACGAAGGTGCCGGAGCCTGCGGGACCAATACTGTTCGCGGGAGCCCTTGCGGGGGAGCTCGTGGTCGCTGTCGGCTTCAACTCGTGGGTCCCTATCGCAATCATTCTGGGCGCGGGGGTCGCCTTCGCCATCGGTCTCTGGGACGACCTCTTCGTCCTCGGGGGGAAGACCAAACCGCTGCTGCTTCTCCTGGGAGGGCTGATCTTCGTCGGGTTCATCTTGGTCAAGCCCGACCTGTACCAGCCGGTCCTCACGTTCCCTTTCCTCGGCGATACGAACCCCCACTTCTCGATCTACACGGTCCTGGCGGTGGTCGCCTTCCCGGTGGTAGCCAACGCGTTCAACATGATGGACTCCTTTAACGGCGAAATCTCCTGGTTCACTCTTCTCACCTCCATAGCTCTCCTCGTCGGAGTGACGCTTCACGATGTCGCCACGCCTGGATTCTCCCTGGCCCGTGTGGCCGCGACCATGCCCCTCGTTGCCGTTGCCGCCGCCTTTCTCCTATTCAACCGCTATCCTTCGAAGGCGTTCGACGGCGATAGCGGGAGCCTCATGTTCGGGGCCATGTTCGCCGGCCTCGCCGTCACGGGAGGGGTCGAAGTCGCGGCCATGATAGCAATCGTTCCTGCCATCCTGAACTCCTTCTACACCCTGTCCAGTGTCCGAGGGTTCGTAGAGAGGAGGAAGATGGCGTCAAGACCCACGTACATCGGGAAGGACGGTCTCCTTTACGCATCGGCTGATCCCGGGGCGCCCACCACCATCGTCAGGCTGGTGCTGCTAGCGGGACCACTTTCGGAAAGGGAACTCGTGAAAAACATCATCGTGCTCACGGGAGTAGCCTGCCTTCTTTCTGTGACGATCTCCATCCTGACCTGGGTGTATTAGCGTGAAGCTCGCTCCTCTCATGGCAATAGAGCTGGCGGCCTTCCTCCTTATCATAATGGAGACCTACTTCTTCTTCACGTTCGTCGTCCCTGTCGGCACTATCCCTCACAATCTGGGGGCGTACACAGGCTACGCGCTTCTCAAAGTCGCCCTCACTCTCGGGCTTGGAGTCCTCTGGTTCCTCGTGGTGCTGGGAATGACGAGGGCCTACGAGAGGTCGAAGCTCAGGACCCCGATTCCCATGCCTTCATCTTAGCGTCGAACTCTTCCCTTGAGTAGGCGACTCGTGCTGGGACTCCCATCACGACCTTGCCGGGGGGCACATCCTTGGTGACGACAGCTCCCATGGCCACCACGGCTCCTCTACCGACCTTGACCCCCGCCTTGATGACGGCGCGTGCCCCTATCACAGCGTTATCCTCGATCGTTACTCCGATCATCCGCTTGCTGGGAGGATACGGGTCGTTGGTGAGGACGGCGGCCGGCCCGATGAAGACGTTCTTGCCTATCCTCGACATCGGCGGAATGTACACGCTTCCTTCGATCATGGTCCCGCTTCCTATCCGCACATCATAATCGACGTGGGCGAGAGAGCCAATCTTCACGTTGTCTCCCACCTGTGTATGGTCCCCGACATACGCGAAGTGCCAGATCCTGACGTTCTTCCCGATCTTGGCGTCAGGGGAGACGAAATTGATGACCTTCACCTTTTCACCCAAGGTAGATCGGTGTCCCCGAAGAGCTAGAAGCCAGTACCGCCTCTGCCACCCTGGTCACGTTTAGCCCGTCGTTGCCGGTCACGAGCGGTTGTTTCTTATCCTGAATCGCGGTGACAAAGGAGCGCAGCTCGAGCATCAGAGGCTCCTGATACGCGGCCGTCGGAACCGTCGTGGCAGCCCCCTGATGTATGCTCGTCTTCTGGGTCACGAAGTCCACGTCTACCACTCCTCCAGAGAAGACGGCGCTCAGCGTCCTCACCCTGTTCGGAGTTATCCAGTTGGTCACCAAGAACGCAGTCTTCTGTCCCGAGAAACCGAGCAGGATGGCCGCGAAGTCTTCATGTTCCATGGGGACGTACATCGCCCCGACCCTGGCATAAACGACCTTTGGGACCTCGCCGAAGAGCCAGCAGGCCGTGTCGATGTCATGGATGGATGCGTCCTTCACGATCCCAACGTCGCTGATATTCTCCCCTCGCCTGTTCTCTCTGTGGAACTCCAGCAGTATCGGTTCGCCCATCTTCCCTTCTGCGATCATCTGCTTCAAGCCCGTGATGGGCGGGTTGAATCTTTCGATGAATCCCACCGTGAGGAACCTGTTGGCATTCTTCGCCGCCGCTATCAGCATCTCCCCATCCTTTCCGGTGGTGGTCATGGGTTTCTCTACGAAAGTGTGGAGCCCGGCCGCCAGAGTCTTCGAAGCCATCGAGAAATGAGTCGAGGCGGGTGTGCATATCGTGACGGCGTCAAGCTTTTCCTTGCTGAGCATCGCCTCAAGGGAAGTGTAACCTGGAACCCGAAAGTTCCTGGAGAATGCATCAGCTCTCTCCTCGTTCATGTCGCAGACAGCCCCAAGGCATTGGAGCTCGGTGAGCACACGGACGTGGTTCTTGCCCCACCCTCCGGTCCCGACGACTCCCACCCTCGTCATATTCGTCGCCTCCCAACGGGGACGCGATATAGGGTTATTCGGCTCACTCCCTGTTGAGGCTCGGCGTGGCCAAAAGGACGGTGGTCTCCACGCTCCTCTGCTCCTTCCTCGCCAGCTTCATTACATCCCAATCTTCCTTCGAGCAGACGATCACAACGTTGTGCTTCAACGGGTCGAGGAGCTCCATCCCTCCCCTCCCCCTTGGCCGTGATACGATGTCGACGTCGGTGACGTAGTCCCTTAGCCGCTGCTGGATGCTCTCTGCCACCTGCAGCCTCTCGCCCCTCATTTCATACTTGTCCAAGCTCCAGAGCAGAGAGATCTTGGTCCTGCTCGCCTTCAGCTGCTTCTCCTTCAGCACCTCCCGAGCCTCGTCCACGACGTACCTCACGTAGTTGTCGAAGCTCTTCATGGTCGCGCCTGCGAGATAGGCTATTGACTCCCCGGTCTCCTCGCTCGCCTGAATCGCCTTCAGCTCGTAGAGGTATTTTGAGAACTCGTCCAGGTATACGTTCACAGGCTTCTGAAGGACGACCTTGGCTTCCCTAGCTCTCCTGGCCATCTCGATTTCGGTGACCGAGGAAACGGTTGTCTGCATGACGCTAGACGCGTATTCGAGCTCGGCCGAAAACACATTCTGGGAGTTCGGGACGAAGCCGAGCAATTGGAGCGGTCCCTTGTCCGCAAGGCCCGCGGCTGAGACCACGGCGGGCTTGGGGTCCCCCGGCCTCAGGGGCATGTAGGAGTAGGTAAGGGTGGAGCCCACCTGGAGTCCCGTCTGCTTTTCGGCGAGTATGATGTTGTCAGAATTTCCTCCAGGTCCGGTGGGTAGGGAGTTGACCAGGGTCACCCCTTTGGACAGGTACCTGGCAAGGTCTCTCAGCTTGGACCCCGCCTCGATCAGCGTCTCGTCGGAAGGCCTCCTGAGCCTCGGAGTGAAGAATATGACCTGGGCTTCCCCCAAGACCTGTTCCAACGGTTTGAAGCTGAGCAGAGGCTCCTCCGCCATGACGTCCTGTAAGTTCGGGTTCTTCTTCAGAAACGAAGGATCGATGTCCATTGCCATCTGAAGCGTCTCATCGATGATGGTCACCTGGGCCCTGTCGACCAGCGCACCGGCGAGCCCATAGGCTTCGCTGGTGAGCCCATACATGGCGACCTTGATCTTTGGCAAAAGCTACTTGTGGCTCAAGCAGTTTCTAGATATACTTACTTGAGAACCCGGACGGAGAGGCAAACGGATTTGTATGTTGGTTGATGGTCACGTCACGCGAGGGAATCCAGGTTGAAAGTGTGGCTAGAACTCTTGACCCCGAAGCAGGTGCTGTTCTTCCGTCCTGTCATCGAGGAGCTCCGCGACTCGGGTGCAGAAGTCCTGGCCACATCGCGCAGGTACAGAGAGGTCGGACCCCTGGCGGAGAGGGCTGGGCTCGAACTGAGGTATGTGGGGGACAGAGGGACCAGGGGCCAGGAAGACCAACTCCTTGCGGCTACCAGACGCCAGGCAGAGATAATCCCAATCGTCCAGGATTTCAAACCGCAGGTCGCGGTCTCGATCGCTTCGGCTGTCTGCGCACGCGTCGCGTTTGGATTGGGCATCAAGCACGTGGCAGTAAACGACTCCCCGCACTCGGAGGTCGCCGGGAGGCTGTCGATTCCGCTTAGCTATCACCTCCTATGCCCCTGGGTCATACCCCCCAAAGCATGGGAGGTCTTCGGCATCCGGAGGAAACAGATCAGCACCTACCGCGCCCTCGACCCAGCGGCATGGCTGAAGAGGGAGCCCCTGAGCGGCCCCGTTCCGAGACTCAATCCGAAGAAGAAGACCATCACGGTCAGGATTCAGGAGAGCGACGCGCCATACCTCGCGAAAGCAGACATGAGCTGGACGGACAAGGTTCTCGCCGCGCTCGTTGACGCCTTCCCCGAGTCCAACCTCGTGGCTTTGTGCCGATACGACTTTCAGGTCGAGGAGATCAAAGGCAAGTTCGGCTCGAAATTGCTGGTTCCCGAAGAGGTGGTGAGCGGACACGACCTCCTTGCTTCCACCGACCTGTTCGTCGGCATGGGAGGAACGATGAGCGCCGAGGCTTCATTGATGGGTGTCCCGACAATTTCGGCCTTCCAGGGGTCGCTCTACACTGACAGGTATCTCGAATCTGTGGGACTGCTGGCGAGGGCGTTGACAGCAGGGGCGCTCGTGGCCCAGGCAAGGAGGTTCATGGCCGACGGCTTCAGGGCGGCACATCAGGCGAAGGCCGAACGCATCCTGGATTCGATGGAGGATCCGGTCCCGAAGATTACCAGGTTCATCGAAAAGACCGCCAATCAAGCCTAAATCACCTCCAACTCGTGCACCAATCTGCAGCCCGGTCGTCTAGTTGGTCAAGGATGCTGGCCTTTGGAGCCGGCGACCCTGGTTCGAATCCAGGCCGGGCTACTCCATTCTGCCAATGCGCTCACATAGGATGTGAGGACCTGTTGCTTTTCACCTTGGTTCAGCATCTCGAAGTGAGGAATGGTTCCAGCCGCTTGACCAATTCGACTGGTGGCTTGTGATCGAGCTCTTCTGCGTCTAGGCGAGTGACAGGCGCACGCCGGTATCCCGCGATGAACTTCGTGAAGGCTCTGTTGACTCCGTCCAGGTACTCAAAAGTCATCCTTCCTTCGTAGTGGCGTCCCCGGTTCCTGACTCTCTTCATGAGAAACTCGGTGCTGGCGCTCAAAAAGAAGACACGCGTCGGGGCGGGGACTCGCTCTTGGAGTGATTTGAAGAGCGGAAGAAATGTCTTTCTGTCGTCCAGAGAAAGCGTGAAACTGGTGTAGGCTTCGATGCCGTCGAAGAACAGGTCGCTCACCACATTTCCACTGAACCGTCCTCTTTTCATGATTCTTGCGATGTCATGATAGTGCATTATGGTAAAGATCAACTCCGTCTCTAGGGCGTAGGCCTTTGGATCCCTGTAGAAGTCAGTAATTAGAGGATGATTACCGACTTTCTCCAAAACCATCTCAGCTTCGAGGCGTGCCGAAAGCAGGCGTGCGAGAGTCGTCTTGCCTGAAGCCAGCGGTCCACCGAAGACGATGTATTGCCGCACCATCGCCCTCGTCCTGGCGCAGTTAATGCCTTAATCAAGGTTAGGACGTCTCTTGATACACGTTCACGAACGAGGCGGTATTTTGGCTGAATCGAATAAGGCGCTCCATATCATAGCCATTCCTGACCTTCCTAGGGGTAAATCCCACCGGCCCGGAAAGGCGCCGTGATAATAGCCCCTAGGTAGCACTACCCCTGGCCGGGCTACCACTCGGAATGGGCATTGGTCGACCAGAATTGCTCGACCGGTCCGACCCCCCAAC
>Ga0187812_1000848_pt1 | contig 10586 bp, 9 predicted proteins | sample NC_S_2_FD_130582 | JGI IMG/M metagenome (GOLD analysis project Ga0187812, IMG submission 130582) | Wetland sediment microbial communities from Neuse River Estuary, North Carolina, USA - ASW-S_2 | ecosystem: Environmental > Aquatic > Freshwater > Wetlands > Sediment | place: USA: North Carolina... | reverse complement strand
TCGCCCGGTCGCCGGGAAACACTAATTAGGTACTCCGCGAGACGCGGGCGAGGCGTCATGGCGGGTCGACCGAGCGAGGCGGTATGGGTGGAGAAATACCGACCCGCTTCGCTCAAGGAGATGGTGGGCCAGGAGACGATCGTCCCCCTCCTCCGGTCCTATGCCGAGAAGGGGTCGATGCCCCACCTGCTGTTCGCAGGCCCACCGGGAACGGGGAAGACGACGGCAGCGCTGGCGCTCGCGCGCGACCTCTTTGGGGCCGAGTGGCGTCAGAACTTCCTGGAGCTGAACGCCAGCGACACTCGGGGCATCGACACGGTCCGCACCACGATCAAGCAGTACGCTCGCACCTCGCCCCTCGGCGCCGTGGGATTCAAAATCCTCTTCCTGGACGAGGCCGACAATCTGACCGCCGAGGCGCAGGCGTCGTTGCGGCGACTGATGGAGCGCTACTCCGGCTCGTGTCGGTTCATCCTCTCGTGCAATTATTCGTCCCGGATCATCGACCCGATCCAATCCCGGTGCGCCGTGTTCCGGTTCCGGGCCTACGCCCCCGAAGCCGTGCGAACGCTTCTCGAGCGCGTCGCGAAAGGCGAGGGAAAGAAGATCACCCCGGACGCGCTCGAAACGATCCTCAGCGCGAGCGCCGGCGACATGCGGCGCGCGGTCAACCTGGTCCAGCTCACCGCCACCCACTCGGACACGGTGACGGCGGACACCGTGAAGGAGTACGCTACGATCCCCCTGCGGCGCGAGGTCGAAGCGATGCTCGGGGCGGCGCTCGCCGGGAACTTCCGGGAAGCCCGGGACCGGCTCTACGGGCTGTTCACCGAGCGAGGGGCCGCGGGCGAGGACATTCTGAAAGCGATCCACAGTTACCTACCGGACATCAGTGACGCGGTGCTTCCACCGCGGGAGAAGGTGCGGTTGGTCGAGTACCTCGGGGAGGTCGATTTCCGGCTCGCCCAAGGAGCTTCGGACCGGATCCAGATGGAGGCGATCCTCGCCCATTTGGCCGCCGAGCGGCCCGGAGCGAAGTGATCCTCGATGGCTCAGCAGAAGAACGTGGGAGGCAAGCCTCCCGTCCATCGGCACGCGGTCGTCGTGGGAGAGCTCGCGCTCTCCGCGGCGAGCCGTAGGGCCCTCCGCGCTCGCTCGGTCGAGAAAGGAGACCCGATCGCGACGGGCGAGATCGCCGGCCTACTTGCGATGAAACGGACCCCGGAGCTGATCCCGCACTGTCACACGGTGCCCCTGACCCACAGCCGCGTCGACCTCGTGCGTTCGGCCCGCGGAGTGCGCGTCCGTGCCGAAGCGGAGACCGTCGACCGAACCGGAGTCGAGATGGAAGCGCTCGTCGGGGCGAGCGTGGCGCTTCTGACCGTGTGGGACATGGTCAAGTACCTCGAGAAGGATCGACGCGGTCTCTACCCGGCGACCTCGCTCGGCCCGGTGCGGGTCGTGACCAAGCGGAAATCTCGGGCGGAGGGTCGATGACGGAACCGTCGCCCCACGGTCCTGCAGCGAGCCGGCACCACCTCGGGGGGAGCCGAGTCCTGGGGTTCGTGATCCTCTCGGTCTCGGACACCCACACGGAGGAGGACGACCCGTCCGGTCACCTGGCCCGGGACCTGGTCGCGACGGGCGGGCACAAGGTCCTCCACTACGCCTTGGTGGCGAACTCCATCGCGGACGTTCGCGAGAAGCTCGAACCGTGGCTGACGGACCCCACCGTCGAGGCGGCGGTCACGGTCGGGGGAACGGGGGTCAGTTCTCGCGACCTGACGGTGAACGCGCTCGAGGCGATGGGCGGAAAGAAGCTCGAAGGATTCGGCGAGATCTACCGGTCGTTGAGCTTCGAGGAGGTCGGACCTCTCGCGATCATCAGCCGTGCCTCGCTCTTCCTATTGCACGGCAAGCCCGTGTTCGCCCTCCCCGGGAGCGAACGGGCGGTCCGGACGGCACTCGAGAAGCTGATCCTCCCGGCCGTGATCCACCTGGTGGAAGAGCTCGAACGGTAGCGCGCCCGACGGACTTCTCACTTCGGGCGGACCACGAGCGCGCCCATCGGGGGAGGGCCTGCGTCGAGGATTTGGGGTGGAAGGCCCTGAAGCCGGCAGAAGTCGGCCCAGGCTGAGTTCGCGTCCACGTGATGGGCCAGGAGGATCCCCCGCTCGGAGAGCGCTTCCCACGCCGCTTTCAGCTCGAACCGAGCGCGCGTGGCCACCGGGCCATTGTCGTAGAAGAACAGGTCGACGCGGGACGACCTCTGGAGAATCTCGCGGAGCCGGTCCTCCGAGTTCCCGAGGGCGAGCGTCCAGCGCGACCGTAGCGCCGGGGCGACGAACTGCCCCACCCCCACGTCGCGCACGCCGGCCGAGCGTCCGGCGGTCGGCCCGGGTCCGAGCGAGGTGAGCTCCCCCTCCCCGTTGGCATCCAGCGCCGCGAGCATCCAGGCGGTGGAGTACCCCGGACGCACTCCGGTCTCCACGACATAGCGCGGCCGAGCCGCCCGTATCGTGAGGTAGAGGAGAGCCCCTTGGGGGAGTTCCCGGGTGAAGGCGATGCCCGCGCCCCGCTGGAGCAGGAGGTCGGGTAGGTTACTCTCCCGGAGCTCTCGACGGAAACGGAGGAGGTCCGCGCTACTCGACCCGGTCAGTTGGGCGATCCGGTCGAGGGAGGCTTGGCGGAAGAGCAACATCCGTTGACGCACCCCCTTGCGAGCCGCCGGGGACAAGAGGGCGGCCGGGCGCCCGCTTCGGTCGACATAGGGGACCGCATCCCCCGCAAGCGCTCCTCGGTCGGAGCCCGTCGAGGAGACGCTCCCGGAACCGGGAGCTAGGACCACAATCTTCGGAAGGCCCCCAACGTACTAAATCTGTTCGCCCCCCGGCTCCTGACCGAGTTCCTCACCGCCCTACGGACGCTCCCGCAGTATGGTGAACGCAACGCCAGTGAGCGGATTTATAGGGATGTTGGCTCGATAGGGTAGGTCGAGATCCATGGTCGTCCAAGAGGTCGGCTCGGTCAACTTCGATAAGTTCGCTCAGGAGAATGGGGCAGTGGTCATCGATGTCTGGGCACCCTGGTGCGGGCCCTGCCGGATGGTTTCTCCGATCGTCGATCGGTTGAGCCAGCGGTACCAGGGAAAGGTCGCGTTCGGAAAGATGAACTCGGACGACAACGGCGAGAAAGCCGGTGCGCTCGGCATCATGAGCATCCCGACCCTCCTGTTCTACAAGCAGGGCAAGCTCGTCGACCGCATCGTCGGTGCGTACCCCGAAGAGGTCATCGACGAGCACATTCGCCGGTTGCTCTGACTCGTCCGCCCGGGGCACGGGCGCCGGCGTTCGCCGGCTCTTCGAGTCCCCCGGGTCGGTCCCCCCGAGAGGTTTAGTCCTCGTGGGGTAGGAGGCGCCTGGTGAGCGCCTCGGCCGCCGACTTGCAACTCGCTCGATACTCGTTCCAGCGCAAGCTCGACGAGATCGCCGCGTGCAAGGGGCGAGCGACCGAGCTGATCTCCCTGTACGTCTCCCCGGGAAAGCAGATCTCGGACGTGATGAGCTACCTGCGGAACGAGTACGCCCAGAGCTCCAACATCAAGAGCCGGACGACCCGGAAGAACGTCATGTGGGCGATCGAATCGCTCATGGGTCGGGTCCGGGGGTTCAAGGAGCCGCCCCGGAACGGCGTGGCTTTCTTCGTCGGGAGCAAGGCGGTCGGCGCCGACAAATCCGAACCCGTCACGTTCATCGTGGAGCCGCCGGAGCCGTTGAACACCTATCTCTACCGGTGCGACTCGACCTTCTTCCTCGACCCCCTGCTCGCGATGGTCCACGAGCCCGACATCTGGGGCCTCATCGTGATGGACCGGGCCGAGGTCACTCTCGGCCTCCTGCGCGGAAAGCGGGTCGAGCCGCTGCGGAACCGCCAATCGCTGGTCCCGAGCAAGCACGGCCGCGGCGGCCAGTCGCAACACCGATTCGAGCGGATCATCGAGCACGCGGCCCACGAGTTCTTCGTGAAGATCGCGGAGATGGCAGGCGAGTTGTTCCTTCCCCGCAAGGAGCAGCTGAAGGGGATCCTTCTCGGGGGGCCGGGCGCCACGAAGGAATACTTCTACAAGGAGGCGTACCTCCAGTACGAGCTCCAGCAGAAGGTCGTCCAGCCGCTGTTCGACACCGGGTACACGGACGAGTACGGCCTGAAGGAGCTGGTCGAGAAGGCCACGCAAACCCTGCACGGCCTCGAGATCACGGAGGAGAAGCGGCTGATCCAGCGCCTCCTCAACGAGATCCGGAAGGCGGAGACCGGACTCGCCTCCTACGGGCCGCACGATGTCCAGCATGCGCTCGAGATCGGAGCGGTCGACACGCTCGTGATCTCCGAGGGGCTCCGCCAGCAGCGGGTGACGTTCCGATGCACGTCCTGCCAGAACCAGTTCGACCGGACCCTTCCCGACGAGGCGATCGATGCCGTGCTCGACGGCCCTTGCCCGAAATGCGGCCAACGGTTCCTGACCGAGGCTGCGGCCGAGGATTACGTCGAGGGCCTCTTCCGAAGAGCGGCGGATTCCGGTGCCGAGGCCCGTCTCGTCTCCACCGAAAGCGAGGAGGGCGAGATGCTCGCCAAGGCGTTCGGAGGTATCGCGGCGATCCTGCGTTACCCGGTCGCTTCCACCACGGCCGTGCGGCCGCGACCGTCGGCCTGAGGGCGAGGGGCCCGGGTCACCAGAGGTGGTCGAGAGGGTCCTCTTCCACCGGCTCCGGGGGCGTCTCTCCGGGGCGCGCACTCCGTGCGCGAGAGCTCTGGACCGGAACTCCGGGCGGGTAAAGGTTCGCGTTCGGATAGGTCGGGGGTGGCACGCGCCGGCGCTCCGCGACCAGCACCAGGGCGATCAGGGCGCCGACCGCGCCGACCACCACGACGATGCCGAACGCGCCGAGGGGAGACCGCGGGCCTGCGCTGCTCGGCGCTGGGCAGCCGACTCCCGAGGTCAAGCACTGTTGGTCGGACTGCGCCTGGGAAACCGTCTCCGGAGCCCCCTGGATGGTGGTGGTGGAGAGGGGGTTCATGGACGAAACGGAAGGAGAGACGTCGGCGATCGCCGAGGACCCTGCGACGTTCTCCGCGGGGTTGGCCGAGCTCGAGGCATAGACCCAGGCCGAGGCGGCCAGGCCGAAGTGGCCGTGGTCGGATGCCTTGGCATCCAGAGAAGCCATTTGGACCATCGTCGCGCCGGTTTGGTTCGCCGCCCAGGGCTTTGGAGAAGCCCCGAACAGGTCCGACGAGCCGGGGATGAGGATGAAGCCCTCGCGGACGGTAAAGGGTCCGGCGACCGTGAGGGTGATCGCCGGGTACGTGTCGGATCCGAAGCTGACCGCAGCGCCGGGCGAGTAGGAGCCTGAGACGTTGACCGTGCCCTGCGGGGCGACCGAGGTGGAACCGTGCACCGGTCCCAGCGTTACGTTCGCGAGCGGAGCTCGGGAGGTGGAGTAGTACGAGTAGTTCGACATCCCCGTCGCCGAGAACTGGCTGCCGGCGCTCCAGCTCTGACCGGACCCGAGGTCCTCCGGGAAGAGGCCGAGTGAAGGAGTGAACGCGACGGTCGCCGTCCCTGAAATGGAGGCGCTGAGGGACTTGGAGCGGACGACGGTCCCTCCGTGCATCGAGGGGACGGAGGAGTGAGCGGACTCGGTCAGGTTGGCCTCCACCGACGAGCTTGCGTTGATGAGCGCGATCGCCGAGACCGGGCCCGACGACTCGTTCACGGTACCTTGGGTAGTGAAGTTGGCGCGCGAATCGGAGACCTCCCAGGCACGAGCGCTCAGGTTCCCGTACGAACTCGCCGCCCCACAGCTGGGTTTGCAGAACTCGACCGAGAGCATCACGCCCATCGTTCGGTGCACGCTCAACTCGAACGTTGTAGCGCTCGTGTTCGTCTGGTTGAGGATCACCGAATACCCGAGCGTGGCCCTGCCGTCGTAGGCCCACCCGTCGGACGTGCGCAACGGACCGGCGGATACCGTCTTCACGAATCCATAGGCCCAGAGCGCCTGCGGGGTCCCTGCCGTGGGGGTCGGAGTCGCCGAGGCAATGGCACTGGACGACAGGACAAATACCATGAGCGCGGCCAATACTGTTGAAGCCAGCACCGTGGTGGTCCGAGGGCGCGCGCTCATCTCTGTCACCTCCCCTTCGAGGGGCTGCGCCGGAAAGTAGGAGGGACCATTCTCTTAAGGGAAAGTTCCGAACGGCACCCCAGTCGGTTGGACGCCGTGTTAGACCTTCGCAATCCGGAGGGTTCCTCTCGATGCGAGCGCTGACCGACTCCGAGGCCCGCGTCATCGCGGTGCTCCTTGCGGCACGGCCGGACCACGAGCGAGAACGCCTGCGCCAAGTGGGGATTCCGCGGTCGACGTATCACGCGGTCCGTCGGAGAGCCTACGAAGAAGGCTGGCTGAGGGACCGGTATATTCCCCATCCGGTCCCCCTCGGCCTCCCTTGGATCACCCTCCTGGTCGCCCGCCCGTACGCGGACCGGTCCGTTCAGTTCACGGAGGCGGTCTCCAGCGACCCCGGGAACGTCCTGCTTTGGACGGGTGCCCAGGCGGCGGTCGCGGCGTTCTTCCACGCCCAGGCGAGCGAGCCACAACGCCTCCTTCAGCGGCTCGAATCGTTGCGGCTGGCCGCGCCCCCGCTGGCCTTCACGGTCCTCGCGGATGGACCAACGGTCCCCGTCTACTTCGATTTCGAGGGGCTCTGGTCTCATCTCGCCGGATTCGAGGGGACGCTCGAGTACCCGCACGGGCTGGGAGGCGCCGTCGCCGGGGAGGCGGACGGCCCCGAGGCGGTCGGTCTTACCGCGCATCAGCGATGGGCGGTCCGTGAACTGCTCCGACGGCCTTTCTCGGCGGCCGATCAAGGTCGTGGGGGGCACCTGGTCGGACCGTTCGGGCTTCCCTATTCCCAGCGGCGCCTGCTCGCCCGAGGTTGGATCACCCATCGAACCTTCCTCGAGCCGTCGCGAATGCCTCCGTACCAAGGTAGGGCGGCCGACCAAATCGTACTGATCTCGGGGACGCCTCGGCCGGGAGCGCGACCGGAGGTTCTCTTCGCGACCCTCACCCGCGAGTCGCGGGTCTATCCGTTCCTGTTCGTTGTAGGCCCGACTCGTTGGCTGCTGGGAGCGCTCGGGGGTTCCACGCCCGCCCCCGTCGAATCCCGGGCTGACCGCCGACCGGTCTTGCCGACGCTGCGGGAGTACCTCGAGGGCATCGAAATCGTTCAGGAATCCGCGGCAAGCTTCACGTCGCCCGTGGACCACCGATACGACCGACTCATTCCTGAGGAGAGAAGGACGGGCCCGACGAAGGCCTGATATGCGCCGAGCGGGACTTCCTAGAGGGCGCGTAGCCTAGCCTGGATAGGGCACCGGGTTCCTAACCCGGCGGTCGAGGGTTCAAATCCCTCCGCGCCCGCCTCGTCAGATTACGGCCCGTGCAAGTGTCGAGTTTTGCTCGGAGCCGTTCGACTCGGTCGTCGACCCGTCGTCTCTCGACCTCGTTCTCGGGCTCAACGAACGCCGGCCATCCTCTCTCTCCTCCCCTGACCGCGAATCTGACCCAACCCCTTCGGTCCCGGGTTCGCCCGGGGCCTTTTCCTTCGCACGGGCCGAGTGCTCCGCGCCCCCCCGTCCCGGCCGTCTGCCCGACTCCGGAGGGCCCGGTGACTCCCGCGAGCCCCGTGGAGTCGGACCATCCGAGACGGATTTGCTGAATGGACCGCTGGCAGCAGGGCAATGGATGCTATCGAAACAGAACGGAGTGGGTGAGGGCAGGATACGTTCTCCACTGGCCGGCGGTCCCACCGGTCGCGAAGCCGGCCTCATTGGTGCACCTGGCCTCGGATACTTGGCGGTGGGAAGGCGGCTCCGCCGCGGCCATGCGCGGTGGGGCGATCCGGCTCGGGCCGACCCCGCCGTGATGTCGCGCCCCCGGTGCGACCTACTTCATCGTCTGCAGCGCCTTCTCGTCGAGATAGTACTTCCCCCCGACCTCGACGAAGACCCTCGTCTTCCCCCGTCGTCGTTTCATGATCCGCACGAAGATTCGAGACAGGCCCAACTCATCCGCGCTGAGCGCAGTTTCAGGACTGACGGCGCCTTTCGATCGGAACGTCTGAATGATCTGTCGGATCCGATCTCCGGCCCAGCCCTCCGCCCCCTCGGTCGCTTCGGCGCCGACCTGCATCGGCGCCGCTTCAGGTTGAGTGACGGCCCCGACAGAGCTCGCTGCCATCGGCTGGGTCGCTCCAGTCTGGGCCGGTGGCGATGGCGGAGTCGGTCTCTCGGCCGGTGCGTACGAAGGCCCTCCCTCTTGGGGGCTCGGCATAATCCGGTCCAGTCGCACGGTGTACTTCGTGGTCCTCCTCACCGGGATCACTACCGGAACAGAAGGGCGGAATCCGGTGGCACCAGCCTTTACCGAATAGTCACCGGCGCTCAAGCCGCCGAAGCCGACCTGACCGTCACTCCCGGTGCTGCCGGAATAGTACTTCGGTCCCTCCGCCCAGACCCCCGCGCCCGTGAGCGGTGACGTCGTTCCAGAGTCGACCACCGTAACGGTCAGCTCGCGCCGACGCGTGCGGGCGAGAACGATGAGGAGGATGATGAGGGCCAGGACCACGACGATCAGGATGAGAATCCACTCGAACGGTGGCGAGCTGGACGGAGAAGGCGGTGGGGCCGGCGCGGTCGGCACTACGGAGACGGACATCCAGTACGCCTGGTTGGGACCGGGACCGGGAACCGGTGCCCCTTCGGACTGAGCGAGTATGATGTAGAATGGACCCTGGCCGACCTGGCCGCTCGACGTCCCGAGTACCTGTCCTCCCAGACTCATGTTGAACTGCGCTAATCCGGAACCGTCCACCGAGATCTGTAGCGTGTAGGCGACGCCCAGACTCGGGGACAGATTCAGCGCCGGTGTCTTGGCCCAGTTCCCGCTGCCGGTCCCGATCCTCCCATAGACGCCGTAGTAGCATTGGTTCGGCGGAATGGATGCGCTGGCGGGCGTACCGCAGGTCGCGGGGTTACCACAGTTCGTCTCGTTGCTGCAGTCGTTCGAGTTCAGATTCCCGGTGATCTGGACGCCGGAGGCGGCGTTCGAGGAAGTTATCCCGAAGACGATCGGATGTCCATTCGAGACGGTCCCTTTGACGGAGGTGCTCACCGTGAATGGCGGGCTGAACGAGCCGACGCTCTGGATCGTGCCTATCTCCGAGCTTCCGTTGGCCTGCGCAATCTCCATGCCCGCCGAGGAAAAGCTTGGGTCGAGCGAGATGATCGTATAGGACGGGCCGTTCTCCGCGGAAAAGTTCAGGCCTGCGGGTCCATTGATTTCCCAGAGGGTCGCATTAAGGCGGTTATCGTGGGTGAAATCGTCGGAAAGCAGGGATGCCAGAGAAGCTGGGGAAGCCCCCGCGGCCGCTCGTAACGGGGTGAGCGCCAACAGCACCAAGACGGCCAGCGAGATCAGCAGACTGCCTGCGGTAAGGCTCTTCGAACCGCTCTCGCGAGAAATCATCAGGGGCGGACCGAGGCCCCGTGCCTTAGACCTGACGTGAGGTTCAGTTGACGGTCGCCTGATGTAGACGATCGGGAGTCGAGTCTTGCCTGCGAGCTCGGGATGCCCACGATCCGGTACGACTCGAGGCTCGGGACCGTAACTGCTCCGGCTGCTCTTCTTGATCCGACTTGCTTAGGCCCGCAAAAACCGGCGACCTAGAGAACTGACCGCGAGGTCGGGTGGGGTTTTTTCTGGGCGAGGTCGCCTCACCTGAAGGCGACGGAAGTCGAACGCGACCCCGCCGGCAACTTCAATCTCTCCCGGCCCTCCGAAATCGAACAGAACTACGCGAGCCGTACGGTCGTCAAGGTAGCCCGTTCCGTGGCCCACTTGGCCGAGCTTGACGGCGGGGAAGCCGTAAGGCCGGGCTCTGACTTCAGGAGCGGGGGGCGGGTACCTTCGGCTGAGCCCTCCTATCGATCCATCGCTGTGGGAACACCGGTCGGTCCGCCCATCGGTACGGGGAACGTGGTCCCTTGTTCCCCGGAATCAATCTCCACAATGGGCCGGGCGGTCCCTCCCATGTTTCGGCAAGTCCCTTCACCGAGCCCCCCGCGCCCGTTCTTCTTCGGCCCGATCGGCCGCCGCCTTCGATTCGCCATCAGAAAGCACGGCAGGTCTTGTGTGGCGCAGAACGAGGCCAGCGTAATCCGGCCCAGTAGGCCGGAGCCAGGGTTCTCCGGGACGAGGCTCGCCCGTGGGATCGGGGGTCGCCGTTTGGCGGATGCACGGAGGTCCTCGCAACTTTGCCGCCGCTTCCTGGAGGCGAACGCTGAAGCTTAGGGTCGTGTAGCCCCGCCCTTCACTTCTTCGTGGCTCCGCCCGGATCGCGCGTGGAGAAGACCCGGGATGATCCTGGTATCACGACCCGCACAGCGTCGCGACCGCCCAGCAAATCTTAAAGTCGGCCCGGGCCGCTATGACAACGGTCACAATCCGTGGAAGAGAAGCCCAACG
>Ga0187812_1000847_pt1 | contig 10586 bp, 10 predicted proteins | sample NC_S_2_FD_130582 | JGI IMG/M metagenome (GOLD analysis project Ga0187812, IMG submission 130582) | Wetland sediment microbial communities from Neuse River Estuary, North Carolina, USA - ASW-S_2 | ecosystem: Environmental > Aquatic > Freshwater > Wetlands > Sediment | place: USA: North Carolina... | reverse complement strand
GTGAGCGGGAGCCGCAGTTCCTGTTCAACCGCCTGCAGGGCGCGGATGAAGTCGAGGGCCGTCTGCGGGCGGGCGGCCGGGTCTTTGGCCATGGCCTGGCGAAGCAGCCGCTCAAGGCTTTCCGGCACATCGCCGCGCTTGGCGCGCGGCACCGGGTCGGACTTGATCCGGCTCATGAGCGCGTACGTGCTGTTGTCACCGCCGGGCTGCTCGAACGGCGAGTGGCCGACGAGCAGGTGCCAGAGGGTGGCACCGAGCGAGTAGACGTCGGAGCGCTCGTCGCCGGGCGATGTCCCGTAGAGCACTTCCGGCGGCGACCACGGCACCGACATGCCTTCCGGGCCGTCGGCGCCCTTCGTGGTCGCGATCCCGAAGTCGGTCAGCGCGGGCGCGCCGAACTGGCCGGTCAGGATGTTCTGCGGCTTGATGTCGCGGTGCAGGATGTCGTTGCGGTGGCTGGTCTCCGCCGCGCTGCCGATCTGGATGCCGATCTTCAGCACCTCCGCGACCGGGAAGTGCGCCCGGCGGGCCCGGATGCTGAGGTTGGCCTGGGGGTAGTACTCCATGACCAGGTAGGGGCGCCCGTCCGGGGTCACGTCCGCGCCGAACACCTGGACGATATGCGGGTGGTTGCCGAGACCGGCCGCGACGTTCGCCTCGTCGGTGAACCGGCGGATAGCCGGCTCCGTCAGGCCGGCCTCATTGAGGACCTTGACCGCGACCTTGCGCCGCGGCATGTGCTGCTCGTACAGGTAGACGCGGGCGTTGCCGCCCGAGCCGAGCAGTTGCAGGAAACGGTAGCCGGGCAGGTCGGGCGGTCCCTTGTCGGGCGCTGGCGGTGGGCTCATTCGGTTACCTCGTAGCGGAAATCAATGCCGTCGGCGAGGGTGACCACCGTGCCGGGCTGGATGGGCACCGGCGCGCCCGGGCGGATGTGCTCGGGGTCACGGCCGGGCAAGGTCACCAGCGTGCCGTTGGTGGAGTTGAGATCGGTAACCAAGACGTGCCAGCCATCGAGGCTGACCCGCAGGTGGGTGCGGGATATGTCGCCGTCGCCGCTGGGCAGCTTGACGATGTGCGGGCGCTCCTCGCCGTCCGCGCCGGTGAAGTCGGCGCGTGGCGAGCGGCCCATGACGACACCGCGGTCCAGGGTGATGACATCGCCGGCGGACAGCCGCAGCACGCCGAGCACCGGCCGGGGAACCGTCACCGGGTCCTGGTGCGGCAGCGGCACGCCGCACCGCCGGCATGTCGCGCTGCTCGGCGGGTTCAGGTGCGAGTCCGGGCACAGCAGGGCGTGCACGACGGGGCCGATACGGTCCGGGGGCGGCGCCGCGGCGAGCTTGAGCACGTCCGCGCGCACCACCGTGGACCCGTCATCCGCGCCCCATGGCACGGCGTCGATCAGCCCGCCCGGCGGCAGCGGTCCGCCGTGGGCCTGGGGCTGCGCCGGCCTGGCCGCGGGCGGCATGTCCGGGATCGGCGCGGCCGGGAACGGCGGGATGGCGGCGGGCGGCAGGCCGAACGGCACGCCGCCGTCACCGTCCTGGGCGGAGCGTACCGCCGCGTCCTCGACGGTCCGCATCTGCGTGGCGCCGAACAGGAAGTCGTAGCTCAACTCCTCCGCCAGGGGAGCAGGGGCGACGGGAACGGCGGGATCGGCAGGACGGGCGGGGGCTGCCGGGCGGGCCTGCGGATAAGCGATGGACGTGCTCGGGTGGGTGATGGTGATGGTGTCGGGGTAAGGGGCGGCAACCGGGACCGCGGCGGGGACCGGGACCGGGACCGGGACCGGGATGGTCACGCTCCGCGGGCCGGCGGCGGCCAGGTCGACGACGACGCTGGCGGCGAGCAGGACGCCCGCGGCCGCGGGAAGCCGCAAGGCCGTGTCCGCGGGCGGGTCGCCGAGGACGACGCACCCGACGGCCGCGTCGACCGCGCACTCGAGCCACGTGACAAGCCCCGCACCGGTGACCCGCCTGGGCGCGGGGCCGCCGGAGGACGACCCCTGAGCGCCGGCCAGCGTCGCGCTGGCCCCGCCACGGCAGATCAGGTGGTGACGGCCTCCCTCCGCGGCGACGAGCAGGGCGAAGTCGGGGACCCGGTCGAACCCGTCCCTGAGCAATTCCGCCAGCAGCGCGTCCAGCCGCGGCGCCCGCCGGATCCGCTGCCATATGTCGGTGACGGCCGGCGCGTCCGGCGTCGCGTCCACAAGCGCCCAGCAGGGGTCGGCCACGATCGCGGTCCGGTTGCCCGGCACGTAGCTGACGTCAGTCATGGCCGCCGGGCAGCTGGTCACGCGGCATCGTCGTGTCGTCCGCCGCGGTGTCGTCGTCAGCGTCGACGTCGACGACGACGACGGTTACGTTGTCATGTCCGCCGGCGTTGTCGGCCGCGGCTACGAGCGCCGTGGCCGCTTGCTGCGGGTCGCCCGCGGCGGCCAGCGGGAGGATGTCCTCGTCGGCCAGTTCGCTGAACAGCCCGTCGGAGCACAGCAGGTACCGGTCGCCCGCGGTGGCCGGCAGCAGCCAGTGGTCAGGCAGCAAGGTCAGGTCGCTGCCGAGCGCCCGGGTGACGATGTTCCTGCGGGGATGGGTGCGCGCCTGCTCGCGGGTGAGCGCGCCCGCCCGGACGAGTTCCTGGACCTCGGAGTGGTCGACGGTCACCTGGTCGAGGCGGCCGCCGGCCAGCCGGTAGACGCGAGAGTCGCCGACGTTGAACACCATCAGGTGAGAACCGCCGGCGGTCTCGAGCACGGCCAGGCCGGTGACGGTGGTGCCCATGCCATCCGCCTCGTCCCGCTCGATGATGACGCGGTTGGCCTCGTCCAGCGCGGCGAGCACGGCCTCCACGGTCAGCGGGCGCACCCGGGCCCAGGCCATGAGCACGTCGATCGCCAGTGCGCTGGCCACATCGCCCGCGCCGTGCCCGCCCATGCCGTCGGCCACGGCATACAGCGGCGGCAGCGCGAGATAGCTGTCTTCATTGACCCGGCGGACGCGGCCCACGGACGTGTCCGCGCCATGGCAGAATCTGATCATGTTACGCACCGGGGAGCCGAGGCGCGTGCCTCGTGCAGTGCCACGGGACCCCCCTCCCTCACAGGCGCTATTCGTCGCAGTATGCCAGAGGATTTGTTCCTTTGCGGCGGTAAAAGCCTTGGGAGAGGTTATCGGCGGGGAGTCAGCCGCGTACGTTCGGGATAAAGAATGAAAGAGGATGACTCATGCCGCAGCCAGGGGTCGCCCTGGAAAAACTCGGATTCGACAGCGCGTGGGTGCGGCACAGGCACCTCCAGTACGGCATCTCCTCGCCGGTCGCCGTGCTGGCGGCCGCCTCGCAGCGCCGGCGGCCGGCTCAACCCGGGGTGAGCGTCGGGCCGCCCGCGCACTTCGACGACGTGCGCGGCTCGCTGTATCCCGGCACGGCGGCCGCCGAGGATTTCAGCTACGAGCGGGTGGCGCGGCTGCTGCGGCTGGCGGCCGGGGAGCCGGCCGCTTCGTTTCGCGGCACGGAGGGGTTCGAGCAGTTCTCGGACCGGGTGCAGCCGCACTCGCCCGGCCTCCGCGACCGGATGTGGTACGGGGGCGCGAGCCTGGCGTCGGCCCGCTGGGCCGACCCGAACGGGATGAACTTCCTGACGAGCAGCGTGGTGCGCGCCGAGGAGTCGGAAGACTTCGCCGCGGTCCAGTTGTCGCACATCAGGGCGTTTCGCGCGGCGCACCCGCGCGGCGAGGCCGCCCGGGTCTCGCAGGGGCTCGGGCCGGCCCTGGGCTGGCGGCCGAAAGCCGCCTAGATCAGGGCTAGCCGCGCACGACGCAGCGGAACCCCAGGTGCCCGGTCGAGGTATCGACCGCCTCCCCCTGCCGCGCGGCGGGACGGTAGCGCAGGCAGTAATTCGGCGCGCACAGGTGAGAGCCGCCCTTGATCACCCGGCGCGGGATGGTCCCGGCCGGCGACCCGCAGCACGCGTGCTCGTCCGCCGGCGCGTCGAAATAGTCGCGTGTCCACTCCCAGACGTTTCCCGCCATGTCGTACAGGCCGAAGCCGTTGGGCGGGAAGCTGCCCACCGGGGACGTGCCGCGCCTGTGCGGCGGCTTGAGGTTCTGCCAGGGAAACTCGCCCTGCCAGGTGTTGGCCATCGCCCGGCCCTTCGGCGCGGGATCATCGCCCCAGGTGTACACCGCGCCTTCGATGCCGCCGCGGGCGGCGAACTCCCATTCCGGCTCGGTCGGCAGTTCCTTGCCCGCCCAGGCCGCGTAGGCGTCGGCGTCCTCGGCCGCCACGTGGGTGACCGGGTGCCGGTCGAGGCCGTGCAGGGTGCTGCCCGGGCCTCGCGGGTGGCGCCAGTCGGCGCCGGGGGTGTACCGCCACCACCGCGCGAAGTCGTCCAGGTCGACCGGCCCGCTTGTCGGGTAGAACACCAGCGACCCGGGGACCAGCAGGGCGGGGTCCGCGCCGGGGTACCGGGCGGGGTCGAGGGGGCGTTCGGCGACCGTCACGTAGCCGGTCTCCCGGACGAACCGGCGGAACTCGGCGACCGTGACCGGATGCTCGTCCATCCAGAAGGCGTCCACGTCGGCGCGCCGTACCGGCCGCTCCTCGGGGTAGAAGTCCGCCGACCCCATGCGGAAGCTGCCGCCCGGCACCCGGACCATGTTCTTGCGGGGCGCCGCGGCCGGCCCGGTACCGGCGCTGATCCGCTCCTTGACCGGCTCCCCCATGTGACTCCTCGGTGAGCTTCCGTGCCGCGTCGTCGCGGCGCGCGTGCGCAAAGTGGTGCCGGGCACCGTGGCCGCCGGTGCCCGGCACCATCTCCCCCCTCCGATTTGGCTCGGTGCTCACGCTAGGCGGGCCGGGCGCGCGGCCCCTCACCCAACAGGAATGAGTGCGGGCTGTGATCAGGCATTAAGCAGCCGGGTCTTGGCCGACTCGTACTCCGCGGCGCTCAGCGCTCCCGACGACCGCAGCCTGTCCAGCTCGCTCAGGCGGCTCACCAGGTCATCGCCGGCCGGGCGTGGCCGGGCCGTCGAATACAGGTCGGCGGCCTGCTCGGCGGCCGCCGCCTCGGCCTCGGCCTCGCGGACCGCCGCGTCGGATTCCGCCACCGCCCGCCGCACCTCAGCGGCCGCGCCCGCGGCGTCGATCTCTTCCGCCAGCGCCTGCTCATCGGCCTTCAGCGGCTTCTTCGTCACCTTGCCCGAACGCCTGATGATCTGCTCTACGTGCTTCTCCAGATCGCTGGCGGCCACGACGACCAGCCCGCTGTGCCCTTCGTCGAGCAACTCCCCCAGGTCCTTCAGGTCCGCGCGGCGCAGCCCGGACGTTACGTGCCCGGCGAGGGCGCCGATGCCCGCCCCGCCGACACCGCCGAAGAGCAGCCCGGCACCGATCCCCACCGCCGGGAACAGCGCCACGAGCGCCCCGCCGGCCAGCCCGATTCCGAGGCCGCGCCAGGCACCTGTGCGGGTCGGCTGCTCATGCTTATCGACGATCCGCGCCTTCCCTTTCGCGTCCCGGGTGATGACCGCCGCGTCGTAGGTGTCGATCAGCCCGGACTGGGCGTAGAACTCCCTGACGGCGTGGTAGTCGGCTTCCGCCGCGTCCAGATTGTCGTAGCTCGCAGCGAAAATGATGAACGTATCCGTGGCCACAGCACCTCCGCCTGACTGAGGATCGGAGCGGCGGCAGTCGCGCGGGCGCGCGGCACCAGCCCGCCGGTCATGATTGCGAGCAAAACTGGGTACACACCCGCGGTGGATCACCCGGTGCGGGTGATTCACCTGGTACGTGGCGGAAGGTCCGCGTATGCGGAGCCACGCGTGAGGGCTTCCTTCTCCCGCAGACCACGGGTTACAGTGGCCGGAGCCTTTAGATTCCGTATAGCGCAACCGGCGCGGTTTCAAGACCGTGCCGGGAGTTCCGGGGGGAGCGTGCGCGATGTTGAGTACGCTGCGTGATTCACGCGTCACCGTGCCGCGGCTGCCGCCCCGGCACATCTCACGACCCCGCCTGCTCGCTGAACTCGACGCAGCGGCGGACCTCCCGCTGACCCTGCTCTGCGCCGGCCCGGGCGCCGGCAAGACCGTGCTGCTGGCCGACTGGGTCCGGCACACCAAAGCCCGCGTCGCATGGCTGAGCCCGACGACGGCCGATGCCGAGCCGCGGCGATTCTGGCGCCTGCTCGAGTCCGCGCTGCCCGGCCGCGACGGCACCGGAGGCGGGGCACCGGTCGGAACGACGCTCAACCCCGGGCTGGACCTGGTGCAGATGCTGTTCAGCCAGGTCCCGGAGTCCGCGGATCAGCTTGTCGTGATCATCGACGACGCGCACGTGATCGGCGACGCCGACGTCCTGAACAGCCTCGACAAGCTGGTCCGGGGGCGGCAGCCGGGACTGCGGCTCGTGCTGGCCGCGCGCAGCGATCCGCTGCTCCCGCTGCACCGGTACCGGCTGGCGGGGCAGATGCTGGAACTGCGGGCCGCGGACCTGGCCATGACACCGTCGGAAATCAGCCAGGTGCTCGAGATTCACGGCGTCAGCCTCCCGAAACGGGATTTCGACATCCTCGTGGCCCGCACCGAAGGCTGGGCGGCCGGAGTCCGGCTGTCCGCGATGCGGATGGAGGGCACCGAGCATCCGGCCAGCTTCGTCTCCCAGCTGGCCCTGGACCCTGGAAGCATCGGTGAGTACCTCGTGGACGAGGTGCTCCGCCGGCTGCCGGGACCGCATCGCAGGCTGCTCATCGAGACCAGCTTCCTCGATGAGGTGACGGGACCGCTGGCCGACGCGGTCACCGGCATGGCGGGCTGCGCGGACATGCTCGCCGACCTCGCGCGCGACAACTCGTTCGTCATACCGCTCGATCCGGTGCAGACCCGGTACCGCTACCACCAGCTGTTCGGGGAGATCCTCCGCTACTTGCTCCAGCGGCGCGACCGTCAGTCCGTCCGCGCCGTCAAGAAGCGAGCCGCCGCCTGGTTCGAGGCCAATGACGACCTGGGCAGCGCCGTGCAATGGGCCGTGCAGGCCGGCGACGGGCCGCGCGTCGCCGCACTGCTCGCCCGCGGCGGCCTCGCGGACGCGTTCGTGCGCCGGCAGGACCTGTCGGGACTCGGACTGCGTGAGCTCGTGCCGCTGATGCGGGATGAGGTCGCCGCGGCCGGCGAGCCGCCCGATACCGCCGTTGACGGCATGCCGGCCGGCCGGCCGGCCGAGTCGGTCGTCGCCGGCTCCGTGATCGCGGCGATCTTCGCCGACCCGGCGGCCGCGGCGAGCGAGCTCGCACGCCTTCAGGCATGGCAGCCTACTCAGGCCACGGCCGACCCTGACCTGCTCGCCACCTGCGATCTGGCGCAACTCGTCCTCGGGCAGAAGGCATTTGACGCCGACGCCGTCGACGCGGCGGCAAGCCGCCTGCTCGGCCAGGGCGACGCGGACGACGCGAAGCCCCCGGCCGTACCCGGGCTGCGGGCCGCCGTGCTGCTCGCGCAGGCCAGCGCGCACCTGTGGCACGGCAGGCACGAGGATGTCGGCGCGCTGCTGGCCGAAGCCCTGACGGAAGCCCAGCGGGACGGCTCGGACATCCTTGAACTCGAGGCGCTCGGCATGATGGCGTTCGTCGACACCTTCTGGTCGCGGACGAACCACGCGGACGAGGCAGGACAGCGGGCCCACACCCTGCGGAAACGGACGGGCCTTAGCATGCCGCCGACGCTTGAGCTGGCGGCGGTGATGCGCGCCCTGATCGCCGGGGATATGAGCGTTCCGGCACGGAGCCTCCAGCGGATCCTGCTCCCCGACCTGGTCGGATCCGATCCCGGCCTGGCGCCCGCCCTCGCGCTCGGCCAGGCGGGCGTGCTGCTCGCCCACGGCCAGGAAGCAGCGGCACGGGCGGTCCTGCGCGAGGAGACCGACCGGCGGATGCCGGCCCTGCTGGCCGTGCACCGGGACATCATGCTCGCCGACCTCGACACCTCCCTCGGGCGGCCGCGCTCCGCGCTCGCGCTCCTGGACCGGTACCGCGGAACGGAGTTCGCCATCGTCACCGCCACGGCACGCGCGCGGGCGCACCTCGCGCTGGCCGATCCGCGCCACGCGCGCGACTGCGTGCGCAGCGTGCTGACGACCCCGAGCGCCCAGACGGGGCGCCTGGTCCTCGTCGACGCGCTGCTCTGCGACGCGCGGATCGCCCTGCTGTGCGGTGACCAGGGGCGGGCCCTGGAAATCCTCATCCGTGCCATCGAACTCGCGAGAGGCGAGATCGTCATGCCGTTCCTGCAGGTGAAAGACACGTTCGCGGCGCTGCTTGCCAGGCATCCCGACGTGGCCGGCCGGTGGCCCGTGCCGTTGCCGGACTCGGTGCCCGGCCCCATCATGGTGCCCGCGCCGCGGCCCCCGCGCGACCTCCCTGAGCCGCTTACCCAGCGCGAGCTGACCATCCTGCGCTTCCTGGCCACCAGCATGTCGACCGTGGAGATCGCCGACGAGCTGTGCCTGTCGGTGAACACGGTCAAGACCCACCTGGCGGCCATCTACCGCAAGCTTCCCGCCAACCGCCGGCGGGACGCCGTGCTGCGGGCCCGCGAGCTCGAGCTGATCTGACCGGCATCCTTCCGGGCGGTGAACGACAGGGTTGACCTTCACCCGCCGCGAGTGACCCCAGCGCACTTCCTGACTGCGAGGATCGGCTGAGAGAACCGCGAGGAAGCCCAGGGGAGGATCTTGTGCCCGCGCGCTATGAGATCCAAGTGGCGGGTCTGCTCGATGAGGTGGCGATGAAGGCGTTCGCCGGGCTCGACGTTTCGGCCCATGGCGGGGTCACGATCATCACCGGCGAGTTCGACCAGGCGGCACTGCACGGCGTGCTGGAACGGATCAGATCACTTGGCCTCGACCTCCTCGAGGCCCGCCGGGTCCGCGGGTCCGCGGAGCAAACGCCGTGGTGACACTGCTTGAAGGAGGCACCGGTGACCAAGCGCAGCTACGAGATCAGGGTGCTCGGCTCGATCGGTCCGGCCGCCCGTGAGGCGTTTGCTGACCTGGACGTGGATGTCGAGCCGACCAGCACCGTCCTGTCCGGCTCGCTCGAGCAAAGCGACCTGCACGCCATGCTCGACCGCGTGCGCGCGCTCGGCCTGGAACTCGTCGACGTGCGGCAGGCGCCCCCGGTGACGTTAGGCGGGAGCGCCGCTTTCCGTGACGCCATCCGGCATCCTGACCAGTTCGAGAAGCTCCAGGCCAAGGATCTGGACCCGGTTCAGCGTGCCGTAGAGCCCTGACTCGTCGAAGTCGCCCGACAGCACGGTCTTGGCGCCGTTGGTCTCGATTGCGAGGTCCGCGAAAACCTCGCGGCCAGTCCCGCCCAGTGCTCCGGCGACGGTGATCCGGTAGCGATGCGTACGCACGTGGCCTCCGCGGGGACTAGGCGGCACCGGCACTATACAGGTCCACGGCGCGACGGCTACCCGGGAACACGGGATCCATGCGCCCAGGTTCGCGGGTCAGGCGCGGGCGGTGGCGTACGCGCGGTCCGTCGGCACGATGCGGGTCCCCAGCGGCAGCAGCGTGATCGGAATGATCTCGAAGTTCGCGATGCCGAGCGGGATGCCGATGATGGTCAGGCACAGCAGGAACCCGGTGATCAGGTGGCCGATCACCAGTTCCCAGCCGAACAGGATTATCCACAGGATGTTCCCGATCAGCGACCCGACTCCGGCGTGCGAGCGGCGCTCGATCGTGCGGCCGAACGGCCACAGCACGTAGCCGGCGATGCGGAACGCCGCGATCCCGAACGGGATCGTGATGATCAACACGAAGCACACCAGCCCCGCGAGCGCATAGGCGATGGCCATCCAGATACCACAGAGCAGCAGCCAGATCACATTGAGGATTACCTTCACCACACTTCCCCCCTTCGGTACGGCACTGAGCCCATTCCAGCACCGCCGGGCGCGATCGGGCCTCACTCAAGCCGGGTGACGCGGGCGGCGAGTATGCTGCTCGACGATGCCGTCGGGTGGAGGTGGAGGTTTGCCGCGACTGCTTGTCGTCCATCACACGTCCTCGCCCGCGCTCCAGGCGATGCTCGAGGCGGTCGTGGCCGGCGCGCGCGACCCCGAGCTGGACGATATCGACGTCGCGGTCTCCCCGGCGCTGGCGGCCACCGTCCCCGACGTGCTGGCCGCCGACGGGTTCGTGCTCGGCACCCCCGCGAACATCGGCTACATGTCGGGCGCGCTGAAGCACTTCTTCGACCAGATCTACTACCCCTGCCTGCAGGCCAAGACGGGAGCGCCGTACGGCCTGTACGTGCACGGGGCCAGCGACACCACCGGGGCGGTACGGGCGGTCAAGTCCATCGCCACGGGACTGGGCTGGGCCGAGGTGGCGCACCCGGTGGCCGCGACCGGCCCGGTGGGCAAGGACGTCGAGCGGCAGTGCTACGAGCTCGGCGCCACGGTCGCCGCGAACCTCGGCTTACCGCCAGCCGATCACCCGGCCGGCGCGGTCAGCACCTCGTCCGGGTCGTGGCCGAGGTCGTGCAGCAGCACGATGGCGGCGTTCCGTCCCGGGGCTCCGGTGAT
>Ga0187812_1000846_pt1 | contig 10588 bp, 7 predicted proteins | sample NC_S_2_FD_130582 | JGI IMG/M metagenome (GOLD analysis project Ga0187812, IMG submission 130582) | Wetland sediment microbial communities from Neuse River Estuary, North Carolina, USA - ASW-S_2 | ecosystem: Environmental > Aquatic > Freshwater > Wetlands > Sediment | place: USA: North Carolina... | reverse complement strand
GCGTGGTGACGACGTCGGTCGCGGCGGGAAGCGCGAGCGAGACGGTGCCCGTGGGCATGCCGGACAGGTGTTCCCTAAAGGAGGTGACGGCGGTGGTGCCGAACGTGTCCAGAGACTCGGTCGCCGGCCGGCCATCCAGGCCCGGCGCGCGGAAGGCCAGGCTGACGTGCGACATCCGCCCGCCGTCCGCGACCGCCGCCCGGAGGACCTCGCCGAGCAGGACCAGCGAGGACGTGTCGAAGCTGAGCCTGAGCCCGGCCCGCGCCGACCCGGTGGACAGGTGCACCGAAGTGATGGGGTAGTAGGCGCGCTGCGCCCCGCTGCCCGCCGAGCTCACCTCCAGGTAGACCTGGGTACCCGCAGAGCTGGCCAGCGACTGCGGGGACACGGCCTGGGCCGTCCTCGCCTGCAGCAGCGGTACGGGAGCCAGGAAGGCGCTCGCCACTCCCCCGGCACACAGGGCAGCCAGGGTGGCGCCGAAGGCTGGCCGGGGGAACTGCGCCCAGGGCCGCCGGCGGCGCTCCGCGCGCAGCCGCCGTTCCTCGAAGCGGCGCCGGTACTCCGTGTCCGGGGTGCCCCGCGCCCACAGGTTCCACACGGACGCAATCGGGCCGCAGAGGTACACCGCGGCCTGGACGAAGATGATGAAGAGCAGCAACCACGGCCCGTGCCGGAGGGCGGCGAGGAGCCCGACGGCGGCGAACAGGGCGATGGCCAGGATCGTCTCCACCCGGGTCAGCCGCAGCGCCGAGCGGACGCGGCGGCGGCCGCCGACCTTCGAGGTCCGCAGAAAAACCGCGTCCCGCCGTATCAGCCCCTCGATGCAGCCGCGTGCGATGACCCAGGTGACCGAGAGGCTGATGACGAGCGAGAAGATCGCCCGCCGAAAGGACATCGTCGTCCAGAGCTGCAGCATGTACGTATTGCAGATCGTGGCGATGATGATGAGCGACAACGGCAGCAGCGAGCGGGCGCCGTCCATTGGGGAGATAACGAAGCTGGAGTGCGTGACCAGGAGACCCGTGATCACGAGCAGCAGCAGGCTGAAGGCAAGCATGAGCAGGTCACGGAACCACCCGAGCGACGCCATCAGGTAGTCACGGCGCTGCGCGCTGGTGAGGTGGTTGCCGGGAGTGCGGTCCCATGGCATGAGGCTTCGCCAGTGCAGCCGGAGAATCTGCATGGCGCCGAAGCACCAGCGGTGACGCTGGGTGAGCATCCCGGCGAAGCTGGGTGGCACGACGCCCCGGCCGAAGCAGCGGGGAATATAGAGGCCGGACCAGCCGTCCCTGAGAACCCGGAGCGAGGCCTCGGTGTCCTCGCAGATGCACCATTCGTTCCACCCGCCGACCGCGGTCAGCGCACTGCGCCGGAACAGCCCCATCGTCCCGACGAACGGGACCGTGTCGCGCTCGTTACGCGAGGACATGACCGACAGGTAAAAGGCCTGGAAGGAGTTCACGCAGGCGGTGTAGTACTCGCTGCCCTGGTAGTCGCGGTTCCCCTCGAAGGTCTGCACGAAGCCGAGGGTGGGATCGGAGAAGTACGGAGCGGTCTCCCGCAGGTAGTGCGGCTGAACGATGTCGTCGGCGTCGACCAGGCCGATGATTTCCGCGCGCGGGTCGGTGTAGCGGCGAAGGGCGAGGTTGCAGGCGCCGGCCTTGTAGCCGGGCCAGGGAGCGACGTGGACGAATCGGACCCGCTCCCGATCCCGGCAGTAAGCCTCCACCGGCCCCCATACGGCCGGGTCCGAGGTGTTGTTGTCGATGACCACCACCTCGAAGTTCGGGTAATCGATCCGCTCGATCGCCTTGATCGTCTCGATGAGCAGTTCGGGAGGCTCGTTGTAGGCCGGGACGTGCAGCGACACGAAGGGCTGATAGCTCGGGTCCGCCTTGGGGAGCGGCCGCGACCGGTGGGCGCGGCACAGGACATCGCTCGCGTAGTTGACGTTCGACATCCACACGATGAACGCCGCCGCGTCGAGCAGTATCACCACCGAAGCCGTCAGCAACTCGAGGATCGAGTGCGCTGCGAGAGCGGCGATGAAAGCCGCGTAGACGATGAAGGTGAAGGACGCCGAGAGGAACGAAGCGTAGAAGACCTGGCCGATGAAGTTGGTGTCGGGCTGGAGGGTCATCACCACGATCGCGGTGATGACCAGCAGGTAGGCGGCCGTCTCGAGCCCGGCGAACGGCAGCCCCCACAACTCGTGGGTGAGCACGCAGGAAACGGCCGAGATGATGACCGCCCCAAGCCCTCCGACGAAGACCTCGGTGATCCTCGAGCCCGTCCAGCGAAAGCGCGTGCCGACGCCGCGCGCCGGGCTCAGCACGAGCACGGTGGACACGATCAGCTGGACGAAGGACAGGCAAAAGAAGTCGTAGATATTGAATTTGAGCAGCATTTTAAGCTCCCCCTCGCGTCCGCACTTAAAAGTTCCGGTGAACCAGGCTCACAACTTGCGCACGAACACGTGGCCGCCGCGTACGACGATGGCCATCCCCTCGCCGACGATGGACGCCTTTGAGATGGGCCCGAAGGCGCGCGAGTCGCAGGCGTCCGATCGGTTGTCAGCCAGCACGTAGTACTGGTCAAGGGCGAGGGTGGTGCTGGGGATCGGCCGCGAGCCAACTTGGCCCGAGCGGGAGCTGTACCAGCCCTGTTCGCGAAGCGGCCGCCCGTCGACGAAGATCGTGTTGCCGATGGACCAGATCGTCTGACCGGGCAGCGCCACGACCCGGAGCACGAGATCTCCTCCGCCGCCTGCGACGGTGCAGGGCAGGAACCGCGGCGGCTGGAAGACGACGACCTCGCCGCCGCTGATGGGGCTCTCGAAGAGACCGGACTTGATGACGAGGATCCGGTCGCCCTGTTGGAGAGTGGGCGCCATCGCCGCGCCCGGCACCGAGAAAGGCTGGACAACGAAGGCCTGGAGAAGCCACGTCACGAGCGCGGCCACGACGAGAGGGACGGCCACCCTGGCCAGGAGCGGGCCGAGGCGGCGAGGGCGTCGTCGCCTGCGGTCCGGTCGTGTTGGCGCCGTGGGAACGTAGTCCGTCGGGTCGATGCTCAGACCACGCAGCCGGTAGTCAAGTTCTTGCGCCGACCGTACGGCGGCCGCTCGCTGGGCCTTCGCGTCGCGAGCGTGCTGATCGAAGCCGACGGGCGCCCCGGACGCCAACGGGGCCGGCGGAATGTCGGGTCGGCCGTCGGTAACGACGCCAGGGAATTCGCCATTGTCAGTGGGTGGCGCGCTCATCGTGAACCTCGTCTGCTGCCGGCGGCGACCATGAACCGCTGTACCCCGTGGATCTCACCAGCGTCTAGATCGTCGAATACCACGCCGAAGTGCGTGCCTGCTTTGCTGCTGTGACTCCAGCGGATCTGTCCCTCCACGCCGAGGCAGAGCCGCGATGTCGCCACCTCGGCTTCGAGGAGAAACGGTCCGCTGAGCGCCGCTTGCGGTGCGACCCCCAAGGGGACGTCGGGGAGCATGCACCGCAGACCGCCCTCACTCAGGTCGATGAGGGCGGCGGAAATGGTGGCGTGCTGCGACCGGAGGTGCGCCCGGCCGTCGACGCGCACCCGCGTATGGCGCCGGCGTTCCGGTGTCGCGGTGTGCCCGTTCCCCAGCGTGCCGGCGGGTGCCGAGGCATCGGCCGTCGCCTGGGACAACCTGAGGCGGCGCAGACGACGAGCCGATACGCGCCATCGTCCGGCGGACTCGATGCCCAGGGCGTGCCGCTCCGCGGGCGTCAGGTCGGACCAGTTCGCCGGCATCCGCCGGATGAGGGACGGTACGCCCACCGCCACCTCGTCGCGGAGCTGCCTACCCCAGCCCGCAGCCACCGAGGCGGCCTGGGCGAAGCTCACCGGTACGGCGTTCGGGTCGTACGGCAGATCGAACAGGCCCGGGTCGTCGAGCCAATCGGGGCAATCGGCGGTGATCACCTGCGCGACGTCCGGCCAGCGTACTCTCGCGAGCAGGTACGGGGCGGCACGATCGGCTAGGAGCAGGTACGTCACCTCGCCGGCGTCAGATGTCACTGTCGCACCAGCGAGGCGCCAAGGCCCGCCCCGATTGGCGGCCACGCATAGGACATGGCCGTCGCGCGGCAATAACAATCACGTAATTGCCCCCCTTACACAGCGACATCACTTCTTTAGATGTCGCGAGACTCCCCTATGCCACGAATCTCTTAAATGGCCTAAGCGAACCGTAGCACTGAATCTCCCCCTTTCTTCAGTTTTTATCGAGCGTTAACGTGAAATTGACATTTACATTTGGTGAATCGCTGCGAGAACCGGCAAACTGCAGGCATGGCACAGATCAGGGACCTCGGCAGCCGGCTCCGGCGCCACCCTCTTGTCCTCCTGATTACGGTCCTCGCGCTGGGAGCCGGCCTTGCGCTGGGCGCGGTCTGGCTGTCGGCCGACGGCACACCCCAGTCCTCCAGCGGGCCGGCCGCGGCGGGCCAGCCGGATTTCGGCCCGAACGTTTACATTTTTCGCCCGAGCATGCCGCAAAGCCGCATCCAGGCAACAGTCAATTGGATTGCCGGCCAGCAGGTTACAAATCAGTGGGGCGCCCAGCGATACGCGCTGCTGTTCGAACCGGGCACCTACGGTTCGGCCGCGCACCCGCTGTTTTTCCAGGTTGGCTACTACACCAGCGTGGCCGGCCTCGGCTCGTCCCCAGGCGGCGTCGTCATCAATGGCGCCGTCGATTCGGTCAACCAGTGTTCCCAGTCAGCGCCCGGTGCCAGCGACTGCACCGCGCTGGATAATTTCTGGCGCTCACTGTCGAACCTGACGATCAACTTTCCGGCGCCGCCGAGCGGCGCGCCATGTCAGAAAACGGCTGAATTCTGGGCAGCGTCCCAGGCGTCACCCGTGCGGCGGGTCGAGTTCAACGGGTTCACCTCGCTGGAGGACTACTGCTCTAAGCCCGGCTACACCAGTGGCGGCTTCATCGCCGACTCGAAGTTCTCCGGCCGCCCTGTGCTCAACGGCACTCAGCAGCAGTTCCTGGTCAGGAACAGCGCTCTGGAGGGCTGGAGCAACGACGTGTGGAACCAGGTCTTCGCTGGTGACGTGGGGGCGCCCGCGCAGAACTTCGGCTCGGGCGGGCAGTACACCACCCTGGCCGCCAGCCCGGTCACGGCGGAAGAGCCGTTCCTGCAGGTGAACTCCAGCGGGGCCTACAGCGTGTTCGTTCCTGCGGTGCGGCACGGGTCGGCGGGACCGTCCTGGGCCGACGGCCAGGAGCCGGGCAGCGCCATCGCCATCGACCGGTTCTTCATCGCCACTCCGAGCGACCCGGCGGGGGTCATCAACGCGGCGCTGGCCCGGGGACTGAACCTGATCCTCACCCCCGGCGTCTACCACCTGCGCCAGACCATCGAGGTCACCCGTCCGGACACGGTGGTGCTCGGCCTCGGCTTCCCCACCCTGGTGCCGGAGGGCGGCATCGTCCCGATGCGGTTGGCCAGCGTCCCCGGGGTGAAACTGTCCGGGATGATCTTCGATGCCGGACCGGCAGAATCCCCGATGCTGCTGGAGGTGGGCAGCGCGTCCCAGGCCGGCCAGGCGGACCAGGCAGACCCCAGCCTGGTGCAGGACGTGTTCTTCCGCGTCGGCGGCAGCACGCCGGGCCAGGCGGCCACCAGCCTCGTGGTCAACAGCTCTCAGGTCATCCTCGACGACATCTGGGCCTGGCGGGCCGATCACGGCAACGGGGTTGGCTGGACCGACAATGTCGGGGACACCGGCGTGGTGGTCAACGGGGACAGTGTGACCGCCTACGGGCTGTTCGTCGAGCACTACGAGAAATACGAAGTCATCTGGAACGGGATAGACGGCACGGACATCTTTTTCCAGAACGAGATGCCCTACGACCCGCCGAGCCAGGCCGCCTGGATGGCTAATCCCGCGACCAAGGGCTACCCGGCGTTCCTGATCACCCATCAGGCAACTGGCTTCCATGGCTACGGGATGGGCAGTTACAGCTTCTTCGACAAGGGCGTGCCTGTGTTCGCCGCGAACGCGTTCGAGATCGCCAACACCCCCGGCAGCGAGCTCTACGACCTGCTGACGGTTTTCCTCAGTACCGCCGGGTCCGGCGGGATCGCCCACGTGGTGAACGGCACCGGCGGTTCGTCGACGGACGCGAATCCGGACGCCCCGGTGGACGTGGTCAGCTATCCGTGACCGAGAACAGGGATGTCGAAGAACGCGGCGGCGTTTTTCGACAGGACGGCCTCCCGGCTTCCCTCGCCGAGAACGGCGAGGAGGTTCTCCAGAGCGTCGCTGCCGTGATCGTGCGGGTAGTCGCTTGAGTAGAGGAGCATGTGCCCGGCGTCGAGCATCTCGGCTAGCTGCGTGAGTTCGCCCGCGGCCACCCGGCCCGGGATCAGCGTCGGGCTCGTCGTCGCCCGGAAGTGCTTGCGGACGTACACGGACGGCTTGTCGCGCACCCACGGGGTCTCGCGCCACAGCGCCTTCCAGTCCTTGTCGAAGCGCCAGAGCAGCGAAGGCAGCCAGGCGAAGCCGAGTTCGGCGAGGCAGACGCGCAGGTTCGGGTACCTGTCGAAGACGCCCTCGGCGACGAGGCTGAGCACCTGATTCGGCGCGATGATCTGGGAGTTGTAGAGGTAGTCCTCATAGTAGGTCGACGCCGTTCCTGTCGACGTCGGCGCCATGCCCCAGCCGCCCCACGCGTGCAGGGTGATCGGCAGCCGGTTCCGGCTGGCCGCCTCGTGGATCGGGCGGTAGCGCACGTTCCCCCACGGCGTCTCGCTCCGGACCGGCAGCAGCACCTGCGCGAACCGGCGGTCGCTGCCGAGCCGGTCGATCTCGTCAGCCGCGGCCTCCGGATGAAAGGACGGCACGACGATGCTGCCGCGCAGGCGCTCGTCGCGATCGAGGAACTCATCCCGCATCCAGTTGTTAACAGCCGTCGTCATCGCCGCCTCGAAATACGGGTTGCGGCTGCCCTGGAAGGTCGCGACGCAAACGAGGATCACGGCGAGCGGCTGGTAGAGGTCGAGGAGCTGGTCGCGCAGCTCCGGGTAGGTATGCGGCGGGAAGCTACCCGCCGCGCGGGCCTCCGGGCGCGCGGACATCGGCTCGCTCTCTGGATAGAGGCGGTGGCGTATCCCGAGGTGCCCGCTGCGGATGAACTCGTGCCAGTACGGGTCGATGTAGCCGAGCAAGGCGTCCATGGAGGGCGGCTCGACGTGGACGTCGCAGTCGATGGCGCCGGGCTTGATCGAGCTCACGATCTCATTTATAACCAATAATTACTTACCATCAAGCAAATGTCGTCAGCCGCAGGTGAGTGTATGAGGGTCGTGGTCGGCAAGGTGTCCGACTTCGCGAACGGCGATCGGAAGATCATCGACGTGAACGGCAAGTCCGTGGGAGTCTTCCGCATCGACGACAAGTTCTACGCGCTCCGCAACCGGTGCCCCCACCAGTTCGGCCCGCTGTGCGCCGGGACGCTCGCGCAGCGGGCGGTTTCCGACGGCCCCGGCGACGTGAGGATGGACTCCGGGCCGCCATTGCTCGCGTGCCCCTGGCACGGCTGGGAGTACGACATCGCCACCGGGCAGTCGTTCATGGGACCCGGGCGCGGCAACATGGCAGCCCTTGCCTACGACGTGAACGTGCTTCCGGGGAGCGAACTCGTCCGGGCGGAGACAGGTCAGGCGCGGCCCGATGGCCGGATCCCCGGCCCTTACGTCGCCGAGACCGTGCCGGTGTCGGTGGAGCAGGACTACGTGGTCGTCGACGACTCGCCGACCCGCCGATGACGTGAGAATTGCCGATGACGTGAGAATTGAGGCACTGGCATGACAGTGACTGCCGCCGAGACCGCGCTCCGCGAGCAGCCGAGGGCACAGACGCTGCTGATCGATGTGGACGTGCATCCGACGTTCTTGCCGCGCGACATTCTCCCCCGCCTTCCCGAGCCGTGGCGGACGCGGTATGCGAACGAGAACTCCGGCCGCGGCGGGGCACGCGTCGTTCGCGATTACCCGCGCTGGCGCAACGGCGGCTTCCGGATCGATGCCGCGGTGCCCGGTGGCGGCCCGGCAGGAAGCGATCTCAGCGTGCTGCGCACCCAGCTCCTCGAGGAGTACGACACCGGCATCGCCATCCTGATCCCCCTCACGTTCGTGCTCGAGGGCCCGGCCGCCTACAAGGCGGCGCTGTGCAGCGCGATCAACGATTGGCTCGCCGAGGAATGGCTCGACCGCGACCCGCGTCTGCGCGGGAGCATCAACGTGCCCTTCGACTCGCCGGATCTCGCGGTCGCGGAGATCGAGCGCTTCGCCGGCGACCCGCGCTTCGTCCAGGTGATGGTGCGCGGCGACACGCAGAGCGAGTGGGGGGACCGGAAGTACTGGCCGATCTACAAGGCGGCCGAGGCGGCGGATTTCGTCGCCATGTGCCACGTGGGCGGTGACCCCGGGAACCGCTACCGCGGCAGCGGAGCACCCTCGTACTACCTCGAGCAGCACGTCTGGCTGCACATGCCGGTCGAGCGGCTCGCGATGAGCATGATCTGCGAGGGCGTCTTCGATGAGTTCCCACGCCTGCAGGTCGCGCTCGTCGAGGCGTGCCTCACCTGGTCGGGGCCGTTGCAGTGGGCGATGGATGCCGCCTACGAGGTCGCCGGCGACGACGCACCTCGGCTCAGCAAGCTTCCCTCGGAGTATTTCCGCGAGCACTTCTGGCTGAGCACGCAGCCGATCGAGGAACCCGACAACCCGAGGCATCTTGTCCAGTCGATCGAATTCGCGCAGATGACGGAGCGGGTGATGTTCTCCTCGGACTACCCGCACTGGGACTTCGACTCGCCAGTCAAGGCGCTACCGGCCGCGGTGCCCGCGGACATGCGCAGGAGGATCATGGGCGAGAACGCCACCCGCCTGTACGCCAAGCGCCTGCGCCGCGGATGAGTGCTCGGCGGGCCGCTTCAGCCGCCACGTGACCATAAGGTGTGACGGTGGCAGGTGTCGGATCTAAGGTCACGAACATTTCCTGGGCCGTGGCAGGCGGCCTTGCCGCGTGGGCGGCGGCCAGGGTTACCGCGGCTGATCGCGTGCGCCGGGCGGAGACTCCGGCCGTCCTAGCGCTGTCGTTCACCCCGCAGGTGGCTGCGGCCGCGCCGTGGGCCGCGCTGGGACTGCGCCTGGCCAGGCGGCGGGGACCGGCCGCGACGGCCGCACTCGCCGCCGCGGCGCTTGGCGTGGTGGTGGGGTCGCGCGGGATCCCGAGGCCGCAGCCGAGGGCCTGCGGGCCGGTGCTGCGGATGCTCACCCTTAACCTGTACCGTGGCCGAGCCGACGCGGAGGTTATCGTCGCCAGGGTCCGCGAGGTCGATGCGGACGTGCTTTTCCTGCAGGAGCTCACAGCCGACGCGGTGACCCGCCTGAAGCAGGCCGGGCTGGAAGACCTGATGCCGCACACGCAGATCGAGCTCAGGAGTGGCTCGCGCGGTTCGGGCATTTACTCCCGGTTCCCGCTGAGCGAGGGCCCGCGCGTGGCACCTGTGCGCGCGGCGCAGCCGACCGCGCTGCTCGAGCTGCCCGGCGGGAAAGCGGTGGAGCTAGTCTGCGTGCACCCGGCCGCGCCGGCCTCGCGACGAGCTGGCGCCGTCCTGTGGCGTGAAGAGCTCGCGGTGCTGTCCCCGCCCGGCGAAGTGCCGAGGGTGCTGGCGGGGGACTTCAACGCCACCCTGGATCATGCCGCCTTCCGCGAAGTGCTGCGCCTCGGCTACGCCGACGCAGCGCTGCAGGCGGGGAAAGCGCTGGCGCCCACCTGGGGACCGCCGCGGAAGGGCGCGGTGCTCACCCTCGACCACGTGCTCGTGGACCGGAGGTGCGCGGTTCTCGCCTGCTCTGTGCACGTCGTCCCAGGCAGCGATCACCGAGCCGTCTACGCGGAGATCCAGCTCGCGTAAGAGGTAAAACGCGGGTGCCGCCAGGGAAAGGCCACCACTGCGCGCCGTCATTTCATGATCACGAAGAGTTGTGGTCGTGATAGCAGCAGATAGGGGATATTCAAACACCCATCCGACGCGAAGACTAACTGTCGAGGAAACCGTAGCCCTGTGATCGCAACGCCGCAAGAGATGCCGCGCATGCTCTGACTCTCTGCTCGGCGCCACATGGACCTCCCCCGGGTTTGTGTGGCTCAGGAGCCGTCGTCACCGAAACCCTCGGACTGACCGTCCTCCCGGCGTGCCCATTCGTCGTAGTGGTCGGCCATCCTGCGGAGGAGGGCTCCGGTGCGGGGCCACCGGTCGGAGACGCGGTCGGCCGACCCGCGGTGCTGCGCGGCCAGCTGGCGTTCTTGGGCGCCCTCAGCCGGGGCGAGTAGGTCCTCGGCCTGCCGACGACGGCGGCCATGAACCGGCGGTCAGCGGGGACATCGAGCGCGGGATCGGGTTCCTCGAGGACACGGGCCGCGACGTCGTGGAACTGGTTCAGGGTGGTTTTGGTGATCAGCGGGGAGACCAGGTCCCAGGCGTCCTCCTTGGACACCACGCGCCAGACCTGCCCGGTGCGGGTGACCG
>Ga0187812_1000844_pt1 | contig 10593 bp, 16 predicted proteins | sample NC_S_2_FD_130582 | JGI IMG/M metagenome (GOLD analysis project Ga0187812, IMG submission 130582) | Wetland sediment microbial communities from Neuse River Estuary, North Carolina, USA - ASW-S_2 | ecosystem: Environmental > Aquatic > Freshwater > Wetlands > Sediment | place: USA: North Carolina... | reverse complement strand
CGGCATCATTGCGGGGCAGGTAGCGGCCACGCCTGCCATCCCTGCCTGCCGGAATGGCTGGGCGCATATCACACTGTGTAAAGCTGCATGGAAGTGACCTCACCAAATTGGCTCAGCATCTGACCAGGCAGGTAATTACCTCCCTGTGATTCTGGCGTGGTGTATGCGGTTAGCGCAGCACCTACCAGCATTCCCTGGAGCGTGCCCACAGTGGCAGGTAGCTGGGTTATGCCGCTGACTGTGACAAATGCCTGGGCAGTTTCGCCAGTGACTGTCACGTAGGTGAAACCCAGCTTTGCCATGTAGGCCGGCACAGCATCCTGCGTGGTCAGGGGGGCAGCTGTGGGCCACTCGCTGACCATGCTGGAGTCAATCGAGCTACCCAGGTCTGCCGTGGTCAGCGCCTGGGCTGCCCTGGCTGCCTGGGTGGCCATTCCGTACAGGTTGGCCAGGGCTGACCTGTAGGCAAATGCCTCTGCCCCGCTGGCTCTGGCGAATAGCTCACCAGCAGCAGCCTGCACGTCAGCAGCGGTGTAGCTCGCGCGGCCAGTGTCAGGGTTGATGGCAGCTGCCTGCTGCACCAGTGACCATGCCTCTGAGTAGACCGACTGGGTGAAAGGGTCTAGCGCCATGGCTGATACCGCCGGCACCTGGGGTCATGGTCTGCCGCGGCCAGGATCAGGCAGCCACAGTGCTGGCAGCGCCAGGCGCTGCACTCTGAGCAGGCATCAGCCCGCAATATGCGCTCTACCTCAGCGGTTGGCTGACCTCGCATGATCAGCCTGAATAGCCACCACCTGACCCAGCCCACTGCCTGACTCCCCGGAGTGATCTAAGGGGCTACAGCCTGCCTGTGCCACCAGCCGGCCGGCCAGGGCTGGGGGGGTTGCCCTGGCCGGCCTACTTACGGCACAGGTCAGGCTGTGGCTGTGACCGATTCTGGCACGCTGCCAGCGCCGGGGCTAGCGTTGCGCCACTGGTGGCCCTGCGCGTCCCTGTGGTTGCCCCTGTGGCCCGCTGAGCGCGTGCAGGCAGTGCTGTCAGCCCTGGTGCTGAGCGCCAGGCAGAGCGCGCCAGAGTCATCCTCCGGGCCTGCTGCTGCCGCGGCATCCTGGGCCTGGCGCAGAGCGATTATCGCGTCATACAGCTGCTCTGCGTCAGTCTGGGTGGCCACGCTGAGCAGCCCGCACAGTCCTGTGACCATGCAGTCTGGCCCTATGGCCATGGTGTCCCCACCCTGTAGCGGGGTGATCAGCACTGTGGCTGGCTCTGCGTCAGCGCACAGGTGGCAGGTGTAGGGCATCAGTGCTCAACTCCCTGACTCGATAGCGCGAGTGATGGCAGGGGGCAGGTTGAGCACCAGCTGGGCAGTGGCAGTGCCATGCGCAGCCCGGTACCTGTCGTCTGCGTCAGCCATGGCCCGCACGCGCCAGGCTGCTGCCTGGGTGACCAGCTGCTCATAGTGCTGGGCTATCTGCTCTTGCTCAGCTGCCCACTCCCTGTGCGCCGCGCCAGCTGCCTCCAGGTGGCTGACTACGGCATCCTCCACATACCGCGCCGCGATGCTCATAGGGGCACATCCTCTGGCGCGTCTGCGTCACTGGGGACAGGCACAGGGTGGCTGTCCAGGCCAGGTGCCGTAGCGCCTGGCCGCTGGCTGCGGATGATGCGGGCACCCCTAAAGAGCAGGGATGGCCCCAGGTCGCGCACCTGCATCTCGATCACAGAGCGCGAGTTACCCTCTGTGTCCTCATAGGTGCGCCGCTGCCACTGCCCGCATGCCACGATGCGGTCACCACGCTGGAGGTTTTCCGCGCAGTTCTCACCCTGGCTGCCCCATGCATCCAGGTTGTAAAACTCTGTGGCACCATCCTCCCAGCGCTGAGTGTCCGGGTTTAGGACGCGCGGGGTGTAGGCCACGCGCAGCCGGCAGACTGCCCTGCCGGTAGGGGTGTAGCGCAACTCAGGGTCAGCGGTCAGGTTGCCGCTGATGTGGCCATCACCTAGGGCCTCTCTGGGGTTGCTGTTGGGTGCTGCCACCTGCTGGTCAGCCTGTGGCCTCTTGCTGGATGCCGGAGCGCTCATGCTCCCTGCCTCTCTTTGCTGCCCCGCACTCTCATGCGCGGGGTGGTCTGTGGGGTGGCCACTCGCGCCACCTGTCTGCTGCCTGGGTGACGTTGGCGAGGTAGCGGGCTACTGCCCCGCTGGGTGCGCCTGGGTCATCGCCTAGGACGTTGTGGACCTCTGCCAGCCAGATTCTGCGGGCCTCTGCGCGCAGCGCGGCCAGCCAGCTGGTGTCTGCGTCATGATCATGCAGATACAGCCTGTGGGCTGCGTCGTCACAGACGTGAATGATGACCTCTGCTGCCTGTCCTCTGGGGAGGCCCTGGCGGGCCAGCAGGGCTACGCTGCGCCGCGCCAGGCGCTCAGCGCTGGGCATCGTCAAGGGTCTGCTGTCCGGGGTGCTCTGGCACGCCTAGAATCGCGCGCTGCACGTAGTCAGGGAGGCCAGTGGTGTGCAGGTAGCTCTGCACCAGCTGGGCCAGGGCCTCAGACATGCTGACGCGCTGGCCCCCTGTGATCGAGAGGTAATGTGCCACGCCACGCAGGGACTTTGCCACTGCCGGGTCTAGGGCTACTGCCTGGTAGCCAGTCTTAGCCATGCAAGCATGCTAGTCACTTGCAGCACCGTAGGGCAACTACGCGCCTGTCACGTCTGCCACGGCAGTCCAGACGTAATCTGTGGCCGCGCTGCCCTTATTGATAAAGACAATCTGCATGGGATTGCGCGGGAACAATGTGGTCAGGTTGGCGTTGCCGTTTGCGTCTGTCTGCGCGCGACCTGATACCCCGTTAGATACGCCTGTGAATCCGGTTTGGAAGTCATAGGGCGCTACCTCTACAGCGATTGGGTCTGCCGGGGTGACCGATCGCACGCCTATGACTACCTGTCCGGGCATGGGTGGCAGCACGTAAGTGTCATTACTTCCGGCTGCCAGTGCTGACCTGTACGCAGACCCCAGTATCCCTGTCAGGGTGTCTGCGTTAGGTGGGAGGTTGAATCCGGCCATGATGCTGTTGTAATTCAGTGTGCGCAGCAGGTGGGAAAATAGTGGCGTGCTGTTGGCGTTAAGGCTTATCTCATAGAACATATCAACAGTGTCGTCATTGTATATGATTACCTGCATCTGGGTGCCAGTGAATGGCCCCCTGATTATGTATGACGCATCTGTGGCAGCAGGTGACATTACAACGTCATAGACTATATCGTCTAGAATGAAGTTAGCTGCGTCTATTACCTGTATCTCTATTCCGCACCATGGCTTAGTCGCACCTGACCCCTGGTATGGGTCAAACTTTAGCGCGTAACTCTGGCCCGCCATATTGAACGGGCCTAGTGTCACACTTCCGCCAGCTGGCACTGTTGCCCCGGAATTGTTCATTATGTTGACTGGGGCATTTACGGAGGCCACCCCTCCCCAGTCCGGGTATCCTACGCTCATTCCCTGCTCCCGTTTACGCCTATCAGGGCCTCTACTCTTGCCAGGCGCTCTGATATGCGGGCTACTGTGTCTTTGGTTTCCAGCTTGGCCAGCAGCACGTCAGACAGGTGGTCAAGTGATTTGGTCATATCGTCGCGCAGCTGCCTGTTGACCTGGGCGCGGCGCTTATCCTGCCTGCTGAATGCCCACAGGGTGAATGTGAGCACAACGCTGACCAGCCCTGTGATGGTTGCGACAGATTCCCAGTTCACGCCTGTGGTCTGGACTATCTGGGCAGCTATCACCTAGCGCCTGCTGGGGGCTGCGCGGGGGGCTGGGGGGTCTGCTGGGCAGCTGCGCGGGCAGCTGCTGCCTCTGCGGCCACCTGGGCTGCACTGTCGCGCTGGGCCTGCACTGCTGCCTGCGCTGCCGCTACGTGCTGGGCCAGAGTCTGATATGGCGTGGTCATGGCTATGTGGTCCCTGGGGTGACGGCACCTAGCGGGGTGCCTATTGTTTGTGATGGCTGGTCAGGTAGGGGTGCCTTATTCTTTGTGCTCAGCAGCACCCATGCGTCAAATGGGCTGTATCCGATTGCCTCTAGCTCGCTTTGCGCGGTTGGCTGGTCTAGCACACCCTCTGCCCATGCGTCGGTTATCTGGGCCTCTGTCAGTGTCTTTACGTTTGCTGACGCGACGATATCCCAGGTGGTTAGCAGTCCCTGTATTGCCTCTGCGGGCACCTGTAGCCTGGTTAGTGAATCCTGGGCAGTGGCTACGGTTATCTTGCGCGCGGTGTAAAGGGTCTGGATGCGTGATACCGCAGTGGTGACCGCGGCTATGCTGCGCTGCATGTCTGTGTAGGCGATTAGCAGCGTGGCGTTGCTGGCATCGATTCCCATTAGGCTCAGGAATTGCACGCAGTCAGCCTGGCTGATCAGCTGGTTGTAATACATCTGGAGCACAGATGATTCTGTGAGGCCCTGGGCTGCCTGGTTCTTTGTGTTATTGGCAGTCTGTATGTACTGGGCTATTGTGTCAGCTGTCATGCCGTAGCTAGTCCAGTAGGCTGTTGCCTGGGCAGTGTCTATGCCATTGGCCTCCAGCATTGCCCGGACTGTCTCAGGTGGGGGCCTGTATTGCCCCTCAGCCCGGTAGATTGCCTCCCACTTATCCTTTAGCCTCCCCTCATAGATGCCCTGCTGGAAGCTGGTTACATCTGGGCCTGTGCCGTCCCAGGGAATCAGCCCGCGGTTAGCCAGGTCTAGCAGTTCTGTGGGGCTGGGTGGGTTTCCGGCTATGTTGACCAGCAGCTGGTAATAGTCCGGGTCACCCCCTACCAGGGTGTAGGTGGATAGCGCGTCTGCCGCTGACAGCTGGCCCTTTAGCCCTGCGTCAACTATGTCGCTGGGGCTGGGTATTGCCTGGGCCAGTTTCTGGATGGTGGGTCCCCACTTATCGAGTAGGTTCCCCTCAGCGATGCCCTGGGTGAATGACACGGCATCTGGGCCTGTGCCGTCTGCCGGGATGATGTTGCGGCGCAGCGCCGCGGCCAATTCCTCTGGGGCTGGAGCGTTGCCGGCCAGGTGCTGGAGTATCTCCAGGCGCGCCTGGTCTATGCCGCTGCCCCCTGCCTCTGTGATGCCGTCTGCCAGGGTCATAAAGCTGCGGTTGATGGCTGTGGCCACGTCTGCTGGCGAGAGCAGCTGGTTTGGCTCCAGGTGGTTCATTACCTGGTTTAGCTCGCGCAGCGGTGCCTGTGACAGCGCGCCTATGATCTGGTTGAGCACTCCCCAGACCAGCAGCTGGCGGGCTGTGGTCCCCTCGCCGAATAGGTCACCAAAGCTGCTCATACTGGCACTCCCAGCAGGCTGGTAGCGGCGCTGACAGCACCCTGTGATATGGGCGCACCCTCGCTGGCCAGGTCTGAGGCCCAGCCTGATGGGTCAGTCACCATCTGCACCAGCCAGGCTAGTAGCGCGGCATCTTCCAGCCCGCTGAGCAGGTTGGCGAGGTCATTCCCGTAGCCTCCCAGGTTGCGGCAGTTGGGGACTATGCAGTCAGTTGCCAGCTTGGTCACAGCCTGGCTGGTAGCCATCGAGCGTATGAGCGCGCCCAGCAGTCCTGCTGTGCCTGCGCCGGCCAGCAGGCCCAGCAGGTCATTGAGCCAGGGGAAGTCTGACCCCAGCACACCCCTGAGCGCCTGGAGGTCTGGCACTGCGTCTGGCCACGCCAGGCTGACCGCGCTATCGCCTATCGTCTCCAGGTCTGTGGTGATGCCTCCCACAGCTGCCTGTAGCTGGCTGTAGGCCAGGGCCTCAGCGCCTGCCACCCCGCTGGTTATGTCAGAGGCCAGCTGGTTGACTGCGGACTGCACAGAGGCTGCCAGGGTGCTGACCTCGCTGGCTGCCAGCTGCTCAGCCTGGGTTATCTCTGCCTGGAGTGTGGTGCTGGCCTGGGTGATCAGGTTGGCTGCGTCAGACTCTGCCTGGCTGACCAGCGCCGCGGCATCCTGCTCTGCGCGGGTAAACAGGCTGGATGCCTCCAGGGCCAGCTGGGTCAGCTGTGCGGTCACCCATGACTCTGCGCTGGATACCAGCCCTGCTGCGTAGCTGACTGCCTGGTCATAGGCGCTGGTGACCTCAGCGCGCGCGCTGTCAAAGAGGCTGAGTGCCTGGCTGTAGGCGCTGCCTGCCAATTCCGGCAGTCGGACATAGACAATCCGGCTGATGGCAGCTGACGCGCTGTCATAGAACTGCACTGCATGCACCAGGATGCTGGTAAACAGGCTGTTGCCCCAGTTAATCAGGTCTATCAGCCCATGCCAGGTAGAGCCAGCGGCGCTCAGTATCGCGTTGCGCGCGTCATTGAGCCAGCCTGCCAGGGTATTGCTTATCCAGCTGCCTATTACTGGCGCTTTGCCCAGTGTGTTGACTAGCAGCTGTGTGAGCACCCACAGGGCAGCGGCTATCAGCAGCAGAAACAATGCTGCTGCTGCCGCGCCCAGGTCACCCAGTGCGATTGGCATTAGTAGGTGTCCACTCCCCCGGTAAGTTGCTTAACCGCATCTGCCTGCGCGGCAGCCCTGGCCAGCTGCTGGGTGACATAGGCAGTGGTGTACTGGGAATAGGGCACAAATATGCTGCCCTGCTGGCCCAGTGCCGTCTGGTAGAAAATCTGCATTCCCTTGACTGGCGCGCTGCCGGGCACCACCTGGTCACGTTCTGTCTGCCCGGTAACGGTCCACTTTGGCTGGGCATCTGCTGGGGGCATTGACATAGCTACACTCCATTGAATGTGTTGGCTGCTGACTGGACTGATGTTATGAGCGCGGCCACGTTGGTATCTACGCTTGATCCCAGGCTAGACCAGGAATTGAGCGTGGCCCCATCGATGTTGCCGGGTGGCTCTGAGGGGGGGGCTGGGCCTGGTGCTGGCGTGCCTACCGGCAGCTGGCTGGGCAGGGCTGCGTTGATGGCTGCCCAGGTGAGTGGCCCCACTATGCCGTCTGTGGCCAGGCCATGGTTGCCCTGGAAGTTGACCACTGCGGCGCGAGTGAGGGGGCCAAAGTCACCATCTTGGCTGAGGTTGTATCCCAGCTGGTCTAGGTCATTCTGGAGCGTGATTACAGCCTGGCCTGTGCTCCCCTCTTGCAGCTCTGGCTGGCCTCCGGTATTGCCTCCCCCTGCTGGTGTGTAGCCATGCAGGTACTGGCGGTATGCGCCGCTGTTGTAAGTGCTCCAGGCCCCGAATCCCTGACCGTGATAGATGCCCATGGCAGCGTAGAACTGCCGGGTCAGGCCACCCTCTACTAGATCCTGCGGGGTGCCGTATGCTGCGGCGCGGCCAGCATAGAGGCTGCCGTAGTAGTTGATTTGCCAGATACCCACTGAGTAGTCACCAGTGGCTGGGGTGTCATTGATTACCCGGTAATCCAGGGATGACTCTGCGGTGCCTATTGCTGCAAACGTGGCCGCAATGCTGGAATCGTTAAACCACAGGTATGCCTCATTATAGGCATCCTGCCACGTCACATAGGCAGGACCGCCATAGGGCCAGATATCTCCCATCAGGCACTCACTAGCGGCGCTGTGACTATCTCAGGCGCGCCTGCTATGACAATGGGTGTAGGGGAGGATAGGTCTGTGTTGGGTATCTGCGCCGGGGTGGCCTGGCTGGTCACGTTCTGATCTAGCAGGAAGTCTAGATAGACAGTGTGGTCATACCTGTCATTGTTATAGCCCGCAACCTGCCATTGTCCCTGGTCCGGGTATCCTTCCAGCTGCCAGGTGTCACTGTCGTTATCTGTGACTATGTATGTGCCCTGCACGCGCGGAATTACCGGGTTTCCGGCAACGGTCAGCGCCCAGCCCATTAGCCCGCTGGGGCCTGGTGGCACTTTCCAGTGAATGCCTGTGACTGTGCGGGGTGGGAAGTCTATGGCCTGCACATAGAGCGCGGGCAGGTAGGTATTGGCAGGGATGGTGACCTGGAATGTGCGAATCTCGCTGACCACTCGATACCTCCCCGGATACCGGCTGCCGGCTGCCACCTGTCCGGGGAGGTCAGGGGCAGCCGGCAGCAGGCATGCAGCAGACTAGTCGTCTTGCAGCACGATGTAGAACACTGCGCCGCTGATGGTGGCGATGCTCGCGCTGACATACAGCCCGCGCTTTAGCTCTATGCCACTGTCCCCAAACCACTGGGTTTCTTCCCCTGCCGCGGCAAAGTAGGTGCTGGGTCCCAGCAGCTGGGCCTGGGCTGCACCATCGAATATCTGCACCTGCCCAGCCCCGGCGCTGTTTATCCAGCTGTAGCCCAGCAGGATGACGTGGCCCATGGCGACGATGCCGGCAGGGAATCCGGCAGGCAGCCCTGTGCGCTTGGCTGGCCCCAGGCTGGCCACGTCAATGACCAGCCCGGAGTCAGACCTGTAAGGGGTAGTCACCCTGGCCACCAGCCCCTACGGGATGATGCCCAGGTTGAGCTCCGCCAGGATCAGGGTCACGTTGACCGTGGCAGTGGCCGCGCTCAGGACTGAGCAGAAAATCGCGCCAATGTCCTTCCCGTTGAATACGGGAATGTGGGGTGGCGTGACCTGCTGATCCATTTGCACAAACCACTCTGCGGTGTCGTAACCCACCACCACGCCAGGGCCACCCAGCCGGTAGTTGCTGGTGAATGACCCCAGCACCGCGACTGCGCAGACAGGGCTGTCAGTGACGTAGCCCAGGACCGCATAGTCCCTGTTGGACTTCAGGACCGCGGCGTTGGCACCCAGCACCGTGTCAACCCAGACGTTGTGGACCGCTGAGCAGGCCACCCTGACTGGCTTGATGTGGTTGTATGCCCCGGCAATCTGGCTGATCTGGGCCAGCCTGGCTGCCGCGCCGGGCAGGTTGCTGTAGATCATGGTCAGCGCGGCCACCACAGGGTCAGATGCGGTTGGGTCGGTCACGCTGACCGCCAGGGTGTCCCCTGGGTAGATCTTCTGTGGCGCCTGCCTGGGCATCAGCAGGCTGCTGGGGCTGTCCCCTGGCTGGAAGTTGATGCCGGACACATCGTCAGCCAGCTGGGGGCTGAGAATCTGGATGTTGTCGCCAGCAGCTTTGGTGCCAAAGTGCGTGGCGACTGCCTCCAGGTAGGCGCTGTCTGTCGTGGCAAAGTTGCGGATACTGCCCGCAAACGGTGCCAGGGGGGCCAGCGCCAGCGGGTTTGCTGGCGTGGCAGCCTGTGTGGCCTGGTAGCCCACAGTCTCGATGGCCAGACCCATGGGTCCCTACCTTTCCTACTCCCTTGATGGGATATCTCGAGAGTGGCTAGGTCAGAAACCCTGCTGCGCGCGCTGGTTGAGGCCCAGGGCCATCTGCCGGCTGCGCTCCAGGTTGGTCATGATGTCCCCGCGCGGGGGCAGGCTGTCACGAATCTGACCGATGGCCTGGAGCACTGGGCCAATCTTGGCCTGGTACTTCGGAGCGCCGGCAGTCGCGCCAGAGGCCAGGCGCGCCTGGCCCTTGTTCACTGCCATGGTCTTCCAGTCAGACAGGCTGACCGCGGCCACGTTGGCAGCAAACTTGTCAGCGTTCTGGGTCACGCCACTGACGTAGCGGTCCTTGGCCGCTGCGGCAGCGATGCCAGGCGCGACCTGCACGCTGTTGATGCCGGCAGCCCACTTTGTGCCGGCGTTGCTGAAACCTGTCTGCCACGATTGCGCGGCAGCGGCAGCGCTGGGCAGCGCCTTTGCCATGCATACCTCCCCTGTAGGGAATAGCTGATGGCAGCACCCTACAGGGAATTGGCTACCAATCAAGTCTGATAAGGGGGGTACCCTACCCTGTTGTCATGGCGAAATACACAGCTGTCTGTTCTGAATGCGGGCAGCCCAGTAGGCGTGACTGGCGCGCGGGGCAGCCCAAACTGTGCCCTGGCTGCGGAATCGAGCGCGCAATGCAGGCAGCGCTACAGATGCGCCAGCGCAGTGGCCCGCATTATGAGCGCTGGCTAGCGTCCAGAGGCCCCCAGGGCAGGCCCAGAGGGTCAGGCAGCTAGCGCCTGGCCTGGCCTCTGCGTGGCACGCGCCGCACGAATAGGGACACCACAGCCAGAGCACTGGCCGCATAGTAGATATCCGGCTGGCGCACTATTAGCGCAATTACGCCTAGCGCAAGCGCGGCCAGCTGTAGGTGACCTCTCCCCAGTTTGCGCAGCATCGTCAATCGTCCCTATCTGCGTCCAGGCCAGCACCATTCCCAGGGCCATCACAGCGGCCAGGCATAGTGTGACCGCGGCCACTACCACTGCTGCATCTTCCAGACAGCCCAGGCAGTGCCCGCGGTCACCCATAGCCACACAGCGACATAGAGCGCTATGCCAATTGCAGCATCCATAGGCAGATGCTAGCTGACTGTGAGCAGTGCCCGCCAGGTGATGGGTCCTACGATGCCGTCCACCTGTAGGTGCGCCTGGCCCTGGTAGGTGCGGACTGCTGCGTTGGTCAGGGGGCCAAAGCTGCCATCGATGCCATCCCCCAGCTGGCCGCTGGTGCCCAGGTGGAAGTAGCGGGCCACCAGCAGGCCCTGGAGGATGCGCACAGCGGTGCCAGACGCGCCCTGG
>Ga0187812_1000842_pt1 | contig 10604 bp, 11 predicted proteins | sample NC_S_2_FD_130582 | JGI IMG/M metagenome (GOLD analysis project Ga0187812, IMG submission 130582) | Wetland sediment microbial communities from Neuse River Estuary, North Carolina, USA - ASW-S_2 | ecosystem: Environmental > Aquatic > Freshwater > Wetlands > Sediment | place: USA: North Carolina... | reverse complement strand
CTCCGGGAGCTGCGCATGGAACAGCGGGAGATGGCGAAGGCGATCGACCAGCTGGTGACGACCTTCCGCATGCTCGCGACCCACCTGGGTATCGCGGCGGAGCCGTACGCTCGCAAGGGATCCGCCAGCAGCGGCCACGACCTCCCCGGTTTCGGCTGAGCCGCTCCGCACGATGCAGATCCGATACACCGTCCGCCCCGTCGAGCCCACCGACCATCGAGGCCGGTTCGCGATCGACCTTGACCAAGTCGACCAGCCTTCGGTCGACCTGGTGCTGCCCTCCTGGGTGCCGGGGTCCTACCACGTCGTCAACTATGTCCGAGGGTTCCGCGGCCTCCTCGCGCGACGAAAGGATGACGCGTCCGCGCTCCCGGTCGAGCGCGTCGACAAGGCCCGATGGCGGGTCCGCACCGCGGGAGTCACCGCGGTGCACGTCGAGTACACGGTCTACGGCCACGAGATGATCGATGAGGCGTTCGACCTCACGCCGGACCATCTGTTCGTCAATGCGGCCCTCTGCCTTCCGTACGTGGACGGGCATCTGACGGAACCGGTCGAGGTCTCCCTCGAAACCCCGCCGGACTGGCGGGTCGTGACCGAGCTCGAGGAGGTCGGCGCCCATCCGCCCCGATTCCGGGCGGCGGACTACGACGAGCTGGTCGACAACCCGATCGATGCCGGACGCCCCTTGGTGCTCACGATCCGACCGGCAGGGATCCCGCACCGGATCTCGATCTGCGGCGAGGGCGGTAACTACGAGGTGCACCGATTGGAAGAGGATATCGGAAAGATCGTCGAGGCCTCGATCCGCCTCGTGGGGGAGTCGCCGCTCCACGGCTACACGTTCTTCTACCACCTGACCGACGTGCCGGACGGCGGACTCGAGCACGCGTCCTCCACGTCGTGCGTCGTCGCGCGGAATACCTTCCAGCCGGCGGAGGATTACCTACGGTTCCTCAGCCTTACGAGCCACGAATACTTCCACCTCTACAACGTCAAGCGGATCCGTCCCGCGGTCCTTGGGCCATTCGACTACACTCGCGAGAACTACACTCGGCTCCTCTGGTGGATGGAGGGGGCGACCGACTACTTCACGGACCTCATCCTGCGCCGCGCGGGCCTCGTCTCGGCGCCGCGGTTCCTCGAAGAGATGGCGAAAACGATCAAGCGGTACCTCGACGTCCCGGGTCGCCGCCACCAGAACTTGGAGGAATCGTCGTGGCTCACCTGGGTCGACTACTACCAACCGTTCGAGGAGACCCCGAACCAGTCGATCTCCTATTACCTCAAGGGCGAGCTGGTATCGTTGTGCCTCGACCTCGAGATCCGGCATCGTACCGAGGCCCGGGCTTCCCTCGAGACGGTGCTCCGGACCCTCTGGACGGAGTATGGTCGAGCGAATCGAGGGTTGGGCGAGGATGAGCTCCTTCCGGTCGCGAACCGCGCGACCGGGCTCGACCTAGCTCCGTTCTTCGAGAAGTACGTGCGAGGGGTCGACGAGATCGATTTCGATGCGTTCGCTCGGTACGCCGGCCTTTCCTTCGGCCCGAAACCGAAACCCCCGGACGATGACTCGCCCGAGCCGGGGTACCTCGGGGTCCGTTACGAGAACTCCGGCGGCCTCGTCCGGATCCGTCACGTCCTTGCCGATTCCCCCGGCCGAAGAGCCGGCCTCACTCCGGGCGACGAGTTGATCGCGGTCAACGGCGCCAAGGTGACCCACGACGGGTTCGAGAAAGCGTTGAAGCGCTACCCTCCCGGCACCCCCCTCGACCTCGCGATCTTTCGGCGAGGGTACTTGCACCATCTGAGCCTGACGACCGGCAAGACCCCGCCCGAGAAGTACGCCTTCGCTCCGGTCGAGCACCCCTCCGACCTCGCGCGGGCGGTCTATGAGAGCTGGGTCGGGGCGAAGTGGGAACCGACACCGAAGCCCGCGAGCCCCTAAACGCCGGCCCTCCATCAGGGGGGCGGACGGGGCACCGCTTTCCGCCCGTATCGCCACGCTCCCTCCATCGGGTAAAGGCGGCGCAATAGGGTATCCACCCGGTCCCCGATCCGGACCGCCCCCGGCTCGGCGTCCGTGACCTGGAGCGTCACCCGGACTCCCGGCGCGAGTTCGGCGAGCACCACCTCGTACGGCCCCAGCGCCCCTACTTGCGGGTCGAACTCCGTCGGTTGACCTCCGGGACCGATGACGGTGGTGGCGACCACCTCGAGGCCGTCGCGAGGTAGCGCGACCGACCGAAGGTCGTCGGACCGGCCGCAGTGCCGACACGCCCCCCGCGCGGGGAGAGTAAGCCCACCGCACTGCCCGCAGCGTTCGGCGACGAACTGCCATCGGCTCGGCAGACTCTCGAGGTACCGGGGCCGGGGCACGTAGGCACCTTCGGAGACCGCCGCGGTCGAGAGGCCGACCAGGGGAGCGATCCGGTGAAGGTCGACCGGCCGGCCGGACGGCCCGACCGCGTTCCACTCCCCCGCCCACGCCGCAGGCCCGGACGCGGCCGCCCGACGGTAGACCGCGAACGCCGTCCCGATCGCGGTAGGCTCGGGGACGAGCGAGGCGACGGTCGGCGGAAGGGCTTGTCCCCGCCCTTCTTCGAACCAGAACGCGACCGCACCGGCCCCCGTGGCCGACGAGGGGCGGGAGGTGACCCCCGAGCGCTCGGGCAACTCGACCGCGAGCACCACCGCGGTCCCCCTCGCTCCCGCTTCCGCACGTCCGAGCGCGGCGACGAGGTCTCGTCCCGTGGCCGGGGTGCGTACGATCGTTGCCGGCGCGCCCAGCAAGCGCGGGACCGCCCACTCGTCCGCGGTCGGGTAGTCACCCAGGAGTTCGAGCGAGATCGGGTCGTTCGTCTCGCCGAGACTCTCGCGGGCCCGCTCGACCGCGGTCGCTCCGAGCGTGAGGCCGTCCTCGTCGGAACCGGCGACCCGGTGCCCGTCCGCCGTCCCCGGTGGGAGATAGACCGCGGCTCGGACCAACCCCCGCACTCGGGTTCACCCCACCGAGAACAGGCTCACGGCCGCGGTCGCCCCCGCGCCTCCGACGTTGTGCGTGAGGGCGCGCTCGGCACCCGGAACCTGCCGGGCTCCGGCGGCGCCCCGGAGCTGGACGAACGCCTCGTAGACCTGGCTCACTCCGGTCGCGCCGATCGGATGTCCTTTCGCCTTGAGCCCTCCATCGGGGTTCACCGGGAGCCGCCCCGTACGCCGGGTGGCGCCTTCCAGGGTCAGGCGGGCGGCTTCGCCCGGGCCGGCGAAGCCGAGGTCTTCGAGCGCGAGGAGCTCGGCGATCGTGAAACAGTCGTGGACTTCGATGAACGACAGGGTGGAACGCCCATAACCCGCAGAACGGAACGCCTCGTCCGCGGCCCGGCGGGTGGCGGCGAAGCGCGTCAGGTCCGCTCGTTCCTGGACCGCGAGACGGTCCGAGCCGGCCCCCAGGCCGTCCACGAATACCGGAGTATCGGTGAAGCGTCGCGCGGTCTCGGCGCTCGCGACCAACACGGCCGCCGCGCCGTCGCTCACCGGACAGCAGTCGTAGACCCCCAGCGGGTCGGCGACCCTCGGGGCGCGCAGCACGTCGTCCCGGGAGACTCGCTTCTGGAAGTGGGCGTTCGGGTTCAACGCTCCGTTCTCGTGGTTCTTGGACGCCACCTCGGCGAGCGCTTCGGGCCCCGCCCGATGGTCGGCGAGATACCGGGACGCGATGAGGCCGTAGACCCCGGCGAACGTAAGACCCGCGAGCCGTTCCCATTCCGTGTCGCCCGAGACGCCCAGCCAGTAGCGGCGGCGCGCCTGGGCGAGGTCGGTCATCTTCTCCAGCCCGACCACCAGGACCAGCTCGGCGGCGCCGGACTCGACCGAATGGACGGCGGCCCGCAGCGCGAACCCACCCGACGCGCAGGCGTTCTCGATTCGAGTGGTCGGCACGCCGACGATGCCGGTCTCCTCCGCGAGCAGCGCCGACGAGTTCCCGATCTGCCAGCCGCCGAATCCCAGGCTCGCCAGGAACGCCTCCCCGACCGCCGTGCGCTCGGCCCCCCGGTCGACGCTCTGGAACGCGAGGTCGACCGCCGAGCGCAGGAGCGCTCGCGGTCCCGCGTCGAGGGCACCGAACCGGGTGTGGCCGGCCCCGACGATCGCTGCCCGATGCCCCACCGTCCTTGCCTCGCGAACCGTCTTAACAACGGAGCCGTTGGAGCTTCTTAAGGCCAGGGACCCTTCGTGGTGGAAGAACCTCCGATCGTAGTGGGCGTTTCGGGGGCGAGCGGGACCCCGATCGCACTGCGGGTCTTACGCGCGCTCCAGGAAGCGAGGGTCCCGGTCGCCCTGGTGGTCTCCGAGGGAGCCCGGGGCGTTCTGCGCGAGGAGTGCGGGCTCGAGCTCGACGCGCTGCGCCCGCTGGTCAGTCAGCTCTACGCCGACGACGAGTTCTCGGCCCCGATCGCGAGCGGTTCGCGCCGGACCCGGGGGATGGTGGTGGTCCCGTGCTCGTCGAACACCGTCGCCAAGATCGCCCTCGGGCTCGGGGATTCGCTCCTCACGAGGGTCGCCCACGTACACCTCAAGGAGCGGCGGCCGCTCATCGTGGTCCCGCGGGAGACGCCGCTCCCGACGCCGATGCTGAGACATCTGACCACGCTGAGCGAGCTCGGGGTCGTGGTCCTGGTCGCCTCCCCGGCCTACTACCTCCACCCCACCTCGATCGAAGACGTCACGGACTATCTCGCGGGGAAGGTCCTGGACCACCTCGGCGTTTCCCATCGGTTGTACCGCGGCTGGAAGGAGGGGAACGGAGCGTGACGTTCATTCCAGGCCGCGCACGACCGGCCCGCCGCCGTCGCATCGGGGACTTCGCTCCCCTGCCGCTCGCCGCCGTGGCCACGCTCCTCATCGTCCTCATCCTGTTCGTGCCCGTGCTGATCTCCACCGGCCAACCAGCCCCGGGCATCTTCACCCAGGCGGAGTTGATCGTGGACCGGATCTCGGGGAACGGGGCGACGCACCTCTACGTCCACGGGGTCGGTACCACCTCCCGGTACACGGAGATCTGGGTCGGCCTCGCTTCGGATTTCAACTGGTCCGGGTCCGGTGGGGTCCCCTGGGCCCACTTGAACTGGAGCGCGTGGACGAACCAGAGCGACGTGCTGTCGCTCAGCCTCATGACGATTGAGAATCCGGTGGCGGTGAACGTGACGGCGTACTACGTCAGCCCCGGCGGGACCGCCTGGTATGTCGGGGTCGTGGCCTTCTACGTGGGCCCGGCACCAGGCTCGTCGGGCGACGACCTGTACTACGCCTCGCAGACCTCGGGCGTCGGGCTACCGTCCACGCCGACTCCCGTGGACAACTCCTCGCTGCCCCTCACAATCCTCTTGCCCATCACCGGTTCCGGGAGAGCCCCATGAGGCCCAGCCGCATCGTGATCCTGCTCTGGGTAGCGCTGATCGTCGTGCTGCTCGGGGTTCTGTTCTCCGAGATCTCCCACCGGTTCACCTTGCCGGTGCAGTCGTGGCTCAACGACCCTCTCTTCTTCGTCTTCGCGCTGGTCTTCACGACGATCCTCGCGCTGGTGGGCGCGATCTTCATCGGGATCTACGTTTCCCAGCGCCTGCTCAGCCCGTCGGGGTTCACTCCCTTCGAAGAGGAGATGCTGAGGATGCGGGCGGACCTTCGGGACATGAAGAAGTCCGTGGAGGAGATGGAGTCGAGGACGCGGGGGCGCGTCGACGACGCGGGACCCGAGGCGACCGAGGAGCCCCCATGAACGTCCCGGTGATCGACAACGGCGGCCAATGGACCCACCGGGAATGGCGAGTGCTCCGGGACCTCGGGGTCGAGACTCGGATCGTCCCGAACACCACCCCGTTCGATGAGCTCGAAGCCGACGGGGTCGTGCTGTCGGGAGGGGCGCTCAGCCTCGAAGGCACTGAAACGCCGCTCGGCCGCGTCGCGGAGTGGATCGACACGGCGCCGGTGCCGATCCTCGCGATCTGTGTGGGCCACCAGTTCCTCGGGCGCCACTTCGGCGGGCGGGTCGCTCGGGCGGGGGCCCCCGAGTTCGGCTCGGTCGAGCTCACCGTCGACCGACCGGACCACCCGCTGTTCCGGGAGCTGCCGGCGCGCTTGAGGGTCTGGGCGAGCCATAACGATTCGGTCGTCGAAGCCCCCGCCGGCTGGTCGGTCCTCGCCCACTCGCCGGTCTGCGCGGTCGAGGCGATGGCGCACCCCACCCGACCGATCTGGGGCGTCCAGTTCCACCCCGAGGTCGAACACACCGAGGGAGGCCTGGAGATGTTCCGCCACTTCCTCGCGGCCTGCCGTCGCTAGTGCCCGTTCGGAATAAGTAGCGCCCACCGGTCGCGTACGGGAGGGTCCTTGGCACGAATCCGAAGGGGCTCGGGGGTCCGGGAACAGGACCTGCTCGCCCGGGCCAAAGTCCTGCGCGGCTCGGTGGAGCCGCTCCTACCCCGCCTCACCGCCGACTGTCCGACCGACCGGTTCGACCGACGCCGGGCTGAACTGGAGGAGGTTCGCGACGCCCGGGAGGACGCGCGCCGGCTCGAGCGCCAATCCCGCTGGGGGGACCCGCTGGCGAGGGCGTACGCGGGCTTGCTCAAGTTCGCCCTCGACCCGTCTCCGCCGTCGGTCGTCGCCTTCCCTCTCCCGGGAGGGGACGTCTCGTACGCTACGCTCGCGCGGACCGACCGGGAGGCGGAGGTCGCGGTGCAACAGTCGGACGACCCTGCGCGGCTGCTCCTCGGCTACATCGACTGGGCCCGCAAGGGGTTCCATTTCTTCGCCGCGCGGCGCGCCCTCTGGTGCACCGGCCGATCCTCCCGACCCCCGGACGAGTTCCGGGCCGAGAAGGTCGCGGACCTGCCCTACCGGCTCCAGGAGAGCCCGGCGCATCACCGGTTCGAGTGCCCTCACCTCGCTGCCGGCGAGCCGCGCCCGTTCCTCGAGGTCGGCTGGCCGGGCGCCGAGACCGCGTTCCGGGTCTGCCGACGCTGTGCCAAGGAGGAACGCCACCTGCTTTCGAGCCTCTCGGACGGCACCGCCGGACCGGACCCTACGGAGGAGTTCCCCGTTCGCGCGGAGCTGAACGTGCGATGTACGGGAGGCCCGGAATGCGTGCACGCCGGTCTGCCGGCGCTTCCCCGGAACCTTCACCGGGACTACGAGTACGGGAAGCTCGGGGACTCCCGGCTGCTCGACGCCTATGTGGCCGAGCTGAGGAAGCGGATCGAACGCACCGGCCGACCGACCTTCGTCGCGGGGGGCGTCTGCTTCGGGGACCGTCGTTCCGAGTTCCTGGACGCACTCCACCCGTCCCCGGTCGAACGCCGAGCGCTTGAAGCGGTGCTCGCGTCCTTGGGCGGGTACTTCGAGGTCGACGAAGCGAGCTCGAGCCGGGCGCTCGAGCGGCTCTGGTCGGACCATGCGGAGACGATCGTGGGGACGATCGTATCGGACCCGGCCGAAGCGCGCCGCCTGGTCGAGAGCGCCCGCGGGGCCCCCGGACGCGTCGCAGAGATCCTGAAGCGGGCGCAGCGACAGAGCGAAGAACGGGAGGTGCTGGAGGCGCTCCCGCAGTACCGTGGGCTCGCCCACGAGGCGGAGTGGGTCGACCGCGTCGCGCGGGAGCACCGAACGCACGGGGATGCCGGCGCGGAGCGGACGATCCTGCAATCCCTTCCGCGGGAGGGAAAGGAACGAGGGCTCGCCTACGGGCTCCTCATCGCGTTGGGCAGGGCGAACGCACATGCCTGGCAGTTCTCGGCGACCGAGAAGGAGTTCGGGGGGTCGCTCGCCGAGCGCGCGCGGGAGCTCTTTGCTGCGACGCCCACCCAGTACCATGGCGCGCTCGACCAACTCCTCCAGCGGGCGGGAGTGGCGAACTGGGGCGTGCGCGAGCCGGGTCCGGGAGACCCCTGATTCTCGGCGGTCGCCGGCCGCGGGAACGCCCCGGGACCCATACCGGTTTGTACATAGCCAAAAATAGACCGTCGCCGTAAGTGATACTTACTCCACGCGAACGAGCGTCCGGGTCTCGCACCGGGAGCAAGACCTTGAACACATCCGAAGTCTCTACTGCGGCGACCGCCATAGTGGTCGCGGGCGACGAGGAAACCCGGGTGCTGTTGAGAGGCCTACTAAGGCTCCACCACTTCCGGGTCGATGGAGAGGCCGAGGGGGCCAGCCACGCGCTCGAGCTCTTGCGCGACCACCGGCCGGCGCTCCTGGTCGCGGACGTGAACCTGGCCGAGGGAAGCTTCGGGGCTCTGGTCGCCGACGCGCGGGCGATCCTGCCGAAGCTGAGGGTGATCTTGGTCGCCCCCGCGTCGCGACCCCCGGCGTCCCCGCCCGACGCGGCGCATCGGCCGGACGTCGTGCTGCTCCGGCCGTTCCGGATCCGGCAGTTCGCCGAGTCCCTGCTCCCGGGCGGGTCCGGGACGGACGCCGTACCGGTTTAGGGCGCCGGAGAACGCGAGACCAGCCGGAACCGCTCGAGCGCCGCGGCCTCCTCGAAATGCAGCTCCCGGGCGGGGACCACGACCGCGTGCATCGGGGGGCCGAAATCGACCGAGCGCAGCGGGCCGAGGGGACCGAACCAGGCGGCCGCGTCGTCTCGTCCGACCCGTGCCACGACCGCCACGAGCGTAGCGTTCGATAGCACGGCCCCGTCCGGGTCCCGGGCGCGGAGTAGGGTGAGGGCTTCCGAAGCCCCCAGGAAGCGGCCCTCCTCGGGTTTCAGGTCCAGCAGGACGAGGGTGTGGAGGCCCCGCTCGAAGTTCCCCGCGATCTGCTCGAGCGGGGAACGGGGTTCGAAGCCCGGCGCCGGGAACGGCAGCGAGACCGTTCGACCGAACCGGTAGTGCATCAGCCCGAGGAAGCCCGCCGCGGCCGTGAGGATGCTAGCGTTCGGCACGTACTGCCAGCGGTGGCCCGCGTGCTCGGCCGCGAGCCGCAGGGCGACATGGGTGGTCGCGGCGAACGGGTCCCCGACGACGAGGAGCGCCACGCGGGCGTCGCCGCCGAGCGCTTGAAGGATCGGAGCCTCGGACTCGAGGAGCGGCCGGTCGAGCCGATGGATCGGCCGTTCGATCTCCTTCGCGAGCCGCTCGAGCGTGCCGGGCGGCGCCGTGGACGTGTACTCCTCCGCGAACACCGTGTCGGCTCGCGCGAGCACTTCGACGGCCCGCCGAGAGAGACCCCGCTCGTCGCCGAGCCCGAGCCCGACGAACCAGAGCTCGCCCATCGTTGCGAAGCTATCCCCGAACCGCCATCACGGGGCACGGAGCGGCTCGGAACAGCCCCTCGAGGAATCGGCGGGTGAGGAGCGGACCGCCGGCCTCATCGGACTCTTCGCCGACGATCAGGAGCCCGAACCGCTCGCGCGCGGCGGCCTGGAGGATCAGCTCGGGAAGCCGATGGCGTCGGCCGAGGATCGAGTCCGGGATGATCGAGCGCCGGCGCACGATCGGGGTTCCGCGAGGTCCCTTTCCCTCGGGGCCAAGGGATTCCTCCCCCGGGGTCCCGACCCGCGAGCCGAGGGTGAGCGCGATGACCGGCGCCTCCGGGTAGCGCACCGCGACCTCCTCGGCGACCCGGACGGCCGTCGGGCTCGGCATCTCCCGCAGCGTCGGGAGGAGGATGCGAGGGATCCGGTCCAGGGCGAGCGCGAGCCGGTTGAGGACCAGCACGTCGGCCCGAGCGTGGTGGAGGATGCCGGTGGCGGTGTGCCCCACGAACGGGTTGCGGCTGCGCCGGTCGCCGCGCAGCGTGAGGAGGATCGCGTCGACGCTGTGGGACTCCGCGCTCTCGAGGATCTCGCCCGGTACGTCGGTCGCGGCGCGGACCTCGGGGTCGACCTTGACGTCGAGCGCGGCGCCGGCCTCGTGCGCGGGAATGACCAGGTGGACGGACGACCGCCACTCGCGGGTCACTTGGGGGAGCGTCGTGGTCGGGATGACGTGCAGGACCCGGATCTCCCCGTCCGCGTCGAGGAGCATGGCGGCGAAACGGATCAGCGGCTCGACCTCGGAGGGCACCTGGACGGGGACGAGGATGCGTCGGTACATGGTCACTTTCCGATCAGGGGCAGCAGGTCGAGGTCGAGCTCGAGGACGTTAACGTACGGAACGCCGATGAACGGGAGGGGAGGGTTCTGGATATGCCGGTTCACGAAGTCCGTGAGGAATCCGATCGTGAGGTTCGTGTGGGCCGCCACCCGCGGCACCTGTACGAGGACGGCCTCCGGGGTGAGGTCGGGGTCGACCGAGGAGCCGGACCAGGTGACCCACCAGATGGGCAACGTAGCGTTCACCGTAAAGTTGCCATACTCCCGCATGTACTGTAGGGTTTCGTTGATCAGTGCCTGGAGCTCGGGTTCGGTCGGTCCGTACGGCGCGGGCGCCCCGAGCGTCAGGTTGTAGTCCGTGAGCGATGGGCGCTCCCAGAACAGGTACGGCGCGCTCAGGTTCTGGGCGATGAGGGATGAACCGACGACCGTACCGTTCGGGTCCTTGAGCAGCGAACCGTTGGCCCCGGCCGGATTGATCACCTGGGCGATCTCCGTGACGACCAAGGGG
>Ga0187812_1000841_pt1 | contig 10605 bp, 9 predicted proteins | sample NC_S_2_FD_130582 | JGI IMG/M metagenome (GOLD analysis project Ga0187812, IMG submission 130582) | Wetland sediment microbial communities from Neuse River Estuary, North Carolina, USA - ASW-S_2 | ecosystem: Environmental > Aquatic > Freshwater > Wetlands > Sediment | place: USA: North Carolina... | reverse complement strand
CGCGCAGGGGCCTTCGTCATCGCGCATCCGGGCCGACATGGGTGGCCAGAATCCCCTGTCAGTCGTGGTGAAGCCGCTAGCCGAAGGTGAAGGCGTAGACCTGGGCGCCCGGATCGAGGAAGGCAACCGAGAGGGCGTGGTCGGCTACCGGGCCAGGCTGACGGATGAGCTAGGCGTGACGCTTGTCCGGGACGGTACCGCCGGGGGACGCGAAGTTCATGGTGCACTCGTAACCGGTGTAGTTCTCCGGTGACCTGAGGCTGGCCCAGTCGGCCGGGGCCTCCGGCGGGTGCCGGCCAGCGTGCTGTCATGACAGATCCTTGCGGTTCGTGGTGGTCGGCCTGGTGCCCCGGCGGGCCGGGAGTCCGGAATGAAGCCACCCGGATCCCGCCGGGAGAGGGACGCGTCGACGTCCGGATAACAGCCAGCTAGCGCAGTGACCGGAACGCGGCGCGGAGCTCGGCGGAGAACAGCGCCGGCTCCTGCCAGGCGGCGAAGTGGTTGCCCCTGTCGAGCTCGTTGAAGTAGATGAGCTTGGGGTAGGCCTTCTCGGCCCAGCTACGCGGGGCCTTGTAGATCTCGTTCGGGAAGACGCTCACGGCGGCCGGGACGGACACGCCCTTGACGTCGAAGAAACCGACCGTGTTCTCCCAGTACAGCCGGGCGGAGGAAACCCCCGTGTTGGTCAGCCAGGTGAACGTGACGTTGTCCAGGACCTCGTCTCGGGTCAGGGAGCCCACGGGGTGCCCGGCGAAGGCATCGGCGATGTCCTGGTAGCTGGACGCGTCGTGGTTGATCATCCAGGACGCCAGGCTGACCGGCGAGTCCGCCAGGCCGTACATCGTCTGCGGCCGCGTCCCCATCTGCACGCCGTACCCGACGCCCTTCGCGAAGAAGAAGTTCAGCTGCTCGAACGTGCGGCTCTCCTCCTCGGACAGGCCGGATGGCGGCGCGCCGCCGGCCCCGAGCACGTTACGCGCGAGCACCAGCGAAACGTCCGGCGGGACGACGCCGGCCATGTTGCTGTGGATGCCGAGCAGCCCCGCAGGTGCCTGCACGCCCATCAGGTCCGTGATGATCGCGCCCCAGTCGCCGCCTTGCGCCACGTACCGCGTGTAGCCCAGGCGCTTCATCAGCACGTCCCAGGCACGCGCTACCCGGACCGGGCCCCAGCCGAGGTCGCGCGGCTTGGCAGAGTACCCGTAGCCCGGTATCGACGGGATTACCAGGTCGAAGGCGTCCGCCGCGCTGGCGCCGTGCGCGGTTGGGTTGGTGAGCGGGTCGATGACGTTCAGCAGCTCGATGACCGAGCCGGGCCACCCGTGCGTGATGATGACCGGCAGGGCGTTCTCGTGCGGCGAGCGGACGTGGATGAAGTGAATGTCCAGCCCGTCGATCTCGGTGATGAAGTGCGGCAGGCCGCTCAGCCTTCTCTCGAACCTGCGCAAGTCGTGCTCGGTCGCCCAGTAGCGGGCGAGTTCCTGCATCACCGGCTGCTGGACGCCCTGCGAGAAGTCGGCGACGAGCTCTGGGTCGGGCCAGCGGGTGGCCGTGATGCGGGCGCGCAGCGCCTCGAGTTCCGTCTCGGGAGTGACCGGGATCGTGAACGGCCGGATCGCCGCGGTCCCGGTCGGGTTTTCGGTCGTGGCAGACATATGGAGTTCCCTTCTCCATAGGAGTGACTACGACTCGAAGCCTCCTCGTCTGCGCTCCCCGAAGCGCCCGTGCGGGACCCTGGGTTTGCTTACCTGGATGCGCACTGGGATGGATAAAGATCATCCTGAACGAGCCCGTGGTCCCCACGAGACGGACCGGGTCCCCTCAAGGGCGGGGTGTGTCATGAGCCGGTCTCGGTGTCCTGTCCAGGATCAGCTGGAAGTCGGGACCGTCGAGGACGGTTGCCAGCTCCCGCCGGGAACGGATACCGAGCTTGGTGAATACGTTGCGCAGGTGCCACTCGACGGTCCGCGGGCTGAGGAAGAGCCTGGCGCTGATCTCCGGGTTGGCCAGCCCGTCGCGGGCGAGCCGCGCGATCTGCCGCTCCTGGGCGGTCAGCTCGTCGCGCGTGTCCGCAGCCCGCTTGCGCGCGTTCTCGCCGGTAGCGGCGAGTTCCTTGCGCGCTCGCTCGGCGAATGCCTCCATCCCGATCGCGGCCAGCATCTCGTGGGCCGTGCGCAGCTGCTCGCGCGCGTCCACCCGGCGGTTCTCGCGGCGCAGCCACTCCCCGTAGAGAAGGCGCGCGCGGGCGGCTTCCGGGAGAAGCCGGGTGCGCCCCAGCCGCTCGATCGCCTCCCGGTAAAGCTCATCAGCGGCCGTGCCATCGCTGAGCAGCGCCCGGCAGCGCGCCTCGATGCCCAGCGCGAACTCGGTGCCGCAGGGCCGCGTCCTGTTCGCCAGCCGCTCGAGCGCTTCCCGGGCGAGCCCGGCGTTCCCCGCGCGTGCGGCCGCCTCGACGAGCTCGGGCAGCACCCACGTGGGTATCCAGTGGTTGAGCGCGTTGGACGTCGCCCGCTGCGCGGCCGAGGCCGCCTCCTCGTAGCGGGCAAGCCCGTTGTACAGGACCGCGGCCGCCCAGTACGCCCGCAAGGCCGTCATTCCCTGGCCGCCGAACTGCTCGATCGCGCTCGCTATCGCCGCGGATGCCTCGCTTTCCCTGCCCTGCAGCCCGCGCAGCCGCAGCAGGGTGTAGGGCGGGAAGCGGCTCCCGGTCGCCGCGGCGACGCTGTCGATCTCCGCGGCGAGCGAGGCGGCGCCCGCGAAGTCCCCGGTCCACACGACTCCCATTCCCAGGTACGTGAGGTGGATCGGCAGCACGGCGAGCGCCCCGGCGTCGCGGACGACCTGAACCTGCCGCGTGCAGCTGGCGAGCCAGCCCTCGTGGTCCCAGAGGGCAGCGCTTGCACCCACGGTCATCCAGCCCCACCGCAGCACGTCCTCCGCGGGAATGTCGGCAACCGCCCGCACGGCCCGCTGCAACGTCGGAGCCGCGGCCGCGTGCCCCTCGGTGATCAGCAGGGCGAAGCCGTCAAGCAGCAGGTCACGTGGACTCGGATCACCCGGCGGCGGGGGGAGGTCCCGTACCGCGCGGCAGATGTCCACGAGGACGTCCCGGGCGGCGACATCCTCGGCCAGCCCCGCCGCACCCCACGCGGTCAGGTAGGTCTCGCGTGCGAGGTCCAGGTCGAACGGCTCGAGCCGGGTCGCCGCCTTCAGCAGCAGCGGCGGAGCATCGCCCCAGTGACCCGCGGCGAAGGTGACCTGGGCGCGCAGGAGCTCGACCAGAGCGCGCTGGTGCTCATCCAGCGGGCCGGCCTCCGCCTCGGCCGCCAGCCCCAGAGCCGCATCGAATTCGCCGGCCAGCAGGCTCGCCTGCGCCGCCGTCAGAGCGCGGACCGCCCGCCGCGCCGGATTCCTCGTCAGTGCCACGGCACGCCGCAGGAACGCCGCCGCGGCGGCAAGCCCGCCGCGTGCCTGCGCCCGGCCAGCCGAGCGCTCAAGTTCCGCGGCGACCTCCTCGTCAGGCCGTGCGGCGGCCGCGGCCAGATGCCACGCGCGACGGTCCGGATCTGCCTCCCGGTCGGTAGCGTCCGCCAGCGCCAGGTGGACCGCCCGGCGGTCCCTGGCCGTCGCCGACCGGTACATCGCCGAACGCACCAGCGGGTGCCGGAAGGTCACCCGCCCGCCGATCGCCAGCAGGCCTTCCGCCTCGGCGGCCTCCGCGGCCTCCGGGCCGATACCGAGCCGCTCGGCCGCGCGCCACAGCAGCAGCGGGTCGCCGACCGGTTCCGCCGCCGCGACGAGCAGCAGCAGCCGTCCGTCATCGGAAAGCAGCTCAAGACGCCGGACGAAGCTCTCCTCGATCCGCCCGGTCAGCGCCTGTGCGCCCATCAGGCCGAAGCCACCCGCCAGCTGTGCCGCGCTCAGGCCAAGCGGCAGCTCGAGCAGCGCCAGCGGATTCCCCCGCGTCTCGGCCACGATCCGGTCCCGGACCGCCTCATCCAGCTTGAACCGCACCGTGGAGGAGAGCAGCGCGCGTGCGTCGTCGTCGCGCATGCCCCGTACCTCCATCTCGGGCAGGTGCCGGAGTTCCTCACCCGGTTCGCGGGTGCCGAAGACGATCCCGACTGGCTCCGCCAGCAGGCGGCGGGCGACGAAGGCCAGAGTCAGCTCCGAGGCCCGGTCCAGCCACTGCGCGTCGTCGACGACGCACAGCAGCGGGCGCTCCTCGGCGACCGCCGCGAACAGGCTCAGCACTGCCAGCCCGACGAGAAACCGGTCAGGGGCTGTCCCGGAGCTCAGGCCGAACACGATCTCCAGCGCCTGCCGCTGCGGCCCCGGGAGCTTGTCGAGCCGGTTGAGCAGCGGCAGGCACAGCTGATGCAGGCTGGCGTAGGCCAGCTCCATCTCCGACTCCACCCCCACTGCCCGGACGAGCGTCAGATCGGACGCCGACGCGACCAGGTGCTCAAGCAGCGCCGTCTTCCCGATCCCAGCCTCGCCGCGCAGCACCAGCGAGCGGCTCTGGCCGCGGCGGATCGCCGAGGCCAGGTCGTCAAGCTGCGCACACTCACTCGCCCGGCCGCGCAGCAGCGTGCGCCTGCCCGGCGGGGGGAAACTGCCGTCCATCAACCAGGGCCCGTCAAAGCGCTCCCGCCTTCATCTCCCGCTCGATATGGCCGGCCTGGCGCAGCGCCAGCGCGACGATCGTCAGCGTCGGGTTCGCCGCCGCCCCGGTCGTCATCACGCTGCCATCCGACACGAACAGGTTGGGCACGTCGTGGGCGCGGCCGAACTCGTTCACCACGCCGTCCTCAGGCTGCGCGCTCATGCGGGCGGTTCCGAGGTTGTGGGAAGCGGGATACGGCGGAACGCGGAACGTGGCCGTCGCGCCGACCGCGTGGTAGACCGACTCGCCGGCGGCGTAGCCATGCTCGCGCATCGCGGCGTCGTTCGGATGGTCGTCGACGTGCACGTTGGGCACCGGCTGCCCGAACTGGTCCACCACGTCGCGGTTCAGCGTGACCTGGTTGCTCTCCCGGGGCAGGTCCTCGCCGACGAGGAACATGCCGGCCATGTGGTCGTACTGTTCCATGATCGCGGCGAACTCGCGGCCCCAGGCGCGCGGGCTGAGGAAGTTGGCCAGGAAGGACGGGCCGAGTGAGTGCAGTTCCAGGTAGTACCCGCCGACGAAGCCGCGCCCGGGGTCGTTGCGCGACTCGTCGGTGACGATGCCCGCCATGGTCTCGCCGCGGTACATCCGCACCGGCTTGTCGAACGTAGCGAACACCGCCCCGGTGACGTGCCGCATGTAGTTGCGCCCCACCTGCCCGCTGGAGTTCGCCAGCCCGTCAGGAAACAGCGGCGAGGCGGAGTTCAGCAGCAGCCGCGCGGTCTCGATCGCGTTGCAGGCCACGCACACGGCGCGCGCCCGCTGGCGCCGCTCGTTCCCCTCGGCGTCGGCGTAGACGACACCGGTCACCGTGCCTGACTTACCGTGCTCGATCCGGATCGCCATCGACTCCGGCCGGAGGTCGAGCCGGCCCGTCTTCTCGGCCTTCGGGATCTCGGCGGTCAGCGTTGACCAGTGCGCGCGCTGCTTGTCGCCTTGGTAGTTGAAGCCGTCCTGGATCGTCGCGGGCCGCCCGTCGCGCGGCACCGTGTTGAACGCCATCCGGCCAGTGCTGACGCCCGTGTAGCCGGCGCGCCGGGCGCCGTTGCCCATCACCTTGAAGTTGTTATTGGCCGGCGGCGCCGGGATGCCGTTGGTGCGCGTGACGCCCATCCGGTACTCGGCCTTGTCGTAATAGGGCTCAAGATCGGACAGGCCGATCGGCCAGTCGAGCAGGCTCGCGCCGTCGATGGGCCCGTGCTCGGAGCGGATCCGGAACTCCCAGTCCTTGAAACGCGGGCAGCAGCCGGCCCAGTGAACGGTGGTTCCGCCGACCGCCTTGCACGTCCAGGCGGGCAGGTGAGGGAATTCCCGGGCTATCCGCCACGAGCCGGACGTCGTGCGTTCGTCCAGCCAGGCCAGCTGGTTAAGGGAGGCCCACTCGTCGTTGATGAAGTCCTCAGGCTGGTAGTGCTTGCCGGCTTCGAGCAGGACGACCTTCGCGCCGTTGCGGCACAGTTCGCTCGCCAGCGTGCCCCCGCCCGCGCCGGAACCGACGACGACGATGACATCAGGGTCGTCAGCCGCGAACCGGTGCGCCGGCCGGCGGCCATCGGGCCGCAGGCTCACGAAGCCGCCTCCGGATCAGGAAGCCAGCCGAGGTCGTTGAATCCCCGGTTGATGTAACCGCCCTTGCCGAACGACGGCCCCTCGTAGCCGACCAGCTGCCAGGTGCGCTGGTCGGAGTAGACCTGGGCGACCGCCGTCGAGCGCACCAGCTCGAAGAAATCCGAACCTTCGATCCCCTTCAGGACCTTCAGCTGCTCATCCGCCGGGAGTCCGGCGAACGTCTGCCCGCCGTTGAGAGCAGCCACACCGTCCCGGATCATCCGGGCGGTCCCGGAGTCCGACCGGGCCGCCTCGGCGAGCCTCTCGCCCACGCGCGCGTAGACGTCATCGGGCAGCGCGTCATGCGGGTACATAATGCGGGCAGCGGCTGTGATAGTCGCCATGGCCTGGCTGCTGGAGATCGCCGTTCCGGGCGTGCTCATGCGCGCCTCCCTCACCCACGGCAGACATTACGCCTGCTCTACCACCACGTCGACATGTCGCCCGATCCCCGGGCCCGCCACTCTAAGTATTTACCGTCGGGATGCCAGCCCGTTCCGTCAGGGCGGTCTCTTGGCGGTCCCTGGCCGCGGCGACGACCGCCTGGCCGAGGCTGATGCCCCCGTCGTTGCACGGGACGGGGTCAGGACCTCGAAGCCGCGGGCCCACAGGGGGGTTCCAGTCCCGTGACGCTGCTGGTCAGCCGTCACGGGCGGGCAATGCGCCTGATGCGGGGCGTCTGCCCCGTGGTGCGGTGACCGGCGCTGGTCGCGGCTTGCTGGTGTTCCGGCGCTGTCCTCCGGAGCGCCGGCGGTCCGGGCGCGAGCGTGGAGGATCGTGTCCGGCCTGTACCCGGGAGCGAACCGGTCAGGATCCGCCGCTGGCTCCGGGCAGGCGCTTATCCGCCTGCAGTCCGCGCAGGAGGGTGTCGAGGCCGGCGGTGAAGCGCTGGTCGCGGTCGCCGTCCCAGGCGTGGATGCCGTTGGCGGCCAGGGACGGGAATCGGTCGGCGGGCAGGGCGCGGAAGAACGCGTGCAGTTGCTGCCTGGTGGCGGTGTCGCGCAGCCGCTGTTCGGCGGGCGAGGTGGGGTCGGCGAGGGCGAAGCCGAGGGTGTAGTCGTAGATAGCGCGGAAGGCCAGGGCGGCTTCGCGGCCGGGCAGCCCGGCCGCCAGCAGCGGCGCGAGGAATGCCTCCGCCAGGGCCAGTGACGTGGGGGTGAGGGGGTCGCGGGTTTTGAGCAGGGCGGCGGTGCCGGGATGGTTTTCCAGGACCGTCCGCAGCCGGCCCGCGAGGGCTGAGACCTGCGCGGCCCAGGGGGCGGCGGGATCGGCGCGGCAGTCGGCTTCGCCGAGAACGGCGTCGAGGATGAGGTCGTGGAGCTGTTCCTTGCCGCGGACGTGGCGGTACAGCGCGCCGGGCACCACGCCGAGGCGGGCGGCGAGGGCGCGCATGCTGAGGGCCTGCGCGCCGCCGGCGGCGATGACCGCGAGGGCCTCGGCGACGACGCGTTCCCGGGTGAGCGCGCGGCGGCCGCTTTCCCCGTCGTCGGGCGGGTTGAACCACAGCGCGGCCGGGTCCGTGTCTGCTGGCTGCTGACCTGCCATGGCTGCCTCCGTGGCCGCGGTTGACTGTGAACAATGTTCACTGTAGTGTGCACAGTGTAGCTCGGAAATGAATGGTGTTCAGTTGAGCGGTGTTCTTCCGGGTCGCCGGGCCGATGGCCCGCCAGACGCAAGGGAGAACGACATGACTGCGATGACGAGCCGGGGACTGGCCGGGAACTCGCGCACCGTGCGGGACGAGGTTCCGCGGGTGGTCGGCGGGCGCGGCTGGCGGGGCGGTGCCAAGCTCGAGGGCACGTCCTGGCGGCCGGCGATCGACATTTCCGAACGCCGGGACGCATACCGGGTGACGGTCGAGATTCCCGGCATCAAGGCCGGTGAGGTGGAGATCAGCATGGCCAGCGGGCTGCTGACGATCCAGGGCGAGCGGCATGCCGCCCCCGAGGCGGCCGGGGAGAAGATACACCGGTCCGAACGCGGCTACGGTGTCTTCCGCCGGTCGCTCGCGCTCCCCACCAGCTATGTGGACGCGGATAAGACCGAAGCCTCGGTGCAGGACGGAGTGTTGGAGATCCTGGTCCCCAAGGCGGCGGAACCACAGGACACCCTCATCCCGGTACGCGTCAGCCAGGTGACCGCCTTCCTGGCGCCGGCCGCGACGACGAGGAACGATAGACCATGCTGAGCACCACCGATCGTGAGGCGGCGATCAGCGCGGCGCCGCCCGCCAGGCCGCGGCTGCTGCTGCGGCCGGACCCGTCCGGCGCTGGCCTGCTCGACGGCGGCTGGTGGCCCAGGTCGGCTGACCCGGCCGCGGAACTGCCCGGGCTGATCCTCGCCCTGGATGAACGGCACGGCCGCCTCACCCGGGTCATGGTGGGCACGGCAGGGTGGGATGCCAGCAGGCCTCGTCGGCTGCGGGTCGACGGACCGGCGGGCAGCCGGGTCGTACGGCTTGGCTGGTTCGCCACCATGCCCGCCGGCCTGCTCATCGCCATCTCCGCCAGTGGCGAGCGAACCGATCTGGTCACCATCCCTCCGCACGCCAGCGAGCAGGATGCCCGGGCAGCCATGGAACAAGCCACCCAGGCCGGCAACCGGGATCACGCCCCCGCCATCCGCGCAGCGGCCAGCCCGGCGGTCGGCGCCGCGACTGGCGGAGCACTCATGTCCGCCGCTGGGCGGCGATCGTCATGATCAGCGCCGACGGTACCCTCCGTCATCCGCGAGCGGCTTCGCCCAGCGGCCATACCATCATCAGACTGTGCGGCGCCCTCGACATCGACGCCGCCCCTGCCCTGCGGGAACGCCTGATCGACGTGCTTCATCGCGGCCCGGGCCTGCTGGTTCTCGACCTGTCACAGGTTCTGTCTTGCGATGCGTCAGGGCTAGCCGTGCTGATCGGCACGCAGCGCCGTGCCGGGCTGCTCGGCATCATGGTGCGCCTGGCAGCCCCCAGCCTCCCGGTCACGAGAGTCCTGCGCTCGACCGGCCTGGACCGCAGCTTCACCATATGCCCGGACCTCTCCGGCGCACTCGCCCCGGAACTGGACGAGCCCGCGGGGCCAGCTCCGGCCTCGCCAGTCCCGGCCGCGGCCAGGCAACGGAGCTCCGCCGTTCCGGCGCTCGCTTCGGGCTAGCGGGTTCCGGCAGCAGGATTTCCCGTGGCGAAGGGTCTTGTCATTCCTTTGTCGTCCTGTCGGTAATGCGCCGGAGTAAGTGCGGGCTAATATTTCATTTTCCCGTTAACGGTCACTTCGGCGTTGTGTGAGGCGCTCCCTGAAATGAGCCATGATTTGCGCACCGGAGCCAGCTGCCTTCGTTTTGCTTAATTCGGATCATGTGCGATAATGCATATTGGGCCTGAGGGCTTTTCGGGCGTCGGCGGTCTGGCTGGCGCCGTCTTCGGTCCCGGTTACCCGGCACGCCACGTGCCGGGGTTGGGATGGCCGGCATGTTCGGCTTCAAGATCATCACTCAGTTCGAGCAAGGCATCGTCTTCCGCTGGGGCAGGGCACTGCCCGGCGTCCGCGAGCCGGGGCTGACCTGGGTTAACCCGTTCACCGACCGCCTCAGGAAAGTGAATATGCAGATCGTCGTGGCTGCGGTGCCCGCCCAGGAGGCCATCACCCGGGACAATGTCACGCTCAAGGTTGACGCGGTCGTCTACTACCGGGTCGTGGACCCGTTTAAGGCGATCATCAACGTGCAGAACTACAACTTCGCCGTGTCCCAGGTGGCCCAGACGTCGCTGCGGTCGGTGATCGGCCAGAGCGACATGGACCAGCTGCTGTCCGAGCGGGACAAGGTCAACGCCCATCTCAAGGACGTCATCGACGCGCCTACCGAGCAGCCGTGGGGGATCCGGGTGGAACGGGTCGAGGTCAAGGACGTCTCCCTGCCGGAGTCGATGAAGCGGTCGATGTCACGCCAGGCCGAGGCCGAACGGGAGCGCCGGGCGCGGATCATCTCCGCCGATGGCGAATACCAGGCATCCAAGAAGCTCGCGCAGGCCGCCGCCGTGATGGCAGCGGACCCGGCCGCGCTGCAGCTGCGGCTGCTGCAGACCGTCGTCGAGGTCGCCGCCGAGAAGAACAGCACCCTGGTTATGCCCGTTCCTGTAGAGCTGCTGCGCTTCTTCGATCGTGACGCCCGGACGACCGGGCAAGCCCGGCCCGCGGCCGCCGACACCCCGGATGCAGACGGCGCGCTGCCCGCACCCGAAGCGCCCGCACTCGCGGCGCCGGCCAGCCTGCCGGCTAGCCCCGCCCGGAATGCTGCCCTTAACGCCGCATCGAAGACATCAGCCACGGCCTGAAGCCCTT
>Ga0187812_1000840_pt1 | contig 10606 bp, 10 predicted proteins | sample NC_S_2_FD_130582 | JGI IMG/M metagenome (GOLD analysis project Ga0187812, IMG submission 130582) | Wetland sediment microbial communities from Neuse River Estuary, North Carolina, USA - ASW-S_2 | ecosystem: Environmental > Aquatic > Freshwater > Wetlands > Sediment | place: USA: North Carolina... | reverse complement strand
GGTCTAACCGGTCCACCAGGACTGATGGGGGTGCAAGGTCCGGCGGGTCCCGCGGGAATCATCAACCTGGGGAACTGGAACAGCAGCAATACCTACAATCCCACGGATGCGGTGTATGACGCCGGCTCGTACTGGATCGCCACGGCGACGAACAGCGGCTCCGAGCCTTCGCCCGTGAACACCAACTGGCAGATTCTGGCCGCGGGCATCAACAATCGCGGGGCATGGAGCGGCTCATCCAACTACAACATTAACGATGCGGTGAGCGACGGCGGTTCGTACTGGCTGGCGTTGGCTCCAAGTTCAGGTCTTGAACCCGCCTCGGGAAGCGCCAGTTGGCAACAACTCGCCGCGCAGGGCGCCGCCGGACCCGCGGGCGCAACGGGAGCGACAGGGCCAGCAGGTCCGATCGGATCGCAAGGTCCGGCTGGCCCGGCTGGTGCCCCTGGCGCTACAGGTGCAACTGGTCCACAGGGACCGATCGGGCCGACGGGTCCGATGGGGCCTCCAGGCTCGCTCTCCGGCACTGGCACCGCGAGTTATCTGGCGGTCTTCGGCCCCGGCGGCACCAGTGTCACGACCTCGAGCGTGTTTGAGTCAACCGACACCGGATGGATCGGCATCGGCACCTTTCCCTCGTTCATGTTGGATGTCAACGGCAATATCAATATCCCGAATACCATCGCACCGTCAAACTCGAACCCCGCGGGATCGGGTGCGCTGTACGTGGGAGGGAAAGTCTTCCTCAGCAACTTTGGTACCGCAAACACCTTCGTCGGCGGCGCAGGGAACTTGACTATGAACACCACTCCTCCAAATCCCAGCGCCACCAATAACACGGCAGTGGGCAATCAAGCGTTCGCCGCCAACTATACGGGCAGTTACAATTCGGCCTTCGGCCAAGGGGCGCTCTCCAACAACAGTACGGGCAGTTACAATTCCGCCTTCGGCCAGGGGGCGCTCGCTGCCAATTCCACCGGCACTGAGAATTCCGCCTTCGGAAACGGCGCGCTTCAGGCGCTTCAAACTAAGAATCTCCTCAGCGGCATCAACAATGTTGCCTTTGGCTCTGGTGCCCTCGGGAGCCTCATAAACGGTCACGATAACATTGCCATTGGGTACAGCGCAGGCGGGAGTCTCAACGGTAACGAATTCCAAGACATCTATATCGGTCATAGCGGAGTGCCTGGCGAGACGGGAATCACCCGCATTGGCACTCCCGGATTTCAATCATTCACCTACCTAGCAGGCAATGTGGTGGCCTCGGCGTACACCGACCTAGCTACTGGCGTGAACGTGGGCCTTTCGACCTCATGCGCGTCGGGCCAAGTCATGCAATCAACCGGTCCCGGTTCAGCCTGGACATGCGCGATGGTCAGTGGTGGCGGCGGCGGGAGTGGGACGGTGACCAGCGTGGGCAGCGGGCTCGGGCTCACGGGCGGCCCCATCACGTCGGCGGGCACGCTGATGATTGACACCGCAGTGGTGCCGCAACTTGCCGCGAACAACCCGTTTACGGGCAACAACACCTTCACCGGCAACCAGACGGTCACCGGAAACCTTACGGTGAGCGGTACGCTTTCGGGAGGCACGGTGAATGCCACGAGCGGATTCGATCTCAACGGCACTCTTTTCGCATTTACCTCGGGCACGACTGGCAACTTTAACGACAACGAGTTCCTGGGATTCGCCGGGCAGAAAGCCAACAGGTCAACTACAAGCTCGGGCGATTCCAACACCGCCGTCGGCTTCCAAGCATTAAATGTCAATGGCACTGGCGGGGGCCCCGGCTTCGTATCCAGCGCCAATACGGCCGTCGGAGCAGGCGCCCTGCTAAACAACACCACCGGCAACGACAACTCCGCCTTCGGCTCCGGTGCGCTCGACTTCCTCACGACTGGGAGTTCCAACATCGCGATCGGCCAAGGCGCCGGCAGCGCCTATACGAGCACCGAAAGCAACAACATCGACATCGGCAACCTCGGAACGAAGGGCGACTCCAGTACCATCCGTATCGGCTCGAGTCAGACGTCCGCCTTCATCGCCGGTATCAACGGGCAAACAAGTGCCAGCGGCACGGCCGTCTTCGTCAACTCCAACGGCCAGCTCGGCACCGTCACCTCTTCGCGGCGTTTCAAGCACGAAATCGCCGACATGGGCGTGGAGAGCGACCTGCTGATGAAGCTGCGGCCCGTGGCCTTCTATTACAACCGCGAACTCGACGAGACGCAGACGCGCCAGTACGGGCTGGTGGCCGAGGAAGTCGCCCAGGTCGCCCCGCAGCTCGTGGTCTTCGACAAGGACGGCCAGCCCGAAACCGTGCGCTACCACTTCGTCAATGCCATGCTCCTGAATGAAGTGCAGAAGCAGCGCCAACTCCTCGTCGCGCAGCAGCGCGCAAACGACGACCAGCAGCGAGCTATCGAGGAGCAAAAAAAGACCATCGGGCAGCAGCAGGCCGAGATTCAGGACCTCGCCGCGCGCCTCGCCAAGCTGGAGGCCTTGTTGGCCCCCCAGCCCTGATTGTCGCTGCAACTTATTTCGTGAATGGTCTTTAGAGGATCGCGGCTCAAGCCGCGACATCGAAGGCCGGCGAACGATAATCCGTTCGGTAGACCTTCCACAGCCCCGGCGTGGCCAGTTCCACGAGATTCCTATCCGGATCCCGGAAGTACAGGCTTTGCCCGCCCCGCGGCCACTTCACAATCCTCTCCACAGCAACGCCGCGTTCCTCTAGGCGTTTCTTCCACGCATCCCATTCCGCCGCCGCGATTGCAAAGGCAATGTGCAACTGTCCCTGCCCGTCGTGTGGCGGAATCACCCCTCCCGGTGTCTGGACCGCTTCGCGCGTCGCGCCCCTTTGAAAAATCAGCAACACCGACCCATGCGCTACGCCATAAGCGCGTAGCCGCGCGTCGCCATCCATCAGTGAAAATCCAAACAAATCCTCGTAGAACCGCGCCGTCCGCTCCAAATCATCCGCGTAGAGGCACGTCTCGAGTACAGCAGTAACGGTCGGCATCTCTCTGGTGTTGCTTTTCCTCCCCTAGTCACTCATCACTCATCACTCGTCCCTCGTCACTGCCTCAAAACCCCTGCTCAATCAGCCCCTCCACCGTCAGCCGCCCCGCGGTCTGCTCGTCCCGCCCAGCCAACATTCGCTCCACGTACTTCGCCAGGATGTCGCACTCCACGTTCACCGCATCACCCAGCCTCATCCGCGCGACATTCGTGTGCTGGTAGGTGAAGGGAATGATGGCCACCTCCACAACCCCTTCGCGCCAGCCCGCCACCGTCAGGCTGATTCCGTCCAGCGCGATCGAACCTTTCATGGCCACGTAGCGCGCCAGTTCCTCCGGCACGCGCACGCCCAGCCACCAATTCGCTCCCTCCTGGGCTAGCCGCGTCACCCGCCCCACCCCATCCACATGCCCCTGCACAAAATGCCCGCCGAATTCTTTGCCCGCCGTCAGCGGCCGTTCCAGGTTCACAGGAGTACCCTCGCCCAATTCTCCGAACGAAGTCCGCCGCAGCGTCTCTCCGGAAAGGTCCGCCGCAAACGTCTCCGCATCGCGCTCCACCACCGTCAGGCAGCATCCGTTCACCGCGATGCTCCCGGCTATGGCGAGCTGCGGCGCAAGTTGCGGCACGCGCACGCGCACCCGCCCGCCCTCCGCGCTGCGCTCGAGCGCCGCGATCACTCCCTGCTGTTCAACAATCCCCGTAAACATCGTGCAGATATCCTTCCACGGCAAAATCCGGCCCAAACCGGCGCAGCGTCACATCCCGCAGTTCCGGCACGCGCACCGCCCCGGCGCCCGTGCGCCGCGTGCGGCCTCGCGCCTCGCGCCTCGCTCCCATCGGCAGCATCGGCAGCGCGTCACCGCCCAGGAATCGCGGAGCGTAGAACAGAGCCACTTTGTCCACCACGTCCGCCGCGAGCGCCGCTGCCACCAGATGTGGTCCCGCCTCGATCATCACGCTCGGCAGTTCCAGCTCTCCCAGCGCCTGAAACACATTTTCCAGCGGAAGCCCCGCGGCCGGTGAAACGCGCCGCGTCTTTTTCGAAGCGCGCGGCCGGCCGATGTGCAGCATCTCGACGCCCGCCTCTTCCAGCGCCCATGCCTTCGCCGAATTCTCAGACGCCCGCGTCACCACCAGCACATCGCCCGCGGCGGTTTCCGCTAGCTTCGACCGCAGCGGAAAACGCAGCCGCGAATCCAGCACCACGCGCACCAGCGGCCGCCGCCGCGGAAGCCCGGTGCGGTCCGTGAGCAGCGGGTCATCCGCCAGCACCGTGCCGATGCCGGTGACCACCGCGTCGGCCGCATGCCGCATCCTTTGGACCTCGGCCCGGGAGACTTCGGAAGTGATCCACGGCCCGCGGCCTCGCGTCTTCCGCCGCGCCCCTTTAGCCGGCACCGTGGCGCCGGCCTTCATGCTGGCATCTCCCCCATACGCCACGCGTCCGTCGAGCGTTAGCGCGACTTTCAGCGTCACCAGCGGCCGCCCCGTGCGAATCCAGCGCGCAAATGCTTCGTTCAGCCGCCGCGCATCTGTCTCCAGGATTCCGGCAATCACCTCCACGCCCGCGCGCCGCAGAATCTGGAATCCGCGGCCGGCCACGCGCGGATTGGGATCCGGCATGGCCGCCACCACCCGCGCGATCCCCGCGGCCAGAACCGCGGTCGTGCACGGTCCCGTCCGTCCGGTATGGCAGCAGGGCTACAGGTTTGTATAGAGCGTCGCGCCGCGCGCGCTTTCCCCCGCCTCCTCCAGCGCCAGAATTTCCGCGTGTTTTTTGCCGTCGTAAGTGTGGAAGCCCTGGCCCACGGCGCGGTCTTCGGCCACCACGATCGCGCCCACCATGGGATTCGGGTGCGCCAGCGCCTCGCCTTTGCGCGCCAGCGCCAAAGCCCGCGCCATCCATTTGTAATCGAGCGGGGAGTGCTCCACGGGAGAAGAGGCAGGCTGCGGCGCGCGTCTCTCTGCCATCGCCGTTCAACCCAGAAGGGAATTGACAAACGTCGCGGCGTCGAACGGCACCAGGTCGTCAATCTTCTCGCCGGTGCCCACGAAGCGGATCGGCAGGCCCAGCTCCCGCACAATGGCCACGGCAATCCCGCCCTTCGCCGTCCCGTCCAGTTTCGTCAGCACCAGCCCGGTCACTCCGGCGTGCTCCGTGAACTCCCGCGCCTGCACCAGGCCGTTCTGTCCCGTGGTCGCGTCGAGCACCAGCAGCACCTCGTGCGGCGCGCCGGCCACCTGTTTCGCCGCCGTGCGCTTCATTTTCTCGAGTTCGGCCATCAGGTTCGATTTCGTGTGCAGCCGTCCGGCCGTGTCCACGATCACCACGTCCACGCCTCGCGCCCGCGCCGCCATCATGGCGTCGAACACCACCGCCGCCGGATCCGCGCCTGCCTTCTGCCGGATCATCTCCACGCCGTTTCGCCCCGCCCAGATTTCCAGTTGCTCGATTGCCGCGGCGCGAAAGGTGTCTGCCGCGCACAGCAGCACGCTCCGCCCTTCACGCCGCAGCCGGTTCGTCAGCTTTCCGATCGTCGTTGTCTTTCCGGTCCCGTTCACGCCCACCACGAAAATCACCACCGGCGCGGCCTGCGGTGTACCGTTCGACGATCCCGGCGCCCGCAGAATCCTTTCGAGTTGTTTCTTCAGTTCCCCGCGCACCTGGCTGCTGTCGGTGATTTTCTGCTGCGTGGCCTCCTCGCGCAGCGCCGCCAGCACCTCGCGCGTCGTGCGCACGCCCAAATCGGCGGAAAGCAGCGCCGTCTCCAGTTTCCGCAGCAGTTCGTCGTCGATTTTCCGCCCGCCCGCCAGCAGTTCGCCCAGCGGCATGGTCAGCACTTCGCGGGTTTTGCCCACCGACTCCTTCAGCCGTTCCAGCAGCGTCGGCTCCGGCGGTCCGAACAGGGTAATCATCCCGCCCATCTTAGCAGAAGCAGCCGGAACGCCTGGCCTTCTGTCTCACGCAGTATAGAAGTACGGGCCGAGCTGTTCGGAGGGGACGTAGCGGCAAGCTTGGTTGAATATTGCTCGCAAAGTTGCGCGGTCGAGTTCGCGATGGAGCGGAACAATCAGAGTTTGGCTTTCGCCTTCCGCAGACACTCGCTTCAGCTTCGCGTGGCTTCCCTTTTGGCTTACGAGGGTGAATCCGAAGCCTACAAAGATTTGAATGACCTCGTCGCCGGAGAGAACTCTCAGCTTAGGCATGAACTGCGTCGGGGGCTATTTCAAAACTGACCAGCACTTGCGGGGACGATGCAAACCCGAGAGTTTCCAGATCCTCACCTTCCAAATAGAGATCTACGGCCTCTCTTACATTTCTAGCGATTTCATCGAGCGTAGCTCCCTGTGTAACGATGGGAACATCAGTCGCTTGGGCGACGTAGAACTTCTCGCTCTTCCATACGTGAAACTGAATCGTGCGTTTCATATGGTCAGCCTAACACGCGCGCGATGGGAATCGCAATGTCACTCAGAGTCTCCTCTCAACCGGACTTGCGTCAGTGCTATGCGGATCGACGGTGGAATTAGGAAGTTAGTTCGAACTCGCCCCGCAGTCCCGCGATGGGGGCGCGGAGCAGCCCCGGTCCAGGCCGCACGGTCACTTCGATTCTCATCTTCTGGAATAGTTCCCGCAGTTGCGCATCCTCCTGGCTCTGCACCTCAAACGACGCGAGTTTGCAACCGCTTGGAGCGTCCATGGAGGGATGCACAGTACCCGTGCCCCACTCGATAAAAAAAGGCAGCAGGCCCGCATGATTGTCCCGCAGAACGAGTGTCCGCCAATGCAGCACTTTGCCGTTCGGCCGCAAGCGAGAGCCGTCATTCGGCCCCTCAGCGGGAATCTTCGCCTCGCGCAGCCGCCGCGCGATGGCCTCGATGTCCTTCGTATGCACGGCCCATCCCACCAGCCGCGGCTGCTTCAAGTCGGCCAATTCCATGAGGCGCGGCGAGTGCGCGCCGCCCTGCTGCGGGTCTGGGGCGATGATTTCCAGATAGCGCTCCGTGCCCAGCGAGAGCAGCGCGTTGCGCGTCCCCGCGCCCGGATGCGAGCCGCCGCCCGCCACGCGCACACCTGATTCCTTTTCGATGTACGCGACGCCCGCCTCCAGATCGGCCGCGCCCAGCAGGATATGATCGAGCGATGGGGGCCAACTGCCGGCGGCCGGAATCATGCCTGGGCTCACGAGCGCTCCCGTCAGTCTCAAGAAAAATCGCCGGCTCAAAAGGGATGACATCCGCTGTGGCTCCCCGGCCCGGATGACCCGCGAGGCTTAGACTTCCACCAATGTCGCGCTCAGTTTCAGTTTTCCGCTGTGGGCGGCCTCTTCCATCGCCGTGACGATGTCGGGATCGAAGCGCGTTCCGGCCAGCTCCCGCACGCGCTTCAGCGCAAACTCCAGATCCATGGCCGACTGGTACGGCCGGTTCGTGGTGATGGCGTCAAACGTATCCGCCACGGCGATGATCCTGGCCATCAAGGGAATCTTGTCGGCCGTCAGTCCGTAGGGATACCCGCGCCCGTTCACGCATTCGTGGTGCAGCTCGATTCCCGGAAGCATTTCCTTCAATTGCGGCACGGGGCGCATGATGTTCGCGCCCTTCACCGGGTGCTGCTTCATGATGTGGAATTCCTCATCGGTCAGCGCCCCCGGCTTTTTCAGCACGCGGTCGTCAATTCCGATTTTCCCCACATCGTGAAGGAGCGCCGAGATGCGCAGTTTGTCCAGCGGCTCCGGCGCCATCCCCAGTTGTTCTCCGATGATCACGGAATATTTTGCCACGCGCCCGGAGTGGCCGCGCGTGTACGGGTCTTTTTCGTCGATGGCTGCGGCGAGCATGCGGATCGAGCCGATAAACAGCTCGCGGTTCTCTTCCGCCGCCTGCTTCAGCCGTTCGATGTACCGCTCGATGTCCTCCGCCATCAGGTTGAAGTCCGCCGCCAGGTCGCTGATCTCGGCCGCGCCCGCCACCGGCGCCCGCTGGCTGAACTCGCCCCGGCTGATGGCGCGCGTGGACTGCGCCAGCGCGCGCACCGGGTTGGAAATCCCCACGGCGAAGAAATACCCGATCAGCAGGGAAGCGAAGGTCAGCAACGACGCGAGCCACAGCGCCTGCCGGCTCAGTTCCGGAAGCCCCGCGTCTCTTTGCGCGTCCACCAGGCTGCGCTGCGCGATCACCGCCCAGCGCATTTCCGGAATGCTGCTCAGCGTTCCGAGCATTTCCACCCGCTTGCCGCCCACATCGGCGGTGAAATTGCGGTTTTCCGTGGTGCTCAGCGGTCGCGGCAGGTCCCGGAACAACGCCACAATGGGGTACGCGCTGCTGGCGTCGGCCCCCGCCACCCAGCGCTGGCGGTCGCCAAGAGCGACGACGCGGCCTTCGGCGTCCCGCTTCGCAGGGGGATAGGCCACGATGTGGCCTTCGGAATCCACCACGTACACCTCGCGCCCGCGCACGCTCGTATCGTCCAGCCGCGCCACGATTTCACGGAGCGAAACGAGCACCGCCAGCATCCCCACAGGCTGCTGCTCCACGATCAGCGGAACCGCCACCACATGTCCCGGGATCGTGTCTTTTCCCTCGCCGAGGGCCAGCGCCCCGCTCGAAAACTTCGCGCCCTGCGCGCACATGGTGAACCCGCGCTGCAACGCTTTCCCCACAAAGGGGTCCTGATCCGCGCGGAAACTCCCGCTCCAGGGCCCCTTCGCCTGCCGGTTCAGCGCCGTGACGTACAGGATATCCGGATTGTTCTTGACGAACTCCTCGAGACGCTGGGTCACTTCCGTGGCGTGCTGCGGGGCGTTCACATCGGAAACCGCGCCCGCCATTTCCAGCATTTTGATTTGATCGCGGAGCTGCTCGTCCAGGCCGTTTTCGAACAGCACAATCTCTTCCGCCAGCAGGCGCGTGATTTCCACCTGCTGGAGCCGTTCCGTGTCCTCCAGTTTTTGCCGGCTGAGTTGCAATACCTGGCGCTGGAACAGAAGTATGGGGACGAGGCTCACCAGCAGCAACGCGCCCAGCACCAGCCACAGAATCCGGACGCGGCTCAACATTCCCCGAATTGGACTGGGCGCCCCCATCGAATCGCCAGTCTAATGCCCTTTTGCCCGCCTCACAACGCGCAGAGTCGGCTGCGGTGTTTCCGGGGAACCTGTGCTGGCACTACGGCTTCGCCCCCTCTTCCCAAGCGGCCTCCTGCATGCAACGCAACTTCCGGACGCGGAATAGAGCCCGCGGCAATTGTCCCCAGTCCGTTTCGCGCGCTCCCGTTCACTCATTTTTCAGCCGCCGCTCCATCAGCTCCCGGATGGCCTCCTGCGCCGGCCGGCCCTCATACAGCACGGCGTACATCTGCTCGGTGATCGGCATTTCGAGCCCATGCCTTCGCGCCAGTTCCAGCGTCGCCGCGGTGGTGCGCACGCCCTCCGCCACCATATGCATCCCCCGCTGAATTTCTTCGAGTGTTCGCCCCTCGCCCAGCGCCACGCCGACGCTGCGGTTTCGCGAGAGCGCCCCGGTGCAGGTCAGCACCAGGTCGCCCAGGCCCGCCAGACCGGAGAGCGTCTCGCGCCGGCCGCCCAGGGCGCACGCGAGCCGCGTCATTTCCGCGAGCCCGCGCGTGATCAACGCGGCCGCGCTGTTGTGCCCCAATCCCAATCCCGCGCAGACTCCCGCGGCGATGGCGATCACGTTCTTTACCGCGCCGCCCAGCTCGACCCCGGTCACGTCCGTGTTCGTGTACAGCCGGAACGCCGGGCCCGCAAATTCCTCCTGGATTTCCGCGCCCAGCGCCACATCTTCCGAGGCTACGACCACGGCTGTGGGGTCGCCCCGCGCCACCTCCCGCGCAAACGACGGGCCGGAAAGCGCCGCCACCCGCGCCCGGAAACGCGGCGCGGCGACTGCCGCGATCATCTGCGTCATCCGCTCCAGCGTGGGGGCATCGAGTCCCTTTGTGGCGCTCACGATGGCCGCGTCCGTCCGCAGGTGTGGCAGCGCGCTCGTATAGATCCCCCGGGCGTGCTGCGACGGCATCACCCCGAGCACGATCTCCGCCTCGCCGACCGCCCGGGCCAGATCTCCGGTGATTTCCAATTGCGGCGGCAGCTCGAATCCGGGGAGATAATCGGTATTGGCGCGCGTTTTCGCGAGCGTCTCCGCGAATTCCGGCCGCCGCGCCCACAGGCACACGCGATGCGGCTTGCGGCTCCGCAGCAGCACCAGCGCCAGCGCCGTGCCCCAGCCTCCCGCTCCCAGGATCGCGATTTTTTTCATGGGCAGGGGCCGCGCCCTTCTATCGCCCGCCGAATTTCAGCCGGCTTTCCGTTCCGGCCAGCAGGCGCCCGATGTTGGCGCGGTGTTTTACGATGATGAGGATGGCAACCGTCGCCGTGGAGAAGGAAACGGTGAGCGGCGGCGCGTGACTCGTCCCCGGGGCGTATAGAAAATACGTGGACAGCGGAAGCGCCGCCGCGGCCACCACCGACGCCAGCGAGACGTAGCGCCAAATCGAAATCACTACCAGCCACACCAGCGCCGCCGCCGCCACTCCCATCCAGCACAGCGGCACGAACGC
>Ga0187812_1000839_pt1 | contig 10614 bp, 9 predicted proteins | sample NC_S_2_FD_130582 | JGI IMG/M metagenome (GOLD analysis project Ga0187812, IMG submission 130582) | Wetland sediment microbial communities from Neuse River Estuary, North Carolina, USA - ASW-S_2 | ecosystem: Environmental > Aquatic > Freshwater > Wetlands > Sediment | place: USA: North Carolina... | reverse complement strand
GAGGAGTCATCACAACCGGTGTCGCCGAAGCAGGATCACGGGATGCGTGGGGGGACGACCCCCCGCCGCAGGAGGAAAGGACCACGAGAAGGAGTGGGATCAGCAGGTGGATACGGTTGCGGCGCAAGCCCGGATGGCGCAGCCTGCCACTACCTTCGCGGGGCTGCGACCGGATCGACCGCACCATCTTGTTATTCTCCTCCAACCGGCCGGGCCGGCCGTCAGGGCCACCCTCGCAGGGTCTTTCCCGCCGGTGTGCTGGCCGGTCGTCCACACCCGCTCCATGCTTCCAGCAACCGCCGATCCGCAACCGCGACGCCGGTGAGGTTCGAGATGCCGCCGCCGCATCCGCCCAGGCTGGCCCCGCCCGATACCGCGCGGGCGCGGCGGGTCGTCGAGCTCGTCCGCTCGATCCCCAGGGGCTTCGTGAGCACCTACGGTGACATCGACCCGGCCGCACCTCGGCTCGTCGGGCTCGTCCTGGCCACGACCCACGAGAGGATCCCGTGGCACCGGGTGGTGCGGGCGGACGGCAGCGCCGCCATGGGCGCACCCCAGCTCGAGCGGCTGCGCCGCGAGCGGATCCCCCTCCACGGCGACCGCGTCGATCTCAGCCGGGCTCGGCTCCCCCGCCCGGGGCAGTCCCCGGAGCGGATGGCAGCGAGGGCGGCGCTGGACCGCGAAGCGGTTCGTCCGGGAGCGGCGCGAGTCGAATCCCTGCGCGCCGAGCCCTCGGGTGGGAGGCGCGTCTCGCACGCCGGAGCGGCCTGCATCCTCTCGGCGCGCGACCCGGTGATGGCGCGCCTCGTGGCCGGCGCCGGCCCACCGCGTCTGGGGCGCGCCCAGCCCTCCCACTTCGCGGCCCTGGTGCGCGCGATCGTCCACCAGCAGCTTGCCGGGGCTGCCGCGTCCGCGATTCACGGCCGCCTGATCACGGAGCTCACCGGCGACGTCCGGCCCGAGACCCTGCTGGCGCTCTCCGACGAGAGCCTGCGTGCCGCCGGGCTGTCCGCCGGCAAGGCCGCCTCCCTGCGCGACCTGGCGACCAAGGTGCTGGACGGCACCGTCGTGCTCGCGCCGGCCGGCCTGCGGCGCGAGAGCGACGAAGCGGTCGCTGCCCGGCTGTCGACGGTCCGCGGCATCGGTCGCTGGACGGCGGACATGTTCCTGCTCTTCCAGCTTCGCCGCCTCGACGTGTGGCCGGCGACCGATTTCGGGGTGCGGCGTGGCTACTCACTGGCCTGGCAGGTTGCCATGCCGAGCCCCGGAGATCTGGAACGCCTGGGAGACGCCTTCCGGCCCTACCGCTCCGTGGCCGCGTGGTACTGCTGGCGTGCCGTGGAGCTCCACGCCGGCGCTACCGGCAGCGCGGTCCCCCGGTAACGGGTCGAGGACCTGCGGGCCGTGGCAGAAGAGGGTTCGGAGACCCTCACCGGCGCCGGTCGGCGGACAGTTGGCGCCGTTTGCTCCATCTGGGAGAGAGCCGGCGAGCTATTTCATACCAACGGGTGAGCCCCGAAGCATGCAAGCGCACCACGGACGGCGTAGATTGGCAAGCTGCGCGGGGTGTACCCAGGGCGAAGCGCACCCAGGTGGGCTCGGATGCTTCGGCCGCGGCTCCCCGAGCACGGGGCGGCATCCATCACCTGGCATCGACCTGAAGCGGTGCTGGCGGAAGTTAGGAGGGAGCCATGACGTCGGATACCTTGCCTGCATACGGGAGAAGGGGGGCCAAAAGGCGGCGCGGGGCGCCCCCGCGCCTGTGGGTCATGGGGGTGGCCGCGCTGGGCCTGGCCGCCTGCGGCGCCAGCAGCTCGACGGCCTCGTCGTCGAGCGGGGCGGCGGCCAGCAGCCAGGTGCTCAGCTTCCCAGCCTTCCAGAACCCGGGGACGTGGGACCCCGGTGAGGCCGACGCCGAGGTGGACACCGAGTTCATGCAGAACGTGTTCGACAACCTCTGGCGGTTCGACGACAACCTCAACATCATCCCCGACATAGCAACCGCGGTTCCGACCGCAGGCAACGGCGGCATCTCCAGCGATGGGCTCACCTACACGGTGAAACTTAACCCGAACGCCACCTTCGACAACGGCGACAAGGTGACGGCGCAGGACGTGCTCTACTCCTGGGACCGCGCCGTGGCCCTGCAGGGCCCCTACTCGGCCAACCTCTCCGCGATCGCGGGCTACGGCGATGTGCAGAAGGCCGCCGGGGCGCCCCCGGCGAGCAGCAGCGGGAGCGGCTCGAGCTTCAACGCAACCATCGAGAACGGGCTCTGGGGCTGCTTCCGGGGCAAGGGCACCGCGGGCGCCACCTGCAACTCGAGCCTTGAGATGAGCGGGCTGACCGCGCCCGACGGGCTCACCGGCGAGACCGTGCAGATCACGCTCGCCAATGCCTGCGGCTGGTGCCTGGCCGCCTGGACCCTAGAGGGCACCACCGGGGCCATCGTCGACGAGAACGTCATCCACAATGACCCCACCGGCTGGTACTTCAAGCCATCCGGACCCACGTCCAGCTGCACCGACCCGACCGCCAGCTCGTGCGACGGCATGGTGGGCACCGGCGCCTTCTACCTGGCCTCCTTCACCCCCAAGCAGTCCATGGTCTTCAAGGCGGTGAAGAACTGGTGGGGCACCCCCAAGCCGACCCTCACCCAGGTCAGCGTCGATATCAAGGATCCCTCGGCCCTGGCCACCACCGTGGCCGCCTTCAAGCAGGGGAGCTACGGGATCATCGGGTACGGCGGCGACAGCGGCAACCTGGACTACCCGACCATCGAGAGCATCAAGAGCTCGTCGTACGCCAAGGACCTGCTCACCCAGCCCAAGGGCCGCACCACCTGGCTCAGCTTCAACATCGGGTATCCGAAGACCGGTGGCCCCTTCGTCGGTGAGTCGGCGGCGGCGGTCGGGCTGCGCAAGGCCTTCGACCTGGCCGTCGACAAGCAGGGACTGGCCAGCACCGTGTGCCACGACCTGCTCTGCTCGGCGGCGACCGGCGGTCTCATCACCAAGGGCCTGACCGGCTACCTCGGTGATGGCAAGGACCCGCTGGCCGACTACAACCCCACCGAGGCCAAGCAGCTGCTCCAGCAGTACGACCCGACGGGGTCGCTGACCAGCAACCTCACCTACTCCTACAACACCGGCGGGCTCAACGACCCGGTGGCCGCGTACCTGCAGAACGAGTGGCAGGTCAACCTCGGCGTCCACGTCAACCTCAACCCGGTCGGCGATGCCTCGCAGTTCATCTCCGACCGGCTGGGCGGCCAGTACGTGATGTCGCGTGACGGCTGGCAGTTCGACTACAACAACCCGCAGGACTGGTTCGACAACCTCTGGGGCGTGTATGCGACCGCCGCCGGGGCCAACACCAGCGGCTTCGACGACCCGACCTACGACAGCACCCTCAAGCAGGCCGATGCCCTGCCCATCGACCAGGCCCTCCCGCTCTACAACCAGCTGGCCCAGATCCTCCAGCAGGACGTGGTCTACATCCCCCTCTACTACTCGGTGGGCAACTTCCTGATCCAGCCGTGGGTCAAGGGAGCCGGCTCGAACACCGGGTTCGACTACTACTGGAACCAGATCTCGATCCTCTCCCACTGAGAGGTTCAGGCAGACGCTGACGCAGGGGCGCCCGGCGTGCGAGCCGGGCGCCTCTGATCCACCTGCGGGGAGGAAGCACTCGAGGTGACCCGGGGGACGCTCATCTACATCGTCCAGCGCTTGGGGATCATCGTCCTGACGCTGCTGGTGGTGTCCTTCCTCGTCTTCGTGGTCGTCCACTCCCTCCCCGGCAACGCCTTCATCAGCCAGCGGGTGCACGGCAAGTCCCTGCAGCTCCTCCTCCACGAGTACGGGCTCGACCAGCCGATCCTGATCCAGTACTGGAACTTCCTCAAGGGGGCGATCCACGGCGACCTGGGGGTCTCGCTCTACATCCGCGGCGAGGAGGTGACCCCGCTGGTGCTCCGTGAGCTCAGCGTGAGCTGCGAGCTCGGCGGCGCCGCCCTCATCGTGACCATCGGACTGGGGATGACCTTCGGGGTGCTCGCCGCCATGCGGCAGAACAGCTGGGTCGACTACCTGCTGACCAGCTTCGCGGTGATCGGCTACACCGTTCCCAGCTTCGTGATCGCCGCGCTGGGGATCATGGTCTTCGCCAACTTCCTGGGCAGCGTGACCAACGGTACCTTCGCCTACGCGGCGGTGTGGACGGGCACCTACGGCACCATCGGGGAGCTCTGGCTCCCGGCTCTGTCCATCGGGCTCTACACCTCAGGGCAGATCACCCGGATCACCCGCGCCAGCATGCTCGAGGTCATCAACCAGGACTACATCCGCACCGCCCGCGCCAAGGGTCTCAAGGAGCGGGTGGTGACCATCCGCCACGCCCTGCGCAACGCGCTGGTGCCGGTGATCAGCATCCTCGGCACCACTGTGGTCGGCATCCTGGTCGGGGTCCTGGTGATCGAGAACGTCTTCGGCATCCCCGGCCTGGGGAAGGAGTTCGTGGACAGCATCCTGCAGCACGACTACAACGTGACGGTGGGCGTCTTCACCATCTTCGCCCTCCTCATCGGGCTCTCCAACCTGGGCGTCGACCTCCTCTACACCCTGGTCGACCCGAGGATCCGGTACTGAGATGGCGGCGACGATCACGCCCCTGCTCGAGTACTCGGGGGGAACCCTCGCCCGGGAGCAGGTGGGACTGTGGCGCGACGGGCTGCGCCGTCTGCGCCGCAACCGCCTGGCCCTGGCCGCCATGGTCTACCTGATCCTGCTGGCGATCGTCTGCATCGTCTCCCTCTTCTGGACTCCGTACAAGCCCAACGTGGTGAACACCTGCCCCACCTACTCCCTCCCCGGGACCCCCGGCCACCCGCTGGGCTGCGACGAGCTGGGTCGGGACACCCTGAGCCGGCTCATGGTGGGCAGCCAGATATCACTCGCCATCGGTCTGATCACCGCCGCCATCGTCATGGTCGTCGGCGTCGGCGTGGGCCTGCTCATCGGCTACCTCCGCGGCGTTGTCGACGCCATCTTCGCCCTGGTCATCAACGTCTTCTATGGGGTCCCACCGATCATGGTCGCGCTCGTCCTTTACGTGCTGCTGGGTCCCGGGGTGATCAATATCATCATCGCCATCGCCGCCACCACCTGGATGGACATGGCACGGCTGGTCCGCGGCCAGACCCTCAGCATCCGCGAGCGCGAGTACGTCGAGGCAGCGCGGGCAGGCGGGGCCCGGACCCGAACGATCCTGCTCACCCACATCTTCCCCAACGCCCTGGGGCCGATCATCGTGCAGACCACCTACGTGGTGCCTGCCGCCATCCTCACCGCGGCGTTCTTCAGCTTCCTCGGCTTCGGCGTCCCGGCGCCGCAGGCGGACTGGGGAGGGATGGCCCAGGAGGGCTTCTCCCCGCTGCTCTCCGGCTTCGACCCCTACATGCTGCTCTTCCCGGCGATCGCGCTGTCGGTCACCCTGCTGGCCTTCAACTTCCTCGGAGACGGGCTGCGCGATGCCTTCGACCCGCGGCAGCGACGCTGATGGCATTTGCCATGAGCGGTCCCGTGCTGGAGGTGAAGAATCTCTCCACGTCCTTCTTCACCGACGACGGCGAGGTCAAGGCGGTCCGGGACGTCAGCTTCGACCTGGCCCCTGGGGAGACCCTGGGCATTGTCGGCGAATCGGGATGCGGCAAGAGCGTCACCGCCCTGTCGATACTCGGCCTGGTGCCGCGGCCGGGGAGGGTGGTGGAGGGCGAGATCCTCTTCAGGGGGATCGACCTGCTCACCATCGGCCGCGACGAGCTCCGCCAGATCCGGGGCCGCGACATCGCCATGATCTTCCAGGATCCGCTGAGCTCGCTCAATCCGGTGCACCGCATCGGCTTCCAGGTCGAGGAGGCGATGCGGGCCCATGACAAGGTGCCCCGCGCCGAGGTGCGGCCCCGCGGCCTGGACCTGCTGCAACGGGTGCACGTCCCCGACGCGTCCCGGCGTGTCCGCAACTACCCGCACCAGTTCAGCGGGGGCATGCGCCAGCGGGTGATGATCGCCATGGGTCTCTCCAACCGCCCCGAGATCCTCATCGCCGACGAGCCCACCACCGCCCTGGACGTCACCGTGCAGGCCCAGATCCTCCAGCTGCTTCGCGACCTCAACCGCGACCTCGGCACCTCGATCATCCTCATCACCCACAACCTGGGGGTGGTGGCCGGCCTCTGCACGCGCGTGGTGGTCATGTACGCCGGGGAGATCGTCGAGCAGGGCTCCACCGAGCAGATCTTCGACTCTCCGCAGCACCCCTACACCTGGGCGCTGCTCCGGTCGCTACCGCGGATCGACGCGGACCGGCACGAGCGGCTCCGCTCCATCGAGGGCCTGCCGCCCGACCTGATCGCACCGCCGCCCGGCTGCAAGTTCAACCCGCGCTGCCCCTTCCGCCTCGAGCGCTGCTTCAGCGAGGCGCCGGAGTTGGTTCGGGTCGGCGACGGCCAGGCGGCCGCCTGCTGGGTCACCATGAGGCGGGCATATGCGGAGATGGGGGCGGCGACCCTCACCGACACTCGGCCCGGCAGCGCCAGCGGGGTGCGCCCACCCTCATCTGCGGCGGCCGGCGCCGAAGCCGCGGAGGGCGGCTCCCGCCCCGAGCCGGAGGCGGGAGACGGTGGCTAGCCCTGCCCCGGCGGGCCTCCCCGTCTCCAGCTCCCAGCCGTCCCCGGAGCCACTGCTGCGCGCGGTCGACGTGGTCAAGCACTTCACGGTGGGAAGGGGCGGGATCTGCAGGGCCGTCGACGGCGTCAGCTTCGACATCCAGGCCGGCGAGACGGTGGGGTTGGTCGGCGAGTCGGGATGCGGCAAGTCGACGCTCGCCCGGGTGCTGACCCAGCTCATCCCCGCCACCTCCGGGCACGTGATGTTTGATGGCGTCGATCTCACCGGGCTGCACGGCGAGGCACTGCGGCAGCAGCGCCAGCACGTGCAGATGATCTTCCAGGATCCGTTCGCCTCCCTGGACCCGCGGATGACCATCGGCGACATCATCGCCGAGCCGCTGACCAACTTCGGGGTGATGCGCGGCAAGGAGAAGGATGCTCGGGTCCAGGAGCTGCTGCGGATCGTGGGCCTGAACCCCTACTTCAACAACCGCTACCCGCACGAGTTCAGCGGCGGCCAGCGGCAGCGCATCGGCATCGCCCGCGCCCTTTCTCTCAACCCCAAGCTGATCGTCTGCGACGAGCCCGTCTCCGCCCTCGACGTCTCGATCCAGGCTCAGATCATCAACCTGCTCGAGGACCTGCAGGACGAGTTCCACCTCACCTACCTCTTCATCGCCCACGACCTCTCGGTGGTGCGCCACATCAGCCGGCGGGTGCTGGTGATGTACCTGGGGAAGATCGTCGAGGTGGCGCCCAGCGATGACCTCTACTCCCTCCAGTACCACCCGTACACCAAGGCCCTGCTCTCCTCCATCCCGGTGCCCGATCCGCGCATCGAGTCGCAGCGCCAGCTGGTGGAGCTGACCGGAGAGATCCCCTCGCCGCTGCACCCGCCCTCGGGGTGCCGCTTCCACACCCGCTGCCCGATCGCCGCGGTGCCCGGCATCTGCTCCGACACCGAGCCGCCGCTTCGCGAGGAGTCCCCCGGCCGCTTCGCGGCCTGCCACTTCGCGGAGAGGGTTCGCACAGCGGTGTAGCCGGGGTCGGTCGTAGAGTCGCGGCATGGCCCACGAGGACGTGCTCGCCTTCATCCGAGCCAACCACCGCGCCGTGCTCGCCACCCGGCGCCGCGACGGGGGCATCCAGCTCTCCCCGGTGGCGGCGGCCGTCGACGCCGAGGGAAGGGTGGTGATCAGCACCCGAGAGGGGGCGATGAAGACGCTCAACCTCCGCCGCGACCCGCGCGCCACCCTCTGCGTCATCAGCGACCGCTTCTTCGGCGAGTGGCACAGCGTCGAGGGGCCGGTGGAGATCGTCAGCCTCCCGGAGGCGATGGAGCCGCTGGTCGACTACTACCGCCGGGTGTCGGGGGAGCATCCCGACTGGGACGACTACCGCCGGTCGATGGAGCGGGACCGCCGGGTGCTGCTGCGCATCACCGTGGAGCGGAGCGGGCCTACCCGCCAGGGCTGAGCCAGCTCGGCGCAGCCGTCAGCCAAGCGGGCTGACCGCGCCCGCCAGGGCGATGCGGAGGCGGCGGAAGCTCCGCCCCTTGGTCTCCACCTTGGTGAGGATCACCAGCCCCACCTCCCCGGTGGAGCGGACGTGGGTGCCACCGTCCGCCTGCCGGTCGAGGCCGGCGATGTCCACGATCCTGACCGTCCGCAGCGATGGCGGCAGCAGGCTCACCTTGGTGCGGATGAGGCTGGGGTCGCGATCCGCCTCCTCGCGGGGGAGGAACGAGACCAGAACCGGCAGGTCCCGGGCCAGCTCCCGGTTCAGCTCCTCCTCGATCCGGTCCCGCTCGGCCGGGTCCCACTCGGGGAGCTCGACATCGAGCCGCCCCTCCCCCACCTTCATCTCCGAACCGGTCACCGGGCAGAGGTAGCGGTTCCACATCACGGCACAGAGGGCATGCATCGCGGTGTGAACGCGCATCAGCGTGTATCGCCGCTCCCAGTCGAGACGGGCGAGCACCGTGGCGCCCACCGCCGGAGGTGCTCCGTCCACGGTGTGCCAGATCTGGCCGCCGTCCCTCTCCACACGCGTCACCGGAAGGGACCGATCGCCGGTGACCAGTGCCCCGATGTCGTGCGGCTGCCCGCCGCCGCCCGGGTAGAAGACGGTCCGGTCGAGAACCACGCGGCCGCCATCGGCATCGACGATCCGCGCCTCGACCTCGCGCGCGTAGGCGTCGGTGGAGTACAGCTCGTCGGTCACCCGATGCCCAGCTCCCGCCGGGCGGCGCGCAGCCGCTCGACGCTCCTCTCGGCTCCGATGAAGGCCATGGCGTCGAAGACGGGGACCCCGGCCGGGTGGCCGAGGATGGCCACGTAGAGGGCCCGGAAGCCGTCGCGGGCCTTGACCCCGCGTGCCTCCAGGAGCTCGGTGAGACGCAGGCGCATGGCGTCCAGGTCCTTCAGCGCGCCGCTCTCGATCTCAGCGACGGTGGCGTCGAGCAGGGCGGCGGCGGTCTCGCCGTCGACCTTCTTGGGGGGGAACACCACGTCGGGATCCCAGGGCGCAGCCCCCAGCAGCGGCGCCGCCAGCTCGACCGCGTCGCGCAGGGTGACCATCCGCTCCCGGAGCAGGGGGATCAGCGCACGGCGAACGTCCTTGGCGGTCTCGGGCAGGTGGAACTCGAGGGCCTCCACCAGGTCGTCTGTGCTCATGCGACGGATGTGGAGCCCGTTGAGCGAGTCCAGGCGACGCTGGTCGAAGACCGCGGGCGAGGACTGGACCCTCTCCAGCGAGAAGGCCCCGACCAGCTCCTCGAGGCTGAAGACCTCCTGCCCGGTGCCGCTCGACCATCCGAGCAGCGCCATGGCATTGACCACCGCCTCGGGCACGTAGCCCTGCTCCGCGTACTCCAGGACGGTGCGGGCGCCTCGCCGCTTGGAGAGCTTCTGACGCGCCTCATCCAGGACCTGGGGAACATGGCAGAAGAGCGGGGGTTCCCAGCCAAGGGCCGCGTAGATGGCCAGGTGCTTGGGGGTGGAAGGGATCCACTCGTCGGAGCGGATCACGTGGGTGATCCCCATCAGGTGGTCGTCCACGACCACCGCCAGGTGGTAGGTGGGAAAGCCGTCCGACTTGAGCAGCACCTGATCGTCGATGCCGGCGTTGTCGTAGCGGACGTGGCCGTGGACCACGTCGTCCCATTCGGTGATCCCCGCCGGCATCCGCAGCCGGAGCACCGCCGGGACTCCGGCGGCACGCTCCGCGGCCACCTCGTCCTGGCGGGTGAGACAGCGGCGGTCGTAGCGCGGAGGCTCATGGAGGCGCTGCTGCGCGTCGCGCATCGCGGCGAGGCGCTCAGGAGTGCAGGTGCACCAGTACGCGGCGCCGGATTCGACCAGGCTGCGGGCGTGGGCCGTATAGAGGTCGAGGCGCAGCGATTGAATGTAGGGGGCGTGCGGTCCGTCCACGTCGGGACCCTCGTCCCAGCTCAGAGCCAGCCATCTGAGCGTCTCCAAGACGGCCGCCTCGCTCTCCGGCACGTATCGCCCCTGGTCGGTGTCCTCGATGCGCAGCACGAAGCTGCCGCCCGTCGATCGCGCCGCCAGCCAGGCGAAGAGGGCGGTCCGGACGTTGCCGAGATGGAGAAAGCCGGTCGGTGAGGGGGCGAATCGGGTCCGAATGGGCGCCACCGGCCGCGGCTCAGCGCTGGGCGAAGAAGAGGACGAAGAGCGCGGTCCAGATCAGCAGGCCGCCGACCAGCAGGACGGCGTCGAGACCGGGGACCGAGACGCCGACGAGCCGGGGCGCGCCGGTTCCTCGAGGACGGCCGCCGCTGTCGAGGGATGCGGCCCCGGGACGGTCGGGGTCTGCCATCCCCCACGGCGGGGTGGACGGACCGTGGCCAGAGGTGATGAGAAGGCCTCCACGGACCGGCAGGGACGGCGGGGCGCCGGGGCTGCCGGGACGCCCCGAGTATACCG
>Ga0187812_1000838_pt1 | contig 10615 bp, 23 predicted proteins | sample NC_S_2_FD_130582 | JGI IMG/M metagenome (GOLD analysis project Ga0187812, IMG submission 130582) | Wetland sediment microbial communities from Neuse River Estuary, North Carolina, USA - ASW-S_2 | ecosystem: Environmental > Aquatic > Freshwater > Wetlands > Sediment | place: USA: North Carolina... | reverse complement strand
GCGGCCTTCTTGCTGCGCTTCGCCTTGCCGCCCGGCATTGCCGTCGCTGTCGCCATCGGGACCTCCGCACAGCACTGTCGTTCGGGAGCGGGAGTCGAACCCGACTATGCCGCCTGTTTCCCAGACGTGGGGCTGCCCGCAGCCCCTAGCTCCCATTGAATGTCGGCGGCACGCTTCGGTCCGGTCGGGCGTCCGCCCAGGATGGCCGTTTACACGTGCCGCCCATCCAGGTGCATTATACCACGGGGCGGCCGGGATTGGTAGCGCAATCAGTAAATCAGCTGGGGGATTTCGGACTGGGGGATTTCCACCGCTTCTAGCCCGGCCTCGGCGATGTACTTCTTGGTCAGTTCGAGGGGGCCAAGCCAGCGCTCCTCCAGGTACCCGGGGAGTTTGGGGAAGACGAAGCGGATGATGCCCGCCTGCAGCATCTGGACGCAGCAGCGGTCACAGCACGCGAACGGCCAGGTGTACAGGGTGTAGCCGCTGAGGTCGGGGTCGCGGGCGAAGATTTGCGCGTTGATTTCACAGTGGATGATGCGGGAGTACTTGACCTCGCGGTCGGCGTAGAACTCCGGGTTGTCCTGCATGTTCTTGGCGAAGCCGTTGAACCCCGTCGAGCACACGGAGCGGTCCGGGCGCACGATGACCGCGCCGGCCTGGGTGCTCGGGTCCTTCGACCACGTCGAGACGTGCTTGGCCAACTGGAGAAAGCGGATGTCCCACTTGGAAGCCATGGGGGGATAATACCAGGGCGGGGAAGGTTGCGGGGGCCAATCTTGTTCCCCCAGGCGGACATATGTGTCCGTTTCAGGGAATATCCCAGTACGCCTTTATCAACTCCAACCTCGCCAAGTCCGCATTCAGGCGGGGCAGATGCCTTTCGAACGGGCTCTTCCCGTACCGGGGCTGCTCGCCCCACGGGCGGATGTCCACGAACGGCAGGGCGTCGTAGTCCACGAGCTTAATGATGAACGCGTCGTCCATGATTGCCCTGCCGAACCGGGCCACGAGGGATTCCACCATGGCGTCGTAGTTGCCCATGTCCGGGTTGGTGAAGGTCAGGTAGAAGTTGATGCCGTTGCGGACCAACCGGTCGAGGTTGCCCCAAAAGAGGTCGGCCTTGAACTTCTTGCGGGTGTTCCGCTCGTAGTCCGCCGGCGTCGTGCCCTTGATGTCGACCGCGAAGAGCGTGTTCCCGCGCCCCAGGGCGGCGATGTCGGCCAGCACGGACTCGTCGTAGGGCTGCTCGGTGAGCAGGAAGTCGCTGTGGAAGACGGCGGCCGGGAGCTCGGCGACGAGTTCGGGCCAGCCGTTCAGGTACAGGGCCGGGGCGCCCCCCATCAGGTGGAAGACCTCCTGCCCGGACCGCTCAAAGGCGTGGACGAGCTGTTTGGTGGTGAAGTGCTTCGCCTTGCCCCACACGCCGGAGCGGGTCACGTAACAGTAGGGGCAGTCGAGATTGCAGCCGTAGAGCTGGACGACGAACTGGTGGTGGAGGAGCCGCCCGAGCCGCTTCTCGCAGATGCCCGGGAAGTGGTCGTAGCCGCCCCCGCCCCGGTAGGTGTCGCACCTGCGGAAGTCCCCGCCGTCGAGCAGGTCGTCGGGCCGCACGTCGAGCCGCTGGTATTCGCCGATGGGGACGACGGGCCAAATCATACAAGTTTCTTTCGGACCCGGGCTGGGGTGATTACCTCTAATGGGCCCACGACATGACCATCCGGGGAATGCCTGATGCTTCTTCCGGCGCCGCATGAACACTCATAGTCAGTGCTAAACAAGCTACTCGCTGTGTAGTCCCAGACGTGCACATGCTTTTTCCGTTTCTTTTTCATGCCTTTCCCCAGTTGGTGCAGGCGCAATCCTGCGCCAGCCCGGCATAGAGCTCGTGGCAGAGGTTGCAACGGGCATGCTCCCGGATTTGCCGCCTGATTGGGTTCACCGTGTCCACCCGCACCGGTTGGAGCGGCTTGTGGAACGTCATCAGGGAGACATAGACGTTCCCGGTGAAAAGCACGCGGATGCGCTCCCGCAGGGACAGCCGCCAACGGGTGTGGGCCGTGCCGCCTATGTTGCCCTCAAGCACGGCGGGGAGCGGGATGTACGGGGGCTGGTCCTTGGCGAATACGACCTCGGCGCAGAGGGTGCCCGGTGCGACCGGTGATGCGGGCTTCATAGGAACCTGAACTCCTTCCCGGGAACATCCCCCTCCAGCTGGACCAGGACATCCTCGAAATCCTTTCCCGCTTGCTCCGAGCGATACTTCAGCTCGGACAAGGCGGAGGTGAACAGGGCGTCCAGGGTCACCTTCTCAGGCATCCGGGTGGATGCCCGGCCAAGGGACCGCGTCCGGGCATAGGCCGCCTTGAATTCCCGGGCGGCGTGCCACCGCTGGTCGAGCCAGACAGACAGGTAGGACACGCACACCGAGAGCAGGATTGCGGAGCCGAAGTTTTCGGGCCAGTTCATGCCTTGTTCGCCGCCTCCACAATCTTGTCGTAGACGGTCGACAACGCGATGTCGAGCCGGCCCACGACCACGCCGGACGTGCGCCCGCCGTACAACCCGTCCTGGTAGTTCCGCAGGGTGCGGTAGATTGTTTCGTCGCGTTCCATGATGCGCTTGCGGCGTGCCGACAGCCGCGGCTTGCATGCCTGTATTCTCATCCCCTCGGGTCCCCCAGAACAAAGGATACACCATCCCGGCCCGCTTGTCTAGCCCCCCTGCGCCATCCGGGCGAGCCGCTTGATTTCCGGCTCGTCACCGTGCTCGACAGCCTCGATTTCCGGCTCGAAGTCCACCTCGGGCAGGGCGGCCTTCGTGCGGTGCCTCTTCTGCAGCGCGAACGCCAGGTCCCTGTGGTCGGCGCAGGCGAACTTGCTCCCGACGACGTAGAACGCCGGCTTGCCGCTCGTGCAGCCGTCCACGATGTTGCAGGGCGTACCCTTAGTGCCGTGCTGCGGTTGTTTTTTTGCCGTCATTTGCCCCTCCAGGATGGCTTGCAGCCGTGCGCCTGCCGGAACCACTTCGGGACGAACTCCTCGCCCCACTCCTGGACCACGACGTTGTGGAGCGGGGTCGTGTGCCGCGCCCCGTCCTCCTTTTGGAAGTTCCACGGGGCGGCCTCGCCGATGTGGTCCTCGATGGCATGGCGAAACGCCTGGTCGTAGGTGAAATCGGAGACGACGACGACCAGCGAGTTCGGGTTGTCCTCCGCCCACCGGACGAGGGCGCGGGAGTTGTCCTCGGCGAGCCCGTTGCCGGCCATCATGCCGCCGAAGTCGAACAGGACCAGGCCCGTGCCCGGCTTGATTTCGCCGATGTTGCGGGGCGTGTGCACATCAAGTTTGGCGCCCAGCTCCTCCTCGTACCACTTCACGAGGCGCTCCGCCTCCGCCTCGGGGCCCTCGCCCATCACCCCGGCGGGGTCCAGCCAAATCGCCGTGCGCAGCGGGCCGGGCTTCGCCTTCGTTGCCTTTTTTGGCTTGCGCCTCATTTCTTTTTCCCCAGGAACCGCTTGACCGCCCCGGCATGCCCGCACGTGCGGGACGCCGGGCGGAGGGCGCCCGGGCACGAGTGGCACTCCGGCGGGTGGCCGTGGCCGACCCACACGTTGCCGTCCTTCCGGCCGCCCGTGACCGTGAACACCCTCACCGTGCTCCCGTCGTAGGTCCTGAAGCCCTCTTCCTCGGTGACGGTGTACCTCATGCCGGGGCCACCCCGTCCGGCCACAGGCCGGGCAGCTGGAAGAACTCGATGTTGCTGTCCGAGGAGGAAAACTCCTGGGCGAAGACCACTTCCCTCTCCATCACGGTGTACATCTGCGCGATGGTCCAGGGCTCGAAGCCCGGCAGGTATATGCTGGCGAAGACATAGAGGACCTCGCCCGGCCCGAGCTTGGCGCAGGTGCCGCGCCCGGAGCCGCAAAAGATGATGCACTCGGCGTACTTGTTGGCGAAGTCCACGAACTTCGCGATGCAGAGCGCCCGCTCCATGTCGCTCCCCCAGCGCGGGGCGATGATGATGGTCTCCGGGTTGTTCAATTCGGCCTGCGCCCACGGGGTCAGCGTCACGACGGCGAAGACCGGGGGGAAAATCTCCCCCCTGGCCGCGCCTGCGACCAGCATGGCCTTTATCGAATCGAAGTGGGGCTGGGCCACTTCGCGCAAGTCGGGCGGTGTGCGCATGGTTTTCCCGGCTACCCTTCCGCCGCCTCCTCGCCGACTGCTTCCGCCCGGGCCGCCGCCGACAAGGCCACGTATTCAATCATCGTCAGAGGCCGCTTGTTGGTCGGGTACCAGAGCCCGCAGACCGGGCACCTCTCCGGGGGGCCGAACGTCCTCAGCGTCATGAGCGGGGCCGCCGAGCAGGCGAAGTAGACGCAGCCCCGGTCCTCGCAGACGAACAGGTGCGGCACGGCGGCGTCAACAATCATCGGCGTGTGGGCGAACACGGGTCACCTTCCTTCCTGCAGGGGGTTGAACGCCTTGCACAGCGGGCAGCGGAGTATCCGTTCGAATGCACGCAAGGGGGTCCTTGGGCTTGACGAACAGGTGAAGACGAAGTGCCCCGTGGACGGCACGCACACGGCAATCAAGACGTGGGTGTACTCGTCCTTCTTGAGTTGGGGCTGCGGGCTCAACGGCCCTCCTCCCACTTGCGGTCGGCTTCCGCCCGCATGTCGGTTTCCGCTTCGCGCCCGGCTGCCGCCTGTTCCTGCAGGCGAATCCGCTCGATTTGCTTCGCCGTGAGGTACGCCGCATTGGGGTCCGGGTCCAGCAGGAACGCCAGGGCGGGGGCGTAGCGCTCGTCCACGATGCCTTTTTCGTCCTCGCTTAGGCCCTCGATGCGGGCGGGCGAGCAGTTGTCGCTGATGTCGGCAATCTTGACGTGGCGGCCCCGCGGGTTCGCCTTCGAGCGGGCCACGAAGTCGCGGTAGAGCTCCTTGTCGTAGCGGTGGAGGTTGTTGACGCACTTGCGGTGCGGGCAGTCGCAGACCGTGTCGGCGGGCGGCGGGGAAAAGACCATGTTCCCGGTCGAGCGCTCGGTGTAGCCCCGGGTGACGGACAGCACGCCCGCCACGATTTCGGCGGCGGCGTCCTCCCCGAACTCGGCGAACTCGTTCGCGATGTCGGCGGCGGTCACCGCCGTGTCCTCGACGGTGTCGTGCAGCAGGGCGATGACACGGGTGATTTCGTCGTGCTTCCTCACCCCCGCCTCGACCCGCAGGGAATGGCATACCGCGGGCTCGCGCCCGGTCCTGTCGTACTTGCCGGCGAAGGCATGGCTTGCCAGGCACAGCGCCTTCGTGCTCATCGAGATGTTGATGCTCGCCATCCGTTTACCTGCCCGTCTTGATGAAGGTCGTCGTCGTGACCCGGCCCGTGCGGGTGTCCACTTCGCTGTAGGTCTGGATGCGCCCGTTGGGGTCGCCCAGGGTGACGCGCTTGTCGCCCGACCGCCACGTCTGCGGCCTGTCGCTGGTGCTGCCCGTGTCTCCGAATCCGCTCATGTGATTGTCCCTCCTGCCCCCATCATACCACCGACCCCGCCAAACACCTACCCGCCGGGCTATTCGGCCACGGGGTTCTTCCAGCCGTCCTGCGAGCGGATTTCCAAGATTTGCTGTATCGTGAGCGTGTCGACGTTCCACCCCTTTTTGGCCGTGTATGCCAGGACGAACGCCTCGCGGCCCTTGAGGATGCGCTCCTGCTCGGGTGAAGCCCCGTAAACTTCCATGCCGCCCATCAGCCTTATGCCCATGGTCTGTCCCTCCTTATCCCCCGCATTGTATCACTCTTCGGGGGTGTCCGCAACGGTGATGACCGTAACGGTCAGCTTGAACGCATGGTCGTCCAGGTGGGTGCGCCGCACGAGGGGGTCCCGCAAAATCAGGTCAATCGCCCGGTGGATGGCGGCCTTCGCTGTGCTGCCGCGGCCCCGGGCCGAGACCCAGTTCCTGTGGGCAATCAGGTGGCTGAATTCGGCGTCTACGTTTGCCTGCTTCATCCCCGTGCTCCCGGCTCCCGGCAGAATATCAGCCAGTCATGCAGCAGGTGCACCGCAACAGTGAGGACAAAGAGCGTCCCGAAAACCGCATAAAAAGGCCAGCTCATGAGTGCCTCCTTGTGCACACCAACCAGATTTTCAAGGCCACGAGCGAGCCGACCACCAGCACAACGGCAATGGCAGCGCCGATGCCGAGCACCATCAGCGGGATGCCCGCCACCGCCCGCAGGATTGCGTCCAACGAGTTCACGACTGGGTCCATGGCTATTCGCCGCCTTTCTTCCTCCGCTGCTCCACCAAGCGCCCGACCTGCTCTTTCAGTGCGCGGACATCCGCCAATGTGTAACGCGAGTCGTTCGGCTCCAGCATTTCCAGTTCGCGGCCCTCGCGCCAGGACAGGCGGAGCAGCGGTTCGGCATGGTGATTGTAAATCAGCCCGGCCTCCAAGGCAAGCGCTATTTCCTCGCGTGTGAACACCGCCTGCCGCCGCGGGTCCCATTCGTTGAGGTACCCGGCCTTGAACTCGTCGAAGCTCATGCGCCCTCCGCTTCCCCGGCGATGGCGACAAGCTGGGTGCGGGCGTACTTTTTCAGGTACCGGGCGGCGTAGGTGGCCTGCTTGGCGGTCAGCCCGTTCGTGTTGGGGCGGCCATACCGCGCCCTGTAGTCGTCGTTGAACTTCCTGGAGTGGACCGCCATGTCGGATAGCAGGCGGGCGTCGGCGCCGCTGAACCCGACCCCGTTGTCGTGCGCCGTCTTGTAATCGGCCCGCTCGTCGGCGGTCTGCCGCTCGAACATGCGCTGCAGGAAGCGGTAGATGACGAGGGTGTTGTTCAGGGTCTTGCCGCCTTCGAGGGTCGTCACCCCGTCGGGGTGCCCAAGGATGTCGAGGATGCGCTCGGCGGTCCAGAACCTGAGCGGGGGGAGGATGTAGAGCTCCGGGGACTCCGGCCCCTTCATCGCGAACACGACCTCCGCCTTGGAGAAGAACGAGTCCACCAGCCGCACGCTGTGCCCGATTACGGCGTCGGTGTGCGGGCAGCAAACGTCGTGTTCGGAAACGACGACGTACCGACCCTGCTTGCGCAGCGCCTTGATTTCCTTGGAATCGTCGGCCACCGTGGCGTTCCGCTTGGATTGGGTGAAGGTGTTCTCGGCTTCGGTGGCGGCCCCGGCTTCGAAGTCCAGGTGCTCCTGTTGCTGGTCCGTGAATGCCATCGCGGCTCCTCCCGGACCCCATCATACCACTGTCCGGGCGAAAATGACTACTGGAATCTTTTGTGAAGGCAGGGTATCATAGGTCATGGGCATCATCGACAACCTGTTCGGCACCCCGGCCCCCGCGCCAGCGGGCCCGGCCCGGCTCGCCCGCAACGAGGCGCAGCGCATCCCCCTGTCGTCCTTCCGCAAGCCCTGGTGGAACTACTGGGTCTCGGACGGCGGCAGCGGCTTCTACGTCGTCGGCGGGCCGAAGCGCAAGGCCAAGCTCTTCATCCCGACCCTGTTCCCCACCCGCGCCATCGCGCGGTCCGTGTCGAAGTACATGACCCGGTCCGCCCGCATCCGCATAGACGGCTCCGTCGTGCACTAATCCAGGGCGGTTTTCCCGGAAACGGGGTACTATTGCCCCATGCTCCTGGTCTACCTGTCCGCCCCCTATTCGACCGGACCCGACACGCCCGCCCAGCGGCAGGCCGACATCGACAAGGCCACGGCCTGGCTGATGCGGAACACGGGGGTGTACATCTTCTCCCCCATCACCTACGAAAAGCCATTGAAGGACATCTATCGGGTGTCGCTGAAGACCCAGGCGGACCTCGACAGGGAGTGGGATTTCTGGCGCCCGCTGGACGCCGAGATGGTCTCGCGGTCCGACGCGGTCTGGGTGCTCTGCCTGCGCAACTGGGAGAACTCCCGGGGGGTCAACTTCGAAATCAACGAGGCGCGGCGGCTCGGCAAGCCGGTCCGCTACGTCCACCCGGAGGAAATCATGGAGCCCTGCCCGACCTGCGCGGGGACGGGGGAGTTGATTTGCTACAACAATGCGACCGCCCCGTGCGTGCACTGCAAGGGGGGGCGGCGGGGCACTGGGGCGTTCAGGTACCTGCTTATGCTGGACCCGCCGGGGGCGATATCGCCGTCATCCCAGGCATTTTGCCGGGTAGAGGCGCGGCCATGAGCAAACTCATCTACCTTGCGACGCCGTACAGCCACACCGACCCCGAGGTCCGCGAGCGGCGCTTCCGCGCCGTGTCGCGCTGCGCCGGCTGGCTGCTCTGCCACGCCGAGGTGTTCCCGTACTCCCCCATCACCCTGGGGCACCCAATCCTGGCCGAAATCTCCCACATCCCCGGCACCACCTTCGAGTGGCACTTCTGGGCGGACTTCGATAAGGCGATGATTCTCAAGTGCGCCGAGTTTTGGGTCTACTGCCAGGAGGGCTGGAGGGCGTCGGTCGGCCTGGCGGCCGAACTGAGGATTGTCGCCGAACACGGGATACCGGTCCACTACGTGCTGGACGCCCCGGACGGCGGCTACGCAATCATGGACACCCCGCCCGCCTTCGGCGGCTAGTTCCAGGTGCTCCCGTACAGGTCCATCTGCCTCAGCTGCCGCATGAACCCGGGGTCGTCCCCCCGCTCCATGGCGAGCGCCAGGGGGATGGGCCCCCTGTCGAGCTCCGGCCACAGGCGGTGCATGAACCGCCTGCCGACCACATCCAGGTACCTCTCGAAGTCGCAGGACGCCGCGCTATAAGCTGTGACTAGCAAAGAGGCCCCCGAAGAAGCCGACAACGACCCCGATTTTCAGCCCGCGCAGGAACGAGCGGCGTCCCTTGGCCTTTTCCAGCGCCACCTTGGCGTCGCAGGCCTTGTCCGAGTCGGCGGCGGCCTTCTCCAGGAGGGCAACCTGCTTGTCCTCGGCGGCGACGACGCCTTCGAGCGTCGTGTTGTAGCCCTGCAGCGACGCCAGCTCCCCTTGCATGTTCTTGATTTCCGTCTGCAGGTCCTTGTTGTCCTGCTGCAGTTGCGGCACAAGTTCAAGTTGGGCCACGGTCTTTTCCGCGGTGTCCTGGCCGATGGTGACCGTCTTCGCGTCGGGGGCGACCTTCATGTCCGCCGGGTTGATGCCGGGCACCAGCGCCATGAACCGCTGGCTGAGCGCGGGGATGCTCGCGTGCAGGTCGATTTGCTGCTGCGTCTGGGTCTGCTTGTCGCGGGCCTGGATGGCGGTGTTGAGGGCGGCGTTCTGGGCCGCCATGGCGGCGACCATCTGGGCGGACGCCGCCTTGTCGGCCGCGGCCTGCGCCTTCACCTCCGCCACGTTCTGGTTCGCCTGCGCGAGCTGCGCCTTGTCGTCGGCGACCTGCTTCTCCAGCTGGTTGACCTGCATCTGGTCGTGCGCCTGCCAGGCGCTCAGGCCCTTGCCGACGCCCCACAGGAGGGCGGCGCAGAGGATTAGGGTGATGAGCAGGTTCTCGTGCTGCTTCAGGAATGTTATCCCCGGGATGTCGAACGCCATGCCTTTTCTCCTTGCCTCAGTGTTCTCGTTTGGCACTCTTGATTTTGCGCTTTTTCGGCGGCGGTGTCAAGCCCCCCTTGGCGCCGCCGAGCTCGGCGAGCCGGCGCTTCCGCTCCCGCGCCTCCCGGCTCCGCCCGTCCTTGGCGGGGCAGGGCGTCGTCACGGGGACCCCCACATTGGGGTCGATAGCCGCGATGTCCGAGGGGCTGAACCTGTACGGCTTGCCGAACCGCTTGACGGCGTCGCGGTAGTTCCGCAATTGCGGGTCGAGCTTGCGCAGGTGCATCTTCATCAGCACGGACTTGATGATGCAGTAGACAATCAGGAGGTTCTTCGGCGCCTTGATGTCCTTGGCCTTGATGGCCCGCACGACCTTGGCGGCTATCTCGATGGGGTCGTGCACGCCGTCGCCGACAAGCCGCTTCACGAGCGCGGTCGCGGTGTTGAGGCGGGTGTACCTCTTCGGGCCCTCCCGGTCCTGTTCCCGCGCCTCGGGCGCCGCCTTCCCCGGCGGGCTTTCGGTGAATTTGAGGTCCTCGGCGACGAGGGCCGCGCCGCCCTCCGCGGCGAGCTGCGCCACCAGCGGGGAGTAGTAGAAGACCCGCTGGGCCTCGGGCACATGCGAGAGGTTGAGCAGGTTGCGGAGCGGCGTCTCGACGAGCAGCGATTTCGTCTTCAGGTCCACCTTGACGCAGGCCTTCCCGTCGCCGACGAGCAGGACGTGCCCGCAGTAGTCGCGGGTCTCCCCGTCGAGGATGCGCACGAAGCTGCCCGCCCTGATGTTCATCGCCCGCTCGTAGAACAGCCGCTCGGCCTTCTTGATGCAGCCCTGCACGAAGCCGTCGGGGACCGAGATGGCCTTGTAGGGGCGGCTGGTCTCGCCCTCGGTGACGAGGCTGACCACGCCGGTCACCGACTTGAGCCGCAGCAGGCTGGGGAAGTGCGTCGAGCGCACGAAGATATAGACCGAGGTTTCGAGGTCGAACACGTCGAGGTCGCGGCGGGTGACCGGGATGAAAACCTCGATGGCCTCCTGGCGGAAGATGCCGGGGATGCTCTTGCCGATGCGGCGCAGCGTGTTCTCG
>Ga0187812_1000837_pt1 | contig 10616 bp, 10 predicted proteins | sample NC_S_2_FD_130582 | JGI IMG/M metagenome (GOLD analysis project Ga0187812, IMG submission 130582) | Wetland sediment microbial communities from Neuse River Estuary, North Carolina, USA - ASW-S_2 | ecosystem: Environmental > Aquatic > Freshwater > Wetlands > Sediment | place: USA: North Carolina... | reverse complement strand
TTCACGTCCCCCTGCCGCGGGAACCTGAGGGTGAGCACGCCCTCGTCGAGGGAAACGACGCTAGCGTTGCTGAGCAGCATCCAGGCGACCCGCCGCTTGGCCTTGAGCGCCTCGAGCACGCCGCCCCACCCCGGCCGGAGCGTCTCCGCCGTGGCCGTCCCGCGGGGCGCGGAGGGTGCGGCAGCGGCGGGAGGGGCCGCCGGGGGGCGTGATGGCTCCGCCGACGGGCGGGTCGACTGGGCGGGCCCAACCCCGCCGGGTCGGCCTGGGTCGGGAGCAGCATGGGCCTCAGCAGGCTCCGCGCTGGCGGGCCTGCTCCCATCGGGAGATGCGGGAGGTGCCGGAGTCAGCCGCGTACGTTCGGGAGAAGACTGAGTCAGCGCACCTGTCTCGAGGCGCTCGAGCCTGGCCAGGATCGACCGCTCGCCGGTCGCCGCCGCAGGGAGGAGCACCTGCGCGCACATCAGCTCGAGCAGCAGCCGGGGCGAGGTGGCGCCGCGCATCTGGTCGAGGCCGGCGCTGATGATCTCGGCCGCGCGGGTCAGCGCCGCCAGCCCGGAGCGGCTGGCCTGCGCGGTCAGCGCGTCCGCGCGGTCCGGCGGCACGTCGAGCAGGCCGGTCGCGATCGCGTCGGGGACCGAGGCGAGCACGATCAGGTCGCGGAACCTGTCCAGCATGTCGGTGGCGAACCGGCGCGGCTCGTGCCCGCCCTCGATGACCCGGTTCACGGCACGGAACACCGCCGCGCCGTCCCCGTCGGCGAATGCGTCCACGATCTCGTCGAGCAGGCTGGCGTCGGTGAAGCCGAGCAGCGCGACAGCGCGGTCGTACTTGATTCCGCTGTCGTCCGAGCCCGCGAGCAGCTGGTCGAGGATGGACAGCGTGTCTCGCGCGGAGCCGGCCCCGGCCCGCACCACCAGCGGCAGCACGGCCGGGTCGAACGGGACGCCCTCGGAGTTGAGGATCTCCTCGACGAGCTCGCGCATCACCGACGGCGGCATGAGCCGGAACGGGTAGTGGTGCGTCCTGGACCTGATCGTCGCGATGACCTTTTCCGGCTCGGTGGTCGCGAAGATGAACTTCAAGTGCGGCGGCGGCTCTTCGACGAGCTTGAGCAGGGCGTTGAAGCCCTGCTGGGTCACCATGTGCGCCTCGTCGATGATGTAGATCTTGAACCGGCCGGCGACGGGGGCGTAGAACGCCCGCTCGCGCAGGTCCCGGGCGTCGTCCACGCCGCCGTGGCTGGCGGCGTCGATCTCGATCACGTCAATGGAGCCGGGACCGGACGGGGCGAGCGCCACGCAGGAATCGCAGACGCCACACGGGTCGGGGGTCGGGCCGTTCACGCAGTTCAGGGAGCGGGCCAGGATGCGGGCGCTCGACGTCTTGCCACAGCCCCGCGGCCCGCTGAACAGGTAGGCGTGGTTGACCCGGCCGCTGCGCAGCGCCTGGCGAAGCGGCTGCGTCACGTGATCCTGGCCGCGGACTTCGGCGAACGTGGCGGGGCGGTACTTGCGGTACAGGGCCAGGTTCTGCCGCGTGGGCCCGGTTGCCTCGGAGTCTTCCGCCATGACCTTCATCCTTGCCGGCCTAGCCCGTCGCTTGCGCGCGAACTGGACAGGGAGGGCCGGGGGACCGGTCCCCCGGAAGGGAAGGACCCCCCGCGCACCCGTCAGAGCCCGCGTACCCTTGCTGCCTTCCGGCCCTGGGGGGGTTGGCGAGGTAAACGCCGCGCGGGGGGTCGTTCGCCAAGTCTAGTCAGCCCTGGCACTGCTTCTGCACGTGAGCGTAAACACTCCCGCACTCCGGTAAGCTACCCGGCGGAGGACTCGCCTAGTGGCCTAGGGCGCACGCTTGGAAAGCGTGTTGGGGGCAACCCCTCGCGGGTTCGAATCCCGCGTCCTCCGCCACCTCTCACCAGCCAAGACGTCAGTGCCAGCCGCGCCGCTCGGCTGGCACTTCTAGCTTCTAGTCTCAGTTCTCGGTCTGATCAGGCCGAAACCGACTCGACGACCATCCGGCGCCCCAGCTCGACGACATCGTTCCTCGTCGTCTCACCGGTCTAACTTCTGGTCTCGTTCGCCGACACCCGGCGACGACGGTAGCCGTGAAGCCGGCCACTGCCTGACGCAGCGCGTCTCCGTATTGAGGTTTTCTCAGCGACTTTACGTGATCATCTTGTACGGGTATTGGATTAGGGCGGAGGCGCGCTGTCGTCGGCCGGCAGGTCCGGGTGCTGCCGATTACGTCCTCGCGGATGGGCTGCCTGCTGGATTCCCTGGACCGCGGCTACCGGGTGCTGGGGATTTGCTCCTCCAGTTACTGGAGGAGCCAGACTGACGCCATGGAGAACGACGGACCTCTTCTGACAATCGGTGAGCTGGCCAGACGTGTCGGAGTGCCGGTGCGCACTATCCGGTTCTGGTCGGATAGCGGGCTGGTGCCGCCGGCCTCGCGGACTGACGGCGATCGCAGGCTGTACGACGCGGCGTGCGTGGCCCGGCTGGAACTGGTGACGACCTTGCGAGAGCTGGGCGTGAGCCTGGCCAATGTCCGGCGCGTACTGGACGGCCAGGTCACCACCGCGGAGGTGGCCGCTATCCACCTGGAGGCGCTGGACACCGAGATCCGGACCCTGCGGCTGCGCCGGGCAGTCGTGGCCGCCGTGGTGAAGCGCTCTGCCGACGGCGAGGAGATGGGCATGATCAACAAACTGGCGCGCCTGTCCGCAGCCGAGCGGCGCCAGATCATCGATGACTTCACGGCGGAGGTTTTCCGCGGACTGGATCCCAGCCCGGCGAGGTTTGCGCGCTGGGCCGCGGCGCCGGATTTGCCTGACGATCCTTCGGCCGAGCAGGTCCAGGCCTGGGTCGATCTCGCTGAGCTGGTAGCAGACAGGGGTTTCCGCGAGCAGGTCCGGCAGGTCGCTGGCATCGGCGTCCAGATCCAGTCCGGCCGCTGGCTGGTCGACGTCGAGCGGGCGCAGGACGCAGCCGAAGCGGCCTGTCAGCGGGGAGTGCCGCCTGAGTCTGCCGAAGCGGCCCGGATCGTGGCGCAGATCCTGGCGGGCACCCCCGGCGGCCAGCGCCGTGCTGAGTTGCTGGCTCAGCTGGAAGCCGCCACTGATCCCCGGATCGAACGTTACTGGGAGCTGACGGCCGTCATCAGCGGCCGCGGCCCGTTCCCGTCGGTGCAGCGCGCCCTTGAATGGCTGGCCGCCGCGCTGCGCGCGAGCCAGGGCCATTGGGAGGCAGGCCGGTGATCGAGGTTCGCGGGCTGACCAAGCGCTATGGCTCAACGGTCGCTGTCGACCGGCTCAGCTTCGACGTGCCACCGGGTGCCGTGACCGGTTTCCTGGGCCCGAACGGATCAGGCAAGTCCACCACCATGCGCATGATCCTCGGCCTGGACGCCCCGGACGCCGGGCACGCCTGCATCGGCGGCCAGGCCTACCGTCAACTTCGCTGGCCGCTGCGCGAGGCCGGAGGACTGCTGGAATCCAGGGCCTTCCACCCGGGCCGGTCTGCCCACGCGCACCTGGCCGCGCTGGCGGCCAGCAACTCCATCAGCCAGTCCAGGGTCGCCGAGGTCCTGGAGATAGTCGGACTGGGATCCGTGGCGCGCAAACGGGCCGGGAAGTTCTCGCTCGGCATGGCGCAGCGTCTCGGCATCGCCGCGGCGCTGCTGGGAGACCCGGCCGTGCTGCTGCTCGACGAGCCGGTGAACGGCCTGGACCCCGAGGGAATCCGCTGGATACGCGGCCTGCTCCGGTCACTGGCCGCCGAAGGCCGGGCAGTCCTGGTCTCCAGCCACCTGATCAGCGAAATGGCCCTGATGACCGACCGGCTGGTCGTGATCGGCAAGGGACGGCTCCTGGCCGACACCACGGCGGCTGAGCTGTCCAGCCGGGCCCCCAGCCTCGAAGAGGCCTTCCTGCAACTCACCGGCGATAGTGCCCAGTACCAGGCAAGGAACATGTCATGACCGCCCACACCAGCCACCAGCCATCCGGCAGATACCGATTCCGGCAGCTGGCCCGGATGGAATGGATCAAGCTGCGCAGCCTGCGCTCCACCTGGCTCACCCTGGCCATTGCCGTCGCCGCGTCAGCGGGCATCGCCCTCGCAATAGGCAGCAGCAGCACGACAAGCGGCGGCATGTTCGTCGGCAACACGCTGGTCGGCATGCTCATCGGCGTGCTGCTCATCGGGGTAGTCGGTGTACTGGCCATGACCAGCGAGTACACCTCTGGGACCATCCGCGCCACATTCGCCGCCGCGCCACGCCGGCTCAGGGTCCTGGCGGCCAAAGCCGCGGTCGTTGGTGCGGTGGCGCTGATCACCGGCGAGGCAGCAGCATTTCTGTCCTTCTTCGCAGGCTGCATGACCCTGCGCCACGGCATCACCGCGCCAGCCCTCAGCCAGCCCGGTGTCCTGCGGGCGATCGTACTCACCGGAGCCAGCCTCAGCCTGATCGGCCTGTTCGGACTCGGCCTCGGAGCGATCATCCGGCACACCGCCGCGGCGATCACCGTGGTAGTCGGAATTGTCTGCGTCGGCGGGCCGCTGAACCTCGCTGTCAGGCCCTACCTGCCGATTTACATTGTCAGCCACTCGCTCAGCGCTACGACGCCGCTATGCCGCCCCGGCGCGGCGTCATGCTGGCTGTCAGCCTGGAGCGGACTGGGAATGCTCGCCATCTACGCAGCCATCGCCATGGTCCTGGGCGCGCTGATCCTCGCCTGGCGAGATGCATAAGCCGCAGGCAACGCTCCCGCCCCTGCGAAGGCTCCGCGTGATCACCTATCGTGTCACTCTTGACGTCCCGCTCCAACTCGTGATCAAGGTTTCGAACCTCCTGAGGAAACGCCGGAAGGAACTCGGCACCAGGAACGGAACCCGCGCCCTGACCTGCTACCAGCAGGCCGTCTTCATCCTCGCCTGGTTCCGCGACAGGCCGGGCCTCTCCCGCCTCGGCCAGGGCTTCGGGATCTCGCAGGCCACCGCCTACCGGTACAAGGACGAGGGCGTCGAAGTCCTCAGGGCACTGGCCCCCACCCTGCACGACACCCTGGAGAAAGTCGCTGAGCAGGGACTTCCCTACCTGATCCTCGACGGCACCCTCATCGCCTCCGACCGCTGCTCCGACAAGAAAACCAGCAAGAAGGGCACAGAAATAGACAAATGGTACTCGGGGAAGGCGCACCACCACGCCGGCCTCGTCCAGGCCCTCACCGGTCCCTCCGGCATCCCGCTGTGGGTCTCCGCCGCGCTGCCCGGCAGCACCCACGACATCACCGCCGCCCGCCAGCTCGTCCTCCCCGAGGCCCGCCCCTACCTGAAAAAGGTCCCGATCCTCCCCGACTCCGGCTACGAAGGCGCTGGCGCCGGAGTCCTCGTGCCCGTGAAAAAACCCCGCAACGGCGAACTCGACATCAACACGAAAACCCGCAACATGCTGCTCCGCGGAGCCCGCTACCAGGGAGAACGCGCCTTCGCCCTCATGTCCCAGCGATGGCGCGCCATCCGCCACGTCTCCGCCGACCCATCACAGATCGGCGACATCGCCAAGTCAGTCCTCGTCCTCACGCAATTCGAGCACAAGATGATCAGCTGAAAGTCGCTGAGAAAACCTCATTCAGTTCCCGCTGACAATTAGGAAATTTGGCGCCATGCCACGCATGTCCTTCAATAGCCGTAACCAGGAAAAGGGTCCGTCCATCATGAGGCTTTCGCCCCTCCCCGGCTAGCAGCTGAACTCAGAGACTAAAAATGGGTGGATTATTTCATCTGACATGGATGGCGACGCGAAACCGCTGGCGGCTCCGGGAGGGAGGATACGATGACCGCGCAGATCGAACGCTGGGCAGATAAATACGCACCGCACCTGAGTAATCTTATCGCGGAAATGGACAAGTGGGTACTTCGCCGTGTCATATCCGCCTCCATAGCGAGTGCCGATTAGCTTCAAATCCATGAGAGCATTGACTTCGATCTAACAGCCACTACGGCAGGTATAGATTACCTCATCGCAGTCCAAAAAGAACATCTTGAGCTGGTAATTTGCTCCACAAGCTCAAGGGTCAGGGTCCTGGCGTTACGCTGCAGCCGCGGCAACCCCCGGTATCGCGCGCTCTAGCTCCTCAGCGAGATCTAGGAACGTCCGGGCTCCGTACCGGCTAACGAAGCCCATTTTCCGGTTCTGCATCAGGGTCATCACCCAGAACACCGAGCCCGGGTTACCGGGCATCACCCGAGCCTGGCTCGGAATGCGCAGCACTACATTCCCGCCGTATTTGATCTTGGGCCGCAGCATGTTGACCAGCCGCACGAGCCAATCCTCATCCACGTGCAGGGCCGCCCAGTCCTCCATGCCGGGTGCGTCCATCCGGATGTGCCGGATCTTCCTGTTGTGATTGAACAGCATGGCACCCCAACCGGGGGGCCGCTCCATCATCACGGAACCCGGCACCTCGGGCGCCATCTCATACAGATACGTCAGCGAGCCCGGCACAAAATCGCGGGTGCCGACGAAGACCACGCCGACTAGCAGCACCGCCGGATGATCGGGGAGGTCGAAGCTCAGTTGGTACTGGCCCGCGCTGCTGCCAAGCTTCCCGCCGAACATCTTGACTAGCGCATCATGCGCCGTCCCCCTCCGGGACTCACCCATTACCGTCCAGGGGATAGGCTCGGCCACTCCTAGTTCCTTCTGTAGCTGTGCCCCGATCCTTGGGCCGACGCTCTCCGGCTCGTGTGTGCGTCTTTGCATGTTGACCACCTCCAGTGCCACCGTGGGGCGGGTCTCAGCCGCCGCGCCAGTGTCCTTCGCCCCGTGCGGGCTTGGTCGTTCGTCCTGGCGAATCAGGGGCTGTCACGGCAGCACCGGAAGATTTAGCCAACGCGCTAGATGCTCACCTGCGATCTACTGGAAGACGCATGCACGCTGCATTGAAAGGAGATTATGCTAGGGACCCAGCTACCTTCGCAGCTCTTAACGATGCGATGAAGGCGGAAATCGTGAGTTACCTAATTTGGTGACGTAGCGTACCTAGAAATTCGAACCGATTTCCGGCACACGATTATTTATCCGTCTGATCGAGACCATCTCAGCCAAGGGCACCCGGGCCCTGTGTAGCGGTAAGGGACACACGTTCCGCTCACTTTGGCTCGGCCGCCCGGCGCCGGTTGTAGAGGCGGATGGCCCACAGGTAGGCGGCGACGGAGATGCCGATGCTCCAGGCGATGGAGGCGATGGCGTGGTCGCCGACGGCGGTGCCGGCGAGAAGTCCGCGCACGGCGTCGGCCGCGGGGCTGAAGGGCTGGTACTCGGCGAACTGACGCAGGCCGGCTGGCATCGTGGCCGTGGGAACGAATCCGCTGCTGAGGAAGAGCAGCAGGAGCAGGATCATCGGGGTGTTGCTGGCGGTCTCGACGCTCTTGGCGGCCAGGCCCAGAGCGACGGCCAGCCAGATCAGCGCGAAGGCGAACAAGGCCAGCACCCCGATCGCCGCCAGCCATTCCAGCGCCCCCGCCGTGCTGCGGAACCCGAGACCGAAGGCGACCCCGATCAGGATGGCCACAGCGACCAGGATCTGGATCAGGCTGCCGAGCACGTGGCCGGTGAGGACCGAGGCCCGGGCGATGGCCATGGTCCGGAACCGGTCGATGATGCCCCCGGTCATGTCCATCGCAACCATGATCGAAGTGCCCTGGACGGCTGAGGCGACGGCGATCAGCAGGATCCCGGGCACCACGTAGTCGAGGTAGGCGCCGCGGCCCTCGTGGGGACCGAAGCCGGCGCCCAGCTGGCCGCCGAAGACGTAGACGAACAGCAGCAACAGCACGATGGGCATGCCGACGAGCATCAAGGTCATGGACGGGTAGCGGAGCTGGTGCTTGAGGTTGCGGCGCAGCATGGTCCGCGAATCTGCGAACGTGTAGGCGAGCGTGGTCATCGCTGTTGCGCTCCTTGTAGTGTCGAGTCCTCGCCGGCCTGCCCGGTGACGTGACTGCCGGTCACGGCCAGGAACACGTCGTCGAGGTCCGGGGTGTGGATCGACAGCCGTTCGATGTCTATGCGGGCCTCGTGCAGCTCGTCGAGCAGGCCACGGAGCGAGTCGACGGTGCCGTCCGCGGGGACCTGAAGGACGAGCTGGTCCTGGTTGGGCGCGGCTGCCGGGAGCAGCTCGGCCGCTGAACGCAGCACGCGGGGGTCAGCGAAGTGGAGCCGGATGTGGCCGCCGGGAATGCGGCTCTTCAGCTCGGCCGGGGTTCCTTCGGCCACGATCCGCCCCTGGTCGAGCACCACGATCCGGTCTGCCAGCTGGTCTGCCTCGTCGAGGTACTGGGTGGTCAGCAGAATGGTGACCCCGGCCGAGGCCAGCTCGCGGATGATCTGCCACATGGTGCGGCGGCTGCGCGGGTCCAGGCCGGTGGTGGGCTCGTCGAGGAAGATGACCTGGGGCTGGCCGACCAGCGTCATCGCCAGATCGAGCCGTCGTCGCATTCCCCCCGAGTAGACAGACAGCGGCTTGTCCGCGGCGTCACTGAGGTCGAACCGCTCAAGCAGTTCCGTCACCCGCCGGCGCCCGGCCTCGCGGCCGAGATGGCGGAGGTCGGCCATCAGCCGCAGGTTCTCGGTCCCGGTGAGCAGGTTGTCCACGGCCGAGAACTGGCCGGTGACCCCGATGACGGCCCGCACCCCGTCAGGGTCGGTGACCACGTCGTGGCCGGCGATGCGCATGGAGCCGGAATCGGCCGGGATCAAGGTCGACAGGATGCGGACCATGGTGGTCTTGCCGGCGCCGTTCGGCCCCAGGAGCGCGAGGATCCGGCCCTCCTCTGCGGTCAGGCTCACCTTGTCGAGCACGAGGTGGCTGCCGAACGACTTGCGCACGTCGCGGGCCACGATCCCCGGCGCGCCGGTCTGACTCGTCATCGCGTCGTGCCTCCTCGAGGGGCGGCCGGGGCATCGGGAAGCTTGCCCGCGGCGCGAAGCGCTTCCCGCCGCTCCTTCCACTCCTCCTCGAGCACCGGGAGCCGGTCCACCAGGAAGTCGGCGAGCGCGGCCCACTCGAGCAGCACCGCTCGCCGTTCGAGCGGTGCTCCGGCCAGGAGACGAAGGCCCTCTTGGGCCAGCTCCGCCTGCTCCCGGTACTCGGAGGGGTCGAATCCCGTCGCCCGTGGCGACGACAGGTCGATGCACACCCGGTCCATCCGCTCCCCCGCGGCCCTGGACCGCCGGATGAGCCCGAGGGCCTCCAGCGTGTTGACCGCCCCGGCAATAGCGCTCCTGCTCGCCAGCAGGGCATCGGCCAGCTGGCTGATGCTCTGCTCACGCGGCTCGCAGACCGCCAGGTAACCCATCAGCCGCCCCACCATCGGGGCCATCCCGTACCGGCGGGCATAGAACCGGCCCGTATGGTCGGCAAACGTGATCTCACCATCACTCGGCATACTTGGACACTACACAAACTCCTGAGATAACACAAATTAGTGTTATCTCAGGAGACCCGCTCGTCCCGGTCGGTCAGGTGCAGACGCACACCTCGTTCCCTTCCGCGTCGGCGAGGACCCAGAACGACCGGGCGAAGGACTCGTCGACGAGCCGTCCGCCAGCGGCCAGAGCTGCTTGCACGCGTGCCTCGGCCTCGTCGTGAGCGACCGTGATGTCGAAGTGGACCCGGTTTCGCTGCGGCCGCGGTGCGTCCATCTGCTGGAACCACATGGCTGGAAGCTGGCCGGCGGGATCGACGATGGCGTCTTCCGGTCCGTCCTGGCCCGGCTCGCCGGTGTAGGCCAGCACCGCCTTCCAGAGCGGGCGGATGCTTGCTGTATCCAGGGCGTCGATGGCCATCTCGAACATCTGGACCGGGCGCGGCGACTCGGCCGAGGTTGCCGACTCGCTCATGCCCCTCAGGATGCCACCCGCTACTGTCGGGATCATGCCGGGAGTCTTCGCCGACGAGCAGCTAGCCGCCTACGCGGCTCAGTCCCCGCCGTTCACCGGCTTCGACGTGGCGGTTATGCGCGCGGGCGGCGAGGACCGCGCGAGGGCGCGGCCAACCGGCCCGGACCTGCCGGTAGTGCGCGATCTCCGGGTGAACGGCCTGGCGGCGCGGCTATACCAGCCGGTGCCCGAGCCGGGGGCGCTGCTGGTGTACCTGCACGGTGGCGGCTGGACGATCGGCGGCCTCGCGACGCACGACCGGATCTGCCGGCTGGTGCCGCGCGGCTCCGGCGCGGCAGTCCTGGCTCTCGATTACCGGCTGGCCCCTGAGCACCCCTGGCCGGCCTCGGTCGATGACACGGTCGCGGCGCTGCGCTGGGTGTCCGCCAAGCCGGCAGACCTTGGCCTAGCGGCCGGCGCCGCCGGCACGGGCAAGATCGCCGTGGGCGGCGACAGCGCGGGCGGAACCCTGGCCGCCCTGGCCTGCCTGCGGCTGCGTGACGAGGACCCGCCGGCGCTGCCCCGCCTGCAGGTGCTGCTCTACGCCAACACCGACCTGACCGGCAGCCAGCCGTCCATGCGCGAGAAGGCGACGGGCTTCGGCCTGACGGCCGACGGGGTCCGGTTCTTCAGCACCCAGTGGGTGCCCGACCCGGCACGCTGGG
>Ga0187812_1000836_pt1 | contig 10617 bp, 17 predicted proteins | sample NC_S_2_FD_130582 | JGI IMG/M metagenome (GOLD analysis project Ga0187812, IMG submission 130582) | Wetland sediment microbial communities from Neuse River Estuary, North Carolina, USA - ASW-S_2 | ecosystem: Environmental > Aquatic > Freshwater > Wetlands > Sediment | place: USA: North Carolina... | reverse complement strand
TGGGACTCAACGAGCAGATCATCTTCCCTGAGATCGATTTCGACAAGATCGAGAAGATCATGGGCCTCAACATCGCGATCGTGACGACCGCGGCCACCGACAAGGAGGCGAAGAGCCTCCTTCAGCGGATGGGCATGCCCTTCAGGAAATAAGGAAGGTACGCTGATGGCACGAAAGGCGATGATTCTCAAGGCCGAGAAGAAGCCTAAGTATTCGACCCGGCTGGTCCGACGCTGCAAGGTGTGCGGCCGCCCCCGGGGGTACATTCGCAAGTTCGAACTCTGCAGGATCTGCTTCCGGAAGCTCGCTTCCGAAGGCATGATCCCCGGGGTCACGAAGTCGAGCTGGTAGGAGGGCCACGATGAGCGTATCAGATCCCATCGCGGACATGCTGACCAAAGTCCGCAACGCGAGCATGGCTCGGCACGAGAAGGTCGACATCTCCACTTCGAAGCTCAAGCTCGAAATCGTGAAGATTCTCAAGACCGAGGGCTATATCAAGAACTTCAAGAAGATCCAGGCCGAAGGCAGCAATGTCATCAGGATCTTCCTGAAGTACGACGACGCGAACGAGCCCGTCCTCCATGGCATCGAGAAGGTCTCGCGGCCCGGCCGCAGGGTCTACTCGGGCTACAAGGAACTTCCCCGCGTCCACAACGGCTACGGCACCCTGATCGTCTCCACCTCGGGCGGCGTGACGACGGGGCGCAAGGCCGTCGAGAAGCAGATGGGCGGCGAGCTCCTCTGCACCGTCTGGTAACGAGGTTAGAAGCATGTCGAGACTCGGAATACGGCCGGTCCGGATACCCCAGGGCGTCAAGGTGAATGTCACCCCGACCCTGGTATCGGTTGAGGGGCCCAAGGGAAAGCTCGAGCAGAGCTACGATCCTACAGTCGAAATCGTCGTCAAGGACGGCGCCGTCCACGTGACCCGCAAGAATGAATCCAAGCAGGCGAGGGCCTTCCACGGCCTCTACCGGCAGCTGGTCAACAACATGGTCATGGGCGTCTCCGAGGGATTCAAGAAGTCCCTCATGGTCAACGGCGTCGGCTACCGTGCCGAAGTGCAAGGGAAGCTTCTCGTGCTGAGCCTGGGGTATTCCACCGATTTCGCGGTGGCCATCCCGGAAGGCGTCGGCGTGGCGACCGAAGCCAACAACCAGCGTATCGTCGTCACGGGATACGACCGCTGGCTCGTCGGCAAGTTCGCGAGCGAAGTGAGGAGCCTCCGGCTGCCCGAACCCTATAAGGGAAAGGGCATCAGGTACGAAGACGAGAAGATCAGGAAGAAGGTCGGCAAGACCGGCGTGAAGTGAGGCGCATGAATGAGCGTTAAGGAACTGAGCGACAAGCTGCGCAAGCGCGAGCAGCGCAGGCTCCACGTCAGAAAGAATATCGAGGGCACGGCCGAAAAGCCGCGCATGACGGTTTTCAAGTCGAACCGGTATCTTTATGTCCAGGTCATCGACGATACGGCGGGCGCCACGCTCGCCTCCGCCTCGACCCTCGAGGAATCCCTCAAGGCGATCAAACGGAACGTCGATGGCGCGGCCAAGCTCGGCGAGGAAATCGGGAAGCGCCTGAAAGACAAGAATGTGGCCACCGTGGTCTTCGACCGGAACGGCTACAAGTATCATGGCATCGTCAAGGCGATCGCCGATGGCGCCCGCAAGGCCGGGATCCAGTTTTAGGGGGGCCGCGTGAACGACAGGAACGATAGGAACAGACGGGGAGGGGACGAGACCCGCGACAATTATGTCGAGAAACTCGTCAAGCTCAACAGGACCGCGAAAGTCGTGAAGGGCGGGCGACGTTTCTCCTTTTCGGCCCTCACCGTCGTGGGGGACCGCTCCGGCAACGTCGGCTATGGTTTCGGCAAGGCCAACGACGTCTCCGAGGCCATCCGCAAGAGCATCGACAAGGCCAAGCATGCGATGATCCGCTTTCCGGTGAAGAACGGCACGATTCCGCACGACGTCATCGGCGATTTCAAGGCTACGAAAGTCTACATGAAACCCGCGTGTCCGGGCTCGGGCATCATCGCCGGCGGGCCCGTCCGCGCGATCATGGAAGCGGGCGGCGTGACCGATGTTCTTTCCAAGTGCGTGGGTTCTCGGAGTTCCATCAATATCGTCCGCGCGGTCTTCGACGCGGCGGCCAACATGATGGATGCCAAGACCGTGGCCAAGAACCGCGGCAAGACGATCAAGGATCTGTGGGGCTGATGATGGCAAAGAAAATCGAGATCACGCTCGTTAAGAGCACGATCCACCAAAAGCCCGAGAAGCGAGCCACCGTCAGGTCCCTCGGGCTTCGCAAGGTCGGATCCCGCACCATTCAGGAGGCGGGTCCGGCGATTCTCGGCATGGTCCGCGCGGTCGAGCACCTCGTCGAAGTCAAGGAGGTCGAGTGATGTCCGACTTCAACCTGCACGCCCCCGAGGGTTCCCACAAGCGCAAGCGGATAGTCGGCCGCGGCCAGGGTTCCGGACTTGGCGGTACCGCCGGCAAAGGCAACAAGGGACAACAGTCCCGCTCCGGCGGCAAGACCTATCCAGGCTTCGAAGGCGGCCAGATGCCTCTTTATCGCCGCATACCGCACCGCGGCTTCACCAACATCTTCCGGAAGGAATGGCAAGTTGTGAATCTCCGGGATCTCGACCAGAAGTTCGAGGCCAACGAAACGGTGGACGGGGCCAGCCTCGTCGCCCGGGGCCTCGTAAAGAAAGCCGATGCTCTCGTGAAGGTGCTCGGCATGGGAGACATCACCAAGGCGCTCCTCGTCTCCGTCGACAAGGTGTCGGCCTCGGCGAAGGAAAAGATAGAGAAGGCCGGCGGCAAAGTGGGGCCCGTGCAGCGCACGACCACACCGGCCGCCACGGCTGCCGGCGCCGCTTCGGGCGCGAAGTAAGCGGGCGGGCGCGCGACAAATGGCCAGCAACCCCATCGCGGATGTCTTCAGGGTGAAGGAGCTCCGCGACAGGATACTTTTCACCATGTTCTGGCTCGCCATCTTCAGGCTCGGAGCCTATATCCCTATCCCCGGCATCGATGTCGCCGCGCTTCGCGTCTACTTCGAGTCCCAGGCGGGCAATGGCAACGGCATCACCGACTACCTGGACTTTTTCGCAGGTGGAGCCTTCAAGAATTTTTCGCTGTTCATGATGGGTGTCATGCCCTATATCAGCATGCAAATCATCATGCAACTCCTTCTCGTCGTCTTCCCGCGGCTCAAGAAAATGGCGGAGGAGGAGGGCGGCAAGAAGAAGGTGCAACTGATCACGCGCCTCGGTACGATCGGTGTCGCCATGGTTCAGGCATTCACCGTCACCGTATGGGCGGACCGCATCCCCAACGCCATCGTGATGCAAAACCGCCTTGCCTATACGATCATCGCCATGCTGACCGTGACCACGGGCACCATGTTCCTCGTATGGATAGGAGAGCAGATAACGAAGCGGGGCATCGGCAACGGCGTCTCGCTGCTGATCTTCGCGGGGATCGTGTCGAGGCTGCCCAACGCGTTCTACGAGCTCGGCAAGCTCATCGGTCGAGGCGATGTCAATCCGGTCTATGCGGTCATCGTGATCGTGATGTTCGTCGCCGTGGTGGCCCTCGTAGTGATGGAGCAGCAGGGTCAGCGCAAGATACCGGTCAATTACGCGAAACGGGTCGTCGGCCGGAAGATGTACGGAGCGCAGAACACCTACATCCCTTTCAAGCTCAATCCCTCGGGCGTCATCCCCGTCATCTTCGCATCGAGCCTGCTCACCTTCCCGCTTCAGATATCTCAGAGCCTGGGGGTGAACGCGAAGTGGCTCCGCGATTTCTCCTACGCGCTCAGACCGGGCGGCTTCTGGTACAGCTTCACCTACGTGGCCTTTATCATCTTCTTCGCCTACTTCTACACGCAGGTCACTCCGAACCCCCAGGAGATATCGAAGAACATCCGCGAGAACGGCGGTTCCATTCCCGGCATCCGGAGCGAGAAGATGGAAGAGCATCTGACGAGGATCCTCAATCGCATCATTTTCCCCGGTTCGATTTATCTCGCCTTCATCGCCCTGATCCCCACGCTCGTGACGCAGATGTTCCACTTCCCGAGCCAGCTCGCGTACCTCATGGGAGGTACCTCGCTGCTCATCCTCGTAGGTGTCGATCTGGATACGATGTCGCAGGTGAATGCACTCCTCAAGATGCACCATCATGAAGGCCTCGTTAAGAAGGGCCATATCAGGTCGAGGAACCTGTAGAAAAAAAGCTCGGTTTGGTATTGAATTGCGGATTGGTCGCTTGCGCGCCTTTCGGACGCGGCGGCCTTCGCAATGGACATCATGGCAGTCGCGCACCGGTTCTTCCGGAGCCGGCGATCGAGATGGATGGAAACTGCCGACGGCCGCGGGTGCCGGGTCCCGAAGGATCCGTCGCCCGGTCGAAGGAAGCTGTCGGGCGGAGCAACCGCACTGGAGAAGGAAATGAAGGTCAGGACCAGCGTCAAGAAGATCTGCGACAAGTGCAAGGTCATAAAGCGCGATGGCATAGTCCGAATCGTCTGCGAGAACCCCAAGCACAAGCAGAAGCAGGGCTGAGAGGAGAGGTAGCTCATGGCACGTATAGCGGGAGTCGACCTCCCCAACAAGCATGTCGAGATCGCACTCACGTACATTTACGGCCTCGGCCGGATGAGCGCGAGGAAAATCTGCGACAGTACGAAGATCGACCCGAACAAGAAGATCAACGACCTTTCGAACGATGAGCTCAACGAGCTGCGGAAGGTCATCGAAAGCGACTACAAGGTCGAGGGACGCCTCCGCTCGGAGGTTGCGCTCAACATCAAGCGGCTCATGGACATCGGCTGCTACCGCGGCCTCAGACACCGCAGGGGCCTCCCCGTCCGCGGCCAGCGCACCAAGACGAACGCGCGCACCCGGAAGGGCAAGCGCAAGACCGTCGCGAACAAGAAGAAAGCCTAAAGGCGGGGGCGAGAAGTGGCAACGGCCAAGAAGAAGAAAGAGAAGAAGTCAGTCTACGAAGGAAACGTCTATATCCAGGCGACCTTCAACAATACGATCGTCACGATCACCGATTTGAACGGCAACGCCATCTCCTGGGCCAGTTCAGGCGGCCTCGGATTCCGCGGGGCGAAGAAGTCCACCCCCTTCGCCGCCCAGACTATCGCGGAAACCGCCGTCCAAAAGGCTCTCAACGTCGGTCTTCGCGAGGTCAACGTCTATGTGAAGGGACCCGGCGTAGGACGCGAATCGGCAATCCGCCAATTGGGAGCTCTCGGGCTCAAGGTCCGTACGATCAACGACGTGACTCCGATCCCTCACAACGGCTGCAGGCCCCGCAAAGCCCGCCGCATCTGACAAGGAAGGGGTGACAACCAATGGCCAGGTATACAGGTCCCGTATGCAGACTCTGCCGCGCCGAGCAGCGCAAGCTCTTCCTCAAGGGAGACCGCTGCAAGAGCGACAAGTGTCCGATCAATCGCAAGGCTCTTCCTCCCGGAAAGGCGCCGAAATCGCGCCAGGGCAAGCAGTCCGAGTACGCGATACAGCTTCGCGAGAAACAGCGGCTCAAGAGATCCTACGGTCTTATGGAGACCCAGTTCAGGAACACCTTCGAAAAGGCGCTGCGCATGCCGGGGAAGACCGGCGAGAACCTCTTCGCCCTGCTGGAGCGGAGGCTGGACACCGTCGTCATGAGGCTCCGCTTCGCCGTTTCGCGAGCCCAGGCGAGGCAGCTCGTCCTCCATGGTCACGTATCCGTGAACGGCAAGCGCGTCAATGTGCCTTCCTTCACCGTCCGGGAAGGTGACAAGATAGATATCCTCGCCTCCGGCAAGAAGATGACCCTCGTCAAGGACGCCCTCCAGGAAGTCGGACGCTCCGGCGTCATGCCTTGGCTGGAAGTCGATCCCGACAAGATGAGTGGTCGCTTCGCGTCCATCCCCCACCGCCAGGACATCACGGACATGGCGGATATCCGGGAGCAGCTCGTCGTCGAGCTCTACTCCAAGTAAGGAGACGAAATGGCGCGGAAGAACCTCCTCAAAGGCTTCAAAAGGCCCAAGGGGATCACCTACGAACAGAGCGAGTCCGGAGAGGACTATGGCAAGTTCCTGGCGTATCCTTTCGAGCCCGGCTACGGCACCACCGTCGGCAACTCGCTGCGCCGCATCCTTCTCTCATCGATTCAAGGCTATGCCGTCACCGCGGTGCGTATCGTCCGCTACGACGCGGACGGGGCTCAGCACATCGTATCGAGCGAATTCGAGACGATCCCGGGCCTCGTGGAAGATACCATCGAACTGCTCAACAATCTGAAACAGGTTCGCATTCGCCTTCCCAACGACGAAGAGCAAGCGACATTCCTCTATGAGTTCGTCGGTCCGATGGAGATGACGGGAGCCTCGCTATCCGAAGGCAAGGCCCTCGATGTTCTCACTCCCGAAGTCAAGATCGGCAATCTCATGGCGGGCGCCCGCATCGACATCGAAGTGCAGGTGGATCTCGGCCGCGGCTACGTGCCCTCCGAGGTCAACGAGAAGTACGTGGAGGTCGTCGGAACCATTCCGATGGACGCCATCTTTTCGCCGATCCGGAAGGTCAAATACGGGGTCGAACCGACCCGCGTCGGCCAGCGTTCGGACTACGACAAGCTCGTGCTCGAGATATGGACGGACGGGACGGTCAAGCCGGAAGATGCTCTCGCCGAAGCGGCCAAGATCGCCAAGGACCATTTCGCCATTTTCGTCAATTTCGACGAGGGTGACCTCGGAAACGACGACGAAAGCGACGAGATCGAAGAACGGGTCCGGCAGATACTCAACACTCCGGTGGAAGAACTCGAACTCTCGGTGCGGTCATCGAACTGTCTCAAGAACGCCAGCATCAAGACGATCGGCGATCTCACGAGAAAGACAGAAGACGATATCGCGAAAACGAGGAATTTCGGCAAGAAATCGCTCCAGGAGATCAAGGACAAGCTCAAGGAGTGGAATCTGGGTCTCGGCATGTCGGACTACTCCGCCCTCCGGAATCATCTCAAGCTGTCCATGAAGAAGGAAGAGACCGATGAAGCATAAGATCGGATTCAACAAGCTCAACCGGATGCCGGCCCATCGCAAGGCCCTCATCCGGAACATGATGACGGTGCTTTTCAAGCACGAGCGCATCGTCACCACCAAGGCGAAGGCCAAGGAAGTGCGTCGCTTCGCAGAGAAGGAAATCACGCGAGCCAAGGTGGATTCAGTCCATAACCGCCGCATGGTCGCCCGAAAGCTTTTCGACGACGGCATCCTTGCCAAGCTCTTTACGGACATCGCGCCTCGCTTCAAGGAGCGGAACGGCGGCTATACGCGCATCCTCAGGCTCGGAGAACGAGCCCACGATGCGGCCGACATGGTCGTCCTCGAACTTGTCGATCGCAAAGGCGATGAAAAGCAGGCGGAGCGCGAAAAACGCAAGGCCGACAAAAAGGCAAAGGCCACGGCATCCGATGCCGCCAAGGCCCAGTGACCGGGAGCGGAGGAGAAAACCATGTCGAAGGCACATCGCGGTAAAGGACTCAAGGATACCGCCGCCCACGGTCGAGCTGTCTGCCCCGTCTGCAAGCGAGAGGGCGTCAAGGTCGTGTACGAACAGGAAGTCGAAGGCCAAAAGCTCAAGATCTGCAAAACTTGCAAAGCAACGATCGCCAACAAGAAGTAAGCTATCGTTGCTTAGGGCGACTATCGCCAACAAGAAGTAGGGCGATCGTTGCTTAGGGCGGCCGTCGCCAACAATAAGTAGGGCGGCCGAGCCTGTCGCGCGGGCCGACAACGATCGCGCCCGCGCGGGTGAAAAAGATCGCCGATAAGAAACAAGGCGGATGCGTCCGGCCGTGCGGGCATCGCAGCGTGGGCCTGCACGGCCGGACGGGGCCATGAAACTGGCGAAAACGGCTATGGGCGCCTCGGGAATAGCGACCGGCGAATCGAGTCGCGGGACGTTGGCGGCTTTCGCGACCTATGGGATGTGGGGGCTTTTCCCCCTCTATTGGAAGCGCCTCGAAGCGGTCGACTCATTCCAGGTGCTTTCGCATCGCGTCATCTGGGCCGCTCTTTTCACTCTGGTCCTCCTGGTAGCGACGGGAGGGCTGGAGGGACTTCTGTCCCTGCTCCGCGATCGAAGGCGCGTACCGGCGGCCTTCGCCGCCGCCGCCCTCATCACCGTGAACTGGGGCACCTATATCTGGGCCGTGGATCACGGGCATATCGTGGAATCCTCGCTCGGCTACTACATCAATCCCCTGGTGTCGATCGCGCTCGGCGCGATATTCCTTCGCGAAAAGCTCGATGGTTTCACCAAGGCGGCGATGGCGATCGCAACGGCAGGCGTGGTGGCGGCCACCTTCATGCTCGGCTCTCCCCCGTGGATTTCCCTCGTCCTGGCTTTGACCTTCGGACTGTACGGCCTCGTCAAAAAGCGGGCAGCCCTCGATCCGATGACCGGATTGGCCGCGGAAACTCTGGCCGCCATGCCGTTCGCCCTCCTCTATCTCGTTTCGAGACACCTTGCCGGCGTCGGAGCCTTCGGCGGCCCGGACGTCGGGGCGACGATCTTCCTCGTCCTCGCGGGACCGGTGACGGCGATTCCCCTGATCGCTTTCGCCTTCGCCGCGAATCGCATAACACTCCAGCGGCTCGGCTTCATCCAGTATGTGTCCCCGAGCGCTCAGCTGCTCATCGGCATTTTCGTCTATCGCGAAGAATTGTCCCTCGCTCTCGTAGTCGCGTTCGCGGCGGTGATTGTGGCGGTGGGACTCTACGCGGCGACAAGGTTCCGCGGGGTTTCATCCGAGTAGGCGGAGCTGGCGCGGCTTCGACGAAGAGGTTATTGTCGAGGCAATGGCCGTATCGCTCGAAACAGTGTACGTGGCCCTTTCAGTCTTCGGGCTGGGCGTCACTCTCGTGGATTTCTTCGGGGGCCTCGAACACGGCGGCGCTACCGGTCACGGTGGCGCCACCGGTCACGATCTCGGAACCCACTTCGCGCACAGCGAACATTCGCCGCCCGGGGATCGAGAAGCCGGATCGGACCAGGCAACGCACGCCGCTTCGGGACAAGGCCATTCGCACGGCGTCGCGTCGCGCACGACCGGCGCCGCCGTCGGAGAAGGATCGGTCCTCGCCTCGACCCCCTCCGGCCATTCGCGCGGTACCGGGATTTCGCGGGCAATCGGCTTTCTGAGGCTCGCGGTCTACTTTTCTCTGGGAGCGGGACCGACTGGCCTGGTCGCACTCGGCATGAAACTTGGAAATGCGGAAAGCGCCTGGTGGTCCGTCGGCGCCGGTGCCGCGATCGCGGTGTTGGCTCGCTGGCTCAGGTCGCTCGTTCGACGGGACATGAATTCGAGCTTCACCGACGCAGATTTTATCCTCGAAGAGGCGGAGATTACCATTCCGGTGGAACCCGGGCGAATGGGCAAGGCCACCGTGCGTCGGTTCGGCTCGCAGGTAGAAGTCTATGTCCGCGCCTCGACGCCCGAACGCGGATTCGAGCGAGGCGACGCGGTGAGGATCGTCGATTTTCGGGAGGACTACTATGTCGTCGAGGCATCCGAAGGGGAAGCGCCGACTACCTGAGATACGATGACAAGCTTCGAAAGGGGAGGTGGGTCGTGGATTTTACTTCGATCGCGGGAGGGGTGGCCGGCGGCATCGCGGGAGTCGTCGCCTTTTTCCTCCTCCTCGGATTTCTCAGGACCACGATCAAGGTGGCCATGCCTGACAAACTCCTCGTCGTGACGGGCCGTCGCGCCGTGCGCGGCGGAAAGAGTTTCGGCTTCTCCGTCGAACGCGGCCGCACCTTCTCATTTCCGTGGTTCCAGTCCGTCGGGACGCTCGAACTGGGCGTCTTTCCGGTGAACGTCAGGATCGAGGCGGTGAACTCCGCGAACGGGATCACCGTCGGCGCCGACGCCACGGCCTGCGTCTGCATCGATGACGATGACGAGTCGATGCTCTACAGCGCGGTCGAGCGCTTGATGGGCAAAGATGCCCGTCAGATCCACGATCAGGTTCAGCAGACGCTCGTGGGCAATTTCCGCGGAGCCCTCAACAAGGCGACCCCTCTCGAGGCGATAGGGATGGAGGAATCGGCCGACGAAAATCCCGGCGAGGCGGGACCGAGCGAGCGCGCGCATTTCCGGGCGCTCCTCGTAAAGGACATCAATTCCGATCTCCGATCCTTCGGGATGAAGGTCGTGTCGGTCTCCCTCCAGAAGATATGGGACAGCTCCAATTATATCGCGAATCTCGCGCAGAGCACCCTGGCTCAAAAGCGGAGGCAGGTCGAGATCGAGGAGTCGAGGCTCCGGGCCCTCGCCGCCCAGGCGGAGTCCGACTCGAACAGGAGAAAGCAGATAGCCAAGTCGCAGGCTGACGAGAAGATAGTGGCCATGCGCCAGGAGCTCGAGGTCTATCGCCGGGAATCCCAGGGCTCGATCCAAGAGGCCAACCTGACAGCTGATCAGGCCATCTTCGCGGCGAAGAACCGCGCGGAGGCCCAGGTTCAGGCCGAACTCGTGGGCTTGCAGGAACTCCGAAATCGCTCGGGCACCACACTGGAGG
>Ga0187812_1000835_pt1 | contig 10617 bp, 8 predicted proteins | sample NC_S_2_FD_130582 | JGI IMG/M metagenome (GOLD analysis project Ga0187812, IMG submission 130582) | Wetland sediment microbial communities from Neuse River Estuary, North Carolina, USA - ASW-S_2 | ecosystem: Environmental > Aquatic > Freshwater > Wetlands > Sediment | place: USA: North Carolina... | reverse complement strand
TGAGGTGGGAGGAATTGAATTCGATTTGGCCGCTGTCCGAGCGAGTCACCACGACCGCAGCCAATGCGTGCCCCAGCCGGTGGCCGAACGATTTGCTCTTATCGGGATGGTAGCGAGGATCCTGGTGGAAGGCGGAGGCCAGCGCAAAGTCGCCCATGAACAATCCTACGGCATTTTGGCCGAACGCCGAACCCCAGCGCTGCGCAAAGCCTTCCGCCCCCATCCCGTAGTCGCGATCGAGCCGCGTGTCCTTAGCCATCCCAAGGCCCGCCGCCCCGGCGGTTGCGACAAGCCCGGGGAGAATTGCCAGTTTCATCGCGCGCGTAAATTTCTTGGAGGGCGTGAGCGGCTGAGAGAGGTCTTCCCGAAACCACCCCGCCAAGCCGCCTGAATCGAGAGGCCAGGGCGGCAGCGCACCGGACGGATCAGGGGGCACTGCCGGCGCAGGCGTGGGGAGGGAGGCAGGAGCGGGAGCCCGCTCCGCAGAAGCAACCGCGGTCAGATCCTGACTGACAGGCCCGCGGGGCACCTGCTGCGCCTGCAGGCTGAAGGGGAGGGCGAGGATCCATCCTGCCGCGAGCGGGACCACCAAGCGAGCTCTATTCACTTCCGACCGTCCTCCCGGACCGCCCGGCGCCGCTCCCGCTGCAATGAAATCGCCGGCAACCTCGTAATTATCGTACGCCTGCTGCCGATGGGCACAAAATAATTCCCCGAGACCAAAGCAGAGGTTGAAGCAGTGGAGAGCCCAGTCTGAGCGGGTCCGAGGACGGGCGGGAATCACGAAGAAGGGGCCGCGCCGCGAAGGCTTGCTCCCGACGGTAATTCGCGGAAGGGCTCTCAGCCCGAGTTGGTCATGGCCCGGCGGAGCTGGAAACACTCGCGGCAGTAAACGGGACGGCCCTGGGTGGGTTTGAAGGGAACCGTGGTTTCCTTACCGCACTGGGAACAAATGGCGCGCGTTTCCGTGCGCCCCTGGCCTCCGGAAGAAGCTCCGGACGCCCGGCTGGACTTGCAGTTCTTACAGCGCTTGGGCTCGTGGCGGAAACCTTTGTCGGCAAAGAAGGCTTGCTCGCCGGCGGTAAAAACAAACTCCGTGCCACATTCCAGGCACTTGAGGAATTTATCCTGGTACTCCATGGCGCGCACCGAATGGCCGGGTTCCTCGGTCTCCGCGGTCCAGCGGGGCGGGAGAAGCGATTCCGGCAGGATCCCCTGCGGCAACGCTCCCCCCGCTCACCGGTCTACCGTTCGTGCCCCTGCAGCGCTCAGTCCTGCTCGCGGCGCATCTTCTTGCGCATGCGTTTGCGCGAAAGGGCGGCCTTGGCCCGGCGCCTTTCTCCGGGTTTCATGTAATAGCTGTGCTTTTTGATTTCCTTGATGATGTCGGCTTGCTGCACCCGGCGCTTGAATCGGCGCAGGGCGCCTTCAAGAGACTCACCTTCTTGAATGACGACTTCCGTCAAAAAAAACACCTCCCATCCACCGCGGAATTTGAAGGAAACAGCGAGGAGAAAAGGCTCTCGCGAAGCCTTGTACGGTGTCTGATTGCCCCCGGTTCTATCCCGCCCCGGTGGCCGTGTCAAGAAATTTTCTCACGAAGCACCTTCATCGCAAAGGGAATAGCGCGGATAGACCGGGAGCTTTTCTGCATCAGCGGGCAGCCCCGCCGGACCATGCGCGCGCCATTGCTGCGAGAATGCCACCCGCGGCGGTTTCCCGGCGCAGGCAAGCTGGAGAGAAAACTTCGCCCGATTCGACCGAACAGCACTAAAATAAGCAGCACCCTAACGCAAGCGACGACCGGGGGCACGATTTCGCGCCGGCCGCGCCCGCGGGGGCTCTCCGGAGGGGCCGATTTCACATGGACCGGATGCGCGAGGCCGTCGGCGTTCTGCTGGCAGGCGGGCAGGGCGAGCGTCTGTGGCCGCTGACGCGCGACCGCGCCAAGCCCGCCGTACCATTCGGGGCCGTCTACCGCATCATTGATGTCACCCTGTCGAACTGCATCAACAGCGACCTGCGCCGGGTGTACGTCCTGACGCAATACAAGGCCCTGAGCCTGAACCGGCACGTGCGCCGCGGCTGGTCCGTGCTGGCCGGCCACATGGAGTTCATCGAAATCCTTCCCCCGCAGATGCGGGTCTCCCGGGATTGGTACCAGGGGACGGCCGACGCCGTGTACCAGAACATCTACTCGATCGGAAGCGAGCGTTCGAGTTTCGTGATCATTCTATCCGGCGACCACATCTACAAGATGGACTACAAGAGGATGCTCAAACAACACCTGGATGCGGGTGCGGAAGTGACCGTGGCGACACTCGAGGTGGACCCGGGCGATGCCGCGGGCCGCTTTGGAGTGGTGGAGACGGACACCTCGGGCCGCGTGATCGGCTTCGAGGAAAAGCCAGAAACGCCCAAGCGATCGGCCGTCAACCCGGCGAAGTCCAACGCTTCGATGGGCATCTACATCTTCAACACCGAGTTCCTGATCCCCATCTTACTGGAAGACGCCGAGCGCGCGGACTCCACGCATGATTTCGGCAAAGACATCCTGCCGCGGATCATCGAACGCTACCGCGTCTTCGCCTACAACTTTATCGACGAGAATAAGAAGGAGGCGCTCTACTGGCGCGACGTGGGCACGCTGGACGCCTACTACGAAGCGAACATGGACCTGGTGAGCGTCTCGCCCGTCTTCAATCTCTACGACAAGGTCTGGCCGCTCTGGACCTGGCAGCAGCAGTACCCGCCCGCCAAATTCGTCTTCGCGGACGAGAACCGCATGGGGGTCGCGCTCGATTCCATCGTGGCCGGCGGCTCGATCATTTCCGGCGGGCGCGTGCGGCGTTCCGTGCTGGGATACGACGTGCGGGTGAACAGCTTCTGCGACGTCGAGAACACCATCATTTACAACCACGTGAACATCGGGCGCTACTCGCGCGTCCGCAACGCCATCATTGACCGCCACGTCCAGCTCCCCGAGCACACGGTCATCGGCTTCGATCCCGATGAGGACCGCAAGCGGTTCCCCGTGTCACCCGGCGGCATCAGCGTGGTCACGCGGCAGGAATCCATGCTGGAAGAGCCGGAGTAGCCCCGCTTCTCTCGTGCCAGGAGACACCATGCCCACTCGAATCACTCATGTCCGCGCCCGCCAGGTGCTCGATTCCCGAGGGAATCCCACGGTGGAGGCCGAGGTGATACTGAGCGGGGGGCAGATGGGCCGCGCCGCGGTGCCCTCCGGCGCATCGACGGGAGAGCACGAGGCGCTCGAGCTGCGCGATGGGGACAAGTCGCACTACCTGGGCAAGGGTGTGCTCAAGGCCGTCCGAAACGTGAACGCGGAAATCGGCCCCGCAGTGGCCGGCATGAACGCCGCGGACCAAATCGCACTCGACCGGCGCATGAACCAGCTCGACGGCAGTCCGAATAAGGGGCGGCTCGGCGCCAACGCCATCCTCGCCGTCAGCATGGCCGCGGCGCGCGCCGCGGCGGCGCAGCTCGAACTCCCGCTCTATAAATATCTGGCGCGCTATTCCTCCGATTCCGGCGCCGCCACCCTGCCGGTGCCCATGATGAACATCCTGAACGGCGGCGCACACGCCGACAACTCCGTGGACTTCCAGGAGTTCATGGTGATGCCGGTGGGCGCGCCAAGTTTTGCGGAGGCACTGCGCGCGGGCGTGGAGGTGTTCCACACGCTCAAGGGGGTGCTGAAAAAGCGCGGGCAATCGACGAGCGTGGGCGATGAGGGAGGCTTTGCGCCCAACCTCCGTTCGAACGAAGAGGCCATCCAGGCCGTGCTCGAAGCCATCCAGGCCGCCGGATACAAGCCCGGCGAACAGGTGGGCATCGCGCTCGATCCCGCGGCCAGCGAGTTCTACGACAAAGCTTCCGGCAAATACGTCTTCAAAAAGTCGGACAAGTCCGCGCACTCGCCCGAGGAGATGACCGCCTTCTGGAAGGACTGGGCGCGGCAGTATCCCATCCTCTCGCTGGAAGACGGCATGGGAGAAGAAGACTGGGAGGGATGGAAACGACTGACGCGCGAGCTGGGCGGAAGGATGCAGCTCGTGGGGGACGACATTTTCGTCACCAACACGAAGATCTTCGCGCGCGGCATCGAACAGAAAATCGCCAACGCCATCCTGATCAAGCTGAACCAGATCGGCACGGTCACGGAAACGATGGAAGCAATCGAGATGGCGCGAAAGGCCGGTTACGCCTCCGTGATTTCACACCGCTCGGGCGAAACCGAGGACACGTTTATCGCCGATCTCGCGGTGGCCACCTCCGCCGGGCAGATTAAGACCGGCTCCGCCTCGCGCACCGACCGCATCGCCAAATACAACCAACTGCTGCGCATCGAAGAAGACCTGGGCGCCGCCGCGCGCTTCCCGGGACGGAGCGCCCTGGCGCCCAAAAGGCCTTAGGTCACATCTCGCGCAACGAGCTGCTGTTCCGCGTGGCCGGGTGGTGCACGGCGTCCCCGATGGGACACGACCCATCCGGTCAGAAACTCCGTGAGGGCAATCCCGGACCTGCCGCTACACATTGCGCGCCGCGTTCGGTATGCTGGCGCCCTGTGACGCGGCCGAAACCCATGCTCCTCACCGTGCTCGACGGCTGGGGCTACCGCGCAGAAACGCGCGGCAACGCCATCGCGCTGGCGCGGAAACCCGCGTACGACGCGCTGCTCCAGAAATTCCCCAATACGCTGGTCCATACCTCGGGGCCTGCGGTGGGCCTGCCGGAAGGACAGATGGGCAACAGCGAGGTGGGCCATCTGAACATCGGCGCCGGGCGCGTGGTGCACATGGACATCACGAAGCTGGACCTGATGATCCAGAGCGGCGAATTGATGCGGCAGCCGTTACTGCTCGAAGCGATGGCCCGGGGCCGCGAGCGCCAGCTCCACCTGATGGGACTGGTAAGCGACGGTGGAGTGCATTCCCAGCTCGAACACCTGGTGGCGCTGGTGCGTTTGGCCGCAGAGCAGAAAGTCGCGCGCGTCTTTATCCACGTCTTCACCGACGGGCGCGATACTCCACCCACGAGCGGCGTGAACTACGTCCAGCAACTCGAGCAGAAGCTGCGCCAGTACGGAACGGGCCGCATCGCGACGGTTATCGGACGCTACTACGCCATGGACCGCGACAACCGCTGGGAGCGCATCGAGGGCGCCTACCGCGCAATCGTTCATGGCTACGCACTGCACCAGGACTCGAGTCCCGTAGCCGCTCTTCGCGAAAGCTACGAGCGCGGAGTCACCGACGAATTTGTTGAACCGATTGTCATCACCCAGGAGATGCGCCACGGCCAGTCCGGCGTACCTGTGGGCACAATCCGCGATGATGACGCCGTCATCTTCTTCAACTTCCGCGCGGACCGCGCCCGGCAGATGACGCGCGCGCTGGTGGAACCGGGCTTCGACCGCTTCGCGGATTCGAAACGCCCGCAGAACCTGCTATTCGTGGCCATGACGCAGTACGAGAAGTCCTGGCCGTGGCTGCGCTACATCCTGGCGCCGGAGAAGCTGGAGCACATCCTGGCGCAGGTGTTCGCCGAGCAAAACCTGCGCAACCTGCGCTGCGCGGAAACGGAGAAATACGCGCACGTCACTTATTTCTTCAACGGCGGCATCGAAAAACCCTTTGGGGGCGAGGAGCGCGTGCTCGTTCCCTCGCCCAAAGTGGCCACGTATGATTTGAAGCCGGAAATGAGCGCGGAAGGCATCACCGACGTGGTCGTCAAAGCGATCGAGAAGGGCGAGTTCGACGCCATCATCATGAACTACGCGAATGCGGACATGGTGGGGCATTCCGGCAAACTCGAAGCCGCGATCAAAGCCGTCGAAGCCGTGGACGCCGGTCTCGGGCGCATCTACCAGGCCATGAAGCCGCGAGGCGGCGCCTGGATCATCACCGCAGATCACGGCAACGCGGAGACAATGATTGACCCTGTCACCGGAGGGCCGCACACCTACCACACCACCAATCCCGTGCCGTTCGTTCTCGTCAGCGGACAGGATCACATTGCGCTGCGCTCCGGCGGCGCGCTCCAGGACATCGCGCCGACCGTGCTCGGGCTGATGGGGACAGAGGCGCCGAGGGAGATGACAGGGCGGGATCTGAAGATGAAATCCGGCCGGCCATGATCCCCGGCGTTTGCGAGAGGCAATTGCTGCGCTACGCTCTTCTTCGCGGTGGCAGGTAAATGAGGCCGCCTTCCGCAGCGGATACCAAGCTGTTGCTGTGCGTCTGGCATCCCTTCACGCTGTGGCGGGCGCCGGAGTGGCTTCCGGCGCGGTTGCGCGAGCGCTACGCGGGGATGCGCGTGGTGCATTTGACGGATTACAGCCGGCTGATGGAGGAGCTGCCGGATGCGAATATCTTCGTCGGCTGGTCGCTGCGCCCGCAGCAGTTTGCGGCGGCGCGAAAGCTCAAGTGGTTACACTCCACGGCCGCAGGAGTCGCGCAGCTCATGTATCCAGAGCTTCGCGCAAGCGGCATCGCGGTGACCAACGCGAGCGGAGTGCATGCCGTGCCCATCGCCGAGCACGTGCTCGGGCTGCTGCTCGCGCTGGCGCGCCGGTTCCCCTCCGCATTCCGCCATCAGGCCGCCCGCCACTGGGGCCAGCAGGACATCTGGAACGAGTACGTGCGCCCGCGCGAACTCCGCGGTGCCACGCTGCTGGTGGTGGGGCTGGGCGCCATCGGCCGTGAGGTCGCGCGCCTCGCGCGCGGGATGGGGATGCGAGTGACCGCTGTGACGCGCTCGGGACAGGACGCGGCCGGCGTAACCGATCGCGTCGCTCCCGCCACAGCGCTTGATGCCCTGCTCCCCGAGGCCGATTTTGTCGTCCTGGCCGCGCCGGAAACCCCCGAGACGCATCATCTGATGAACGCTGCGCGGCTTGCCCGGATGAGGCCCGGCGCGTATCTGGTAAACGTGGCGCGCGGCTCGCTCGTGGAGGAACCCGCGCTGGTCGCCGCGCTGCGCGAGCACCGCATCGCAGGCGCGGCCCTGGATGTCGCCGGCGAAGAGCCGCTGCCCGAATCCAGCCCTCTGTGGACGCTGGAAAACTGCTTCCTCACGCCGCACCTGAGCGGCGCCAGCGACTCATTGTGGGACCGCCAGGCGGAGCTGCTGTGCGACAACCTCGACCGTTGGTTTTCCGGCCGCGAGCTGCGCAACCGCGTGGATCTCAATCGAGGGTATTAGCCGAACTGTGGCGCAGACTTCAGTCTGGGATCTGGTTCCCGGGGAGGTCAGGCGGAAAATCTGCGCTGTGCGTAACACGTCCTCCCAAGCTGTGCTCCGCACAGTTGCAAATCAGGAGACAGGTCCTTTCGGTGCGGTATATCCCTGGCGGGCATAAATGACGAGCTTCAGTTTTTTGTGCTTCTCATTCAGCACCTCGAGCGGCTTGCCGTCCGTGCCCACCGCCTCGACCTTGACCTTGCGGTACTTGCCGTCGCGCGTTTGGTTGGTGGGCATGTAGCCCAGGCTGTACTGGGACCGGAGCATGGCGGCGATCTGCTGCATGTCGCTGGGGATTTCCCCATCGAATCTGGGAAAGAAAGACTGGCCGCCAGTCAGGCGCGCCATTTCCCTCATCTGATTATCCGCCTGAAGAAAGGTGAGATTCGCACCGCCGGCCCTTAGCCCGTTGTCCTGCATGACCTCGACGAACTGCGAGACGCTGACCGGAAAAATGGTGACGTCGGTCTGTTTGAGACGCTTCATCGTGTCGTCCCAGGTGTGCTTGCTGAACGTGTCGATACCCGAGGCCAGCAGCAGGACGGACTTCCTGCCCTTCACGTCTTGGAGACGGTCGAGCGTTTCGATCACGGCGTCAAAGACATCCGACTCGTGAAAGCCGGGCATTCTCATGGTGGACAGAAAGTCACGCACGGCCATTTTGTTCTGTGTGAAATCCACATCGTAGTGGGTGCGCATGTCGAAGTAAGCCAGGGCCAGCCAGTCGTCCTTTTTGAGCTGGCTGATGAACGCCCAGGACCAGTTCACTGCGTTGGCCATATACACCGGATAGCCATAGGGGCCCCTGCTGCTGAACTCGAGGAGCATCACGCAGGTGATGGGCGCGTCCGGAGTCGCGAAGTTGGTGATGGACTGGGAAACGCCGTCCTCGCTCACCCGGAAATTGCTTTTGCTCAGGCCGGTGATGGGATTGCCGTTGTCGTCCGCCACCACCACGTCCAGCGTGACCAGGGGCACTTCTACGGTCATGGTGTACTGGTCCGGCGCCTTCTGCTGGTCTTTCGGAGCGCTGGGGACGCTGACCGGTGGCTGCTGATTCGGCTCCTGTTGCGCACCGCTCGACTGCGCCAACAGCCCGCCGAGGGGCGCGGTGCCCACCAGCAGCACGGCAAAAAGCCCGCCGGCAAGCGTGGCCCGAAGGTAGTTGGTTCGCATCGCAATCACCTCATGTCCTTCGATGCTGCCACGGCCAGGAAGGCTGGTCAACGCGGGCGGCTTCCCGCCGCTGCACCGGAGAGAGACGCCCGATATCCGCAGTAGCCACCCCGGCACGCCCTCGCCACGCGAGTCCTGGCGGCGTGGTAGCATTCTACGATTGTTTTCCAACTTGGAAGTCAACGGAGGGGGCATTGTCTTCATTTCGGAGAGCGCTGTTCCTAGGCCTGATTCTGATGCTGTGTGGAGTGCCGGCGAGCCCGCAGAACCCGCCGGCGGCTGCCTCGCCCGTGGATTTCGAGAAGCTGGCGCTTGAGGCCACGGATTGGCTGGCCGGGCTGGTGCGGATCAACACGGTGAACCCGCCGGGAAATGAACTGGTCAGCGCGCGTTACCTCGCGGAAATCCTCCAAAAGGAGGGAATCCAACCGGAAATCATCGAAACGGCGCCGGGGCGCGGCGCAGTGGTGGCGCGCCTGCAAGCCGGACCGCTGCCCGACCCGAGCCGCGCCGTGCTGCTTCTGGGCCACATGGACGTGGTGGGCGTGGACGCCACGAAATGGTCGGTGGATCCATTCAGCGCCGACGTGAAAGACGGCGCCATGTGGGGCCGCGGCACGATCGACGACAAGGGCCCGCTGATCGCCAATCTGGCGACCTTCATCGCCCTGAAGCGCGCGGCCGTGCGGCTGGACCGCGACGTCATTTTCCTGGCCGATGGCGACGAGGAGCAGGCTGGAGAGGCCGGCATCCGCGCGCTGGCCGAAAAGCACTGGGACAAAATCGCCGCAGCCTACTGCATCAACGAGGGCGGCCGCACCATCCAGAAAGACGGCAAGCCCTGGTACGTGGGCGTACAGGCCAGCGAGAAGGTCTCCGTGAATTATCGCGTCACCGTCACGGGCACCTCGGGCCACGCCTCCATTCCGCTCAAAGACAACGCGGTGGTCCACCTGGCTGCGGCCGTCGAAAAACTGGGGAATTGGGAAACGCCGGTGAAGCTGACCGTGATCACCAAAATCTACTTCGAAGGCCTCGCACAGATCGAAGATCCCGAACTCGCCAAATGGATGCGCGTGCTGGACACGCCGGAGCGTCAGGAGCACGCGGCGCGGATTCTTTCCAATGCGAACGCGGTGTGGAATTCCATGCTGCGGAACAGCATTTCTCCCACCATCCTCCAGGCCGGCGTGCGCGCCAACGTGATCCCCTCGGAGGCGCGCGCCATCCTCAACGTCCGCCTGCTGCCCGGGGAGCTGCCGGGTGAGTTCGCCGATGCCATGAACAAATTGGTGGCCGACCCGCAGGTGCGCATCGAAATCGACACCATAAATACGCGGCCCGCGCCACCCTCCAATATTGATACGGACTTCTACCGTTCCATCCAGAAGGCGGCCCGCGCCGTCTTTCCCGGCGCGCCCATACTGCCGATGATGTCCACCTGGGCCACGGATTCCGCCGAGCTGCGCATGCGCAGCGTCACCTGCTACGGCCTGGTGCCGTTTCCCCTGACCGAAGAGGAAATCGGGCGTATGCACGCGGATAACGAACGGCTCCCGCTTGCCTCCATCCGGCCGGGCATCGAGTTTGTCTACCGGGCGGTGGAGGATTTTGTCCATGCGCCGTAGACTTCCGCCGCCTGAGGCGCTCACACTGCGTCGCGCAAAGATCGTCTGTACCGTCGGCCCCGCCACGCGTTCGCCGGAAATGGCCGACCGGTTGCTCGCGGCGGGCATGAACGTGGCGCGGCTGACCTTCTCCAACCGAACGAACGAGGAGCACGCCGCGGCCATCCGCGCGCTGCGCCAGGCCTCGTTCCGCCAGCAGCGCCCGCTGGCGATACTGGCGGACCTGCAAGGCCCGAAAATCCGCACGGGCACCTTGGCCGGTGGGCGGCCGGTGCATCTCGAAGCGGGAAAAAGCTTCGTCATCACCACCGAGACCGTGCCAGGCGATGCCGCGCGCGTCTCCACCACCTTCACGAGCCTGCCGCGCGACGTGCGCCGGGGCGACCGCATCCTTCTGTCCGACGGCCTCATCGAATTGCGCGTCATTGCCGTGCGCGGCCGCGACGTGGTCACCCGGGTCGTCAACGGCGGCGAACTCGGGGAGCACCAGGGCATCAACCTGCCGGGTGTGAAGCTGAAAGTCGCCTCGCTCACTCCAAAAGACCGC
>Ga0187812_1000834_pt1 | contig 10620 bp, 9 predicted proteins | sample NC_S_2_FD_130582 | JGI IMG/M metagenome (GOLD analysis project Ga0187812, IMG submission 130582) | Wetland sediment microbial communities from Neuse River Estuary, North Carolina, USA - ASW-S_2 | ecosystem: Environmental > Aquatic > Freshwater > Wetlands > Sediment | place: USA: North Carolina... | reverse complement strand
GTTCGTGGCGGAAGAACTCCTCAGGAACGCCAGCCGCGCCGGCCTTCCCGTCGCTATCTACCGACCGCTGGACATCACCGGGAACCGCCGGACCGGGGCGTGGAACACCGGCACCGAGATGTGCGCGCTGATCCGGTTCATCACCGATACCGGCCTCGCCCCCGACATCGGCCTCCCGCTCGACTTCGTCCCCGCGGACGTGTGCGCGGCGGCCATCCGGCACATCTCCTCCCATGAGCCGGCGACCGGGCGCGCCTATCATCTGGCCAGCCCTGAATACACTCTGCTCGGATCGCTGGTCGGGCGGCTGCGCGAGCACGGCTACCCGGTCACGGCGATACCGCTGAGCGAATGGGTCAGCGAACTGGCCCGTTACGCCGGGCACAATCCGTCCCACCCGATGACGGCCTTCTTGCCGCTGTTCGTCCACCGGGACGAGGAATCCGGGCTCACGGTGGCGGAGATGTACCTCGAGCACAGCTTCCCGTCCTACAGCCGGTCGAATACCGAGCGTGCGCTGCAGGGCAGCGGCATCGAGTTCCCACCAGTCGACGACCGGCTGCTTGACCTCAACATCGGCCGCCTGATCGCGAGCGGATACCTGCGCGCACCCCGGTACAGCGCGCTGCCCTCTCATGCCGGTTAGCCGTTACCGGGACTGGGAGTCATTCGAATTCCAGCCTCCCGACGGCGGCCCGGTCGCGTTCAGCGCGGACCTGAGCCCGGCGAGCGTGCTGGCCGCGTACCGGCGGGGCATCATCCCGCTGCCAGCGCCCGACGAGTACTTCCGCACCCTCAACGAATTCCGGTACGGGCAGCAGGTGGAGGCCGGGGCCATCGGCCTCGTCGGCGGCGGCGATTCGTACTGGGCGGCCTGGTGGTCACCCGACCCGCGGCCGGTGATCGGCGTCGGCCAGGTCCACCTCGGGCGCAACGTCAGGAAGCAGCTGAGGCGCGGGGACCAGTGGACGTCGGCCAACGCCGCGTTCGGCCGGGTCGCGGAGGAATGCCGCGCGGGCCGCGAGCCGCGCTGGCTCACGGACACGCTGCTCGGCACGCTGCTCGCGCTGCACCAGCAAGGCTGGGCGCACAGCATCGAGGTGTGGCTGGACGACGACCTGATCGGCGGCGCTATCGGCATCGGCATCGGCCGCGTCATCAGCGGAGACTCCCTGTTCAGCCGCCATCCTGTCGCCGCGAGGATCGCGGTCGCGGACATGGCGGCCCGGCTGGCGGAGGCGGGCGGCCTGGTTATCGACGCGCAGTGGGACAGCCCCTTCATGCGCTCGCTCGGCGCCGGACTGGTGGCGCGGGATCGCTACCTGCCGCTGCTCGGCCGCGGGACGGAGCCGGTGGCGCTCCCCCATGCGCCGCTTCCGGCACGACGGCTCGCGAAACTTTCAGCGGATATGTGAGCGTTCACAGGGTATGTGGCTATTGTGTCGGATATCGTTCCCCGCGGACCGGCCACTTGTGTCCAATCGGAGGCGGCGTGCGCGCCCATCGCTATCGGATCACGGTCTCGGGCCGCCTGACCGAGACATACCGTGAAGTGTTCGGGGATTTTCACATCGAACCGAACGGCACCAACACGACGCTGACCGGGGATCTTGACCAGTCGGGCCTGTACGGTGCGCTCAACCGTGTCCAGGCGCTTGGCCTTGAGCTCGTCGAACTGGTCCGGCTGGAGGACCGCACGGGCTGAGCGGGCGCGCCGCGTCACCGCGGCGGACCGTCCGCCCGGCGGCCCGGCCGCCTGACGCTGACGAGCTCAAGGCCCAGCGCGCGCACACGCTCCAGCAGAGCATGCAGGCCGGGCTGATCAAGGGCGCCTGACAAGATCATGGTGGACGACTCGGTCCGCACCTCCATGTCCGGGAATGCCTCGCGCGCAGCTTGACCGAATGAGCCCGTCACCGTTATCTCGTAGGCATGCCTAGCCATCGGGCCTCCTGCCAGGACCCGGTCCCCGTATAGCCATTCAATGCCTGTCGCGCTGGCCGCGCATCATGCCATCTGGATGAAATCGGCACATCACCGGTTCGGCCGCGGCCGGTGGTCAGCCTTCGAGAAGGCCCAACTCCCTGCACCGGGCGACCGCCTGACTCCGTGAGGAGGCACCGAGCTTCCGGTAGGCCGACACGGCCTGCGACTTCACGGTGTGCGGCGACAGCGACAATTCGGCGCCGATCTCACGAAACGACAGGTGAGTGGCGAGCATCGGCAGCACGCGCAGTTCGGCCGCTGTCAGGGAGGACGCTTCAGGAGCGCTCGGGCCGTCTTCCTTCGCTAGCTGGGCCCGCATCTCCTCGGCTTCCGCTGCCAAGGTGCCGAGGCAGGGCCGCAGGCGGAACACCTCGTCGACTTCCCGCATCAGCGTCCTGGCTCCGGCCAGGTCGGCCAGCGCGAGGTATACCCGGGCGAGCTCGATCCGGGCCTGGACGGCCAGATAGGGAAGAGCGTATGTCAGCACGGACCGCAGCCGCTGCGCGCAGACCAGTTCCCGCCGCACCGCCGCGAGGTCCCCCCGGTGCAAGGCCAGGCGGGCTCGTATCGCGCCCAGCATGGGTCCCTCGATGCTGGCCCCGTGCAATACGGGCTCAGCCTGTGCGGCAAAGGCCTCGGCCTGGGCCCATCGGTCACGCGTCATCGCCACCAGCGACAACTGGCACAGCGCGCTCCCGAGAACCTCGGGTACGCCAGCGGCTACCTCCGAATCGAGCACCTGCGTGAAAAAAGCCACGGCATCGTCGATCTCGCCGGAAAGAACGCACGCGATCCCGCGCAGCAGAGCGGGTGCCGGCACCAGGATGCCTTCCGCGGCGAACGCTTGCGCCGCCTGCTCCGCGTCCGCGCGCATCTGCCGCACACCGTGACGGCACAAGAGGGCGCGCAGCACCGCGGCCCACGCGCCGTCGACAGGCTCGGCTGACCAGGTCCCGTCTGCGAGACGCCGGCGATCGACCAGATCGGCCCACCGCTCAGCCTCGGCCGGACGGCCCGTGAACGCCGCGAGCATCGCAGCCGACGCCGCGAGCATCAGGTTTTCCCTGACCGCGCCATGGTCATCCAGCCACCGCAGCCACCGCAGCAGTGTCGCGTGCCGCCGGCCCTGAACCGACTGCCAGCGGCCGCCCACCAGGCGAGCCGCCGCGCCCACGTCGTCCGCGGCGATGGAGTACTCCACCGCCTCCTCAGTAAGATCGTGGTCCAGGCACCACGCGGCGGCGCGGCGGCGCAGCGGCGGCATCATCCCAGGTTCCAGCCGCTCCAGCTCGGCCAGCAGCGCGTCACGGAACAGGTGATGGTAGCGGTACCACTGGCCGCGCCGGTCCAGCGGCACCAGCAGCCGGTTCGACCGTTCCAGATCAGCCAGGACCGTGCCGCCGCCGGGCATCTCCAGCACCGCGTCGCACAGCGCCCCGCACATCCGCTCCAGCACCGCGGTCCGGGTCAGGAACACACGGTGCCGCGGCGAGATCCGCGCCAGCACCTCCGATTCGATGTACTCCTTCACCAGCCGGTCATCCCCGCCGAACGAGCGCACCGCGCTCTGCAGGGAGCCCCCCGCCCGCAGGGACAGGGCCGCCAGGTACAGGCCGGCCGGCCACCCCTCCGTTCGCTGGTGCAGTACCGCCAGCTCATCCGCGGCGAGCGTAACCCCAGCCGCCCGCAGCAGTTCGGCGGCCTGCTCCCTGGGGAGCGACAGGTCCGCCACGCCGATCTCCGCGACCCGGCCCTCGGCGCGCAGCCGCGCGAGCCGCACCGGTGGCTGCTCCCGGCCGGCCAGCACCATCCGCGAGCCCGCCGGCATATGCTCGGCCAGCACCGACAGCGCGGCCCGGCATTCACGGTCACGCAGCAGATGCACGTCGTCCAGGACGAGCACCACGGAGCTGGTCATCGACCAGAACGCGGCCTCCAGCCTCGGTACCACCGAGCCGGGCACCGAACTGACTGGCGAGGCCAGCGCATCGAATACCCGGCCGTCGATCGGTTCCACCGCGTCCAGTGCCGCCGCCACGTAGCCCAGCAGGACTTTGGGGTCATTGTCCGTTTCTTCTACCGACACCCACGCGAACGCCTGGCCACCGCGCTCGGCCCACTGCGAGAGCAGGGTGGTCTTGCCGTAACCGGCAGGCGCGACGACCGAGACAATCGGACAGGAGTCGTCTAGCGCCAGCCTGTCGATCACCGGCGAGCGGCGGACCGCTCCGGGACGCGTCGGGGGGACCCGGAGCTTCGACGGGAAGAAATCATCCATTCCGCAAACCGCATCGCTCCCGATTAGTGCCCTCCATACTGTTGCGCCTCCGCCATCAGGTCAAGCCACAGTGCTGGCGCGTCACCCAGGCCAGGCTTTGTACCGGGTCCCAGTTTCCGCCTCCGCGGTCTGTGCACGGAGCCTGTTCAGGTGGCAGGCAAATTCCTCTAGCGTGACGACGGTGGAGATCTCACTCGAAGGCAAGGTCGCGCTCGTCACCGGCGTCGGGCCCAACATCGGCAGCGGCATCGCGCTGGCCCTGGCCAGGTACGGCGCCAAGGTCGCGTGCAACGATGTGGACGAGGCGGCGATCAAGGCGTGCATCGCCCGGGTCGAGCGGAACGGCGGCGAGGCGATGGCCGCGCCCGGCGACGTGACGGACGAGGCGACGGTACAGGGCTACATCGCCGCGGTGCTCGAGCGGTGGGGCCGACTCGACATCCTCGTGAACAACGCCGCGCTGCTCGGCGGCAAGGGCGTGCTGGACGAGACGGCGGCCGACTTCGAGCGGGCGGTGCGCGTGTCGGCGCTCGGGACCTTCCTCAATACCAAGCACGCCGGCCGGGCGATGGCCGAGCGCGGCATCAAGGGATCGATCGTCTGCATCTCCTCGTCCAACGGCTGGTCCGGGACGGCGGGCGTCATCGCGTACGCGTTCCACAAGGGCGGCGTGAACAACTTCGTCCGGGCCGCGGCCATGGACCTCGCGCCGTACGGCATCCGGGTCAACAGCTTCACCCCGACCGCGCCGAACCCGGACAACCCCGAACTGCTCGCCGAGCGGGCCAAGGCGGGGCTGGGCCCCGGCGGAATCCTCACGACCGGCCGGCCCGGCGGTCTCGGCGGCCCGACCGGGGACGAGCCCTGGCGGCGGCCGAGCCGGTGGACCGGGCAGCGGGCCCCGATGGTGCCCATGGGCACGACCGGCACGCCGACGGACATCGGGCACGCGGTCGCTTGGCTATGTTCGGACTACGCGAGGCTGATTACCGGCACCGACCTGGTCGTCGACGGCGGCGCCAGGGCCAAGAACTTCGCCTACACGCCCGCCGCGGCGGACGACCTGGCCGGGCCGCTGCCGCTGATCACGCTGGACGAGGCAACGATGAGCGATTTCGAGTAAGCCGCTTCCGTGCGCGCCTTAGACTCACTCAGTGTGGGCGACCCTTTCGACTTCCCCGAGTTGCGGATCCGGCAGCCGGGGAAGCTGATACCCGGCCGGGCGAGTTACGAGATCTTTGACGGAGGCCGACACCTGCTGGCCGTCGCCGCGGAGACCGAAGGACGTCCGAAGCTGCAGACCATCACCCGGATGATGTCCGATACGCGCACGCTCGCCGTCAACACGGCGGCGGGCGAGCCGGTCCTGACCCTGATCAAGCGGGACAGTGAGTGGACCGCGGACCTCATCGATCCGGCCGGCGCGCTGATCGGCCGGATCCGCATCGGCGGGAGCAGGCGTCATTACACGCTGCTCGACGAGCAGGACGAAGTCGCGGGCGAGGCGGTCGGGAACCTGGCCGTGAACGACTTCTCCATCAGCGGCGCCAACGGCGAGCGCTACGCGAAAGTGCGCAAGACCTGGGCCGGGCTGAGGAAGGAACTCCTCACCTCAGCCGACCACTACTCGGTGACGTTCACCGGCCCGGTCTCGCCCCAGGTGCGCATGCTGATCGTCATGATGGCCATCGTGCTCGACCTGGCGCGGTACGGACCGAACTAGCGCTCTTCGCGGAAGTCGACGTGGCGCCGGATCACGGGGTCGTACTTGCGCACGACGAGACGGTCCGGGTCGTTGCGCCGGCTCTTGCGAGTGACGTAGGTGTAGCCGGTGCCCGCTGCTGACCGCAGCTTGACAACCGGGCGGAGTTGATTGCGGGCCATGAGCCTCCTTCACGGGAGCTGACGCACGGACAACAAGACGGGAATGAAAATCATTTCCAGCGAGGCGCCGCCGGGCTGGCGCGGGCAGCGCGTGCGGGTGGCCCGCTGCGAGCGCTCGCCGGCTGTATGATGTCCGCCACAAATTTGCCGGAAGGTTACGGCGATTCCAACTCGTGAGTTATCGCGCGGTCTATACCAATGCCATAACCCGGTCTATACCATTGCCATGAATTAATGCAGGCCTGATCTGCCATTCGGCGTTCACTTCTCGTTTTCCGGGGCAGAAGTCCTCAGCAAACGGCCGCTAGCCGGGTCACCAGAGGGGTGGCCCGGGTGGCCGCGGGCAGGCCACTGTGGCGCAAGTCTCTCTCCACGAAAGCGCACAGTGCTGTCAAGATGGCAGGATCCACTTCTTCAAGCGATGGCTTGACCTGACGAGAAGGACCGAATTCGTGGTCGATGTTGATGCCGTTCTGGAAGGCGCGGGGCTCAAGAACGAGAAGGTGCGCGAGTACGTGCACTACTGGGCGGAGATCACCGGCCCGGACAACATCGAGGTCGTCAGCGCCGCCGACGACGCACGCCTGGTCCAGGAGTCCCTGGACGCCGGCGAGATCCTGCCCGCGGGTGAGGGCCTGTACTACTCGCGCAGCTACTACAAGGACACGGCGCGCTCCGAGGAGCGCACGATCGTCGCGACGAACAACCCGTCAGACAAGGGCGTCTACAACAACTGGCGGCCCGCCTCCGAGATGAAGGCCAAGCTCACCGGGCTCATGCGGGGCGCGTCGGCGGGCAAGACCATGTACGTGATCCCGTACCTGATGGCCGCCCCGGGGTCCCCGCTGGAGAAGTACGCCGCCGGCGTGCAGCTGACCGACAACCGCTGCGTCGTCCTGCACATGAACCGCATGGCGCGGGTGAACGTCGACTACATCAACAACCTCGAGGACCCCGGCAGCTTCGTCCGCGCCGTCCACGTGACCGGTGACCTGGAGAACCTCGGGCAGGGCACCCCGGAGGACAAGCGGTACTTCGTCACCGTGGCCGACGAGCGCACGATCTTGCACTTCGGCTCCTCCTACGGCGGCAACGCGCTGCTCGGCAAGATCGCGCACGGGCTGCGCCAGGCCGCCTACGACGGCTGGGCCTCCGGCCGGTTCCTGGCCGAGCAGTTCATGCTCCTGGGCATCTATGACAAGCAGACCGGCAAGCGCTACCACATCGCCGGCGGCTTCCCGAGCGCGTCGGGCAAGACCAACCTGGCGATGACGCTGCCGCCGGATGCGCTGGGCGACCGGTACCACGTCGTGTTCTACGGCGACGACATCACCTGGCTGTGGGTCGGCGAGGACGGCCAGCTCTACGGGATGAACCCTGAGTTCGGGGTCTTCGGTGTCGCGAAGGACACCAGCGAGGCCACCAACCCGACGGCGATGGACTCGATCGCCCCGGGCACCCGCGCGATCTTCACCAACGTGGCCTACAACGACAAGACGCACGAGGTCTGGTGGGAGGGCAAGACTCCGGCACCGCCCGCCGACCTCGACGGCTGGCTGGACTGGAAGGGGAAGCGGATCGCCGACCGTTCGGCTGTCGAGGCCGGTGACCCGTGGGCGCACCCGAACAGCCGGTTCACCACCACGCTGGCGAACGTGCCGAACGTGGCCCCTGACTACACGGACCCGCGGGGCGTGCCCATCGACGCCATCATCTTCGGCGGCCGCACCCGGGACCGCGAGCCGCTGATCCGCGCGATGACCGATCTGGCCGAGGGCGTGTACGACGGCCTTACGCTCGGCGCGGAGGCCACGTTCGCGGCCGAGGGCGTGCACGGCCAGCTGCGCTACGACCCGATGTCGATGCGTCCGTTCATGTCCTACCCGGAGGGGGCGTACGCGGCGCACTGGCTCGAGGTCATCGGCCGGTGTGCCGAGCCGCCGATCTTCGCGCACGTCAACTGGTTCCAGCGGGACGACTCCGACGGGCATTTCCTCTGGCCGGGCTACCGCGAGAACCTCCGCGCCCTGCTGTGGCTGATGCAGCTGCACGACGGGTCGGTGACCGGTGTGCGGACGCCGGTCGGGATCTTGCCGGCGAAGGACGAGCTCAGCCTCGACGGCCTCGTGATCGACGCCGGCGATCTGGACAAGCTGCTCACGATCGACACCGCGCGCTGGCAGGAAGAGATGGGCTTCCGGGAGAGCCACCTGGCCCAGTTCGACGGCCTGCCTGAGGAGATCTGGGAGGCGCACCGGCGCGTCACCGGTCACCTGCATGACTGACCGCCCCGCGGCCTGGCGGCCCGGGGGTCCGGGGAAATGGGGACTTTAGTCTCTGCGTGCGCGGGTAAGGCTCTCGGGTTGACTGAGGTCATGTTCGTCTCGGAAGAGCAGGTGCTGCCCGTGAGCTTTGATGAGGCCGCGCCGCGGCTGGCCAGGGTGGCCCGCGGCGGGTGGCTGCGCGGCCTTTCCGAGCGGGTCTACGAAGGCGGCGTGGAGTACCTGATGCGGGTCGGCCCGCTGGGGGCGGTGCCGGGCGCGTCCAGGCTGGTGCGAGTCCGATTCGCCGAGCCAGTGCTCCATCCGGGGACGATGAGCCTCGGGCTGCGCTGGGAGGCGACCGGCGTGACCGGTGCCCTGTTTCCCGCGCTCGATGCCGACATCAGGCTCACCGACGACGAGGACAAGGTGCGGGTCACGCTTACCGGCTCCTACCGGCCCCCGATGGGCCCGCTCGGCAGCGAACTCGACCGGCTGCTGCTGCGGACTGTCGCGGCCGCCACCATCCGGACACTGCTGACCAGGATCGCCGCCGCGCTGGAGAGCGCGCCCGCGGAAACCGCGACGGAGGCCGATGACATGGCCGCGCCGTGGCGGCCCGGGCCAGCCCTGCCGGACACGGAGGGGAGATGAGCCGGAAGTAATGGTGAACGCTGTGCCCGGCGGATCCGCGGCCGGATCACTCGCAGGTCGAGCCAGGCCGCCGCGACACCGACCGCGACGCCGATGGCCGTATCGGCGAACCGGAGGATGGGCTGCAGCCAGGCGTCGTGCGGGCTGACCCCAGCGACCACCAGCACGACCGCGGCGGTCAGCGCGTCGCCCGGGCGGCCGATCAGGGTGGCCATCGTGCGCGACACCGCAGCGGACACGCTGTCCTGGTAGCTGGCACGGGTGACGAAGATCGTGGCGAGCACCGCCCACAGGCCCGCCGGCCTGCTTCCAGGCCCGCTTCAGGCCGGCTCCATACCCGGGCGCGGCGACGGGCAAGCTACGTTCTGCCTGGAGTCCGGGGCGCGCGGAGGCCATCGCGCCCCGGAGTCCAGGTCACCAGAGGGTCAGAACCACCAGTGCCGGTGACGGCGGTCCGCGGTGCCCGCGTTGCCGCTCGGCGGGGCGGCCGGCGCCGTCGCGCCGCCCGTCGCCGTGGGGGCTGGCGGCAGCGGCGACGCCGACGCCGCGGGACTCGCGGACGCGCTCGGGGTGGCGGACGCGGACGCGGCGCCGGACGCGGAGGCGGAGGCGGTGGTGGCGGGGCAGACGGTCATGCCGGCCGTCGGGTTGCCCGCGCCGGCCGTCACCGCGTTGACCTGCTGCAGGAAGCACGCGGCAACCACGACGCCGGCGCCGTTGACGGTGGTGGAGACGTCGTTTTGCAGGCCGAAGTTCTGGCAGTTGAGGTTCGCGAAGGACTGCTGGAGCCGCATGGCCAGGAAGGTGAACAGGCTGTCCGCCATCGCCGGCATCGGGCTCGTCTGGCCGATCAGCAGGTTGACGTCCTGCTGCAGGCGCACGCCCTGGATGCTCTCCATGTCCCCGCAGTACTCGGCGGGCGACTCCCCAGTCGGCAGCGCCGCCTGATCCACGATCGACCGGTAGGCGTTGGTCTTGTCCGTGCTGGAGTTGCCGTTGTTGTCCAGGGTCATGGGGTCGTTGAGCGGCACCAGGGCGGCCGGCCCGCCGGACTGGCCGGCGAACGCCGCCGCCTGGAGTTCGTCCAGCGGCAGCGCGGTCGCGGGCGCGCCGGCGTTGCCCAGGTTGGGCGCTGACCACGGGGTGCAGCCGAGCGCGGGGTCCATGAAGAAGTCGATCAGGCCGTTGTCGCTGCCGTTGAACAGGACCGCCGAGCCTGGCAGTGCCTGCTGGTTCGCCGCGGTGTCCTGCGCGACCTGCCCGTTGCCGTTGACCAGGTATTCGGTCGTCACGTTGTCGCTCTGGTCCTGGTCAATAATGCCGAAGTTGCGGGTGCTGAGGCAGGGCTGCCCGTCCTTCGCCGTGCCCAGGGCCGGCACCGTGAGGTTGCCGGCCGCGATGGCGGCGTTGGCCGCCTGGAAGAACGCGACCGCGTTGCAGGCGCCTACCTGGGTGAACGAGGAGAACGTGCCGGCGATGTCCTCACCGGCGACGCAGTTGCTCTGCTGCAAGATGGCGTCCGGCGTGCCCGACGCCGCGGGCACGTTGGCCGCCGCG
>Ga0187812_1000833_pt1 | contig 10621 bp, 6 predicted proteins | sample NC_S_2_FD_130582 | JGI IMG/M metagenome (GOLD analysis project Ga0187812, IMG submission 130582) | Wetland sediment microbial communities from Neuse River Estuary, North Carolina, USA - ASW-S_2 | ecosystem: Environmental > Aquatic > Freshwater > Wetlands > Sediment | place: USA: North Carolina... | reverse complement strand
TCCCGGGTCCGAGATCGGCGGCCGGAGCCGGCCCGCGCACGCGGCGCGGGGCGCGAGGGGGCGGTGATCGCCCGGATGGGCCGGCGGGGCGTCTCCGGTGCCGCCGCGCGGCTCCTGCGCGGGCGCCCGGAGGACCCGCCTTGGGTGCGTCCGGCCCTGCTCGCGCTGCTCCTCGCCACGGCCCTGCTCTACCTCTGGGGGCTCGGCGGTTCGGGCTGGGCGAACGCCTTCTACTCCGCGGCCGTCCAGGCGGCGACGAAGAGCTGGAAGGCCTTCTTCTTCGGCTCGTTCGACGCCGCGAACTTCATCACGGTCGACAAGCCGCCCCTCTCGCTCTGGGCGATGGACCTCTCCGCGCGCATCTTCGGTCTGAACCCCTGGAGCATCCTCGTCCCCGAGGCGCTGATGGGCGTCGCGACGGTGTACGTGCTCTACCTCACCGTGCGGCGCACGTTCGGCCCGAGCGCGGGCCTGATCGCCGGCGCGCTGCTGGCCCTGACGCCGGTCGCCGCGCTGATGTTCCGCTACAACAACCCCGACGCCATGCTCGTGCTGCTGCTCACCCTCGGCCTCTACGCGGGCCAGCGCGCGCTCGAGACGACGAGCACCCGGTGGCTGGCCCTCGCAGCCCTCTCCATCGGGCTCGGCTTCATGACGAAGACGCTCGCGGCCTTCCTCGTGGTGCCCGGCTTGGCCCTCGTCTACCTCGCGGTCGCGGACACCCCCTTTTGGCGCCGCGTCCGACAGCTCCTCGTGGCTGCGCTGACGCTCCTCGTCGCCTCGGGCTGGTGGGTCGCGACCGTCCAGCTCTGGCCGGCCGCTGCACGGCCCTACATCGGCGGCTCGCAGGACAACAGCGAGCTCAACCTGATCTTCGGCTACAACGGCTTCGGCCGGCTGACCGGCCACGAGGCCGGCAGCGTCGGAGGCGGGGGGCCGGGCGGCTGGGGTCTCACCGGGCTCCTCCGGCTGTTCCAGTCCGACATGGGCGGCCAGATCTCGTGGCTCCTGCCCGCGGCGCTGCTGCTGCTCGCCCTGCTGCTCTGGTACTGGCGCTCGCGGGCTCGGCAGGACCCGGAGAGGGCGCAGGTCCTGCTCTGGGCCGGCTGGCTCCTCGTGACGGGCGTCGTCTTCAGCCTTGCCCAGGGCATCATCCACCCCTACTACACCGTCGCCCTCGCGCCGCCGATCGCCGCCCTGGCGGCCATCGGCGCGACCGTGCTCTGGCGCGACCGCGCCCGGGCGGGCCCGCGGCTCGGATTGGCGGTGGCCCTGGCGGCGACGTCGCTCTGGTCCTTCGTCCTGCTGGAGCGCACGCCGGAGTGGCTGCCCTGGCTGCGCGCCGCCGTGCTGGCCCTCGGCCTCGCGGGAGCGCTGGCGGTGGCCCTCGGTCCGGTGCTGCGCCGCGGCCTCGTCCTCGGACTGCTACTCGGCGTCTGCGGGGCCCTCGCCGGACCCGCGGCGTACACCTTCGCCACGGCGGCGACGCCGCACAGCGGTGCCATCCCGTCCGCAGGCCCGTCGGGCCGCTTCGCCGGAGCCCCGGGAGGGCCGGGCGGCTTCGGCGGCGGAGCCGGTCCCGGCCGGGGTGGTTCGCGCGGCGCCTTCCGCGGTCCAGGTGCGGGCGCGGGGGCAGGCCCCGGCGGTCTCGGTGGAGGAGGCGGCTTCTCGCCAGGGCGCTCCGGGCGCGGCGGCACGGGGCTCGGCGGAGGTGGCGGGGGCTTCCCGCGCAACCGTGGCGGCTTCGGCGGCGGGGCCTTCCCAGGAGCGCCGCGGGGCGGGGCGCGCGGACGCTTCTTCGAGGGCTTCCCCGGCGGCGGCGCACCGGGCGGATTCGGGCCCGGCGGGGCGGGCGGCGGGCTCCTGAACGCGAGCGCGCCGAGTCTGGCCCTGCAGGCGCTCCTCGAGAAGGACGCCGGTCGCTACACGTGGGTGCTGGCCGTCGTGGGCGCCAACAGCGCTGCGGGCTACCAGCTCGCCACCGGTGACCCGGTGATGGCGATCGGCGGCTTCAACGGCACCGATCCGGCGCCGAGTCTGTCCGCGTTCGAGACGCTCGTCAAGGCGGGCCGCATCCACTACTTCATCGCCCAGGGCCGCTTCGGCGGGCCCGCAGCGTCGCAGCAGAGCAGCGCGATCACCAACTGGGTGGAGCAGAACTTCACGACCAAGAGCGTCGGCGGCACCACCGTCTTCGATCTCACCAGCCCGAAGGGGGGCGGCGGGCAGTGACGGGGCAACCGCTGTGCGACGAGCGCGAGCCTGGGCCGCGCCCGGCCGGGGCTCCCTGGGGACCGGGGCAGGCGGTGGAGCACCCCACACTGAGCGTCGTCGTCCCGGCCTGCAACGAGGAGGCCGTGCTGCCCGCCGCCTACCTCCGCCTGACGGGCGTGCTGAGGGAGATCGGCCTGCCCTACGAGATCGTCTTCGTCGACGACGGCAGCCAGGATTGCACCCTCGACATGATCCTGGCCATGGCCGAGCAGGACGAGTGCGTCCGAGCGCTCTCCTTCTCGCGCAACTTTGGCCACCAGGCGGCGATCACCGCCGGCATGGAGGCGGCCCAGGGGGACGCGGTGGTGGTGATCGACGCGGACCTCCAGGACCCGCCCGAGCTGATCGGGGAGTTCGTCCGCCGCTGGCGGCAGGGCTGCGACGTCGTGTACGGTCGACGGGTGGAGCGTCGCGGCGAGGGTGCCTGGAAGCGCTGGACGGCGGCGGTGTTCTACCGTGTGCTGAGCCGTCTCGCGGGCGTTCCCCTGCCCGTGGACGCCGGGGACTTCCGCCTCCTGGACCGGCAGGTCTGCGACGCCCTGCGGGCCCTGCCGGAGCAGCGCCGCTACGTGCGTGGGCTCGTGGCCTGGCTCGGCTTCCGCCAGGGCGAGGTGCCGTACGTCCGCGAGCCCCGGGCGGCCGGCGCGACCAAGTACAGCCTTGTCAAGATGCTGCGCCTGGCCGGCGACGGCCTCATGACCTTTCCCCGGGCGCCCCTGCGCCTGGCGCTCGGAGCCGGGGCGGCGCTGAACCTCGCCGCCCTCGCGGTCCTGCTGGCGCTCGCCCTGCGGCCGGCCACCGCCGCGCCCTGGCTCTTCGTGGGCGCCGTCGCCCTGCTGAGCGGGCTCGGGGCGTTCGCGGCGCTCGCGCTGCTCGGGGCTCTCGCCGCGCGCATCTACGACGAGGTGCGCGGCAGGCCGCTCTACGTGCTGCGCCGCACGCGGCCGGGAACCCGGCCGTGAGCGGCGCCGGCCGCCTGCGCGAGCCGCTCGTCTTCTACGCGGTGGGAGCCCTCAACACCGCCCTGGACTACGGGCTCTTCCTCCTCCTCACACGGGTGTTCGGCGTGCCCTACCTCGCGGCGCAGGTCGCCTCGTACGGCTGCGGCGCGCTGCAGAGCTACCTGCTCAACCGCCGCCTGACCTTCGCGCGGCGGGGCCCGCCCCAGCTCAAGGAGGCCGGCCGCTTCCTCGCGGTCAACGGGGTTTCCCTGGGCGTCGCCACGGCGGCGCTGTACGCGCTGCAGCCCGGCATGTCCCTGCCCGCCGCCAAGGCCCTGGCCACGCTCGCCGGGGCGGCCGTCAACTACCTGGGTGCCCGCGGCTGGGCGTTCGCGGCCCCCCCGCCCAAGGCCCTGCGGGTCGCGCAGGAGGCGCCGCGCTCCTACGGCGCGGCACTCCGCCGTGCGACGTCAGATGTGCAGGACGGTTGCGCCGATGGCCCCCAGGGCCAGCGTGAGGTAGAGGGAGACGACGGTCCACCCGGCCGCTCGGCGCCACGGGCCGCTCACCCACGCGCCCATCAGGCTGCGGTCGCCGGTCATGCGCGCGAGCCAGATGAGATCCGGAACGAGCAGGGCCGCCGCGATGATCTGGGTGTAGACGGCCAGCATGTCGAGCGGCAGGCCGGGCACGAGGACGATCAGTGCACCGAGCAGGAGGTTGCCGAAGTAGAGGGCGTAGAAGCGCGGCGACTCGCGCGGCGTGCTCTCAAGGGACCTTGGCCAACCCAGGGCGCCGGACAGCGTGTACGACGAGGCAAAGGAGAGCGTCACGGCGGCGAGCCAGCCCGCGTCGAAGATGCCTAGGGCGAAGAGCAGCGCGCCTGTGCGCCCCAGGAGATGGCCGAACGCCGCGATCAGGGCGGCGGGGCCTGCGGAGCCGGGATCTGCGACCCGGCCGAGCAGCGCGGCGCCGGCGAGCATCACGCACATGGCGAAGAAGGGCTGCAGCAGGGCGCCCACCGCGATGTCGGTGCGGCCGCGGCGGAGATCGCGGGCGCTCAGGCCCTTGTCGAGCGTCGCGCTGCTCTGGAAGTACAGCATGAACGGCGCGATCACGTTGCCGACGGTCGCCATGACGAATACGGGCATGCCGTTGCCCGAGAAGGTCCAGGCGACGCGCGGCGCCTGCGTGAAGATCGCCCCGATGCCGGCCAGGCTCGGATGGGTCATCAGAGCGACCACGATGAACACGGCGCTGGACGCCGCCACGAGCAGGGCGAGGCGCTCCTTCGAGCGGTAGCCGGCGCCGAGCGCGATGGCGCTGACGAAGGCGAGGCTCAGGGCGTCGGCGGCCCAGAGCGGCAACCCCACCAGGCGCAATCCGGCGGTCATGCCGACGAACTCCGTGACGGTGTAGAGGAGGTTCGCCACGCCGAGGGCAGAAACGCCGACCGTGGAGGCCGCCCGCCCGTAGCGGCGCAGGATCAGCTCCCGGTACTCGAGGCCGGTGACGGCGGAGAGCCGCATCGACATCTCCTGGACCGTGTAGGCCACGGGTGCCAAGAGGAACAGCAGCGGCAGCAGGAACGTGATGCCGAGGGTCGCGCCGGTCACCGTATAGCTGACCATGCCACCGGCGTCATTGTCCGCGAGCAGCGCGATGACGCCGGGCCCGAGCAGGGCGAGCAGCAGCCACACGCGCCGGCGCAAGCGGGCGCCCACCTGCGCCGCGGCGCCCTCGCCTTGCGGACTCATGGGCGATGCGCTGGTCGCCATCTCACCATCCCCCGTGCGGGCCGGTTCTGCTACCGGCATATGCCGCGGAGGGTGGCGGTGCTCCGCGCACCGGGCGGTGGTGCGGCGAGCGAGGGACTGGTGCGGTTCACGGCCATGTGCCGGACCGCAGGCCTTTGCGCCTTCGCCCTCCGCTGCGCTGCGGAGGCGGGCGCGTCAGGCCCGAGCGCCCGAGCCCGGCTCGGCGTCCGGATGGTCGCCGCCCCGGGGCGTCGATACGCCTGCGCGGCCGAGCCCACGGGCGCGACCGCGCGGGCGGGGGCAGACCCGGGCGGCATGTCCGCGCCCCCCTTCTGCCGCGCTCGCTGCCCGGCATATGCTCCAGGGGGACGCGGTGCTCCGCGCGCCGGGGGTGGTGTCTTTGAGCGAAGGCCTGGTGCGGCTGATCTCGGTGCGCCTCGCGGACCGGGGCCTCTCGATGCGGGCCCTGGCCCGCAAGGCGGGCGTCAGCCACTCCACCGTCTCCCGCCTGCTCAAGGGCCAGGCACGGCCGACGTCGGGCCTCCTGTACGCGATCGCGCCGGTGCTGGGCCTGAGCGCGGACGAACTCCTGGATGCGGCGGGGCTCGCGGCGCGCGGCAGCGCCGACGCCCTGGCGGTGCTGCGCGGCATGGGCGTGGACCTCGCGCCGCAGGAGCTGCTCGGGCAGGTCAGGGCGTCGCTCGACAGGCTGAGGCCGTACGCCGCCACGGCCGAGGCGCGCGCGTCCGCCGAAGCAGGGCTGGAGCGCAAGGTGGCGATGCTGGGCGCCCACGGTCCGATCATCAATCGGCTGAGAGCACTGGGCCGCCTCTACCTGAGCGAGGAGGACCTCCCTGAGGACGTGCGCCTCACGGCCGGCAGCGCCGTACTCTACTTCCTCCAGGCCGTCGACGCGATCGACGACTTCATGTGGCCGGTCGGCTACCTGGACGACGCCGTGGCCGTGGCGCTCGCGGACGCCGAGGTGCGCAAGGTGCTCGGCCCGGACTGGCGGAGCAGCGTACCGATGCGCTAGCACGAGCAGGTTCCGCGTCGCGGCGGTGGAAGTCAGGGCGCGGGGGGCGTGCCCTGTGCTCATCGAGATGCTCTGCGCGGCGCGGGGGCTGCGCCGCGAGGAGACGGCCGCGCCCGCGGCACTCTTTCGCCTCGTGCGCGACATGCCGTACCGGCGCCCGCCGGACCCGCGGCCCGAGACGCTGATCCGCTGCTGGTGCGCAACCTGCTCCGGCAAGCACGTCCTGCCGCGGGCCTTGTTCGAGGAGGTAGGGGTGGAGGCGCGCCTGATGATCGCGACCTACCGCTACACCTGGTCCGGCGAGGGCGATCCGCCCGAGGAGATCGCGGCCGTGCTGGCCGGGGGGCCTGTGCCCGACGTCCACAACTACCTCGACGTGCGATCGGACGGCGGCTGGCGGCCCGTCGACGCGACCTGGCCGATCGCGGCCGCCGCGCTGGGCTTTCCTGTGAACTGCAGGTACGTCCCCGGCGTGGCGCAGGCGGTGGCCTGCACGGCGCCGTTCACGTCCTGGCCCGTACCGGACGGGGCGGACCTCGCCGAGTACAAGGAGGAGGTGCTCCGCCGTCACTGCGGCGCGGAGCGTGGGCGGCGCGAGGCCTTCATCGCCGGGCTGGTCCGATTCGCCGCATCGAAGATGTGAGGAGAAGAGCGCCTGGTCGGCGCGCGCCCGAGGTGCCACTCTCCTGGGGCCGCTGCGATCGGCTCCGGGAGAGGTGCCCGCGGGACGGCCGCCGGGTGCGCTTTCGCATCGCCCTGGCGGATGTGCATCCCCCAGCGCGCCATGGTACGATAAGGCATCCGATTCGCCGGAGGGTGCCATGATCAAGGCCGCAGCGCGCTTCTAGCATCCCGGTGCAGCTGCACCCGGGGTGCACCATGCCCTGGGGGGTTGCAAGGATGCTGATCGTGCACGGCCTTTCCCTGTACTTTGGAGATCGCTGCCTGCTGTCGGACGGCGCACTGCAGATCGCGGCGGGGGAGCGCGTCGCCCTACTGGGGGACAACGGCAGCGGCAAGTCGACGCTCCTGCGCGTGCTCGCCGGCGACCTGGGAGCCGTCCGGTCCGGGACGATCCAGCGCCGCGGCATGACGCGGATCGCCTACCTGGAGCAGGACAACGCGGGCCACGACGACCTGAGCTCGGGACAGCGCATGCGCCGGCGCCTCTCGGAGGCGCTCTCCGCCATGCCCGAGCTCCTCCTGCTCGACGAGCCCACCAACCACCTCGACGAGTCCGGCCTCGCGTGGCTCGAGCGGGCTCTCCTGGGCTTTGGCGGAGCCGTGCTCTTCGCCTGCCACGACCGTGCGTTCATCGACGCGGTGGCGACTCGCGTCCTCCTGCTGGAGCGCGGGCGGCTGAGCGCCTACCGCGGGGGCTACGAGGACTTCGCGCGCCAGCGGGCCGCCGAGCGCTCCGCGCAGCAGCACCGGCACGAGGAGTGGCGGCGCGAGCGCGAAAGGCTGCGGGCATCCGCGGAGCGTCAGCGCCGCTGGGCGGACAAGGCGCACCACGCGGCGGGCGAGCGCAACCCGGTCGGCAAGAAGCGGGCGGCGAAGCTCATGCACAAGGCGATCGCCGCGGAGGCGCGCGTCGGGCGCTGGGAATCCGTGCGCGAGCCCAAGCCCTACGAGGAGACGCCGCTCGCGTTCGACTTCCTGCCGCCGAGCGACCTGCCGTCGGTGCTCTTGCGCGCCGCCGATCTCACGTTCACCTACCGCGGGGCGTCGGCGCCCGCGCTGGGGCCCGTCTCGCTCGACCTCCGGCGGGGCGAGCGGCTGGCGCTCGTGGGCGACAACGGCAGCGGAAAGACGACGCTGCTGCAGGCGATCGCCACCGCCGGCGGCGCAGGAGACGATGCCGACGGCGATCGGCGCGGCGTGCTAAGGGTGCATCCCAATGCGCGCATCTTCTTCCTCCGCCAGGACGACGCCCCAGCCGAGGGCGGCACAGCGCTCGGCGAGCTGCTCGCGGCGGGGGCGCCCGACGCGGCGTCGGCGCGCACCCTGCTCGGCCACTTCCAGCTGCGCGGGGAGACCGCGCTGCAGCCCGTCAGCCAGCTCAGCCCCGGCGAGAAGATCCCGCCGAACGACTCCCCGAACACCCACACCACCAGGCCCCAGGCCACGCTGGCCAGCCCGGCCAGCCGGGACCACGGCCCGTGCACCGCGACCAGCAGCCAGGCGCCCAGCCCGATCTGAATCCACACCGTGGCCGCCCCGGACTGGATCGGGTGGAAGGACCAGACGGTGCCGCCCCAGTTGGCCACGTGCTGCACCCACCCGGGCGAAGCGGCCGCCGTCGGCTCGATCACCTGCGCCGCCAGCCCGCCGGCCATCTTGGGCTGCGCCTGCAAGATCCCGTCCAGGATCCACAGCAACCCGAACCCGACCCGCAGCAGCCACCGCCCGCGCGGCTCACCGGACCGGCCGTGCTCACTCCCACCGACGGCCTCCGCGGCCACGTGCCGCGGCCGCCAGGTCCGGGCGGTCGCCCACAGCAGCCACAGGAACGCGACGATGAGCAGCGCGATCGCGCCCTGGTGCAGCAGCGCGGACCTGAACGCGGCGACCAGGGTCGGGTCGGCCGGACTCAGGCCTGAGTTCATGCCGGGCACGGGATCCGCTCCTCTCGCACGCGGCCAGGCTGTGCCCTATTCGAAGTTCGGGTTATTCAGATTCCCGCGAAGGTTCTGTCGGCAGCATTCAGCGGCCGCTCGCATGGGCTCACAAGCCCATGCTCGCTAACCGCTTTCTGAATAACCCTCCTGAGATGTGCCTTCAGGGTAATCGGTCCAGCCGCGGCCGGACCCCGCCGGAGGCGAACATGAGGAAGATGTAATGACCTGGAGATTCACCCCAGGTGAGGAACTCAGCCGTGCTGGCGCTTGGGGATGCCCCAGGCCGCGGCGGCGAACACGGTCAGCCCGAACAGCACGAACGTGATCGCGTGCACGCTGGTGCAGTACAGGCAGATGCTCCCGATGATGAACAGCTCGGCGTAGAGCAGGTAGAGCACGAAGCCGATGCCGGCCACCATCGCGGCCAGCCGGAGCAGGGAGACCTCGCGCCGGGTCCAGCGCCAGGCCCACGGGCTCATGATCGCCACCGCGAACACGTAGAAGACCAGCCCGAGCACGGCCACCGGGATCCCGAACACGTAGGACTGCGGGCTGGTCGTCACCTTGGTGCAGTTCACCAGCCCGCTTTCCGAGCACCCGAGCAGCGCCGACTCGGTGAAGTGCGCGATCGTCAGGTAGATCGACACGCCCAGGCCGGCCAGGGCCAGCGCGAAGGTGGCCAGCTGCATCCACAGCGGGACCGTCCCGGTGGCTCGGGCCTCGGCGGCGACCTCGCGCTCGACGGCCGGCCCGCGCGGACCGCGGCGGTCGGGCGCGCCGCCCCGCGCCGCCACCGTCCGCGGCGTGCTGCCCGCCTTGACCGGGGCGCTGGCCTTGACCGGGGCGCCGGCCTTGACCGGGGCGCCGGCTTTCACGGCGGTGCCGTTCCCGCTGGCGCGGCCCGCCGCGCCGCCGTTCCTGGCCGCGTTGGCCTGCGCCCGCTGGGCCCTGGCGCGGCTTGACTTTGACGCTGTCATCCGGGCTTCGCCTCCGGTCTGGCACGGCTGCTGGCGCGATTGTACCGTGCGGGTCCTACGCCAGCCTTAGAGCTGGCTCTCCAGGGACTGGACGGTGGTGGTGCACGCGCTGGCGGGCTGGTTGCCCGTCATCTTGCAGATCGCGGCCGTGATGTAGTTCGCCGTGCCGTCGATCGCCTGGGCCACCGAGCTGTTCGGATTGCTCAGGTCGTTCGCGATCGTGCTCCAGCTCAGGCCGACCAGCACCTGGTTGCTGTAGCTGGTCCCGATGCTCACGTACTTGTTGCCGAAATCGAGGAACGGTATCGCCCCGGCCTGGGACGACTCGATATATGGCGGTGCGTCGTACTTGGTGATGAGCGCCTGCTGAGCCGAGGTGGGCGTCTGCAGGGTGGTGTAGCTGCCGTTGGACGCGTCCGGGATGTTGGTCTGCAGCTCGACCGGCGAGAAGCTCAGGTACGGGCTGGAGTAGCTGGCGTGGACGAACGTGAAGGTCGGCGTGTCCGGGTACGGCTCTTGGCCGCCGGCCCCGTTGCTGACGGCCGAGTGCACGGTGGCCAGGCCCGAGAACGTGCCGAACCGGCTGAGCGCCACGATCATCGCCCAGCGCTCGGCCGCGCAGTAGGGGCAGTACTCGGCGCCCATGTAGAGCAGCTCGGGCTTGCCGTTGGCGGTCAGCGGCGCGGGGTTCCCGGTGATCGTCTGGATCTTCCCGGCGAACTGGCCCTTCCCGACCGTGTCCAGGGTGCTCGCGGGCACCGAGGTGACCTTGTTCACGACGGCGGTCAGGGCGGAGCCGGTGGGGCCGTTCGACAGCCCCTGGGGCGACGCCGACGCCGACGGCGACGTCGCCACGGCCGACGGCTTGCTGTTCAGCTTGATGATGACGAAGGTCAGCACGACCGCCAGCACAACGACGACGCTGCCCGCGGCGAGGAGAATCCGCCGGCGCTGCTCGGCCCGGCGCTCCGCCGCCCGCTGCGCGGCGATCTTCTCCCGGCGGGTGGATTCGACC
>Ga0187812_1000832_pt1 | contig 10628 bp, 8 predicted proteins | sample NC_S_2_FD_130582 | JGI IMG/M metagenome (GOLD analysis project Ga0187812, IMG submission 130582) | Wetland sediment microbial communities from Neuse River Estuary, North Carolina, USA - ASW-S_2 | ecosystem: Environmental > Aquatic > Freshwater > Wetlands > Sediment | place: USA: North Carolina... | reverse complement strand
CCTGCGTGCCCAGGAGTTCCTGGCGCGCGAGACCGGCGTGTTCGCGGAACCGGCCTCGGCCGCCGCGATCGCGGGACTGGTGCGCCTGCGGCGCGAGGGCGCCCTGCCGCGCGGAGCGAAGGTGGTGGCCGTGTTGACCGGGACCGGCCTCAAAGACCCTGCCGTCGCCCTGTGCGGCGCGGACCAGGCCGTGAGAACGGTGCCGGCGGACGTCGACGCCGTGGCGGAGGCGATCGCTCTGTGAAGATCGAGGTCTTCACGCCGGCGACAACGGCCAACCTCGGCCCGGGCTTCGACGTCCTGGGCGCCGCTCTCACGCTCCGCAACCGCTTCGTCGTGGCCACGGGGCGCGCAGGCTTTCGGCTGAGCGGCCTGGCGGAGGGGGAGGAACTCAGGCCGAACCTGTTCCTGGTGGCCATGGAGGCGGCGGCGGAGGCCCTTGGCCGCGCCCTGCCGCCGGTGGGTGTCACCTGCCGGGCCGGGATTCCCGTGCGCTCGGGCCTCGGCAGCTCGGCGAGCGCCACCTGCGGCGGCATCCTCGCCGCCGAAGCGCTCCTGGGCGAGCGCCTGCCGCCAGCGGAGGAGCTTGCCCTCGCGTCCCGCATCGAGGGACACCCCGACAACGCAGCCGCCTGCCTGCTCGGCGGTCTGACGATCGCGACGCGCGACGGCCTCGTGCGCCGGCTTCCCGCGCCCGACCTCGCGGCCATCGTCTTCTACCCCGGCACCGAGGTGGGCACGCAGGAGTCCCGCCTCGCGCTGCTGCGCGTCGTGCCGAGGTCGGACGCCGTGTTCAACCTGGGACATGCTGGCCTCCTCGTCTACGCCCTGATCCAGAAGGAGTACGGGTTGCTCGGCGAGGCCTGCCAAGACCGCCTGCACGAACCGCAGCGCCTCTCGCTCTGCCCCCTCGCCCTGGAGGCGCGCGAGGCGGCGCTGCGGGCAGGTGCCTACGCCGTGCCGATCTCCGGCTCGGGTCCGAGCGTCATCGCTCTCACGCCGCCTGCAGCGGGGGCCAGGGTGACGGCGGCGCTGCGGCGCATTGCACGCCGCCACAGCCGCGCACGCGTCTTTCCGCTGCGCTTCTCGGAGGAAGGGGCTCGGGCGCAGGTCGTGGAGTAGGGAGACCGTCGACGCGACGTCCCTGGACCATGGCCGGCGGAATCCAAGGAGCCAAGGGGGGTTGGCGCCGTTGATCTGGCTTCTCGTCGCCGTCATGGTGCTCCACGGTCTCATCCACCTCATCGGCGGGCTGAACGGGACGGGCCTGGCCAGCACACCAGGGCTTTCCGGGCATACGCTCATCGCCCTCTCCGGCTTCTGGCGCACGCTGCTGGGCGTCCTGTGGTTCGTCGCGGTGGCGCTCTTCTTGGCCTCGTCCGCAAGTCTGGCGATGAGGCAAGCGTGGTGGAAGTCTGTCGCCATCGCCGCCGTGCTGGTCTCTCAGGCGCTCATCGTTCTCTGGTGGCCCGACGCGAAGTGGGGGACGGTGGCCAACCTCGTGGTCGTGATCGGCTGTCTTGCCCTGTAGCCAACCGCCCGCCGGCCTGTAGGGTCGCTCTGCCGTCCGGCCGTCCGAGGTGTCGCGGTCCTGCTGCCCATGTCGAGGTTGCGCCTCGAAAACGGGCACGCCTGAACAATGCCTGCCTGATGCGGCTTTGCAGCAACATTCGTCGGCCCATGACGGGTTTTCCGTCGTTTCGCGCGCCAGCCGTGTGGGAGGCCGGTGGCAACTGGGCGAGGTTGGGCGTGCGGGCTGCCGTGTGGCCGGAGTTGCAGGCGGGGCGTCGAACGTGCGGCAACGCGGTCTTCGCGTCGCAAACGACGTCCTGCAGGGCCGTGCCACCTGCCTGGGTCGCCGCGTCACAATGTCGCGGCGCGGTGCGTCACCAGGGCGCGTCGCCTGACGTGCCATGCTGAGCAGCGGGGAGGCGAAGGCATGTCCCATGATGCGCTCAGCGAGGACGTCCGCGCCCTGCGGGAGATCGCACACGCGTTCGCGCGCGACGTGCTGCGCCCGGCGGGTCTGCAGGCGGACCGCTCCGGGCGGACGCCCTGGGATGCGGTGCGCACCGCGGGCGACCTCGGTCTCGTTGCGGCGAACGTGCCGGAGGAGTACGGAGGGCCCGGGGTAGGTATGCAGGCCCTGGCGGCGGTGATGGAGGAACTCGGCTGGGGCAACTTCGGCCTGGCCGCGAAGATCGGCGCCGCCGCGCTCGTCGCGCAGGCGATCCTTGAGCACGGCTCGGCAGAGCAGAAGCGCCGCTACCTGGGACGCCTGTGTTCCACGGATCGGCCGTGGGTCGGGGCGCTCGCGCTGACGGAGCCCGAGTCCGGATCGGAACTCGAGATCGACCTGGGCGGCCCGCCGCAGCATCTTCAGACGCGCGCCGAACGCCAGGGCGACGGCTACCGCATCACGGGCCAGAAGCGCTTCATCACGAATGGCGGCGAGGCGGACCTCACGCTCCTCCTGGCACGGGTGGGGGACGGCGGCCCGCAGGAGGGATGGACCCTCTTCCTGGTCGAGAGGGGTGCAGGCGGCTTCACCGCCGGCCGGCAGATCCCGACGCTCGGCTTGCGAGGCTCCTACACGGGCGAGATCCACCTTGATGGCTGCAAGGTGCCGGAGACCGCCCGCCTCGGCGGACAGGGTGAGGGCCTCGCGATCGTCCTGCGGGTGCTCGAGGTGGCGCGCACCATGATTGCGTCGGCCGCCGTCGGTCTCGCGCGCGGGGCTTGCGAGGCCGCCACGGCATATGCCCGGGAGCGCCGCCAGTTCGGTGTGCCGCTGCTCGAGCACCAGCTCGTCGCGGGACGCCTCGCTGGCATGCGGCTGCGGATCGATGCGGCCCGGGCCCTCGTCCACCGCGCTGCGCTCGACCTGGCCGCGGGCCGGTCGGCCGCCCTGAGTGCGGCGGAGGCCAAGCTCTTCGCGAGCGAGATGGCCGTACACGTCACGCAGGACGCCCTGCACGTGCACGGCGGGTACGGGTACACGCAGGATCTGCCGCTGGAAATGTGGGTGCGCGATGCCGTGGTCAGTCGCATCTTCTTCGGCACGAGCGAAATGCAGGCACTGGAGATCGCGCACCACCTCGCCGCGGGAGCCTAGGTTCCGCATGGGAATCTGCCGAAAGGGATGGGAGCATGTCGATCCAGGGGAACGACGAAGCGGCAGGCAGGATCCGGCGCCACCACGCCGCGCTCGCCGCGGGGCTCTTTGAGCGGGCAAACCTACTGGTGGCCGCGGCAAGGACGGGGGGCTCCCCGGAAGGGCCGAAGGACGACTTCGTGGCCTACCTGCGCGAGGAGATCGTGCCGCACGCGGCGGCGGAGGAGACGACGCTCTACCGCCGCGGCGCGGAGATCCCGGAGCTTCGCCCCCTGCTGCGGGCCATGATCCTCGAGCATGAGCGCCTGCGCGCTCTGGCGGATGCGCTGCCCGCCGCGCGGGAGTCCGTCGAGCTCGCGGCTGCCGGCCGGGCCATCGCGGAGCTCTTCGCGCTCCACGCGGACAAGGAGAACGACCTTCTCCTGCCGCGCCTGCTGGCAGAACCGGACGTCAGCATCGCGGAGCTGCTCCACGACATGCACCGGGAGCTCGAGGGCTGAGGCGCTGCGCCTGGGCGTGGGCCGATCGGACGGACAACAATACTGCCTTTGGGCCCGTGGCGCGCGTGATCCAGCGCACTTACGGGCCCTTGCGCATGCGCGAGCGTAGAGGTGCGAGGTGATCGCCTTGGGCTGTTCACCATGGACCACGAAGCGCGCCGCGCGAGGCACGAGACCGCTATCTGCGCGGGGACAGTGCCGGCGACCGCTGCGGGCGATCCGCGGGCCTCGCGACGAGGCGCAGCCTCTGGCCGCGGCGATGCCGCTTCGCACCGCCTGGCGCCTGCGCCTGGTGGCCCGCCGACGCCGAGGACCTCTTCCCGCCGGCATGGCGGGGCCGTGGCGGCGCTTGGCCGGAAGGCCGGGGCGGGCATGGGGCGGTCGTGCGGCTGACGGAAGGCACCATGGGGCGCCGCTTGGTCCCCGGGCATGCGGGCCGCTGGCACGCGGCCCGGGAGACAGAGGCACTCCGCGGACGGTACGAAGGCGCCTGAGCGATCTGGAGGGAATGCCATGCCAAGACGCGTGAACGCACTCGGCGACGCACTCACCTACCTCAGGCGCGGGCCGCGCCTTGCCGGCGGGTACGGCGAGGACAGCCCGCGACCGAGGGACTGGGAGCAGCTCTACCGCGACCGCTGGCAGCACGACAAGGTCGTGCGCTCGACCCATGGCGTGAACTGCACCGGCTCCTGCAGCTGGAAGATCCACGTCAAGGACGGCATCATCACGTGGGAACACCAGCAGACCGACTACCCGTCGCTCGGGCCGGACACCCCGGAGTACGAACCGCGCGGCTGCCCGCGCGGCGCAAGCTTCTCCTGGTATGAGTACAGCCCTCTGCGGATCCGCTATCCCTACGTGCGCGGAGCGCTCATCGAGGCCTGGCGGGCGGCGCTGCGGGAGGCGAAGGACCCGGTCCTCGCCTGGCGCCTCCTGTCCCGGAGCCCGGAGCGTCGCGCGGCGTACCGCGCGCGACGCGGCAAGGGTGGTTTCGTCCGGGCCAGCTGGGACGAGGTCACGGAACTGATCGCCGCCGCGACGGTCGAAACGGTCCAGAGCTACGGGCCGGACCGCGTCGTCGGCTTCTCGCCGATCCCCGCCATGTCGATGGTGAGCTACGCCGCGGGCTCGCGCTTCCTCTCCCTGATCGGCGGCACGATCCTCAGCTTCTACGACTGGTACGCCGACCTGCCGATCGCGTCGCCCCAGATCTGGGGCGAGCAGACCGACGTGCCTGAAAGCGCCGACTGGTACAACGCCGCCTACATGATCATCTGGGGCTCCAACCTGCCGATGACCCGCACGCCGGATGCGCACTTCCTGGCGGAGGCGCGCTACAAGGGCATGCGCGTCGCGGCGGTGAGTCCGGACTACGCGGAGTACGTCAAGTTCTCGGACGTCTGGCTGCCGGCGAGGCCGGGAACCGACGCCGCACTGGCGCTCGCCATGATGCACGTGCTGCTGCGGGAGTTCTACGTCGAGCGTGAGGTGGAGTACTTCCAGGACTACGCCCGCCGCTACACGGACCTGCCCTTCCTCGTGGTCGTCGAGGAGCGGGACGGTCGGGCCAAGGCGGGACGGTTCCTGCGCCGCTCGGATCTCGAGGGCGGCGCGGCGGGCGCCTGGGAGACCGTGCTCTGGGATGAGGAGCGGGACGGACCTGCGTGTCCCAACGGCAGCCTAGGCCACCGCTGGGACGGTGGCGGACGGTGGAACCTGCGCATGGAGGACGGTGCGGGCAAGGCCCTGCTGCCCAGACTCAGCCTGCTCGGCCGGGAGGATCGCACCGTCACGCTGGACTTCCCGTACTTCGGCGGCGGCAAGGGCGACGTCGTGCGCCGCGCGGTGCCCGTGCGGCAGATCTCCGCCCCCAAAGGGCCACTCCTCGTCACGACCGTCTACGACCTGCTCCTGGGCAGTCTCGGTGTGGAGCGCGGCCTGCCGGGCGACTATCCCAAGGGCTACGACGACCCGAGCCCGGGTACCCCGGCCTGGCAGGAGGCGATCACCGGCGTCGACCGCAAGCTCGCCATCGCCGTGGCGCGCGAGTTCGCCGAGACGGCCGAGCGCACCCGGGGCAGGGCGATGATCGCCATGGGGGCAGGCATCAACCACTGGTACCACAGCGACGTCATCTACCGCGCCATCGTCGGGCTCGTGCTGCTCGCCGGCTGCGAGGGCGTGAACGGCGGCGGCTGGGCGCACTACGTCGGCCAGGAGAAGGTGCGTCCCCTCGAGGGCTGGAGCGCGATCGCATTTGCCAGCGACTGGATTCCGGCGGCCCGTCAGCAGAACGGCACCTCGTTCTTCTACTTCGCGACGGACCAGTTCCGCTACGAGGACCTGGACCCCTCGGAGCTCAGCTGGCCCGGCGCCGGGCGCCTCGCGCGCATGCACCCTGCGGACGTCAACGCCCTCGCCGCCCGGCTCGGCTGGCTGCCTTCGTTCCCGCAGTTCCAGGAGAACCCGCTCGAGACGGCGCGGCGCGCCAGGGCGGAGGCCGGGCAGGACGACCCGGCGGCGGCGCGGTCGGTCGCGCGGCGGCTCCAGGCGGGGGACCTCACCTTCGCCGTGGAGGAGCCGGACCGGGAGGAGAACTTTCCGCGCGTCTTCTTCCTCTGGCGAGCCAACCTCCTCAGCTCGAGCGGCAAGGGCCACGAGTACTTCCTGCGCCACCTGCTCGGCGCGGACGGCCACGTGCTCTCGCCCGAGAGCGGGCGCAAACCCGAGACGGTGCGCGCAGACGGTCCCGCGCCGTCGGGCAAGCTCGACCTCCTCGTCGACATCGATTTCCGCATGACGGGCAGCGGCCTCTACGCCGACATCGTGCTTCCTGCCGCCACCTGGTACGAAAAGCATGATCTGAGCAGCACCGACATGCACCCCTTCGTACATCCCTTCAATCCCGCCGTCTCGCCGCCCTGGGAGGCCAGGAGCGACTGGGATGCCTTCCTCGCCATCGCGCGCCGCTTCTCCGAGCTCGCCAAGGACCACCTGCCGGCGCAGGAGGACCTCCTGATGGCGCCCCTCCTGCACGACACGCCGCAGGAACTCGCGCAGCCCTACGGCGCCGTGCGCGACTGGCGCCGGGGCGAGGTGGAAGCCGTGCCCGGCCGGACGATGCCGCGCTTCCTCTTTGTGCAGCGGGACTTCCCGCACGTCTTCCAGCAGATGACGGCGCTCGGTCCGCGGGCCGCGGAAGCCGTAACGGCCAAGGGCATCCGGATCCCCACGGCGTCCACGTACGAGGCGCTTCGGCGCGAACTCGGCGAGAGTCGGCGGGAGGGCCCTGGGCAGGGGTTGCCGCAGCTTGAAACGCCGGAGCAGGCCGCGAACGCGATCCTCGCGCTCTCCGGCTCGACGAACGGCCACCAGGCCCAGGCAGGCTGGCGGGCGCTCGAGTCGTCGACGTCCCTCCCGCTTGCCCACGTGGCCGCGGGTCGCGAGGATGACCGCTGCACGCTCAAAGACCTCACGGCCCAGCCTCGCCTGGCGATCGCGACGCCCGTCTGGAGTGGACTCGAGGGACACGGGCGCCGCTACTCGCCCTTCACGGCCAACCTCGAGCTCGGCATACCCTGGCGCACCCTGACCGGTCGACAGCACCTCTACGTCGACCACGAGATGCTGCTCGACATGGGCGAGGGTCTGCCGGTCTACCGGCCGCCGCTTGCCATCCGCCCGTTCGGCGGGGACCGCGCCCTGGGGGCCGGAGAGATCCAACTCCGCTTCCTCACGCCGCACGGCAAGTGGGCCATCCACTCCACCTACGGCGACACCTTGCCGATGCTCACCCTCTTCCGCGGTGGCCCGACGATCTGGCTGAGCCCCGAGGACGCCGAAGCGATCAAGGTGCAGGACAACGACTGGGTCGAGGCCCTGAACCGCAACGGCGCCGTAGTGGCCCGGGCCGTCGTCAGTCACCGGGTGCCGCGCGGCATCGCCATCATGTACCACGCGCAGGACCGGACGATCGGGGTGCCCGCGGCCAAGGCGACAGGGGACCGCGGCGGCGCCCACAACAGCCTGACCCGGGCCCTGCCGAAACCGAGCCACATGATCGGCGGCTACGCGCAGCTGAGCTACGGCTTCAACTACTACGGCCCGACGGGCCACCAGCGCGACGAGGTGACCGTGGTGCGGCGCCTCGAGGAGGTGGACTGGCTTGAAGATTAGGGCGCAGGTCGCGATGGTGATGAACCTCGACAAGTGCATCGGCTGCCATACCTGCAGCGTCACGTGCAAGAACACGTGGACGAACCGGCCCGGGACGGAGTACATCTGGTTCAACAACGTCGAGACGAAGCCGGGCGTGGGCTACCCCAAACGCTGGGAGGACCAGGAGCGCCAGCGCGGCGGCTGGGAGCTGAGACACGGGCGGCTCCGGCTGCGCGCCGGGGGGCCCGCCGAGAAGCTCGCCCGCATCTTCTACAATCCTGACCTGCCGCAGATCGACGACTACTACGAGCCCTGGACCTACGACTACGAGACCCTGATCGAGAGCGGCGAGCGGCGTCACCAGCCAGTGGCGAGGCCGCGCTCGCAGCTCACGGGCGAGCCCATGGACGCGCCCGCGTGGGGGCCCAACTGGGAGGACGATCTCGCCGGGGCGCCGGCGTCCGGCCCGGGCGACCCGAACCGCAGGGGCATCGAGGAGCAGGTGGCCTTCGCCTACGAGCAGGCCTTCATGTTCTACCTGCCGCGCATCTGCGAGCACTGCCTCAACCCCTCCTGCGTCGCGGCCTGCCCGTCCGGAGCGATGTACAAGCGCAGGGAGGACGGCATCGTCCTCGTGGACCAGGAGGCCTGCCGCGGCTGGCGCTTCTGCGTCAGCGCCTGCCCGTACAAGAAGGTCTACTTCAACTGGCAGACGCACAAGGCGGAGAAGTGCACCTTCTGCTATCCGCGCATCGAGGCGGGCCTGCCGACGGTCTGCGCGGAGACCTGCGTCGGGCGGATCCGCTATCTCGGCGTCGTCCTCTACGACCTCGATCGCGTCCCCGAGGCCGCCTCCGTGCCCGACGCCAAGGAACTCCTGCCGTCGCAGCTCTCGCTCTTCCTCGATCCGCACGATCCCGAGGTGGCGGCGGCCGCCAGGGCCGAGGGCATCTCCGACGCCTGGATCGAGGCGGCGAAGCGCTCGCCCGTCTACGCGCTCGCGGTGCGGTTTGGCATCGCCCTGCCGCTCCACCCCGAGTACCGCACGTTGCCGATGGTCTGGTACGTGCCGCCGCTGAGCCCGATCATGGGCCCCTTGGAGGCGGAAGGACCGGCGACCAGCGCGGGGGAGGTGCTCCGGCGGATCGACGCGATGCGCATCCCGCTGCAGTACCTGGCGAACCTCCTCGCGGCCGGCGATACCGAGGTGGTGCGCCGCGTGCTGGCCCGCCTCTACACCATGCGCGCCGTCGGGCGCGCCGGGCAGCTGGGCGGCGAGGTGGCGGACGACCTCTTGCGGGCCGTCGGCCTCGAGCGGCGGGACGTCGACGACATGGTGCGTCTCCTCGCCGTCGCGAAGTACGAGGAGCGCTTCGTGATTCCCTCGGCCCAGCGCGAGGGCGAGCGCGACCTGCAAGAGCTCCAGGGCGGCTGCAGCCTCGATCGCCTGCTGCCGCCGCAAGGCGCCTTCCGCGGCGCGACGCCGCCGCGCGAGGAGGCGGAGTCATGAGCGGGCGCGGGCTGCTGAAGGCGGGTGCGATCCTGCTCGGCTACCCGGACCCGCGGCAGTGGGCGGCGACAGCGCAGGAGATCCGCTCCTGGCCGGCGACCCCTGGCCGGGATCTCCTGCTCGCTTTCCTCGCGGGGGCCGAGAGCTTCGAGCCGCTCGCCCTCGAGGAGGAGTACGTCGCGACGTTCGACTTCCGGCGCGAGCTCTCGCTCTACCTCACCTTCCACGAGGCAGGCGAGTCCGGGGACCGCTCGCTTGCCCTGCTCGCCCTGAAGGGGCAACTGGCGGCCTGCGGCTACCTCTGCCCAGACGGCGAGCTGCCGGATTACATCCCCCTGCTCCTGGAGTTCCTCGCGGAGCGGGAAGAGGAGCCAGGCGCCGGGGACCTCGGCGGGCGCCTCGCCTGGGCGACCGGAAACATCGCGGCGAAGATGCCGCAGGCCTCGGTCTACGGCCCGCTCCTCGAGGCCATCCGCATCGCCCTGCCCCCGCCCCAGGCGCCGGCGCCGCAGTTGGGGAGGGCCGCGGTCGATCCGGCGGAGCCTTTCCCCCTCTCCTACTCCTGACTTCAAGGGGGTGCCGAGGTGAGCATCTTCCTCTGGTCCGTCTACCCGTACCTCTGCCTCACGCTGCTCGTCGTCGGAAGCCTCTGGCGCTATAGCTCCGACCAGATCGGCTGGACGGCGAAGTCGAGCGAGATCTTCGAGAAGCGCCTTCTGCGCATCGGCAGTCCCCTCTTCCACTATGGCATCATCTTCGTCTTCCTCGGGCACGTGGCGGGTCTCCTGGTGCCGCTCGGGGCCTACCGGGTCCTGGGCGTGCCGGCGGAGACCTACCACCGCGTCGCGCTCCTCATGGGCGGTCTCTCGGGTCTCGCGGCCCTCGCCGGCCTTCTCCTCCTCCTCTACCGGCGACTCACGGTCGTGCGCGTGCGCCGCCACAGCTCGGCAGGCGACGTCGTCGCGCTCGGCCTCCTGCTGCTCACGGTGGCTCTCGGGCTCGCCATGACGCTCAGCCAGGGTCTGCAGCGCATACCGTACGAATACCGCGCGAGCGTCGGCCCCTGGATCCGCAGCGTCCTCTTCCTGCATCCTGCCGTCGGCCTGATGCAGGGCGTACCGCTCCTGCTGCAGCTGCATGTCCTCGCGGCGTTCGCGGTCTTCGCGGCGACGCCGTTCACGCGGCTCGTGCACGTCTTCAGCGTGCCGCTCGCCTACCCGCGGCGCGCACCGCTCCAGTACCGGCGGCGCGGAGCGCCCGCGGACAGGCGCAGGGCGTGACGCCTCACAGGGAAGGGGGCGAGGAAGCCATGGCCATGCCGCGGGACCCAGGGCTCAGCTGG
>Ga0187812_1000831_pt1 | contig 10631 bp, 5 predicted proteins | sample NC_S_2_FD_130582 | JGI IMG/M metagenome (GOLD analysis project Ga0187812, IMG submission 130582) | Wetland sediment microbial communities from Neuse River Estuary, North Carolina, USA - ASW-S_2 | ecosystem: Environmental > Aquatic > Freshwater > Wetlands > Sediment | place: USA: North Carolina... | reverse complement strand
GAACTAACACATAATATTGTTGTTTGACCGGAAGTGTTTTGGTAACCCCAAATGTCTTGTATATCTGTGCTTGTTCCGCTTGATAGCTTCTGCCAAGTACCTGAAGTATTCATAAAAGCAATGAAACCGCCCGTTCCAACAACATAAAGCCCATTTGAATTTCCCCACATTTTGTCAATTCCAATACCGTAAAAGATTGGATCGCTAGGAATTTCATGAAAGTTCTGTCCATCCCAGTGAAACCATGGATCAAACCATACATTATGATCATTAACCACAAAAACAGATTTAATCACCGGTGGGAAATTTCCAGCAATTAGCTTTTGGAGTTTCCATTCGTTCCCATCCCACTTTGCAAGATTGTATGGCTGTTGATCAAATTGCCCCGTAGAATCTTTCAAGTAAATTTCACCTACTGCATAAACCAAAAACGGGCTTATACTCACAATTGCAACGTCATGTAATGTGCTTCCATTGCCCTCTCCAAGTGTGTCAATTGTAAATACCCAGTTATGGCTGGTTGTATCTGATGAATTATTACTCTTTGGGGCTGTCGGACTTTTACAGCTTTGTAGAAGTACAAATATTAATAAGGTAAGCAACAATGCTTGTTGTCTCAGGAGTAGGTAAAGATTATAAAATTTCTTCAATACAACCCTTTCCAAATTTAATTTTACTAACTGCAGTATGAATATAATATAAATTTATATAAAGTAGCATCAGTAATTTTCCGTATTTTTATCTACGTAAAATACGTAGGTCGATCTACGGAATTTCCGTATATGAGTTGCGTAATAGCAAATAATTTTTTTTCTTTGCCGGGGTTCTTAATTTATATTAAATCAGGAAAACGCTATGGTTGGAATTATCGGTTTGTCTTGAATGTGAGAATTCTTTGAATTATGAATTGGACAAATTTGCAGTTAAAACTTTGCTATAACCTTACAAATTTCTTTTAACTTAGTCTGGTGCAGCGGTCTTTGTGAAACAAATTTGTTTTTAAATGTTGATACTTTTTCCGGCAGATTGTGAAAAGCAAGATTTTAATTATCTAAACTTAAGAAATTATTATTAAACTGCTGCTCTTGAGCAGTCCCGCATACGAGGTAAAGTTAATTAAAGAGGAAACGAAATTAACAAGACAATCGAATCCGAAATATCATATTGCATCGTCTCACATCTCCTCCTTAGAATATTCTTTAACTTTGTAAAAAAATCTAATAATATTTTATTAACACGCATTCTTAGGAAATGTATGTATGCTTTTAGAAAAATTATCTTAGTGAATTTAATTGCTGCTATTATAATTTTGTTTCCTTCATATTCATATCCTTGCGCTTGCGGATGCAACGTATTCTCAGTAGGCGGTAGATGGATGATGGTAATTTCACCAGGCTTTAGATTTTTCTGGACATATAACTACATGAACCAAAATCAGAATTGGAACGGATGGAACAGTGCCGAATCCGGTTTGAATCAAGATAAAATTATTAGATCAGAATTTTATAATCTGAATGCATTATACACTTTAGACCGCAGTTGGGGTTTAATGGTCGAAGCACCTGTTTGGAATAGATACTTTCAAACAACAACTGATGACGGAAATCCTGTTTCAGCAAGCCATCTATCTTTAGCAGACTTAAGGTTGATGGGCATATACACCGGAATCTCCGAAGATATGTCAATTGGAATTCAGTTCGGATTAAAACTGCCAACTGCGCCATATAACCTCTCTCTGCTTGATAGAGATACACAAATCGGCACCGGCACGACCGATCTTCTTCTCGGCGGTTATTCGATGCGACAGCAAAGAGGATGGGGATGGTTTACTCAGGTGATGTTGCAGCATGCCTTTAACTATAAGGATGGATATAGACCTGGAGATAGCTTTGATTTTGCGGTAGGTGCCCATTATGATAAATTACTTTCATCTTATAAGATTGTACCTATGCTTCAGCTCAATGCTTCGTTCCGTAGATCGGACAGTGGTGTAAATTCCGATCCGTCAAGTACAGGTTATACTAGAATTTACGTCTCACCCGGTGTTGAAATAAACTTAAGTAATCAAATTCAGCTATACGGAAATTTTAAGATTCCGGTACTAACTCATGTAACCGGCTTTCAACTTGTTGCACCCGCATTGGTAGATGTTACACTTGGTTACCAACTTTAAACTCTTTCACTATATCACAAAAATAAATCCTTCTTTAAAATAATGGTACCCGGTTGGGTTAACATTATACGTGACTCTTTTTTGAATCAAAAGGCGGGGGATGATTTTCTAAGATTCTTAAATTGTAGGAACTTAAAGCCTTGGTTGAAAAGATAAATTAATTCTTCTTTTTTTAGGTCGGATATTGCAAAAGCTTTCATCTACTTTTTTTTAATAAGGTGCTTTGTTTTGTGTTATTAAAGAGATGTTTTGTCGAAGTTTTGACCTTAACTTCGTTGCGCTTTAAAAATTACACATCATAAAAAATAAGCTCTCCAATTATTGATTAATAATTGCCAGTTTGCCCATCGTTTTGACGCCGCCTGTTTTCGTAACATAGATATATATACCTGTCGACAGTTTATTGTTTTGATTATTTCTTCCATTCCATTGTATTACATGCTCACCGTTAAAATAATTAACCAATTTATTTGTGGAATAAACTAAATTCATAGCAACAGTGTAGACATTGAATTGAACGTAAGAATCATTCGAGTTATTGATCGGAATATATAGATAAGTATCTTTTGTATAGTAGAAAGGCGATGGGAACGGATAATTTAATTGCCCGGCAATATTATATCCCGACTGGACAATAGAATTATTAAGTATTTCAGATGTCGTCCAGAATGCGGGTTTATCGGCAGAAAACCCGACGAAATAATTATTATTAATTTGTGTCGAATTATTTTCTTGATGATCATATATGCTAAAGTTGAATGGATAAGTAGAATATGAACTATCAATTGCACCCTCGACATCTGAATTCGTAAAAATAGTAACAAGCGTATCTACTAAGGCAGAGTTTGTAATCATTAGGAAACAATTTGAAGAAGGTCCGGTTTCTAATTGCAGAGATAATCCAGAATTAAAATTTAAATTTGCAATAGGTTTAACGAGCGGGTAGTAGGAAGCGTCTTCAAAATATTTGCCCGCTATAGCCCTGTAATTAGTATAGTACATCCATATACCGAAATTATTTAATTCGCTGCCCAGGGATGAACCATATTCTTGAAGTGCAGTACTAATTGCATCCATGGCTCTCATTTTCGGCATTAACTCCCATTCCCTTTTTATTATACCAAAGCCGAAACGATCCCTCTGGTAAATATTCCATATACCTAACGCGAATTCTTCTATTGTACCGTTAGCGGCAATAGTTGTTTGAGTGTTATTAAAGTAAGTAGGCAAATATTGCAGATAGTCTTTGATGGTACTAAACACAAAATGTTCCATGGCTGTAGCCGAAAGCTCATAAAAAAATTCGTCGCCGGTAAAATATCTATTGATATAATCACCGACATGAATAGCATGAGCAAATTCATGCGCAGCCGTAACCCTTGCGGCATTTATGCCGGTGGTGTAAAATCCTGAAAAGTCATTATCAATAACAGTGTACGCAGTATATCTCCCGGAACCGGGAATAATCTCAGAATCCGGCACGGTATATCCATAAGTGCCGCCTGTACTGGTAATATAAACATCATAACGGTTATCTCCTCCCGCGCCAAAGTCTGATGGAGGTTGCGGATATCCTAAATAATTTATTTCGTAGTTGTAAACCGAATCTAATGCTTGCGCAAAAAGCTGTATGTTATAGGTAGGAGTATCCCGCCCTGAAGTATTATAATGAACTCTAAAGAAGCCGCCCGGCGTAACAAAGCTTGTGTCTGTTACCGGTCTATCAAGTATGCCTTGCAATATGCTTCTTTGTTGTTTATTAAAATGCTTGATGTTTAGCTTCACCGCATTAAATAACCCAGTCGCGCTCTTTAAGCGGACTGGGTCGGCAGCAAATGTTTGAATTTGATTTCTTAAAAGTTCAGGCATTCTTATCTTAACAACTGAGTAGTATAATGAATCGAGCTGCCTGCTGCTGAGCTGCTGGGCATTTACTTTGAGGAGAATTGTAATTAATAAAAATGAAGTTAAGATATATTTCATATTTTATAAGTGCCCAACCATGTTTTTATAATATCATTCATCTGTTATAGAATTACATCTATTAAACTTTCAATCATTAGAGTGGATACACTGTAATAACTATTTAATAATATATACCATAAAAGTTTGCCGCTTACTTATCATAATATTTTCTAAAATTGATTGCTGTTTGTTCCTATCAATACTAACTATTTTAATATAGAGAATATTTTATAATACAGAAACAAACAGCAAATTAAACAGCCATAGCATTGGCATACATCAAGCTTAAGAAATAAGTCTATACATGAAGCGATATTTTAAATACCACATTTCTTCTTTCCTCAAAGCTTGCACTGCTAAAGAAAGCGCCTTTTAATAAATGCCCATGATCCAATAAATTAGTAATAGTTAGCGAAGGTTCTAATGAAGCTTCTCCGCCAAGCGAGAAAGTATATCCGCCGGAAATATTAAAGATCCATGACGGCGTTGTGTGCGCGCTCTGGTTGAAATCAAACAGACCGGTCTTATATACTGTTCCATTTCCGTTAGCTAAGCCTGAACCATAGATACCTACGAGATTTAAGAACCAATCCTGCGGCTGGTAATTTAACCCCGCAACAACCGATAGTCTTTGGTCATGATCTAAATCGAACGGAGTTGTAGAGGGATCAGCCGGGATAAAGCCGCCTGAAACAGGACCTGTACCGAAAGCATGAATAAGCGCGCCGTTCAAAAAACCGGAAAAAGGAGTTGAAGGATCGCTGTAATTTAAGCTTAGTTCTATTCCGCGCACTATCACCTTATTAATATTTACATTTACTCTAATTGTGCTTGAGCCTAATGTTTGATCATCCAGACCGGGAGTAGATTCTTTTAAGAAGTAATCCAGCTTTGTTGTAAACCCGTTAAGAAAGTTATGTATAATTCCCCCTTCATATAAATTATCTTTTTCAGGATAAGTTGCCGATGCCGAATCGCCGACCGAAGTAGCCACAGAAGATAATCCTTCTATATTAGTCGGAAGAAAGAGTCTGTCATAGCTTAAATACAATGTAGTAAAATCATCGGTAAAAAAGCTAAACTTTAATCTTGGCTCCAATTGTGTTTGAAGTCCAATTACAGGTGCGATATGATGATCGTACCTTAAACCCGCTTCAATTCTTGTCCATTCGAAAGGATGAATATTAGTTTGAGCGAATACTCCAAAATCGGAACCGGTAAAATTGGTGCTGTTTAAAGGACCGTTGCCGTTAAAATCATTAAACTTAAAGTTATCCTTGCCGTTGGTAACGCTGAACTCAAGTCCGGCTGCATAGCCGAATTGATGGGACAATTGGTCGCTGTACTTTAACCTTGTCCCATACGTTGTAAAGCTTCTATCCTGGTTTACTGTGTAGCCTGTAGTTGTATCTGCACCTATGTATTGTAAAGTTTGATCGTAAGGGCTTGTACCGAATTTTAGTCCGCCTTCTCTAACATAAAAGCCTGCAAATAATTCACTCTCTTTATCAACTTCGCTCGAAAAGGTATGATAATATGAAAGCGTCTGGAATGAGTTATAGCTGTTCTGCGTATCGAAATTAATACCTTCAACGGGATCAAAAGGAACTTGAGTTTGAGTTGAGCTGTAGTTCAAGTTGGTTGTAAGATAATCGCTTTCATCTATGAAGTAATCCATCTTTCCATATAAGAAATAGTCAAAGCCGTGGTCATTAAATAATGTCTGTACAGGCTGATCTATTCGCCGATCTGTCTCAGCTCTTGAGCCTGAAAAGAAATAACCAAAGCTGCCTACATGATCGCTAAATGATAAGCTTTGTCCGTTAGAATTAAGTGCTTTAAAGCTCCCAACCTGTGAACCGAGATTTTCAGTATTAGAAGTAAGATAACTTCCTGCATAGCTCGATACATTTAGTTGAAACTTCCCTGGAGGAACCTGATTTCTTACATCAATTATAGCCGCAATCTGCCCGCCGTATTCAGCCGGGAAGCCGCCTGTATAGAATGTTATATTTTTTATTACACTCGGATCGACAACTTCGTTTAAACCGCCGAAAACCCCAAGTGGTATTGGAATCCCATCTATCAAATAAGTAAACTCTCCATGCTGTCCGCGGATATGGACTTCACCCGTAGGAGCCCGTACAGCACCGGTTAAATTCTCCTGAACCACGGTGGTCATTCTTGCTTCAGGCGTAGGATGAAATGTTTGCAGTTCAAAGGTCTTGTACCCTGTTCTTATGTCCGTATAATTTGAAACACGGTTTTCTTTATTGCCTGTAACTACTACTTCCTTTAATCCTATCGCACTTTCCTGTAAAAGTATTTTAATGCTTCTGTGGTTCCGGTCAATAATTACTGGTGTTGAAAGGTCCTTATAACCAATATATTGAGAGTATAACGTGTAATTGCCTGATTCTACATCTGTAAAGAATCCTATACCAAAGTGGTTTGTTTCTTTGATGTTTACAATCTTGTCGTTCTTCTTTAAGATCAATGTAACCAGTTCAAGAGGTGTATTTTGTACCGAGTCAAATACAGTAACCTTAAAATTAACTGTGTTTTCTTTTACTGCTTTAGTACCGGGTAATGCAAATACAGTCGCTGCATACGAGAATATAAATATTATTACAGCAGCACGTAAAAGCGCAGTCCTTTGTTTTAATAAAAATATTAGATCCATTTTATAAAGCTCCTATTTTAATTTATAATTAGAATTAAACCGGATGTTTCTCGAATTAACTTATGCGCGTAATAAATGCCGTTGTATTTAACATAACAACACAAATAACGTATCTCTGTAATCCGAAATAATGTCCGGCAAATAATATTGGGATTTTATTATATTATAGAAGGAGGAGCTCTTAATGGATTGCTGTTGAAGTGAGGATCGTAAGTATAATTTTGTTTTAAAGAAAAGGAAATATTTTCAACGCCGTTTAGCTTAACACAGTTAAATACGGAAGTAAAGCTAAAATTTAAAACGGAATTGGCGAACTGCTGGATAACGCAGCTATGGGTTAAGTCAACAAGCTTATCAAAAGGACTTGAGCCGCTATTATTATCACTTGAAAGCTCAAAATTGCCGTTCCGTATATCTACATGGTGATAATGGAAGACGGAAAGCCCGACAAGGAATAAATATGAAAGCAGCATCAGCGCTGCAAACTTATTGCGATATTTTTCTGAAAATAATTTCATATCTTGGAAACAAAATTTGAAATTATTTTTAAATATTACAAGCCAGAAGTTTTAGTTGTGATATATACAACCGCAAAGTCATATATTTTTTTAAACCTTTCGAGTGAGATTTTCATCTAATTGACTAAGTTCAAAGGGATGATGTTTTAAAATCAAGTTGTACAAGATTTTTTGTATTTATAGTAAACACTATTAAACCCGGATTAAAGCCTGAGATGAAAAAAATTATTTCAATTAAAAAATATCTTTATCTAAGCCTGCTGATTCTCCCATTTATATATTCGTCCGCCCAGGCGCAGTACTTTGGAAGGAATAAAGTTGTCTATGATAAATTTGACTTTAAGATTCTTCACACCGAACATTTTAATATCTATTATTACCCTGAAGAAGAAGAAGCAGTAAGCTATGCCGCCCGCCTTGCGGAACGCTGGTACACGCGCCATTCAGTTTTAATGGATGATACGCTCAGCGGGAAGCAAACTTTAATCTTGTATGACGGTTTCCCGCAGTTTTCCGAAACAAACGTAGCGCAAGGTTTGATTGGACAGGGAACCGGAGGATTTACCGAACCGGTTATGAGACGAATCGTTCTTCCGTTTGCCGGTCCTCTTGACGAAACGAGCCACGTGATTGGTCACGAGTTAGTTCACGCATTTCAATTTGATATTACCAGCAAGCGAGGCATGAACAAAGGCGGTTACCCTGCCGCTTCTCAAATGCCGCTCTGGTTCATAGAAGGAATGGCTGAATATTTTTCACTTGGTCCGGATGATCCTAATACTGCAATGTGGATGCGCGAAGCAAGCTTAAAGAAATTACCTACAGTTTCAGATCTAAATAGCCCGGAATATTTTCCATATAGATACGGACAATCGCTGTTAGCTTTTATGGGAGGCAAATGGGGTGATTATAAGTTAATTAGACTTTTAAGAGTTTCGGCAATGCTTGGCAATATGGATGCCGGTATTGACAGCGTTTATCATATCACTGCGGACTCATTATCCAAAGACTGGCACAAAGCGCTTCACGAAGCTTATGATTCATTGGCAAAAGTAACTTCAAAGCCCGAAGATTACGGTAAAGAATTAATATCGGAGAAAAAAGGCGGAGGAGAAATGAATCTTTCTCCCACTCTAAGCCCCGACGGCTCAAAGCTGGTCTTCTTTTCTTCAAAAGATTTATTTGCAATGGATCTTTATCTTGCCGATGCAAGAACCGGGAAAGTAATTAGGAACATTTACCGCAGCGAGCTTGATACGCATTTGCAAAATCTTGAGTTCATTAATTCCGCAGGCGCTTGGAGCCCTGATGGTAAACAATTCGTGTTTGCAGGTGTAGTTGACGGCAGACCGATCTTATCGATCATAGATGTCGACAATAATGAAAAAGCCAGAGAAATAAAGTTCCCGAAGTTAGCGGAGATATTTAACCCAGCTTGGTCGCCGGATGGACGTTATATCGCATTCTCCGCTTTAGCAAACGGTCTATCGGATCTTTTTATGTATGATTTAAAAGAAGGTAAGCTTCAGAGATTAACTGATGATGCTTACGCCGATCTTCAGCCAGCTTTTTCTCCTGACGGAAAAACAATTGCTTTTGTGACCGACAGATATTCAACTAATCTTTCTGATCTAAAATTAGGCAACTATAGGTTGGCACTTTATAATATTGCAACGGGAAAAATCGACAGCGTAAAAAGCTTTGACGATGGTAAAAATATTAATCCTCAGTGGTCCCCGGGTGGAAAAAGCATTTACTTTATTTCGGATAGAAACGGCGTATCGAATATTTACAGGCTTTCGTTAACAGATAATACAATTGACCAGGTAACTAATCTTTTTGGCGGCGTAAGCGGAATTACAAGCATAAGCCCGGCTTTATCTGTTGCAGCGAATTCAAATTATATAACCTACAGTGTTTTTGACAAAGGCAAGTATAATATTTTCTCTATCGATTCGGCAAAGGTCTTGCAAGGGAAAAAAGATTTACCTCAATTCGCGTTTACGGAACCGGCGATGCTTCCGCCTTTAAAAAGATTTGGTAATGTTTTAACAAATAATATGAATGATCCGCATTTCGGTCTTCCGGGTGATTCAAGCTTTACTATAACAAATTACAATCCTACGTTAAGATTAAGCGGAGTCGGTCAGCCTTCAGTTGCAGCAGGAGTAGATCAGTTCGGGACATACGTCGGCGGCGGTGTTGCTTTATTCTGGAGCGATCTTTTGGGTGATTACAATCTTGCGACGGCTTTGCAGGTTGAGTCCGGCGATGGCTACACAAATATTTTCGGCTTAGTTGGCTTCATGAATACTAAAAACAGATGGAATTGGGGCGGAGTTGTGCAGCAGATACCTTATTATTATACTTTCTTTAACGCCGGTTACGCAACTGTAAATGGAACTCCGGCATATGTCCAGCAGCAATATCTTTATAAAGAAACCGATAGAGAAATTTCAGGATTATTATCTTATCCGTTTAATCAATCATACAGAGTAGAGTTTAGCGCAGGTTATAGAAATATCAGCTTCGATAATGTGGTGGTGACTCAGGCTACTTCATTATATGATGGTTCGGTATTAATAAATAACACTCAATCGCTCCCGCATAACGAAGGACTTAATCTTGCAACTTTTGACGCGGCATTTGTTTTTGATAATAGTTACTTCGGCGCAACCAGCCCATTGCTCGGTACCCGCTACCGAATAGATGTCGAACCTATAGTGGGCACTATAAACTGGAATAATGTGCTGTTAGATTTTAGACAATACTTTATGCCCGTTCGTCCTTTTACCGTAGCCTTAAGAATTTTACAAGCAGGTAGATATGGTGCCGGAGCTGAGGATCAACGTCTTTCACCTTTATTCCTCGGCTACCCGGGACTTGTTCGTGGTTATGATAATCAAACATTTACAGATGCAGAGTATGCAGACACTTCCGCGAATTCTACAATTAATAGGTTATTCGGGAGTAAAATATTAATCGGAAATCTTGAGCTTCGCTTTCCTCTTCTTGGGATACTTGGACTGGGCAGCGGTTTCTATGGCTACTTCCCTATTGAAATGGGATTGTTTTATGATACCGGACTTGCGTGGACAAACGATAATAAACCGTGGTTCGTTGCTCATGGCGATAGAAAACCGGTTAGCAGTTATGGCGCAGCGCTAAGGATTAATCTATTCGGCTATGCAGTCGGTGAAGTTGATTATGTCCGCCCGGTTGACCGTCCCGCGGTTGGCTGGCTTTGGCAATTTAATTTAACCGAAGAGTTTTAATCCTTCTAATTTTTATT
>Ga0187812_1000830_pt1 | contig 10649 bp, 8 predicted proteins | sample NC_S_2_FD_130582 | JGI IMG/M metagenome (GOLD analysis project Ga0187812, IMG submission 130582) | Wetland sediment microbial communities from Neuse River Estuary, North Carolina, USA - ASW-S_2 | ecosystem: Environmental > Aquatic > Freshwater > Wetlands > Sediment | place: USA: North Carolina... | reverse complement strand
TTATGGCTACAATTGGGCATTCGCAACGATGAGGCAGCCCGCATGGCGCATGAGCACGGACTGACGGTGGTGCAGGATCGCTGCATGAAAATTGAACATGCTCGCTTCTTTGGTGGCCTGCACACAGTCGGGTTGAATACAGGTGTGATTTTGTCGCGGAAATTGTAGTCGCGCCTGGTACCCCTTATTCGCTTGATCTATTTAAGCAAATCGCGTGCGATTACCAGGCGCTGTATCTGGTTCGTGCCTTCATAGATTTGCGTAATTTTGGCGTCACGCATCATACGCTCGGCCGGATACTCCTTCATATACCCGTAGCCTCCCAGAACCTGGATAGCGTCATTGGTGACCTCCATAGCAGCATCCGATGCGAACAACTTCGCCATCGAAGAGTACATGCTAAAGTCTTTCTCACCACGATCGATCATCTCTGCTACATTGTAGACCAGCAGACGCGCAGCCTCTACCTTCACGGCCATATCTGCTAGCATGAACTGGATACCCTGATAGTCTGCTATTGGCCTGTTGAACTGCACACGCTGTTTACTGTAAGACACTGCCAGGTCAAGTGCACCCTGGGCGATGCCTAGCGCCTGTGCGCCAATGCCAGGACGGGTACGATCCAGTGTCATCATGGCAATCTTAAACCCATCTCCTTCGCGTCCCAGCAGATTTTCTGCCGGTACCTCACAGTCGGTGAAGATCAGTTCAGCGGTCTGCGACCCCTTAATGCCCATTTTATCTTCAATGCGTCCAACCGAGAAGCCTGGAAAACTCTTCTCCACTATAAAGGCGCTGATGCCACGAGTCCCTACCCCTGGATCGGTGATGGCAAAAATGGAGTTGACTTGCGCCAGGCCACCATTGGTGATGAACCGTTTTGAGCCATTGAGGATATATTTATCACCTCTGCGCACAGCCATGGTTCTCATCGCCGCTGAATCTGAGCCGGAGCCTGCCTCGGTCAGGCCATAGGCGGCTATCCACTCACCACTGGCCAGCCTGGGTAAATACTTATGCTTCTGCTGTTCGTTGCCCGCCAGCAAGATAGGGGTTGACCCAAGCTGCTGCACCGCCAGCAGCAGGGCGGTGGTGGCACAGTGGCGCGATAGTTCTTCAATCGCCATCACAATAGCTAGTTCGCTCGCGCCAACGCCTCCATATTCGCTGGGGAAGGGCATGGCGAGAATGTCTTGCTGCGCCAGCAGTTCCTTCATATCCCAGGGGAACTCTGCGGTATGGTCAATCTCTGCCGCGCGAGGTGCTACCCGTTGCAGCGCAAGTTCTCGAATCGCTTCTATGAGCGTCTGTTCATCTTCGCTCAGGCGGCTTATAGCCATGTGGTCTCTCCTTATACCCATGCTTGTCTGGTTAGGAATCATTCTTTGCAAGAGTATATCATAAATTATATTCCGGTTGCCAGATCAATGGTGAGTTGTCGCATCCCCCTAGTCAAATGACAAACTACGTGATATAATACGAGCAGAATAGAGGAAACCTTTGAGAAAAGTGGGTGCCCCCCACTTTTCTGCTTGCCAGAGGCATTTTTCCTTGCACTCGAAAAAATGACGTACGTGTCGATCGTATCTTAATCAGACGCCCAGCGGGAGGAGCATGGCACATGAGAAGCGAATTTCAAGCTGCTATCGCGCAGTTGATTGCCGAGAAGGGATTACCCCGCGAAGTAGTGATGGAGACGGTTGCCACCGCCCTGCTTTCCGCCTACCGTAAGAGTTTCGGCGGCGGCGAAAATGTTCGCATCGAAGTGGATAAGAATGGCGAGGTGCGAGTGTGGGCCGCAAAACGAGTGGTGGCACAAGTCAGCGACCCCAATGAGGAGATTTCTCTGGCAGAAGCTCAACGTCTTGTTCCAAGAGCTGCTCTTGGGCAGTCTATCGATGTCGATTCATCGTTCATCTTCGCACGTATACCTGCACAGACCGCCAAGCAAGTCATCTTGCAACGTATCCGCGAGGCCGAACATGAGCACCTCTATGAGCAACTCAAAGATTGGATCGGGGAGATTCGTCTTGGCACGCTCACACGCAAAGACCCCAGTCGAGGTTGGCTCCTCGAATTTGATAAGGCCGAGGGCGTGATGCCACCTGGGGAAGAGGTGCCTTCCGAACGATATCGCGTGGGTCAGCGTTTACGGGTCTATGTCTATGATGTACGTCGCACCCAGGGCCGTAATCTGCAAATTATGGTCTCACGCACCCATCGCGACCTGGTACGTCGCTTGTTTGAGTCAGAAGTACCTGAAATCTACGAAGGCACCGTTGAGATCAAAGGGATTGCACGAGAGCCCGGCAGCCGCTCAAAAGTGGCGGTAGTTGCCCGGCAAGAAGGCCTGGACCCCATTGGGTCCTGCGTTGGCGTACGAGGTTCTCGTATTAACAACATCGTGCATGAACTCAATGATGAGAAAATCGATATCATTCAGTGGAACTCTGACCCTGCTACTTTTGTGGCTAATTCTCTCAGCCCAGTGAAGCCACTGCGCGTGGAACTGCGCGAATCTGACCATACCGCAGTCGTTACCGTACCAGAGCGGCAGCTCTCCCTGGCTATTGGCAAAGACGGACAAAACGCCCGGCTTGCCGCCAAGCTGACGAGCTGGCGCGTCGATGTCACCAAACCTGCCGAAGGTGAAGTATTCGAAGAGCATGTAGATAACGGGCATGAGTCGACAGCCCCCTACTCAGGACGTCGCGAACGCGGCGAGCACCGTGGCGAGCGTTCTCATGGCCGTGGAGATCGCTGGGATAGCCCTGGTGGAGGATCACGACGCACAAATCAGTATCGCGGAGGCGGAAGTGGCAGGCGCAGTCAATACTCAGATGGCGATGAGGAGTAAGGGGTGCAGCATGGCCAAAACTGGAAGTAAACAGCCCAAAAAGCCAAAGCATGTTCCTCTGCGCACCTGCATCGCCTGTCGCGAAACCAAGCCAAAGCGCGAACTGCTGCGTGTTGTGCGTACACCCGATGGGCATGTGATGATCGATGCCACAGGCAAAAAATCTGGGCGCGGAGCTTATCTCTGTGCACGACTCTCTTGCTGGGAAGCCGCTTTGAAGAAGAAACGTCTTGAGCAAGAATTTGAACTGACCTTATCTGAGGAAGACCGGGCTGGCCTGGACGCCTTCGTTGAAACGCTTCCTAAGGATGAACCTATCCAGCCCGCACAGAAAGCACAACCTGCTCGTAAAAAAACAGCAGATGCATCCGGGTCAACATCGCGGTAGGGACCCGATTTATCGCGTCCGTGGGGACCCTTGTAGAACCCTATCTTGGGAGATAGGCATGCCCGCGTTAATGCAAGGTGTTGCAAAGAGAAACACAGTAGGCTATACTACAGTATCAACACTTTTATATCGTCCCAATCCTCCTTTGGAGGATAACAATCACTCACAGCGGTATCAGTGACATCCAGCCCTTGGGTTGGATGAGGATTGAAACGATGAGTTACTTTATCTCTACCTTTGCTAGAGACACAGCCCCCCGTCTACAGGGCAGTTGTAGCGAGCGAATGTTTGCGGAGCACCAGCTATGATCTATTAACCATAGCAATCATGCCAGAAAGCGCAGACTGAAACACACCTGGCACTGCACCGACGAGGGACTGTCTCCCTTCCCCAAATTAGGGACGGGAACAGTCCTTTTCTATGGCTGTGAAGAGGGATTCCGCCGCCACTTGTGGCGGATTAATTATTGAAGGGAGTCATCTTCATTATGAAAAATATATCCGAAACTCCAGAAGGCAACGAGCAGGTGAAGCCGGCGACTGCGAGAAGTCGAGCAACCGCTCGTTCAAAGTCAGAAAGTGCCACACAAGGCAGCCAGGAACAAATAGCGCGCCCAACCGTCCAGCGTCGTACAACATCCACTACCGGTGCGGCGTCTGCTGCTCGTAGCCAGAGCACAGCAGTCAACGCAAGCACTCCAGCACCAGCTGCCGCCGATGCACCACCTACGACCCGCAGCCGCAGCACGACCACGAGTACTCCATTGGCTCATCCGACTCCATCGGCACCTGCTCAACGTCCAATGTCTACCCAACACCCGGCAGCGCGCCCGCAAGGGATACCTCTCCAGGCACCCGCGCAACGGCACCCCGGCACGACGTCCATACAACGTCCTGCCTCCTCCGACGGTACATCTGTGCAGCGTTCCCCCGGTACCGGTGTTCCTTCACGTCCCGTCAGTCGGCCTGGTAGCACATCGCCGGGGACAGCACGTCCTGCCGGGCAGGGGTACCAGGGACACCATGCTCCTGCGCGCCCTGGCACACAGGGACGCCCCAGCACTGCACGGCCTGCGGGTTCGGTTCGCCCTGGCACACCTGCACAGCGACCACAGGAGCGGCGCAGCGCAGCAGTGAAAGAGAAGCCAACGGGGCCTGTTTCAATCCCACCACAGATTGTCGTGAAGGACCTGGCCGCATTGCTACATGCGACTCCTAATGAGGTCATCCGCGACCTCATCAAACATGGCATCTTTGCTAGTATTAACCAGGTCGTCGATTATGAAAAAGCGGCATTGGTCGCTACGGAACTCGGCTTTGAGCCACAGGCGGGCGCGCTTACCGTTGCACCGGCCGTACAGCAAGAAAAAGGGCTATCGGCCAACGAGGCCATGATGGCAACACGCCATGAAGATGACATGGTCGTTATCCCGCCGGTAGTCACGATTATGGGCCACGTCGATCATGGGAAAACTTCCTTGCTCGATACCATTCGCAAAACAAAAGTAGCTGCTGGTGAAGCAGGAGGCATCACCCAGTATATTGGTGCCTACCAGGTCGAGGTTCATGGCAAGAAAATTACCTTCCTGGACACCCCTGGTCACGAGGCATTTACCGCCATGCGTGCGCGTGGCGCACAAGTGACGCATATCGCAGTCATCGTGATTGCGGCTGATGATGGTGTAATGCCCCAGACACGCGAGGCAATTGACCATGCCCAGGCCGCCAAGGTGCCTATCATTATCGCACTGAACAAGATTGATAAGGCGAATGCAAACCCCGATCATGTCAAGCAACAACTCGCCGAAATAGGCATTGTGATTGAAGAATACGGTGGTGACGTGATCTGTGTGCCCGTTTCTGCTCGCAAGGGTACAGGTATCGATGATTTACTCGAAATGATCCTGCTGGTCGCAGAAGTCCAGGAGATCAAGGCCAACCCTAACCGCCCCGCGACCGGGGTTATCATCGAGGCAAAACTGGAGAAGAACACCGGCCCAACCGCGACTGTGCTTGTCCAGCAGGGTACGCTCAAGATGGGCGACAACATCGTCGTTGGCGCATTGGCCGGCAAGGTACGCGCCATGTTCAACGACCGTGGCAAACGCATTCAGAAAGCTCCACCCAGCACACCAGTCAGTATTCTGGGCTTGCCTGAAGTGCCACAGGCTGGCGATCGCCTGGAAGTCGTGCCCGACGAGCGCACTGCTAAACAGCGTGCTCAAAGGGTTTCTGAACAGCGTCGCAGCGAGACCATGCCACTTGGCCAGGTCAGCCTCGATACGCTCTATATGCAGATGCAAGAAGGCAAGGCCAAAGAACTGAATGTGGTGCTCAAGTGCGACGTACAGGGGTCAGCCGAGGCCATAAAGAATGCATTGTCAAAGCTTGGCGAAGAGAACATCAAGGTACGTCTGATCCACGAAGGCATTGGCAATATCAACGAAACCGACGTCCACCTGGCAGCAGCATCCGAGGCTGTTATCATTGGCTTCGGTGTCAAGGCTGACGGAGCCGCCCAGCGCCTGGCACAAAAAGAAGGAGTCGAGATTCGCTACTACGATGTCATCTATAAGCTGACAGACGACATCCAGGCCGCTCTCACCGGTATGTTGGAGCCAACATTACGCGAGGTTATCGAAGGCCATGCCGAGGTGCTGCAGACCTTCAAGGCTGGCAAGACTACTGTGATTGCCGGTTGCCGCGTTACCGATGGCAAGATAACACGCTCCTCACAGGCACGCATCTTGCGCAAAAACGCGAAGGTGTACGAAGGCAAGATCGCTTCGCTGCGCCGTGGTAAGGACGATGTGCGCGAAGTCGCCTCAGGTTACGAATGTGGCATTGTGCTTGAAGATTTCACCGAATTTGAGGTCGGTGATATCATCGAGGTGTTCTCACAAGAGCGCGTGAAACCAGGAGCTTAAACACCGTTCGTGACTCGGCATTCACTGTAGCAGTGGATGCCGAGTCACGTATTGTTCCAAAAAGGAACCCATACATGTCAAATTTACATCGTCAAGAGAAACTGGGCGAATTGATCGCGGCGGAACTCAGCGATTTGTTGCGAATGCGCTTGAAAGACCCACGAGTTGGGTTCGCCAGCATCACCCACGTGGAGGTGAGCGGCGATCTGCGCCATGCCAAAGTCTTCGTGAGCGTAATGGGAAACCCCGAGGAGCAGGAAGCCACAATGAAGGGGTTGAAACACGCGGCAGGCTTTTTACGCCATGAACTCGCCAGCCGCCTCACCCTGCGTTATATGCCCGAACTTGTCTTCAAGCTCGATACATCCATTGAGCAGGGAGCACATGTCCTGGAACTGATCCGCCAGAGTGAGCAAGAACAGCAGTAGGCCCCCGATTTATCGAGGGGGTCTTCGTAGAAGAGAGTCGTGAAAATATCCATGAATAACGGCAGCAACGCCCTCGATCAATACATTCGCCCCATATTGATCCAACAGGCCATGGCATTGATTCAACCAGCCCAACGCATAGCACTGATGGCTCACGAACATCCTGATGGCGATTGTATCGGCTCTGCGCTCGGTTTAGCACACATGCTTATGCTACTTGGGAAAGTGTGCGTCCCTGCTTGTGCAGACCCCGCCCCACACACGCTCGCATTTCTGCCAGGACTAGAGATGTTGCAAGACACGTTAGGCGATGAAGACTTTGACCTGGTGATCGCCCTGGATGCTGGCGAGTTGTCACGTTTTGGCCCTCTCTACGAACGGCATCGCGCGTTCCTGGATCGCGTCAGTATCCTTAACATCGACCATCACATCAGTAGTAGCGGCTGTGGGCGCGTAAACATTATTGACCCCGAAGCGGCAGCTACCGCTGAACTGCTCGTGCTTTTCCAGCAACAGGCCGGGTTACCCCTGGACCGAGATGCTGCACTTTGCCTGCTTACTGGCATCATCACTGATACCAGTTCGTTCCAGTTCACGAACACGACGCCGCGCACGTTGGAAGTGGCCGCCTTATTGCTGCGTGCCGGGGCCATACCCGAAACCATCGTACGTCCAGTCTATCGCACACGGCCGCTGGCGCTGATGCGCTTCCAGGCAATGGTCATCGCTAACGCTCATACCTCCTGCGGTGGACGCCTGATCTGGTCGCAGGCGACCGAAGCCACGCTCGCAGCGACAGGAGCTGATGAAGAGATGGACGACAACTTTGCCAGTATACTGCGCGATATCGAAGGGGTAAAAGTTGCTGCCTTCTTCAAAAGCTATGACGACCCGGAGACGACCCGGCTTAGTCTGCGTTGTGCAGCACCCTACAACGCCGCCGCGATCTGCCAGCGTTTCGGTGGTGGTGGTCACGAACGTGCCGCAGGGGCGACGCTGCATATGCCTATCGCAGAGGCCACCGCCCTGGTGGTAGCAGAACTCGAGCAGGAACTGAATGGACGGCATCCTTAACATCAACAAAGCTATAGGCATGACCTCCCACGATGTAGTGGCAAAGATACGTAAGCTGCTCAAGCAAAAGCGCGTTGGGCATGCAGGCACGCTCGACCCCGCTGCTAGTGGTGTACTACCAATCTGCGTCGGGCAGGGGACGCGGGTCGCTGAGTACCTCAGTGAAAGCGGCAAGGCATACCAGGCAGAGATTGTCCTGGGTATTGTCACCGACACCTACGACAGTCAGGGCACCGTCGTGCGCACCGCAAGCCTGACAGACTGGTGTGATGACCCTAACGAAATAACCGAGTCACCCGTAGGGGCCTCAGCGAAGCTTGCGGAGCAGCGACGCAGTCTGGGGGACTGTGTGTCAATCCCGTGCCCACCGCCTCAGCGAAGCGAAGCGGAGCGCGTATCAATACTTCGGCCTGATCGCGCCCATATCGAGGAAGCACTACAACAATTTATTGGTCCACAGATGCAAATGCCGCCACGGTACTCCGCCATCAAAATTCAAGGTCGGCCTGCCTACAAGTTAGCGCGTGCAGGAGAAGAAATACCCCTGCAACCGCGTCCTATAACCATCTCTCAACTAGAAATCTTGCAGTGGCGTCCTCCTCGCTTGACCCTCGCCATCGAGTGCAGCAAAGGCACATATATCCGCTCCCTGGCCTATGATCTTGGCGAGCGGCTGGGCTGTGGCGCACACCTGGGCGCTCTGCTGCGCACACGCAGCGGCCCCTTCACGCTTTCAGAGAGCATCACGCTTGAAGAACTTGAGCTAGCAATTGAAGCGGGAACAGTGCAGGAGCATCTCCACCCCGCAGACCTGGCGCTCCAACAGTACCCCGCGCTCATGCTCGATGATGTCACCGTTGAACGTGTACTACACGGCAACGCTTTCAAATACGATGACCCACACGGATCTACACCCTCAGACCTCGCTCGTGTCTACGATGCAGTCGGACGTTTTCTCGCCATCGCGCAATGGGATGTAGAACGAGGCTTGTGGCAACCAAAGAAGGTTATGCTGCCTTATTGCTAGCGTGAGGTAGCTGTGGTACTATAGCCATAGATGCTCTAGGAAATTCAGCTAGATATAAAAGTGGTGAGGAGGTGTGGCGTTTCACCTCTCGCTTGAAGACAAGGATAGCCATACTGTATACATTATGGAATATACAACAACACTATCAACAACCGAACCTATCGCTATTACCATCGGGAACTTCGATGGTGTTCACAGAGGGCACCAGAACCTCATGCACGAATTGTGCGTCTTGGCACAAGAACTAGGCTGTAAGCCGGTCCTGGTCACCTTCTCGCCACACACCTTAGCGGTCGTGCGGCCAGATATCGACCTGCGATGCCTGACGACACTGGAAGAGAAATTAAACCTGACAAAACTCTATGGCCACATCGCTGACAATGTCATCATCGCCTTTACACCCGAAGTCAAAGCTATGAGTGCCCAGGAATTCATGGATATCTTACGTGAGCATTTTACTATTCGCGGCATCGTGGTTGGAGCCAATTTCAGCTTTGGGCACCATAGGATGGGTCATACGACCTTCCTTCAGCACTATGGCCAGGAACATAACATGCAGGTACGCATTATCCCCCTGGAAGAGGCAGACCAAACCCGCGTCAGTAGCACATATATTCGCACACTGGTCAGCGAAGGCCAGGTGAGCAAGGCAAACGACCTGCTAGGGCACCCGGTCACCATATCAGGAATTGTCGTGCATGGCGACCATCGCGGACGACTGTTGGGCTTTCCTACCGCCAACCTGGCACCCGAAGCTCACAAGCTCCTGCCAGCCGATGGCGTCTACGCCGCACATATATACATTGGGGACCAATTGATTGCACCCAATCAGTCCAATAACGTCTATAACGGCGTCGTGAATATCGGTGTACGACCGACATTTGATGGGCAGGAACGCCATGTGGAGGCTGTTTTGTTTGATATAGACATCGATCTTTATGACCAACGTCTCACGATAGAATTCATCGCCCGACTGCGTGGCGAGCAGCGCTTCGCAGGTATAGATGCCCTGAAGGTACAAATCGCTGCTGACGTGCAACATGCACGTCAGATATTGCAATTAGGAGGGTGAGCAACGTGAAAGCTCGCCAGAATCCACTCTCAAAATTTGAATCGTTAATGCAGCGCGTGGTGGAAACTCCCTTCGCGCGTCTCTTTCCGTCAAAGCTAGAGCCGGTCGAGCTGGCCCGCCGGCTGGAACGCGCCATGGAGGACAACCTGCTCCAGAGTGTAGATCGACGACTGGCCCCCAATCTGTATGACATTTACCTCAGCATCAAAGATCATCAGCGCCTTTCCCCAGGCCAGGCCATTCTGATCAAGGAGTTACAGGACCACCTGGTAGCGGTCGCACGTCAACGGCACTACACCCTGCGATCGGTTCCAATCCTGCGGCTGCACACGGATAGCAAATTACACTCTGGCGAGGTAACCATCATAGCAGAACTCGCTGACCGCCAGCATATAGGCGCTGATCCCGCTGCAGCAGGTGCCGTCATTGAAACACAGGCGCTCAGTGCTGAACAGATGGAGCAACTACGGCGTCAACAATTGTCCGGCAACCCATTGTCCAGTGGCATAGGCACAATAAACCCTCCACCTACGGGCGACCCACCCATTCCTAACCCATCCAGCAGTCTGATCGACAGGGCTATGCCACCAGCAAGGCTCACCATTCGCCTGCCTCAAGCAGGCCAACAAACTTATCAAATTGAAAAACCAGTCGTCAATATTGGTCGCCAACTCAGTAATGACATTATCGTTGAAGACAAGCGTGTCTCGCGTTATCATGCTCAAATCAAATATCAGTCGGACGGGCAGTTCGTCATCTTTGATCTCGGCAGCACCAATGGCATTACAGTGAATAGCACACCCCATCTGCGCCAACACACATTACGCAGTGGTGACCATTTTACCATCGGCAACTATGACTTCTACTTTGAGAGAAG
>Ga0187812_1000829_pt1 | contig 10651 bp, 12 predicted proteins | sample NC_S_2_FD_130582 | JGI IMG/M metagenome (GOLD analysis project Ga0187812, IMG submission 130582) | Wetland sediment microbial communities from Neuse River Estuary, North Carolina, USA - ASW-S_2 | ecosystem: Environmental > Aquatic > Freshwater > Wetlands > Sediment | place: USA: North Carolina... | reverse complement strand
TACCGCCAATGCGCTCGCCGGGCTGGCCGCCGGAGTGCTCGGCATGTACGTGCTGACGGCGTCACTTACCGTGGCGGTCGGCAGCCGCCACAACATCGGCATCAGCGCAGGACTTTGCCTGTTCTTCGCGATCGCCGCGGTGGCCGGGGCGGCGATGTTCGCCGCAATCGGGGCGCTGGCCAGCCAGCTAATGCCAACCCGTTCCAGGGCCGCCGGCCTGGCGGGCGCGGCGTTCGGGGTCGCGTTCATGCTGCGCGCACTGGGCGACTCCGCATCGGGCGCGCACTGGCTGGTGTATCTCAGCCCGCTCGGCTGGGTGGAGCAACTGCGCCCGCTGACCGGTGCGCAGCCGGTCTGGCTGCTTCCTATCGGCGGCCTCATCGCGGCCTGCGTGGCGGCGACGCTGCTCCTCGCCGATCGTGACCTCGGCACTAGCATCATCGCCGACAAGGACACTGCCAGTCCCCGGACGCGCCTGCTCGGCTCGCCGATTCTGCTGGAGTTGCGCTTGTCCAGGGCCAGCATCGCTAGCTGGCTGGCGGCGGCAGCGGTAGTCGGCCTGCTCTACGGCTCGTGGGCAAATTCGGCCGGCAAGGCCTTCGCCTCGTCCGGCATGATGCGGAGGTTTACCGGCAGCCTGACCCACGTGACGCTGCGGCAGCTGCAGCTGGCCGGCGCGCGGGTCTACGCGGGCGTTGTCTTCCTGATGCTAATGACGCTGATCATGGCCTACGTGTCCAGTGCCATCGGCCGGATCCGCGAGGACGAGGCCGAAGGCTACCTGGACAACCTCGTCGTCCGCAGCGTCAGCCGGCAGCGCTGGCTGACCGGGCGCGCCGGGCTGGTGCTGGCTGTGCTCGTGCTGGCCGGAATCGGCGGCGGCATCGGATTCTGGGCGGGCGCAGCGAGCCAGCATGCCGGGCTAACGTTCCACGAGCTGCTACTCGCCGGCCTCAACTCCGCCGCTCCGGCCGCCATGCTGGCCGGTATCGGGGTGCTTGCCCTTGGCTTCCTGCCGCGGCTGACGGCCATCGTCTGCTGGGGGCTGCTTGCGTGGGCGTTCCTAGTTGACATGCTCGGCTCGGCCGTCAGGATCAATCACTGGGTAATGGACACCTCGTTGCTGTACCACCTGGCGCTTGCGCCGGCGGTTAGCCCCGACTGGCGAATCGCTGGAACATACCTGGCCATCGGTGCCGCCACCGGTGCGCTAGGCGCCTGGCGCCTCACCCAGCGCGACCTGCAGAGCGGCTAGGCGCCGCGGCCCGCACGGTTGCCATTTTGCTCGCGAGTCGTCTGCCCCATTCCCGGGCATGGTCCACCTCGCCTGGCTGCAGCTGGTTCTTGCCGGTAACAAGGAAGCTCTCAGGTCCGGCGATGACCTTGCACCCATGCCTGGCTAGCTCCCGGCGGATGCCCTTCGAGGCGCGGCCAGTGAAAGCCGCAAGGCCGTTGAGCCGGGTATCAAAGGCCGCGGCATAGGAGCTGAGTTCGCCGAGAGCGACAAACCAGTCCCGGAGGCCGAGGCCAGTTGCATCGGCATCCAGGACGAGCCCGCTGCCCGGCTTATTCGCGATCTTGACCGCGCTGCTGCGTGAGTTAGCCCGGCTCATGCCGTGCATGTGCGTCGGTCCGCCGACAACGATCAGGTCAGCGCCGGCCACCAGGTCCCGTGATGCGCGAGCGGCCGGAATCACCGCGATCTCGTTTCCCTGCCGCAACTCCTCCGCGATGGCCTCGGCGATCGCGTGCGTGTTCCCGAACATCGATTCGTAGATGATGACGATCCGCATCGCCCACACCCCCTGGTACGTCCTGGCGTCAGCCTGTCCGGCGGCAGCCGGGGGATCCAGGGGCGAAGGTCATCTCTGCAGGCCCGAATGTCCGCACGGCAGGTCGTGGATGGTGACGCCGCGCCCGCCCGCCCGGGCGGCGACGCCGGCCACTGCCTCGGGGCTGGCAGAATGGAGCCATGCTGAGGATCGGGACCATTGTCGTTAACGTCTCAGATCGCGGCCGAGCGGCCGAATTCTGGAGCAAAGCTCTCGGCTACGAACTTCGCGGTGGAGGGATCACAGCGGACGAATCGGCTGTACTGGTCTGCACGGCTGGCAGCGGCACATCCATCGCCTTGGACCAGGACGACCAGATGCACTTGGACCTGCAGGTCGATAACCAGGCTGAACTGGATGCCGAGGTGGAGCGCCTGATCATCCTCGGTGCGCGACGGGTGGACTGGATGTACCCGGACGGCGCTGCTTTCGTAGTGCTTTCCGACACCGAAGGGAACGTTTTCTGCGTGGTAAATGCGGGCGCAAACGTCATCTGAGAACTGTGATGAAGTCGCGGGTCCACCCGACGAGGTATTGGCTGGCCGGGCGAGCCTGGCCGGGAATAGCGGCGCGCAGCCCGTGGCCAGGTGGCCAGCCGACATCCAGCTGGACCCATTCGGGATTAATGTCAAGTTCCATGGCGGTGCGGGCGCCGGCATGCACGAGAGCTGCCGCCAGGTCCGCCGGGGAAGCTGACATGCTTCCGGCGTAGATGAGCTGGCCGGCAGCGTTCTCGCCGAGCGCGCTGCGCGCCACATACTCGCCACCGCCAAGCGTGGCTCCCCAAACAGCCCAGTCTGCGGCGGCGTGGCTGACGTGCGCATTTCTGACTAGCAGCCACAGGTTCTGCCGGACGCTGAACACCGACTCGCCCGGGTGCGGTAGACCCGACCCCCAGACTCCGATGCGCGCGGCGCCCGACCGGTCGATGACCAAGCTCGCCAGGCCGGGTCGAAGCGGGCTGATGACGTGGCCCTCTTGCTCGTATCCGCCCGCGCCCGCCGACAATTTGAAACCACCGTTGAAGGCTGCGAGCAGGCGACGGCGCTCGCGGCCGCCGATGGTCGGCCCGGCGCGTACAACCGACAGGGCCGCGGAACCAGGATCCAGGCTGCCGCTATGCAGCCGGTATCGCACTGGGCCGGCAAATCTAGCCAGTGTGATAAGGGACCCGTCGGCGGCCCGGAAATGAGAAATGATCACCTTTGGTCCGGGCCGCTTAATGATATGCACTTTTGCACTGGCCGTGGCCCGTGTAGCACCGCTTGCTGGGGCTACCGGCGCCTGCTGCGCCGTGAGCGCCGTCGACGCACAGCCTGCCGTTGCGAGCACCGCGACCAGCCCGAGGGTGCGGCGGACACGGCCCATGTGCTCCTCCGTTCGAGCTCGTATCGAGTGCCAGCCGACGGCTTCTGTCGTCAACGGGCGCCGGGTGCTCGGGGCCCCGGGTCAGTGGCCTACTTCGAGCCTGGCGTTTACCTAGACTATTCGCGAATTGTGCGGCTCACCGCTCTAGGCGTTTCAGATCTAGTTAAGAATTCGAAGGATTAATGAAGACGTCATTAAGAAAGCGGATCATGAGTGGTGGTTTCTCGCATCTCAGGGTCAAATGCGGTGAGCTTGGCAAAGCCTTAAGCGTCGTGGAAGGACCTGACTCGAGTAATGACTGATGCCATGGTGCGGCGGCTGCAGGCCGCGGACTGGACAATGCTGCGTGACGTCCGGCTTGCAGCCCTTGCCAGCGCTCCTGAGGCGTTCGGCTCGACCTTGGCTCGCGAGCTGGCTTTTGGTGAGCCGGACTGGCGGCGGCGCATCGATAGTCCGTCCTTCGTCGCCTGGCGCGATGACGAGCCGGTCGGGCTGGCTGGCGCCGTCAACCGAAGCGAAGTAGACCGACAGAGCTCACCTGGCGACTGGGAACTGGTGTCGATGTGGGTGAGTCCCGATGCCCGGGGGAGCGGCGTCGCTGATCTGCTGGCGGCCGCCGTCGTCGATGCTGTCAAGGCCGCACAGGCCGAGCGTCTCACCCTCTGGGTCGCTGACGGCAACGCGAGAGCGCGCGCGTTCTATCTGCGAGTCGGATTCCAGCCGACTGGCGCGAGGCAAGTGTTCAGGCGTCATGACGGCACGTCCTTTGCGGAAGAAGAACTTGCCTATGACCTCCTGCCGGACTCAAACTAGGCGGCACCATTGTGCTGGAGTCCGGACGTGGCCTCAGTTACGTGAAGATGATCTGGCCGCCTGCGGCGAGGTCGTAGAACTCGCCGACGGTGATGATGTCCTTGACCTGGTCGATGAAGTCGTTCTTAGTGAGGCCGAACAGGTCAACGGATGCCTTGCAGCCGTACAGGCCAGCGCCGGTATCGGCGATCATCTCGATGAACTCGGGGATCGACGGAATGTCCAGCTCGCCCATCTTGTGAGCCATGTAATGGGTCATCACCGACGACACCCCGGGCAGGCCGCCGGCCCAGGTGGCCAGGTGCAGGCCTGGATTGCCGACGGTGGCGAGCTTGATGTGGTCGTGCCTCGCCTTGTGGATGGCGTCGAGGCCGAAGAACGTGAAGAACAGGTTCGCCTCGATGCCCTCGGCGCGGGCGCCGTTGGCCATGATCAGCGCCGGGTAGATGCCCTCCAGCGATCCCTTGGACACGATGATGGAGACTTTCTCGATCTTGCCGTTGGCGGTAGTTCCGTTGTCGGCCATGACGCACCGTCCTGTCGTGTTGTTCAGATGCAGCCGCGTGGCTTCGGAATGCCGGCGATCCTCGCGGCTAGCTTGGCCGGTCCCTTCGGGAAGAGCTCGTACAGCTCCTTGATGCTGACCCCGGAGGTCTTGCTCAGCGCGCGCACGCTCGGGCCCGTGCCTTTCTCGGCGTACTCGTGCCGCATGAACTTAACGACCTGCCAATGCGGCTCAGTCAGCACCGGAATGCCAGCTTCCGCAGCGATCTGCGGGGCCATCTCCTCGCGCCACTGCTCCGGATCGGCGAAGAAGCCTTCGTCATTGACCGTTACCTCGGTGCCTGCGTAGACCTTGGTTGCCATATTCAGGCCCTTTCTCTCGTGCCGGTTAGCAGGCCGGCAGGCGGTCGCCCGGCGGACTGGATCTCCTCAAGGCGCTTTCCTGCCAGCGGCATGCCGGCGCCGATGCCGGGGATGTCACGCCCTGGCAGCAGCATGTGCCAGTAGAACCACTGGAAGGCGAGCTTCCCGAGGTGGTTGAGGCGAGACTCGCGCAGCAGCGGCAAGCCGATGCGCCCGGGGAACCGCCCCGTTACCGGCTCGGTCTCGTAGTTGAAATCGATCAGCAGGGCCTTGCCGAAGCCGCTTTCGATGAAGCAATTGGTGTGGCCATCGAAGCTGGCGCTCAGCGGCTGCCCGCGCAGGAAGCTGGCAATGTTGCGAGTCAGGACCTCGCCCTCGAAGTGAGCGACTGAGCCCGCCTTCGAGGCCCGGATGTCGGCAGCGTCACCGATGACGAAGATGTTCGGGCTTGCCTTGGCTTGCAGGGTGCGCTCGTCGACACCGATGAAGCCGAGCGCATCGCCCAGGCCTGGCGAGCGGCCGACATAGGCCTGGCCGCCGTGCACAGGCACTGTCACCGCAAGATCGAAGCCGACCTCGCGGCCATCGAAGGAGACCAGCCGGCCGTGGTCGGCGTCAACCTGGCCAGTGTTGAACTCGGTGACGAGGCTGATGCGCTTATCGGTGAGCATTCCGCTTAGCTCGCGGTTGCAGACCTCCTTGGTGAACGCGCCATCCAGCGGGGTAACGAAGGTTAGCTCGACCCGGTCGCGAATCCCGCGGTCGCGGAAGTACCAGTCGGCGAGGAAGCAGAACTCGATCGGGGCTACCGGACACTTAATCGGCATGTCCACCACGTTCACGGCTATCCGGCCGCCGTCAAACCGCGTCAGCGCGTCCCGCAGGGCAACCGCACCGGAGCGGTCGTAGAAGGTGAAAGCCTTGCCGCGCGCTGTCGCGTCCGCCAGGCCCTCGGTCTCGTCCGGCAGCAACTCCGCGCCGGTAGCGACGACCAGCACGTCATACGGCAGCACCGTGCCGTCCTCGAGATGCACACGGCGCTCTTCGATGGCCACCGATTCAGCGGCGCTGCGGTGGTAGCCGATGCCAGCGTGCAGCTGCCGCACCCGCGAGCGCGTAATGCCCTCCGCACGGATCCGGCCAAACGGGACGAACAGCAGCCCGGGCTGGTACACGTGCAGGTTGTCGCGGTCTATGACAGTGATCAAGTCATCGCTTGCGAGCCGGCGCCGGAGTCTGTTCGCGATCAAGGTGCCGCCGGTGCCGCCGCCCAAGACGACGATTCGCTTCGACATGACTCCAGCCTCAGTGCGTCCGGGGGCCAAGGCCACGGCCGAAGGTCCCGCCACACCCCGACCAAGGGCATCGCCGAGGCCGCGGCTCGCCCCACGGCTGCCGCGGACTAGCAGATGGGAACGCGGCGCGCCTCTGCAGCGGCCGGCGCCCGGAGGCTTACGAGCTGGCGGCCCTAGCCCCGTCGTTCTGCTCGGCGACGCTCGCCCGGACCTCGTCCATGTCGAGCTTGCGCGCCTGGGCGATCAATTGCTCCAGCGCGGCCTCCGGTAGTGCGCCGGGCCGCGCGTAGACAATCACCCCATCGCGGATGACCATCAGCGTCGGGATTGAGGAGATCCCAAACCCGCCAGCCAGAGCCGGCTGCGCTTCGGTGTCGACCTTGCCGAACACGGCGTCCGCGTGCCGCTCCGAGGCACGCTCAAAGACCGGACCGAACATCCGGCACGGCCCGCACCACGCGGCCCAGAAATCGACGAGTACCAAGCCACCGCTGTTCGTCACGGTGCCGAAGTTCTCTGCGGTCAGCTCGACTGTCGCCATGAACGCCTCCTCATCTCGGTATGATACCCGTGGGGGTATGAGGTCCTAACCTGGCAGGGGCTCGCCGCATTCCCCGGCCCGCTGTATACCTCGCTGGGTATCGCAGGCTAAAAAAGGACTGCTGCTGGGATAGGCGAGCAGGTCTGGGTGCCCCTTCTAGCGCACCTCTCATGCGAGATGGATCTGGCGGCCTCAAGATTGGATTGCCGTCCTCGACGGCGGGGAAGGGGGCGGCCATGACAGGCGGCGGGATCGTCGTCGGATACGACGGATCACCGGGCAGTGCGGATGCCTTGGCATGGGCGGCCAGGGAAGCGCTGGCACGGCGGACCGAGCTGACCGTATGCCTGGCGCAAGCGCCACCGTATCCCGCGCCGACTGCCGAAGTGGCTGTTCCCGTGGGCAGCGCTCGGCGCGGCGGTGAGCAGGCGCTGGCCCCCGGCATGCGGATCGCGCACGATCTCATGGGAGAAGGCGTGGTTCGGCCGCTGCTGGCAGCCGGGCCGCCCACCTCCGTCCTATGCGATTGCAGTGCCACCGCAGACATGGTGGTCGTGGGCTCTCGCGGGCGGGGTGGACTGCCCGGGATGCCGATAGGGTCGGTCAGCTTGCAGGTGGCCGCGCACGGCCACGGGCGGATCGTGGTTGTGCCCGGGGGCTGGCACCCCACCCGCGGCCAGCTCCCGAGGCCTGTCGTGGTCGGCACGGAGGGATCGCCTGGCTCGGATGCCGCGGTGACTTTCGCCTTCGAGGAGGCTGCCCTGCGCGAGACCAGCCTGCTGGCCGTGTGCGCTCTCGCTGACGCCCCCGGGGTCCTGGGCGGCGCACGCCAGATCAAGAACGACTTCGAGCAGCTCATCGCCCGGCGGGAACAGGACTATCCGGACGTCGCAGTGCACCGGTACGTGTCTGAGGGTTCGGCTCGCGATGCCCTGCTAGAAGCTGCTGCCGATGCGGAGATGCTGGTCGTGGGCGCCCGCGGCCGGGGCGGCTTGCCCGGTATGCCGCTCGGCTCGATCAGCATCGCCATCGTCGGCTACGCGGCCTGTCCGGTAGGCGTTGCACATGCCGATGAGCAAGACCGGGGTGATCAGCGCGAGCTGCCCTGACCACGCGAGCGAAGCCGCGGCTACGGCAGCACGAGCGTTCCTGCGTTTCCGCTGAGCAGGTCTGCGGCGGAGTCGAGGCGGCCGATCGCGGCCAGCCCACCGGTCGCCTCGACGAACCGGCAGGCGGCCTCGACCTTCGGTCCCATTGAGCCGGCGGGCAGCGAGCGGGCCCGCAGTTCGCCAGGTGTGGCGCGACGAATCGGCTGGGCGTCCGCAGCGCCGAAGCGGTCGATGACGGCATCGACGTCGGTCAGCAGCAGCAAAGCGTCGGCGCTGAGCGCTCGGGCGAGCAACGCAGCGGTGAGGTCCTTGTCCACCACTGCCTCCGCGCCGTGCAGCCCGCCCGATTCATCAGAGGTCACCGGGATGCCACCGCCGCCGGCACAAACTACCAGCGCTCCGCTGTCCAGCAGCACCCGGATCAGCGGCAGCTCGACGAGCCGACGGGGCTCGGGCGACGGGACCACCCGGCGCCAGGCCGCACCGTCACTGCGCACCACCCAGCCTCGTTCGGCCGCCAGCACGCGCGCCTGCTCCTCCGGGTAGACCGGACCGACGAACTTGGCCGGATTAGCGAAGGCCGGATCGCCTGCGTCAACTACGACCTGGCAGATCAGGCAGCCGACGGCCTTGCCAGGCACTGACCCGCCCAGCGCCTGAGCAAGCCAGTAGCCGATCATGCCCTGGGTCTGCGCGCCGAGCACGTCGAACGGGTACGGGCGCGACAGCGACGGATCCCGCGCGCTCTCCAGTGCCAGCATCCCCACCTGCGGGCCGTTTCCGTGCGTGACGACTAGGTCATGAGCCTGGGCCAGCGGGGCCAGGGCCGCCACGGCGTGCAGTACGTGGGATTGCTGGATGTCGGAATCGGGTCTTTCGCCCCGTTCAAGCAAGGCGTTGCCGCCCAGCGCCGCGACGATCCTCATGATCTTCAGTGTGGCAGCCGCTTGGCAACACCGATGCGCAAGACGAGATGGCCGAGCGCATCCGGGGTAGGAGATCGGAGGTACGACCGACCCTACCGTCCCGCTAGGAGCCTGCTATGGCCAAGGTAGTGCGCAAGCAACCATCGTCTCGCTTCCCGGACCTGTTCGACTGGCTGGACACGCCATGGACGTCCATGCTGCCGTTCGCGGGAGCCCACCCGCTCCGTCTTGAGGAGGATGTGCAGGACAACAAGCACATCATCCGGGCCGAACTGCCGGGTCTGGACCCGGACAAGGACGTGGACGTCACGGTCAATTCCGGCATGCTCACCATCCACGCCGAGCGAAGCGAGGAGCAAACCAAGCCGCAGCGGTCGGAGTTCCGATACGGCTCGTTTACCCGGTCTGTGCCACTCCCGGACGGCGCGGACACCGATCACATCACCGCCAGCTACGACAAGGGGATCCTTCAGGTCACGGTTCCCGTGCAGACCGCCAAGCCAGCCGGCCACCACGTCAAGATCACAAAGACGGGCTAGCCGCCGCTGGCCAGCTGGCCGAGGAGCTTAGCGCAGGCATGGACCGTGCTGATGTGCGGGACGTCGATGCCGAGCAGCCCGGCGAGCTCCGCCACGGCGCCAGTCATGCAGTCAATTTCCAGCGGCTTGCCCGCCTCAAGGTCCTGCAGGGTTGACGTCTTATGCGCCCCGACTGCGATGCCGGCCGCCAGCCGGCGATCGAGCGATACTGGGAAGCTGATGCCGAGCCGACCGGCCACCTCGGCGCACTCGGCGAAGATCGCCCGGAGCAAGTCGACCATCTCGGGCAACGTGCCTAGCTCACCGAGCGTCGCCCCGGTCAGTGCCGTGATTGGGTTGAACGCGACGTTGCCGACGAGCTTGAGCCAGATCTGGTCACGCAGGTTCGGATCTACCGGCGCCTTCAGCCCGCCAGCTGTAAAGGCGGCCGAGATCCGCTGGCACCGTTCGCTCACCGAACCGTCCGGCTCGCCGATCGAGAACCGGGTGCCCTCGAGGTGGCGGATGACCCCAGGCTCAACGATCTCGGTCGAGCAGTAAACGACGCAACCGACGTTGTGCTCTGGCCGGATCGCGTCGGCGATGACACCGCCCGGGTCGACGCTCTGCAGCCTGATGCCGGCCAGCGGGCCGTGCAGCGACTGGAAATACCACCACGGGACACCGTTCTGCGCCCAGATCACCGCAGCGTCCGGCGCGAGCAGCGGGCCGAGGCGCGGCGCTACCTCAGTCAGGCTGTAGGCCTTGAGCGCGACGAACACGACGTCCGCGCTGGCGATGGCAGCTAGGTCGCTGGTCGCCGCAGGGTGGGCCACGAAGTCGCCCCGCGTAGACAGCACCTGCACGCCGTGCGCCTGCATAGCGGTCAGGTGCGCGCCTCTGGCAATAAGGGTGACGTCGGCTCCACCGCGTGCGAGCGCGGCCCCGACGTACCCGCCGATAGCCCCCGCACCGAGGACCGCGAACTTCACCGAGCCGGCCGCTTGCCGGCGACGAACTCGGCCATCCTGCGGCGCTGGACCTTGCCGGTGGCCGTGCGGGGTATCTCAGTCAGCACGTACACCGCGACGGGAACCTTGAACGCAGCAAGCCGCTCGCGGCAGAAGTCGGCCAGGGCCACCACCTCCGTGTCGCGGGTGAGGGTGACAGCCGCGGCCGGCAGCTCGCCGTACTTATCGTCGGGAATCGCGAAACAGACGGCGTCGCCAACCGCCGGATGCGTGAGCAGCACCTGCTCTATCTCGGCGGGCGAGATGTTCTCCCCGCCGCGCAGGATCATTTCCTTGAGCCGACCCTCCAGATACAAATAGCCGCCGCGCAGCACACCGCGATCGCCGGTGCGGAACCATTCACCCAGGAAC
>Ga0187812_1000828_pt1 | contig 10685 bp, 16 predicted proteins | sample NC_S_2_FD_130582 | JGI IMG/M metagenome (GOLD analysis project Ga0187812, IMG submission 130582) | Wetland sediment microbial communities from Neuse River Estuary, North Carolina, USA - ASW-S_2 | ecosystem: Environmental > Aquatic > Freshwater > Wetlands > Sediment | place: USA: North Carolina... | reverse complement strand
GGTGCCCGAGATGGCATAGAAGTCACGCATGACCAGTTCACCGTCGAGGAACCAGGTGAAACTGATAAAACCACTAGGCGCGACGGGATAGCCCGAGGTGGCCGTTACGCCCGCCGAGAACCCCACGACTATGAGATTTGAGCCGCAATTTCCGAAGGTTACCGCAACTCGTTGGTTGGCAAGCGTGCCGGCCGCGACCGCCGTCGTGCCAACGGTGAGCGTGGTCTCCTTGGGCTGGAGATGGATGCCGGCGCCGAAATAGAAGGCGATCAGCGAGCGCGCGCTGTTGAAGGGCGACGGTTCGGGCATGGCTGGCCTCAGTCACCGACGTCCCAGAACGCGAACACCGCGCGCGAGCCGGCCTTGAGGGTCGAATTCTGCCCGGTGCCGTTGAAGGTGATGACCGGGGTGTCGCCGCTCGGGTAGTAGAGCGTGCTCGAGGCGGTGCCGACCAAACAGAACGAGAGCGCTAGGATCGCGCTGTTCACCAGGTTGGCGGGTGGAATGGTCAGCGTGTCGAGTGTGGTTGGAGTCGCGGTCTTAAGTTTGCACACCAGCGCCGAGGGCGCCGTCGCGCCCAGCACGATCGTGGCAAATACCAATACCATGTACGCCCAGGTGCTCTGAAAGCCAGCGATGAGCGCCGCGCTGGGTGTGAAGCCGGTGATGTCCGAACCCGCGGTGAGTGTGACATCGGCGGCGCCGACCGTCGCGACGATTGTCGGTAAACCTAGCGGCCGTGCAGTTCCCCAAGCCATGGTCGTATGCTCCCTGGGCCGCTCAGGCACCCGGCCAGCGTACTTCGATCCAGATGAGCGCGACCGTGATCACCAGGATTGCGACCTTGAACGCAAGCGCGATGTTGTGTGGGTCACGCATGCTTGAGCGCGTCCTTGACCTGCTCGAGCAGCTCGAGCATGTGCTCGCGATTGCCCAGGTGGTCGACGATCGCGGTGAGCAACCCGACCAGGTATTCCTCGGGTTTGACCGGCGCCAGTGGCGCCGCCGTGGCCGGCACCTCGGCCGCCGCGGCCGGCGCCGTCGCCGCGGCCGCGGCCGCGTGCGATTCCTCCACTTCGGGATTGAAGCCAGGGAACCGCGAATCGGTCACCGCAGGCTTTGCGGTTGCGTCTACCATTCGACTACTCCCTCAGCTCACGCTCCGGTGTAGACCGTGCCGGCCGAAATCTGCACCAGGTCGAGCCACACCTCCTGGGCCGTGTCGGCCGAGGTGCAGAACATATCCAGCTTGGGCGGCACGTTCTGGTAAAAGCTCATCCACACGCCCCAGGGCGCAACCACGTCGCCGTCGTAGATGTAGCCGCGCTGGCTCGGCGGGTCGAACTGGTCGTAAGCCTGGACCGCGATTCCGCCAGGACGCCAGAGCGGCTCCATCGCCGGCGCGAGCCGGAAGGCAAGCCCAGTGGCGGAGAACGCGCGTGCGCCAATCACCGCGTAGAGGCCCGCGGGGATCGCCTGGTCGAAGGTAAGCGAGCACGCCGTGAACGCGCCGGCCGTGACCGTAGTCGAGCCGGTGCCGTGTACGGTGAAGTAACGGCCCGCCGGCGCCGGCGTCATCATGCCGTCGTAGAGCGAGGCGAAAACGTACTCGGTCTCCGAGCCGCCGCTATTTTGACAGATGAAAATGTCGAGCTCGTCGGTCGGGTTCATCGGCAGCGGACGATCGAAGAGGTCCCAGGTCCGCGGTGGCGACTCGAAGGCCGAGCCGCGGTTGACCGGCGCGAACGACGGCCAGGGGTAAGGCAGGAAGCTCGGAGTCTGGGCGCGGAAGTTGGTCAGCGAGGTGCCGACACCGCCCAGGAATGCGAGCTTGTTGAGCGTCTTGGGCACCTGCAGGCCGTTGTTCAAGGTCGGCACGATCGCGTCGGTCTTGAAATTCAGCTGCACGAAGGTGGTGGCGCCCGAGCCCGAGGTCGAGCTCGTATATACTACGGTGTGAAATGCCATGTGTATCTCTCCGGTTGATTACTCAGTGAGTATCAACTCGCCGGTCAGATCTTGCCGTAGTACTGGGACATGCCATTCGCCCAGGCGTTCATCCGCGCGATGTTGTTGGCGCCGCGTCCCTTGGGCATCGCGTTGACGGTCGCGAGCACCGCGTTGATCGCGTTGGCCAGGCTGGTCGCCTTGGCCGCGTACTTGTACTTTTTCGAGGTCCCGGCGGTGCTCCAGTTGGTGCCGCCGTATGCGACCATATTGGCCGCTGCCTGGTTGGGGTCGGCATCGGCGAGGCCTCTCTGGTACTTGCCGGCGGCGATCGCACGCGTGACGCCGGCCTGGTAGGCCTGATTGGCGCCAACCGGGTCGGCGTTGAAGAGCCTTTTCGGCTTCTGGTATTTGGTGACCAGCTTGTTCTGGTTAGTGGGCGACTGCAGCCCGGCCGACCAGTTGTTAGTCATGGTGGTCGGGTCGACTGTGAGGGTAGGGGTGATCGGCATGGCGCGCGCTCCTTTTGAGCGTCACGCGCCCGCCAACAAACGAATCGCCGTCACGACGCGCTGTTGCGCGGGCCGTGACGGCGGCTCGGGACCGTGCTAGAGCTACACTTTGTAGGCAAATGAGTCAAACGGTACGATCGAAGACGCGCTGTAACCTGGTGCAACCTGGTGCAACCTGGTGAGCACAACGCCGCCCATCGTGATGCGCCCGACGCCGTTCCCCAACGGCAAGCGCTCGCGGATTCCGGCCTCCTCGATGCTGCTACAGGAATGGGTGACCGCGAAATACCCTCTCGCACAGGTGTTTTATGAGCTCAGGCTCGGGCCAACGTCTAAGGCGCTGGTGGGAGTGCAGGTGTCACCCGCTCTCGAGGCAATGCTCCGGGTGTCCAACTGGTACGCGGACGCCGTGGTTATCACCCCGACGGAAGGCCTGGTCATCGAGGCGAAGGTTGACCCCGACCCCGGCGCGGTAGGTCAGGTTCTTTTCTACCGGACGTTAATTTTTGCTACTCCGAGCTTGCAACCGTACCAGCGTCTGAATTTCCAGCCGGTGGTGCTCTTCGCCGAGGACGACAGCGCCGTCACGCCCTTCGCGCGCGGCTTGGGCTGCCGGGTCGAAATCTACACGCCCACCTGGATCGCGCAGTACTTGGTCAACCGGCAGTTCCGGAACCGCTCGACGCCTCCCCCTGGCACGCCCACCGCCTGACACTTGCGCAACCTTACGCAATATCCACAAGGCGCCCGTCCACAGGACGCCTTGGCACACTTCTTTCCCTGACCCTACTCCCCCCGCTCTCGCCGATAGCTCCCCTGCTTCAGACTGTTTCGAAATATTTCCAGGAATTATTTGGCGCGAATTGCGAAGCCTTTTTGGGCCCTCGTGCGGTTGCATGGGCTGACGCGGGCTGATATGGGTTGCGCGTGGGGGCGAGTAAGCAACTGCCGCGGCTGACGCGCGAGGACGTGCGGGATCTACTCCGCGCCGCGGGGCAGCTCGACGCCGCCGCCCTGGTCCTCGTGCAATCGAGCTGGCAGGGCAAGGCGCCGGTCCTGATGAGCCTCGACCACGTGAAACAGGTGATCGCCGGCCTCTACAATCGCGCCGAGCCGGCTTACCTGGCCGGCTCGAAGCCGGAATCGACAGAGACGCCGCAGGAAGCGTCCAGGGAGGGCGGCGCGATGGAGAGCTTATCCCCGGCGCCGATCGCGGCTCCCGCGAAGGAGGAGGCTTAGCCGATGGCTGAAATACCGGAGCAGAGCTGTCCGATCTGCCTGCAGGCCGACGAGCTGCCCAGCATGGTGCCGGTGGAGATCCCGCACGCGCTGCTGGCCAACCAGAAGCACGTGATTCTCTGCCGGAGCTGCGCTTTCGCGATCGCTGATGCGGTCGAGGGCGTGCCACGAACGCCGGCGCCGGAGGCGCAGGCCGATGAAACCTGAAACGATAGGCGCAATCTTCATGCTGCTATCGATCCTCGGGTGCGCGGTCATCGTGACCCGGATCTTGCGCTCGATCTGGCGCTGGACGTTCCGGCGCTGAGCCCTATGCACAGCCTCCAGTTGATAATCTGGCCGCCGCTCGGTAGATCGACGCCGCTCCCGATCGCACTATCGCCGGCGGAGGCTGGTGATGGCGGCGGCGGCGGCATCCGCGGGCGCATTCGCGGCGACCTGGCGCGACTCGAAAGACTCGGTGGTGGCGACCACGTGGGGCGGCACGATGTGCTGGTTTCCCCGCAAGCCGTGGCGGCTGAGGATCGCCCACGACGGCTTCGAGCACGTGCTCAGGTGCCGCGAGTGCCCCGGATGCCTGGAATTCGAACGGCGACGTCTAGCCGATAGACTCCATGCCAAGTACAGCGCTCAATTCACGCGCTCCCGTCCGCTCCCAGAGCCAAGTTTACATAATATTTCCGCCCGGAAGCGCACGAAAAGCGAAGCTCTGTTCCTCGTCCGCATCTACGCGCCGCTCTTGCGCCACGCACGCATCTGTCACGCATTGCATCGAAGACCAGGGCTCGAGCTCGAGCCTGGGATGTATCGGCTCGGTACGACCAGCTTCGCAGTCCTGGCGCGATCGCGTACTCACCTCCGCGACGCGCTACTCCGGGCCGGACTGGAGCACCGTATCGAGCCGATCCGTTTCAGCCGCGGGCGGCGCGCCTGGCGGAGCATCACAGCAGGGATCGCGGTCAGCCGCGAGGCCTACGGGGAGCAGGTCAAGCGATGGTACGTCAAAGGGCTGCCGGCGGTGGAGAAGCAGAGTTGGGACGTGATTCGGATGGGCAAGGGATCGCACTACCAGCGGACCTCTTCGCCGCGTGCGTGGAGTCGCGACAATCTTGTGCTCGTGCCGCCCGAGCTCTGGCGTATGAGACGTGTCGATCGAAGGGAGTTGCTCGCCTCTATGGCGAAAGCCTGCTCGCCGGAGGCTGCGGCTTTTGTTACCTCGGTGGTGTCCTCACTGGCGCAGAAGCTCTCGACGCCATCCCCTGTTATCGCGCCGGCCGCAGGCCGTCCGAATCGCGAGGCGATGATGAAGGCCTATGAGCATGCGGCGCGTGCGGCAACTGCGCGTACCGATGTTCCTTCCGATCCGATCCTTACTCCCTCCCCTCTTGGGGGGGGAGGTTACACAAGTTCTGAGCATTCTCAGGGTGAGTTGCTACCCGAGAAAGTGAGTATCGAGCCCAAGGAAGACTCGAAGCAGCGCCGCCTCGAGCGCGAGCGGCGGCTGTTGGCCGAGCAGCTCGAGCGGCTGCGCAAGAAAATCATGGGAGGCAAGTGAGATGGCGACCAAACACCACGCGCTCCAGGATGCGCCGCGGCCGTCGCAACTGTTCCTCGACCGCTACCGCGAGGCGCGCGACAGCGCCCAGCGCCTGGTCGAGGACCTGGATGCCGCCGCGGCCTATATCGATCGCAACGGGCCGACGCCGCTGGTGGCGCCGCGGCTGATGGCCTGCATGCTCTCGGCCTCGAGCGTGATGGGCTCGCTGATGAAGGCTGGCATCACGCTGCTGGCCAACCAGGAGGAGTAATGGAAGCGGAAATCAAACCGCGCGCGGTGCGCGTCGTCTCTGGCAGCCCGGAAGAGATCGACTACGCGCTCGGCGCATCGCTCAAGGGCTACGTCATCGCGTCGTGGAATTTCGCGGTTGTCAGAGATGAGCTGCGGGTGACGGTTGTGGCGGTACACGAGAGCGAAATTCGCAAGATGCAGCTCATGCAACCGCTGCCTGGGCGGCCGAACTAACCGAAACCGGAGGTATTTAAGGTGAAACGACTTCACAGCCTATATATCCGCATTCGCTATTGGCGCGTTAGGCGGCTTTACCTGCGCCGCGTGCGACAGATGCGGACCTTCGGCTAACAGACCAAATGTCAACTACGACCCGAGTGCTTGACCATGAGGCACAGTATGATCATACTGTGCCTCATGGCCAGCTGGGAAATGAGCGAGACGAAACGCGTGTGCCAGGAGTGTGGTCACACGTTCACCACTACCAAGGCGTCACAGTCGCCCTTCCTGGAGCGAGCGCCGTTGTGCTCGCCAGAGTGTCGGCGAGCGCGCAAGACGCGCCTCCAGCGAGAGCGGCGAGGCATGGTACGGCCCTAAGCGAGTAGCTTCGGCTAACAGACCAAATGTCAACTTGGGTCGTATACGAGGCGGACGGCACCGAGAACTCGCAGTGGGATAGCGAGGCCGCGGCGGCGCGCTTCATCGCCGACAAGCCGGGCTGGTATATCGCGTGCGAGGATCGGTGAATTGAGCAAATGGCAACTACACTCAAGAATCCCTACAAGGCGATGATCGCGATGAGCTCAGATCACGCGGGCCTAAATCGTGAGCTCAGGCGCCTGCAGAGGGAGATCTACTCCGTGATGGCTCTGGTGCGGAACGCGCGCGACGTTCGGGACTACATCAGGTATCTCGACGAGCAGAGCACGCGATGGCTCGACTTGCACTATCACGGCTGATCGGAGAAGTGAGGTTATGTCGAGTTGCCTGTTTTGCAGTCTCGTCTGAGGTCGGAAAACAGGCAACCGGATAAGTGAGCTTATGCCAACCTGTAAATGCTGGTACTACGTCCAAGTCCTAGGCTGCGTGTGGGTTTGCCGGTTCTGCCACGCGTTGATGAAGTGAGGTTATGTACTTCTGGCTGAAGGTGAAGGTGAACCGCTTTCTCAACTGGCTGTCGCCGGCCCGCGCGGCTCGTCGGCGTGCTGAGCTGCGCGTCATGTGCGAGCGAATGCAAACATGGCTCGATCAGCTGCCGGTGCTACCGCCTGACAAGTGAGGTTATAGAGAGTTCGGAGCGCCGGGATCGCGTCGGCCGTCAGAGCGCGCAGAGCCGGCTGCCGGTGAATCGGGTGACGTTAAAACACTCCCGGCGCTCCGGCTAAGTGGTTGCATCTCACGTCTGCACCGGGACCACGTAGGCCGAGGTCTTGGGCGAGAGCATCGCGTCGGCCGTGGCCTGGAGCGCGTTGATCACGTTGGGAGGGATGCCCAATGCCTGCAAACCCGCCACGTACTGAGCATCCGAAATCAGCTGCCGCTTCCGCTGATCCGTCAGTGCGGTTACTCGCTGCCCCAGCAGCGTGGCTTGAGACGGAGATAGCTGCAGGCCATATTTCCATCGTAGGTTACCCGACTTCTGCAGCACCGCCAGGTCAACCCACGCTGCTGCTTGAGTTGCCGTCAGACCTGTTGCAACAAGCGCGATGGCGAGCGCTGCTGCGTCGATATTTCCGGTCGTGAAATTTTTCATCGCCGCCTTGCGCTCCTCGGCCGCGGTTGCGCGTGCGAGCGCCGCCGCCGCGGCGAGCTCCTTGCGATGTAGGGTGGCGTTGGCGCGCGCCTCGGCCTTGCCGGCGACGGCGTTCACCATGTCCGCCTGCAGGCCGATTCCGTCGAGGTAGCTGCGGAAGGTCGGATCGTCGATCAGCCCGCCGATGAACATGGTGGAGTACTCGGCCTCGAAGTCCTTGGCGATCGTAACCAGTTTCTTGTAGTGCGCGCCGGTGAGGATCAGCGAGTCGCGATCGTAGTTCTGCTCGAGGCTGTCGATCAGACCGGTGAGGTCGCTGTCGCTGATGAGGCCGGCCGCGTGCGCCGCCTCGACCGCGGCCTCGGCCTTGGTGCGGTACTTGTCGGTCGAGAGGTACGGCGCCGCGGTTAGGTAGCGGCGCATCGACGCCGGCCGCAGGCCGGAGAAGGTGAGCTCGTCCGCGATGTCCGCGTTGCTGAAGAGCCCGGTGTTGATCAGCGGCAGGATGCGCCGCGCGCCGAGCCCGCTGTAAGCCGACTCGCGTGTTTGCTCCCAGAGCTCGCCTGGCAGTCCGGTGTACGGCACCCAGGTGAAATACTGCTGTCCGGTTATGAGCCCGCGCGCCTGGAGTGCCGCGAGCGCGCCGGCGCCAGGTAGCTCCTGGCCGAAGAGAGCTTTGGCCTGCATCTCTGCGATGCGCGCGATGCCGTAGCTCACGAGCGGCCCGATCTGCACCTCCTTGAGCTCGTCGAAGCCGAGCACGCCGGTGGCGATCTCCGTGATGCGTGCGAGCTGCTCCGCGGCGCCTGGGAACTGGAGTCCGATAAGTGTGGTCAGTGCGAAGGAGTTGAGCCCAACGGCGACCACGTCGCTCAGCACCGTATCGGGGTTCACGCCGATGTTGCCGATCTGCTTCGCACCAGGCGGCTTCAGGGTCGACGTAATCAGCCGGAGCAGAGGATCGAGCACGTCCTGAATTACGTTACGCTCGAACTTAAACACACCGATAGCCGCGTTCTCCGCCCAGGTGCCGACCTTGGCGAGCTTGCCCACGATCGCGCCGGCCACCGTATCCGCGTCGGTGCCGACGTCCTTGATGAACTTCTCGACCGTGCGCACGCCGCGCAGGCTCTCGATATAGGCCAGCGCATCGGACCATTTGATGCCCTGGAGCGTCTGCAGGTCTGCCGGCGACAGCGTGCCCTGCTGCTGGAGCGCCTGAAAGATCGCCTGGTCGACGTCGCCCTGATCCGCGAGCTGCTTGAGCGTGGCGACGATGCCGCTCACGTCTGTGCCGGGAGCCGTCGAGATCGCGTGGGCGATGTTACCGAGCGACTTATCGAGCGCCGCGCAACATGCTTGAAGCGCGGGCGGATAAGCGTTGACGGCGGTGACCAGGTTGCCGATCTCGGCGATCAGCGGAGTGAGGTCGAGCGGTTTGCCGTCCAGGCCGCCGCTTACCAGGAAGGCGGTTAGGTTAGCGAGCTGTGCGGTGATGTTGCCGAGCGCGTTGACCACGGCCGTGCAGCATGGATCGGGTCCGTTGCCGCCACCTGGTTGTTCGAGCGCCTTAATTGCGGCGAGTATCTGCTGCAACGAGGTCTGCGTGGCCTGGCAGAAATCAAGGATCTCATCCTGGTCAGGATGACCGCTATCGCAGGGCGTTGGTTCGGGTGGTGGTGGTGGTTTCGGTGGTGGTGGTTTCGGTGGTGGTGGCGGCGGCGGTTTCGGATGATCCAGTACGTAATTGACCTTTTGAAAATTCAGGACCGCTTGGTCGAGAGCTGTGCCGGAGTAGGCGTACTGACTCGCGAACACCCGCCACAGGATCGTGTCGATAGCCGAGAATTCATCGTATCCCTGCGCGGTGACGCGCAAGCCGAGGCCGCTATCGTAAATCGTGCCGTGAATCCATCCGGTGAGCTGAGCCCTTAGCTTCGGATCGCTAGTGCTGAGCGGTACGCCATTCCTCACCCAGACTTGGAGGTTGTTCGCTAGCGTCTGGAATTGCCAGAGCGTCGATTGCCGCAGGCGTGCAACCGCTTCTTCGGTCTTCAGAAGTTTTGGCACGCCGGAGAACAGATCGGTCAGGAAACCGATCAGCATCTCGGCGGTCTTGACGTACGCTAGGATGTCACCATAGCCAGGTACGTTGAAGAATTGTATCTCGTCCACGACGGCTCCACCCGCGGCTAGTTGCCATCAGCCGATGTCCCTGAGCGCGATATAGTAAAACGTCGCAGCGATGAAGCCGCCAGCCGCGTTGCTCTTGCTGATCACCGGATACACCCGCAGCGCGTAACCCGGTTGGATTACACAGATCGGCCCCGCCGCTTGCCAGGCGTCCTGGGAGCCGGCCTCATTGTCCATGAAGAAAGCGTCTGAGATCGGCTGGTCCTTCGGCACGCCGATGTAGGTGTAGCTGGGCGTGATCCCGTCATAGTAGAGCTCGCCGGGTAGCCTGGGCGCACCAGTGACGACCGGCACGGCGGCTTGCATCAGGTTTGCGCCATGCCCCTTGATCTGGGTCATCCCGTAGATCGAGGCCGCATCGTTGCCGACCCAGACTCGGTAGACGTGAAGATTACTGCCGTCCTGTGCGTTGTTGTATAGATCGAGCACCGGCTCGAGGACTGCGGTCGGTGAGTACCAACCGCCGACCGTGGCCGCGCGATCGATGAAGAAGTCGGACGTCGGCCGCGTGTACGATCCCTTCGGTCGGCGCTGTGTCGCCATGACTAGTCTCGCGTGGCATCCAGGTGCCGATCAGCACATACCACAGCACATCTGCTCACCCAGCACCGGCGCTAATGAGACGGCACCGATCGATGTTGGCAGCGTCGCCCCGGAGGAGCTGCCGACATTGACGAACGCGTGCCACAGCACCACCGCAAAAGACATCCCGATCTCCGCGGTGGCCACGGTGCAAGTAAACCCGAATAGATACAGGCCGGGATTGATGGTTTGCACGCCCTGCGTCGTGGCGAGCTTCTTCAAGCCGGTAGCAGGTAAGGTCTGTGGACCGATATTGGCTACCAGTGTGCCCGCCTGATTATATATCCCGAAATCGTAATTGTTTACCGCGTCCGCGACACTGACATCGACTAACATGTTGGCGAACGTCAATGTGTATGGAAGCACGAAGGCGCTGATTGCGACCACGTTGGATGAGCCAGCGCTAGCGTCACTGGGATTCAGGCCCGTGCTGAAAAAAGTGAGCGGCCAGCCTTTGACGCCGCCGCCACCGCCGCCGCCACCAGTGGGCATCGGACTAATTCACCACGGAGAGCACGCTCTCGCAGATGTAGAGCGTCTGACCCGCGGTGCCCGAGATGGCATAGAAGTCACGCATGACCAGTTCACCGTCGAGGAACCAGGTGAAACTGATAAAACCACTAGGCGCGACGGGATAGCCCGAGGTGGCCGTTACGCCCGCCGAGAACCC
>Ga0187812_1000827_pt1 | contig 10686 bp, 7 predicted proteins | sample NC_S_2_FD_130582 | JGI IMG/M metagenome (GOLD analysis project Ga0187812, IMG submission 130582) | Wetland sediment microbial communities from Neuse River Estuary, North Carolina, USA - ASW-S_2 | ecosystem: Environmental > Aquatic > Freshwater > Wetlands > Sediment | place: USA: North Carolina... | reverse complement strand
CGCATTGAGGCAGGGGGTGGGGATCAGTGGTTAGTGGTAAGTGGTTAGTGGCCAGTTGTCAGTGATCAGGGATCGACGAACATCGTTCCGCGGGGAGGGGCCCACTCCGCTTAGCCTTTTCCTCAGAGTGACCTGACACCGTACATTAGCTGCAGGAGGCTATGCCCTTGCCCCGACCCCGCACCGTGCCTGCTTTCCTGGCAATTTTCCTGTCATTGCCGGTTCTTCTTTCTAATCCAGCCGTTCGCGCGCAAAAGGCATCCGCGTCCGCCTCGCAGCTCGATGCGCTCTCCGGTGAATACACCAATGTCAACGATGCCGCTGCGCCGCTCAGTTTTCATGTACAGGACGGGACGTTGACCCTCGAGTCGGAGCGCATGGTGCCGACTCCGCTGACCAGCAGCTCGGCCGTCGACTTTGCGCTTCCTAATTCGCACGTGACCCTGCGCTTTACGCTGGATGCGGCCGGACGCGGCGCAAACGTTGTGTTTTCCGCAAATCCGCAAACGGTGTACGCGCGCACCGGGCCTGCCGTTCATCATGTCTTCCACGATTACGTGCGCAGCGACGTGATGATTCCCATGCGCGACGGGGTCAAGCTGCACGCGGTCATCCTGAAGCCGGCGGACATCGCGGGGCCGCTGCCGTTCCTGATGGAGCGCACGCCCTACGGCGTGGACGAGGTTTCACGCGCCTCGTTCTTCGCGCAGCAGCCGGAGCTGGCTCGCTCCGGCTACATTTTGGTTGCCGAGGACATTCGCGGGCGCTACAAGAGCCGCGGCAAGTTCATGATGATGCGGCCGTTGGCCGACCACACAGATCCAAATGCGACTGACGAAAGCACCGACACCTGGGACACGGTGGCGTGGCTGCTGAAGAACGTGCCCGGCAACAACGGCCGGGTGGGCGTGATCGGGACCAGCTATCCCGGATTTCTGGCCATGATGGCGGGCATCGATCCGCACCCGGCAGTGAAGGCCATCTCGCCGCAAGCGCCCATGATCGACGTGTGGCGGGGCGACGATTTCTTCCACAACGGCGCCTTCCGCCAGAGCTACGGCTACGACTACGTGCTCTCCATGGAGTCGAGCAAAAAGTTTACCGGCGACAGCTACGGCAAAACGCCGGATGGCAAGCCGGTCGACGGCTACGAATTTTTCCTGGAGCGCGGCTCGTTCGCAGCCGATGCGAAGCGGTCCGGCTCAAAGATGCTGCCGACGTGGAAGCTCTTTCTCGATCACCCCGCCTATGACGGCGTGTGGAGTTCGCGCGGCGTGGAGTATCACCTGAACACCGTGGCCGTGCCCACGCTCACCGTGGGCGGCTACTACGACCAGGAAGATATGTGGGGTCCGCAGGAGGAGTACAAGAAACTCGAGCCGCACGATACGGAGCACGACAACTTTCTGGTGGAGGGCCCGTGGCGGCATGGCTACTGGATTTCGTCGTCGAACCACCTGGGAAATCTCGACTACGGCGAGCCGATCGGGGCGGAGTTCCGCAAGAAAATTCAGGCGCCGTTTTTTGCGCATTATCTGAAGGGAGAGGCGGGCTTCGATCTCGAGGACACAGCCAGCTATCAGACCGGCTCGAACACGTGGAAGCACTACAAGCACTTTCCGCCGGCAACTTCGCGTTCGACGAATCTCTATCTTGAGGGCGATGGAAAACTGGGCTGGACAGCATCGACAGCGACGGCGGCGACCAGCTACCTGAGCGACCCGGCCGACCCGGTTCCGTACCGGCATCGGCCCATCCAGCCAACGTATGGGCCGGGCTCGCAGTGGTACAACTGGATGACCGAAGACCAGCGCTTCGTGACCGGACGCAAGGATGTGGCCATGTGGAAGCTGCCGGTGCTCGATCATGACCTGACCATCACCGGCGAGGTCATCGCCGATATTTACGCCGCCACCACCGGCTCCGACAACGACATGGTGGTGAAGCTGATCGACAAATATCCGGAGAACGATCCCGACGCGAAGATGCGCGGCTACGAGCTGATGACCAACGCGGAGATTTTCCGCGGCCGCTATCTTTCGGGCTTCGACAAGCCCGCGGCGCTCGCGCCCGGGTCGATTCACGAGTACAAGTTCTCGCTGCACGACGTAGACCACGTCTTCAAGGCCGGGCACACGGTGATGGTGGAGATTCAGAGCACGTGGTTCCCGCTCTACGACCGCAACCCGCAGACCTTTGTGCCCAACATCATGAAGGCCAGGCCGCAGGACTACAAGGCGGAGACCATCACAATCTACTCGGGAGCGGGACACCATTCGAGCGTGGAGATGCCGGTGGTAAATCAGTGATTAGTGGTCAGTGGTCTGTGGTTAGTGATAAAGAAGAACGCCTTGGCAAGCGCCGCACGCCGATCACAAACCACTGACCACTAACCACTCTCTTTACACCGACGCGGGCGCGCGCGACTCCAGCGCGGCCAGGCGTTTGGCGAGCAACTGCTCGAGATTGACCAGCGCGGCTGAGAAGCCCTCGATGCCTTCCTTCAGCTTGTCGTTGGCCATGCGGTCTTTGGCGTGCATCGCGTCGAAGGTGGCCTTGTCGACGTTGATCTTCTCAATCTCGATCGACTTGGCTTTTTCAGGATCGAGCTTGCGGGGCAGATCCCCCGGGGTGGACTCAAGCTCGCCCAGCAGATGCGGCGAGATGGTGAGCAGGTCGCAGCCGGCGAGTTCCGTGATCTCTCCGATGTTGCGGAAGCTGGCGCCCATGACCACGGTCTTGTAGCCAAAATGCTTGAAGTAGTTGTAAATGCGCGTGACCGATTGCACGCCGGGATCGTCGGCGCCGTGGAAGTCCTTGCCGGTGTCTTTCTTGTACCAGTCGAGGATGCGGCCCACGAAGGGTGAGATAAGCGTGACGCCCGCCTCGGCCGCGGCAATAGCCTGGTGAATGCCGAAGAGCAGGGTCAGGTTGCAGTGAATGCCTTCCTTTTCGAGGACCTCGGCGGCGCGGAAGCCTTCCCACGTGGAAGCGATCTTGATGAGCACGCGCTCCTTGCTTATGCCTTCCTTGCGGTACATCTCGATGATGTCGTGCGCCATTTCGATGGTCTTCGGAGTGTCATAGGAGAGGCGGGCGTCAACCTCAGTGGAGACGCGGCCGGGAATAATGGCCAATATCTTTTTGCCGAAGGCCACGGCCAGCCGCTTGAAGGCGAGATTGGCAACGTCCTTGTCGCTGGCGGAGTCGCCCAGGTCTTTGTGCGCCTGGGTCAGCACTCCGTCCACGATGGACTGGTACTGCGGCATCTGTGCCGCCGCGGTGATGAGCGAAGGGTTGGTGGTGGCGTCCTGCGGGCGGAATTGTTCCATCGCCTCAATGTCGCCGGTATCGGCGACCACCGTGGTGTATTTGCGCAATTGCTCTAAAAGGTTCTGCGGCATGACTCCTCCTGGGGGGCATGGCATGCGGCGGGGCACTGCATGCAGTCGATTTCGGGAGCGCTGCGGGGAAATGCGAGGCGCCCAGTGCTCTCTTCGTTAGTGTACCGCTAAGTCAGATGCGGGGGTTAGAGGCCGGTTGCAGAGGTTTTTTGCATGACGGATAAGATTTGCGCTCATGCGTACAACTTTTTCAGTCGCCGTCGGCTTCGACTGAGTGCGCCAGCACGCCGAGTTCGGCGACGCTCACCTCGACGTGATCGCCGGGCGCGAGCGGGCCCACGCCGGACGGCGTGCCGGTGAGGATGATGTCGCCGGGCAGCAGCGTGAAGGCCGCCGTAATGGCGCTGAGCAGAATGGGGACCGGGAAGATGAAGTCGCGTGTGGAGGCCTGCTGGCGCAGCTCGCCGTTGACGCGGGTTTCAAGCGTGACACCTGCGTCGAGGTCGAGCTCATCGCTCACCACGGGGCCGATGGGGCAAAACGTGTCGCAACCCTTGGCGCGTGCCCACTGCCCGTCTTTCTTCTGCAGGTCGCGCGCGGAGACGTCGTCAGCCAGCGTGCAGCCGCAGATTGTCTCGCGCCAGTTGGCGGCGGGCGGCAGCTTGCGCGCGCGCTTGCCGATGACCAGCACCAGCTCGCCCTCGAAGTCCACACGCTCTGAGAATTTGGGCAGGCGCACCACGCCACCCGGCGCCAGCAGCGACGACGGCGGCTTGAAGAAGAGCAGCGGCTCTACGGGAACCTCGTTGCCCAGCTCGCGCGCGTGCTCGCGGTAGTTGCGGCCGACGCAGACGATCTTGGAGGGCGTGACGGGCGGCAGCAGCTCGACTTTGCTCAACGGCATGGGCTCGAAGTCGAAGGACCACGACGCAGCGCCGGGATGCTCAAGTCGAAAAGAAAGGTCTTCTTCGGGAGCGGCAATCAGGTCGACAATCCAGGGTTCGCCGGCACGGCCGGGCTCGCCGCCGCGGTCTTCGACCTTGCCGTAGTGGGTCTTGCCTTCGAAAAGAAATCGGCAATATTTCATCGGGTCTTCTCCTGCGGGCGCGCTTATGGCCCAGGCACGGTTTCCTCGGCCGGCGCGGAATTTTCACTCTCACGGCCGTTCTGGCCAACCGCGCTCACCGCGTACTGGTAGGTGTGGCCGGGCTCAACGTTCGGATCGTGATAGCCGGGGCCGGGCACCGGCTGGGCGCCGGAGATGCGCTGCCACGCGGCCGGCGGCTGGCCTTCACTTGCGGCCTCGCGGCGCGAAACAGCGTAGCCGGCGAGTTCGGGCTCGGTGTCGGGCTGCCAGCTCAGGTCGATGGAGGGGCCTGCGCCGTTCATGGCGGGTGTGGCGACGGCGGCCAGGCCAGTGGGCACGGCGGGAGGAAACACATCCTGCGCCTCCACGCGCACCGGCGCGGAGAATGGCCCGTCCAGCTCCAGCATTTTGCCTTCGACTGTGAGCGGGGCGATGCGCTGCGCGCGATACTCGTATGTCTCGCCGAAGCGAATACTCTTGTCGATGGCGCGGCCGTGCACGCCGCCGGCGGGAACCAGGAAGTTCTGCTGCGTGGGCTCGGCGGGGGACGCGAGCGGGCCCTGCGTGGATTTGGCGGGCGGTGTGAGCAGCGTGCGCTCGAGGCGGATTGTGGTTTCGTAGGGCTCGGGAGGGCCGGGCGCCCAGCGCAGCACGACGCCGTCTTTGCGCACTTCGGCAGAGAGCGAGGAGACCGGCGCGGGCGCCTGGCCGGCGAGAACGGTGGCGGCGTTCGACGGGCCAGCCGTACGGCCGCGGCGGTTGCTCAGCTCGATGAAGTAGCGCAGCGGCCGCGGCGCGCCGGTAGCAAGCTCGGCCAGCAGCGTCTCAGTGAACGTGGCATGAGCGCCGGGGGCGAAGACGAGATTGACGACAGTGGCGCAGCCGCTGGCCGCGCCCTCGCTGCGGCAGACACGCGCGGCCACCGTCTCATCGGCTTTGAGCATCACCTTCGAGGTGTCTCGTTTGGGCATGGTCCAGGCGAGGGAGACGTCGTTGCCGGCACGGCTGGCGGTGAGATCGCGCACCGGCTCCGGCAGCTTGAGCGAAGGCGGCTGGGGTGCGGCGGGCATGCCGCAGCCGGAGACAAAAGCCGCACAGCAAAACGCGCCGCCGAGGGCTATAGCCCGGAGTACGTGGCTCAGATTGTTCGCCGATCGCATTGGCTACAAGTTTAATGGAGCGGCGCGGGACGCGAGCCGGATGCGCCTGCGGCCGGTCACACCGCTATTTCGCAGCTTCGCCCTGCTGCTTCGCAGAGCGTAGAGCGATAAACCCGAGCAGCGTAATCGCCGCCGCCAGCGCGATCCACAGCAGCGCGGGATATCGTTCGGTAAGCGGGCGCGTGTCGGGCCGCGGCTGATAGGCGGGATTGGTGGCTTCAGGCCCGGCAGTGGCTTGCGCGGCGTCGGGCTGGCGGGCGAAGAGGATCGCGTAATCGTAGCGCGGCGCGGCCAGAGCCGCATCGCCGTAATACAGGGTGTAGCCGCCTTCGGCCGCCGCCGCAAAGCAGAGATCGCGCTCCGCCATCTCCAGGCGAACGGAACCAAGCGCAATGGGCGCGTCATCTCCGTTTTCAATGGTGACGGTCCATTTTGTCGCATCTTGCGGCAAGGCCGCGGGAGCGTCCACGCTCAGGCGTTCATCGTCGATCGCGCGTCCGCTCTCTATGCGATGCACGCGGAGGATATTTGCGAAGGTGTCGATGGGCTGGGGTGGCTCATCCGCATCTTCTCTCGACGGCGATGCGGGCGCGACACGGATATGCACGGCGCGGCTGAAATTAGCGGGCTCAGCGCCAGGCGCAAAGGTCACACGATCGACGGGGGTATTCGGCGGAATGGTGAATTCGACGACCGACTCACGCCCCTTCTGCACAATCTGCTGCGACTCGGCCACAGCGATATAGCGCGGAGCGCTGGCCGCGGCACGCAGCACGGTAACGCCGCCGATGGCATCCGGCTGAATCGGGCCATCGATGCGGAAATGCAAATAGCGGAAATCGGATTTGGGCAGGTGAAGGACAGTGCTGCGCCCGAGTTTCTGGCCGGTGAGATCGAAGATGGTGAACGAGCCGATGCGGGTTGCCGCGGTCCCGTTCTGCGATTGACTGCCGGAGACCGCGACCGTGGCGATGAAGTTCTGCCCCGAAATGGTGAGCTCAAGGTCGCGATAACTGCCGGCGGGCATGGCGGCATCGAAGACCGTGTGGCCGCTGCGCTTTCCCATATTCAGCAGTGGAACCGTACGATTTGAGTCCGTCACCGGCTCCACAGTCTGGACGACATACGGAACTTCGGCGACGCCGCGGAAAAGCCGCAGGTCGGCGAGCTGCGGCTCAGAGCGGGAAAAAATGGCGGTATCGACAACCAAGCAGGTCTGCCGCGCTGTTGCCGGCGTATTCTCAACGGGCCGCAGGTAGTGAAAGTAGCGAATCTGCGGCGAGGGAGTTGCTGCCGCGGCAATGAGCAGGAGTGCAGCGAGAGATTTCACGAAGCGCCTTCTCCATGGCCGCGAAGATGGAGCCAGTCGCGCTGGTAGACAAAGCTGACGGCCAGCAGCAATGCGCCGAGACCAAGAAAGCTCAGGATGCGGAATCCCTGGCTGAGCGTGCTCACGTCCGAGAGAAAGACCTTTCCCACGGTCGCCACCAGCAGCACCAGCGCCTGCCAGCGCAGAAAATGAGAGCGGCGCCAGAACCCTGCTGCGAGCAGCAACGCGCCAAAGATCATAAACCAGGCGGAGTAAGTGAACTGCGCGTACATGCTGTAGTCGTGCATCAGGTTCCAGTCACCGCGCCAGCGCAGATACCACCAGTAGCTGTGAATCTCCCACCCGATGGCAAGAAGGATCAGGCCGTTGACCAGCGGAATGGAAAGGGCGGCGAGCGACGCCCAGGGAATGATGGGCACGCCGTGCTTCTGAGCCGGGGCTTTTTGCGCCACCCAGGCAACGAAGACAAAAACAGCGATGCCTGCCGCGTAGGTTGCAAAGCGTTGATTGAAAACTGGCACTGTGACAACAGCCGGATTGACAGCCAGCAGAGCCATGAGACCCAGCGCGAGGCAAACCAATGCCAGCGCCTGCAGCAGTTGCTTACCCAGGCGGCCGGCCAGCCACAGCAGCGCAGCGCCTTCAACGAGCCAGCCGATGGTTAGCCAGCGGCCATGCGTCTTGAGCGGGATGGCGATGGTGAGGAAGACGACCGCGGCCGCCAGATGCAGCCCCGAGAGCAATGCCGGACTAGCCCGCAGTCTGCCGCGCGCCGGCAAGCGCAGAAGAAGAAGATAGAACGCGGCGAAGGCCACAGCCAGCCAGGGCGAAGCCCAATCGACAACCGACGGGGCGAAGAGGTTGTAGAAAGCGATGAACCCCAGCCCGGCGTTGGCGATTGGCAAAACCACAAGCGCCAGGTGGTCCCATGCCGGAGAGCCGCCGTGCTGGTTCACGCTAATATGCGCCAGGCGCGGGGCGAGCGCAAAGACGAGAAAGAAGCAAGCGAGGAAGAATGCGGTGCGCCCGGCCTGCTCCTGGGTATAAAACACGGACCACCAGCCCAACACGAACAGCACCGTGCCCACGAAAGATACGAACAGCAGGCGCGACCAGGGTCGCAGCACGACAAGAACGAGAACAGCAAGGTCGAGAATCAGGAGATAAGTAAAAAGAGCGGCCTCGTGATTTTCGCCAGTGGAAACCAGCAGGGGCGTGCTCAGTCCGCCGGCGACGGCGTAGAGAGCGAGCAGTTCGGCATCCTGTCTCCACGACATGAAGCCGTTGAATGCCGTCACCAGAATCATGGCCGCAAAGGCGGCGCCGGCGGGGAGCAGCGCATAGAGCGAGAACGCTGCCCACAGCGAAAGATAGAGCGTGCCACTGCCAATGGCTTTGAGCGAGTAGGCAAAGGCGGCAAAGCCGCGCCGCTGAAAGCGCTCGGACCAGCCGATGAGCGCGGCGCCGGCGAGCAGACCGATCAGCACTCGTCCCAGCGGGCCGATCCAGCGATTGTCAAAGGCCAGCTTAAGAAACCAGGCCACGCCGATGAGAACCGCCAGTATGCCGATGCGGTTGAACCACTGCGACCCGATGCGGCTTTCGAGGGAAGGCGCGTCCGCAACACGCGCCGGCGCCGGCTTCACGGAGGTAAAGCTGGGCAGCCACGGCGCAGCAAATGCGGGCGGGGGAGGCGTCCTCTCCGGAAACGCGGCAGTGGCGGGCGGCGAGACCCGGGCAGGCAGCGTGGACTGATCCGGAGCTCCAGCGGCTGGCGCGGCTTCGGGCTCGTGCAAAATGCCGCGAGCGCGCAAAGCTTCCTCCACCCGAGCCATGCGAACCCGCAGCTCGCGGAGCTGTTCTTCAGCGCTTCCCGAAGGGGTTGGAATCATTGACCAACACTCTACACCTAAGGAAGCGGAAAGTTATGAAAAAATAGGCGCGGCGCAGGCCACTTGTTAGATCGTTCGGTCGAATTCCGCGAGCCGCTGCTCCAGCCGGTTCTTCACCTCGGGCCACTCACTGCTGAGGATCGAGAAGTAGACCGTGTCGCGGATGTAGCCGGTCCAGGTGATGCGGTCGCGGCGCAGGATGCCCTCGCGGACTGCGCCCAGTTTGGATACGGCAGCCTGGCTGCGCTGGTTGCGCGTGTCGACTCTGAACTGAACGCGCACAGCTCCGGCGGCGAATGCATGATTCAGCATCAGGAGCTTGGCTTCGGGATTCACGGGGCCACCGCGCGCATCGGGGCGCAGGAACGAAGTTCCGATCTCAACCCCGCCCTGCGCTGCCAGGGCCGTGTAGAGCGACGACATGCCGACGACTGCTCCGTCGGAGCGGCGGCGAATGGCGTAGGCGATCCGGTCATCGAGTGGCGCACCGCATGCGGCGGCCCAGTAATCTTCGAATCGGCTGCCAGTCGGGTTCCCAGCCATGATCGCCCAGGTTTCGGGATCGCAGTCGATAGCCGCGCGCACCTCTTCCTTGAGCCGCGGCTCGAACGGCTCCAGGCGGACAAAGCGGCCTTCCAATGGCTGGGCGATGAGATTCATGAGCGGACAGAGACCTCGAATAGGGAGAGCAAACTCCGGAGATTACATGCCCCGCAGCCGCTGGCAGGCTTCGTCGAGTTCGGCGTCCTGCTTGGCGAAGCAGAATCGCAGCAGGTTTTCGCCGCGGCCCGGGCTGAAGAAGGCGGAGCCGGCTACCGAAGCTACGCCGGTGCGGGCCATGAGGGCGCGGGCTTTTTGCGCGGCCGTCTCGCCGGGGAGATGCTCGGCGCGGGCGAGGATGTAATACGCGCCGGGCGGGATGAGCGGGTCCATTCCCGCGGCGCGCAGCGCGGCGGCCAGGCGCTCGCGCTTGGACTGGTGATCGACGGCCACCTGGGTGTAGAACTCGGGCGGCAACTGCTCGAGGCCCGCGGCTACGCCGTGCTGCAACGGTGCGGGCGAACAGACGTAGGTGAGGTCGTGGAAGTGGGCCATGGCCGGCATCCAGCGCGCGTCGGCCGCCGCGTAGCCCACGCGCCAGCCGGTAACCGAATAGGTTTTGCTGAACCCGGAGACGACGATAGTGCGCTCGCGCATGCCTTCGAGCGTGGCCGGGCAGACGTGCCGGGCGCCGTCATAGACGAAGTATTCGTAGATCTCATCGGTGATCAGGAAGAGGTCGTGGTCGCGACAGACGGCAGCGACAGCTTCAAGTTCGGGGCGCGTGAAGATTTTGCCGCTGGGGTTGGCCGGTGTATTCAGGAGGATGGCACGGGTGCGCGGGGTGACGGCGGCGCGCAGGGCGTCGGTGTCGAGCTGCCAGTCGGGCTCGGCGAGAGGAACCAGCACCGGCACGGCGCGCAGGGCCTTGAGCGCGTTGACGTGGTAGCCGTAGAAGGGCTCGAAGAGGATGACCTCGTCGCCGGGATCGAGCAGCGCCATGGCGGCCACGTGCAGGCCGGCGGTTGCGCCGCTGGTGACCATCACCTCGCGCTCGGGGTCGTAGCGCAGGCCGTAGTCGCGGAGCTGCTTTTGGGCGATGGCGTTGCGCAGGCGCTCATTGCCGTCGCAGCGGGTGTAGATGTTTTGGCCGGAGCGCATGGCCTGGATGGCCGCGTTCTCGACGATCGCCGGCACCGGCGTGTCGCAAACGCCCTGCGCCAGGTTGATGCCGCCCATGCGATCGCATTCGGTGGTCATGGCGCGGATTTCGGATTGATAGGTGTGCGGTGCGAGCTGGCTGAGGCCGAGGCGCGAGCGCGGCGGCGCAGAT
>Ga0187812_1000826_pt1 | contig 10686 bp, 8 predicted proteins | sample NC_S_2_FD_130582 | JGI IMG/M metagenome (GOLD analysis project Ga0187812, IMG submission 130582) | Wetland sediment microbial communities from Neuse River Estuary, North Carolina, USA - ASW-S_2 | ecosystem: Environmental > Aquatic > Freshwater > Wetlands > Sediment | place: USA: North Carolina... | reverse complement strand
TCACGCGGGGCAAGGCGATGGATCTGCCGGAGGCCCGGAGGACACTCGACCAGCGGCAATGCCGGTACGTTCCTCACATCTCTTTGGTCCCCTTGCACGGCGATTACATGATAAAGAGCAGCGACCCGATCCTCCATACCGTCCAGATGACGGGCGCGGCCAGCTTCAATTTGCCCTTCCCCTTTCAGAACCAGTACCTCAAGCGGACGATGGAGACGCCGGGGGTAATCGATATGAAGTGCAATGCCGGCCATACCTGGATGAACGGCATCGCGATCGTCACTCGCCAGCCGTACATCGCCGTGACGGACGAACATGGAACCTTCCGCATCACGGATGTGCCACCTGGGAGCTACGAAATTGCGGCGTGGCATGAGGGCTGGAAGGTTGCCCGCGAGGCGCAAACTCTCGACGTGGGCTCGCAACAGATGACCAAGCGATATTTCTTCACGGAACCGATCACGATCGACAAGAAGGTGGAAGTCAAGGCCAACGCCGACGCAAACGTCGATTTTCAGCTCTCGGCAAAGTAAGCCGTGGCGCGCCGGCCGGACCCATCTCCGGACGGGCTAGCCCGAGTGTCTTACCAGACCGGTCTGGGTACCCACAATACCCCGCAGGAATTAGCTAAATTCCTGCTTGCTCCCAGCGGCGATCGCTGCCAGCCGTAGAGGCACAATCCCGCCGCATCGGGATGCCCCTACGGCTGACGGGCTGGGCGATTCCCTGGCTGCTTATCCCGGCCCATGCCTCGTGCAAAAATCGACTAGACGGAAGAATCCTTGACGTAGGAAACGCCGTAGCGCTTGAGTTTCCTGTCCGGCAGGAGTTCGACCCTCCGGACGCGGGCAAAGGAAAAGACGTTGTCGGCTCCCTTCATGTAGGGAGCGGCCACTTCAATCAGAGAGTTCAACCCGTACCCATTCGGACTGAGGAAGCTCAGCCCGCCGCGAGAGACATTTTCGACCTGGACGATTTCCTCGGTCCCGTACCCGGGCTCATGGACGCACGCGGTCATCTTCATCTGGACGCGGCTGTGCTTGCGGGCGTTGCGGCCCTTGGCGGGTTCGGCGGCAGGCTGGACGCGCGCCATCTTCGGCGGCTCGGCGGAGGAGCGCTTTTCGCCGGCAGGTTCATGAGACGCCAACTGCCACACCGTGTCCGCCTCGCACCATTTGCAGGGGCGAGTGAGACTCCGGTTGGACTGGAAGACGTCGCACTCGAGCATGCTGAGGCTGGCCAACTCGCGGCCTCCACAGCCGCCGCATTCCAGCCAGCACTGTGAGCCGGATGCTTCCGATTCGCCGGCGCCGGGAAAGTTCACGTTCCAGAACTTGAGGTCCGGATCGAGCAGGGCGATTCCGTAGACGCGAGCGTTGGGCCGCCCGCTGACTTCTCCGATGACTCGCGTAGGAGCTTCCGTACCCATGGCCAGGTTGCGTACGGTGATTTGCTGCATGGGAGCCAATCTGTGGTTCAGTTCGATGGCAGCACCGTCGCGGAAGAGCAGGCGCGTTTGCGTCATCTCCACGAAGTCCTGGCCGGTAATCTCCGTACCAAAGACCTGGATGGGCATGGCGATGGAAATACGGTCGCCTTGCCGCTCATTCTGGACCTTCATTCATCTCCCTCCGAGTTCCGCAATGTCTGCGCAGCGTGCCGATTCGGGACACAGGACCGTGCGAAATGCAGGCCTCCGCAAGCTGCCGCGCCGGACCCTTCGACTCTCGATCTCTGGATGCGAGAGGAGCCAAGCGGTGCACCGTTGCCTGGCTTCGCCTCGTGGCTGCGGGCAGCCGGTCCGCTCCGACGCGGCCGGGAGTCCCGATGAAGGGAAGCCCTTTGACGCAAGGTTATGCGGGAGCGGGGACCTCTGCAATGGAACGAAGGTACTGATTGACGCCCGGGGATAACGGAAACGACGCACCGGTTCCGGTATCCGGCCATGCGCATTTTCCGGGTGAGTGATCTCTGCTCATCCCGGAGCGCCGATCACAAAGGCATGGCCGGTTCGCGAGGAATCGCCATCGCCGGGCGGCGCAACTTGCGCGGGAGAACAGGGTTCTAGTAGGGTGAGACAATTGCCCCGCGGCGCGGCCCAGGCGCCGGCGGGCAAAAACCAAAGAGTCCCAACTGCGGAACAGGAGACGTGAAAATCATGGGCTCGCTAAAATCGAAGTATTGGCTCCTTGCGGCTTTCTTGCTGATCCTGGCCATTCCTTGTACTTCCTCGGCGCAGGTCGCGGTCGGCATTTCGGTTCGCGTGGGCCCGCCCCCGCTGCCCGTCTACGCGCAGCCGGTGATTCCAGCGCCGGGTTATTTGTGGACGCCGGGCTACTGGGCATATGGCCCGGACGGCTACTACTGGGTTCCCGGGACCTGGGTTGAGCCGCCGGCGGTCGGGCTGCTCTGGACGCCTGGCTACTGGGTTTGGGGAGGCGGAGTCTACGTGTGGCACGCGGGCTACTGGGGGCCGCACGTGGGATTTTATGGCGGCATCAACTACGGTTTTGGCTATACGGGAGTCGGTTTTGCGGGCGGGTACTGGCGGGGCGGAGCGTTCTTCTATAACCGCGCGGTGGCCAACGTGGATGTGGCGGTGATCCACAATACCTACCATACGGAAGTGGTCGAGCACGGTGAGGTGAGCCGCGCCAGCTTCAACGGCGGCACCGGCGGAACGGCCGCGCGGCCGACCTCCGAGGAGCTCGCGGCGGAACACGAGCGGCACACGGCGGCGACCTCGTCGCAAATGGAACACGAGCACATGGCCAGCACGAATCGCGAGATGCTGGCGTCGGCGAACCACGGCAGGCCGTCGGTGGCCGCGACTTCCAGGCCGGGCGAGATCCATGGCGCCGGCGCAGTTCCGGCACGGGCCGAGAATGAACACGAGGCCGGCGCCGGGGCCAGAAACGAAAAGAGCGCGGAAAAGCCGGCGAAGGAGCAGAAGGGCAAGCAATCGCATGAGGGCAAGTCCAAGCCGGAAAAGGGCGAGAAATCCAAAGACAAGCCGAAGTACTGAGCGCGGGGACGAGACCCGAGCTCAACGGTGGGGCTACGCCTAGGGCGACTTGCCGAGATAGCGGGCGTGGCGCAGGAGAAGACAATCGGGGTAGACTGGGTCCGCCGTTCGCAGACAATCATGGAAATGAACAGGCGAATCGAGACGAGTGCCGACCGATTCCCGCGGGATTACAGGCTGCTATGACTAGCCTTCCGAATGCCGACGACGCAAAACGGCTTGCCGCGCAAAAGAGCCTGGAATTCATTTCGGATGGGATGGTGGTGGGGCTGGGAACGGGCTCGACGGCGACCCACTTCATCCGGCTGCTCGGCGAGAAAGTGCAGCGCGGCCTGAGAGTGCGCGGCATCTCGTCTTCGAAAGCGAGCGAGGAGCTGGCGAAATCCCTGTCCATTCCCATCATCGATCTGCAGCAATGCCCGGAAATTGATGTGGCAATTGACGGGGCGGATGAGGTTGGTCCGGGGCTGGCGCTCATCAAGGGCGGCGGGGGAGCGCTGCTGCGCGAGAAGATCGTGGCCAGCGCTGCAAAACGATTTATCGTGGTGGCCGATTCGACCAAGGTGGTGAAGCGTCTGGGAAAATTTCCGCTGCCTGTGGAAGTGATTCCGATGGCGTCCACGCTGGTGGCGAGAAAACTGCTGGAGCTGGGCCTTGCCTCCAAGATCAGACGGCTGAAGACAGGCGCGGAGTTCATCACGGACGAAGGCAACCTGATTCTCGACTGCGCGAGCGTGGAAATCCAGGATCCGGACGCGCTGGCCGCCTCGATTCGAAGGATCATCGGCGTGGTGGAGCACGGCTTGTTTCTCAACATGGCGGAAATGGCCCTGATTGCTGACGGCGCGAAAGTGGTTACGCTCTGCAAGTAAGGTTGGGCCGCGCCGCGCGATTGACTGACGGGCAGCCGGCACGCGACCGGACCGTATCGTGGATTCGCAAGAGGGCTCGCCCCATCGCAGTGGATCGTGCGAGTGGAATAGCCATGGCAGCTTCTCCAAAGTCCCAGATCGAAGTCATCGAACCGGTGATGGTGGCCGTGCCGGCGGGCTGGTTCTGGATGGGCTGCGAAACCGGGCGCGACGACGAAAAACCGGCGCATCGCGTGTGGGTGGACGCTTTCGAGCTTGCTGCCTACCAGGTCACGAACCAGGAGTACGCCTGCTTCCTTGGCGCGACGCGCTCTCCCGAACCGCCGTGCTGGAATGATCCAAATTTCAACCATCCGAAGATGCCGGTCGTCGCGGTGTCGTGGCATGAGGCCGTGGCGTATTGCGAGTGGCTGAGCCGCGCCACCGGCAAGTCCTATCGCTTGCCTACCGAGGCCGAGTGGGAACGCGCCGCTCGCGGCGGCGCCGAACAGCGGCTGTACCCGTGGGGAGACGCGCCTCCCGAGCAGGTTCCCAATTACGCCGGGCGTTGGAAGATTGGGCCGGAGCCGGTGGGTATCTATCCGCCAAGCGCTTACGGGCTTTACAATCTGGGCGACAACGTGCACGAATGGTGCTTCGACTGGTACGACGCGGGCTACTACAATTCCTCTCCCGAACGAAACCCGCAAGGGCCGGCCCACGGCGGCCGGCGAGCGTCGCGAGGCGGCTCGTGGCGCCACCAGATCAAGGTCACGCGCACGGCGGCTCGTTCAAGCATCCCGCCCGAGCTCCAATACGCCGATTATGGTTTCCGAGTGGCGCGATCTCCGATCTCCTGAGACTGCAATCCGGGAGAAAAGGAACAGTTTTGCTTTCAAGTTGCTCCCGCTTTCGTTACTGGCTCAACTCGGCGCTCCGCAACCCATGCGCCGAAATGGCAACGAACTGTCGGCGTGTAGATGCCAGAGGGCGGTCGTCAGGGTGTGACAAAAGTCACTGCCAACAACCCCTCGCTGGATAACGATGCGGGGCGGTAAGAAGGAGCCGGGCATGTTCACCTCGCCCACGAATATCATCCGGTTTGGTTCGTCCGTACGCCACTCGTTGATCCAGGCGAATACCTACCACGCAGCCTGGCCTTGTGGGCGCTGCTGCGGGGAGAGTCACATCGAACGGAGGAAATCCCCATGTTCACACGTATGATGACCTGCAAACTGAAGCTGGCTAAGAAAGAAGAGTTTTTGCAAGCTGCGCGCCGACTTTCAAACGCTTACAAGGACCAGACCGGATTTGTGGACCTGCTTACCTTCGTCTCGGATGAGCATCCTGACCGCGCGCTCGTTGTTGCTGTCTGGCGGACGAAGTCGGATTCCCAAGAGTTCTACAAGCACCAGGCCCCACTGCTGGATCTGAAGCCCTTCCTTGAGGAGGAGCAGATCGAGCACTACTTTCTGGAGACTTCGGGCGTATTCAAAATTGGGGGCGCCAAGGCCGCCTAATCGAAATTGCGAGGGTCTTGCTCTCAATCGCTCCCAACTTCGAGGCAGAGGAAGAAGAGAAGGGAGTGCCAATCCAATGAAAGCGAAGGAACTGGAGTGGCGCGCCCGGAGACCCGCCGCGGCCGGGAACTCCCGACCCTCTGCTTAGAAGTCAGGTGCGCTAACTTCTGTAAGTCGCGGCATTTCAACCACTGGATAGAAAAATCAAGGCTCTGTCATGCAAGTAGCGTGTTGCTGGGTGTGCGCGGATGTAGCCGTTTGAACCTAGGGTCACTACAAAAGTCACTACAGTCCTCGGCTACTGAAAACGGGGCGAAGGCGTGAACCCGAAGATCCGCAGGAAGTCGCCGACTATTCATTTGATTCAGCACTCGAAATAGCTAAGGCAGGAATCCCGGCCTGGAGGACTTTGTGTTCCCTTCTGACGTACTCACAAAGCAGGCTGAGCAGAGTTGAAAATATGGGCGGATCGAGTTTCGAGAGCTTCTTCTACGCTGCGGGCAACCAGCCCATAAGATGACGCCCCAGGAAGTCCGCTTCCAAGCGCTCAAGGGATGCGATCTCCTCAGGATTTGTCTTCCCTCCCCGCAGGTAGCGCACCGCGGCCAGAAATTCGAGCTGTGTCAGCAGGTGATCCGGGGGATAGGCGGAGCCGGAGGAGCGCAGGCCGAGCACTTCATAAAAATTCACGCATTCAAGAACGATCTCCTGCGGCACGGCGCGCCGGCGGTGGGCCGATTCCAGCAGCGGAACGGGAGGCGCAGGGACGCCCACCTCGAACAGGGCTAGATACGCCGCCTCATATTCCGTGTAACTCGGAAAACGGCGCGCGGCTCCTGCCTCGGCCCCGTCTTTCAGCTCACCGGCAAGGTGCTTCAGAAGCCGGCGGAATTCCTTTCCCGACAGCCAGGAGTAGCGTTCACCCGAAGGCTGGCCGAAACAAACGGCGAACACTCTATAGAGATCGAGTTCGGCGAGCGGCGCGACCGCGCCGGCACCGTCGGGAGTCTTCACTAATGCGTTCATCCGCACTACTCCAGCTTCAGCCAGGTGGTGAAATATTTGCGTCCGTCGCGGTCCTGCTGGCTGCCGTTCCACACGGCAAACGCGAGCGGGATTCCTGCGGACACGTCCTGCAACTCGAGAGTGACGTGCCAAGCCTGATCGCGATAGGCGGCTTGGGCGGGAAACGTCTCGCCCGTGCGCCGCGTTGTGCCCCGGCCTTCAGCTTGCATGCGGGCCGCGCCGCGCGAGGCGTTCCAGAAATAAATGGACACGGGATTCCCGGGATCCCCCATCTGGAGCGAGGGCCACTGGCCATTCACGGGAGCGTGCGTGGGGTGCATCACAGCCGCGGAATCGGAGAAGCGATCTGTCGCTTCCGTAAGCTCCTTGTGCGGGCGGCCCTCCGTGGGCGCCGACGGTAGCTTGGCGATCTCCGCGGCATCGCGTGTGGGATCATGCCACGTCATATTCACCAGGAGTTTTCCCTCAGCGCGCGCTAGACGTATGTCGACGAAGGGAATCTCGGGCTCGGAGGGCGCTTCCGTGTCGTAGAGCCGCGGCGTGCGGTTCAGGGCGACGCGTTGCGCCGGCATCTTGGCCCAGCCGCCGGCCAATGGGTCGAGAAGCGCCTCGACACGCGAGGCAGCGGCAGAAACGCGCAACGTCATTCCCGTGGAGCCCGCGGCCGCGGCTTTGACATCTTTCTGCCGCGCCTGAGTCTCACTGCCCACAAACATCAACGTGAGAACGCTCGAACCGAGCACGGCGACAATCTTCAATGTGGCTCTCATGGGGGTCATCCGATCCTGGCCTGGATTTGCACGAATTGTGGCTTGATTTGATAGCGAGTCTCCGCGTCGCGCCCGATCAGGAGTTGCAACAGTTCACTGGAACCACCGTTCTGGGCTCGCACGAGCTCGGCCTCGATGCGGACGATAATGCCTTTCACTTCCGAGCCGAAGAGGTAAACCAGAAAGTCGAGGGGAAGGCGCGGGTCCTCCAGAATGCTTTTGCCGTAGTTGGTGCGCTTGGGCGGATTGAAGGGCGGCACGTAGAACACGTTTGGCCCGGTGCCTTTTTCAGGAAACAGCGGCAGGGCCGCTTTGTAGACGCGAACGAGCTTGTGCACCGCCGAGGCAGGGTCGTCCAGCAGGCCGACGAAACGGAGGCGGCCCGGGCACTGCGCCGCGCAGGCATTTACCTCTCCCTTCTCGAGGCGGGGATAACAAAAAATGCATTTCTCCGACTTTCCCGTGATCTCGTTGAAGTAAATCTTCTTGTAGGGGCAAGCGGCGATGCAGTAGCGATACCCCTCGCAGCGTTCCTGGTCGAGCACGACGATTCCGTCTTCATTGCGCTTGTAGATCGCCTGGCGCGGGCAGGCAGCCAGACACGCCGGGTTGGTGCAGTGGTTGCAGATGCGCGGGAGATAGAAATAGAAGTTTTCGTCGCCATTGAGCGCGCCGACGTCTTCATCCCAGTTTGGTCCGGAGACGGGATCGGGAGAAGCCATTACCGGCTTGCCCTTTCCTTCATACAGCCGCTGATCGTAATCAAATTCCCAGGGCGCGCCGTAATCGTCCAGGGTGGGCTGGCGGCTGGGTTGCAGGTGGCCGTCCTTCCAGCCGCCTCCTATCTGGTCCCACTGGCGCGGATAGCCGATGCCCGGACGCGTTTCCACATTGTTCCAGTACATGTGCTGGGTGCCGTCGCGGTCCGTCCACAACTTTTTGCAAGCGATGGTGCAGGTCTGGCAGCCCAGGCATTTGTTGAGGTCCATCACCATCGCGTATTGGTGGAGTGACATGTGTGCCCCCTAGGCCTTCGCGGGCGCGCCGTGCACCAGGGGCCCGGTATACTTTTCGACTTCGACTTTGATGTCGCGGTTGTTGCCTGTGGGCCCCCAGTAGTTGAGGCGGAAATTCACGTGGCCGTACTTGCCGATGAGCTGGGTAGGCTTGATCTTGATGTAAGTGAGAGACTGCCAGCCGCCCTGCTGGAAGCCGAGGAATTTCTCCCAGCCGTGGTACATGGTCACACGGCCGGGCTTTTCCCCAGGCAGGATCTGCACGCGGCAGATGCAGTGGCCGATGTCGTTGTGGATGCGCACCCAATCGTTGTCGCGCAGGCTGCGCTTGCGGGCGTCGTCGGGATGCATGTAGACGATAGGCCCGCCACGCTGCAGGCGCAGCATGGCGCGGTGGTCGCGCCACGTGGAGTGGATGGACCAGCGGCCGTGCGGCGTGTTCCAGTAGAGCGGGTACTTTTCCGCCAGCGGCTCTTTGTAGGCGGGCAATTCCTCCTTCAACTCCAGGTACCAGGGGTGGTCAATGTAGAACTGCTGGCGGCCGGTAAGCGTCCGCCAAGGCACTTTCTTATCCACCTGGTGCTTGAACGGCGTGTAGGCGATGCCCTCTTCGATGTCACTGTTCCATGATTCGGGATCGGTGGCCACAAAGCGCCGCGGTTGATCCTGGAGGTTCTGGTAGGTCATGCCCTGGGTTTCTTTGGCGTTGGCGAGAATGAAGTTCACGGCTTGCTCGTCGGTCACGATGGAGCCTTTGCTCGTCCAGTTCTCTTCGAGCGCGGTGAAGTCGCGGTCCCAGTTGAACAGCGCGTCATGGAAGGGCTTGCGCCCCTGGCGCTTGGCCAATTCAGCGATTTTCCGAGCCAGGGCGTGAAACACGTCCCAGTCCGTTTTGCTCTCGTAGAGCGGGTCCACAGCCTTGCCGAAGGTATGCATGTAGCTGTGGCAGTCGGTGGAGTTGATGTCCACCTTTTCGTAGTAACTGGAGGCGGGAAGAACCACATCGGAATAGAGCGCCGTGGTGTCCATGCGATAGTTGATGTCAACGATGAGATCGAGATCCCGCCACAGCGAGGACTCAATCACCTCGTTGCCCTTGGCCTGGTTCAGGTAATTGGCGCGCCACACGATCAGGGCTCGGGGCTTGCGTCCGGTCTTGATCGTCTCCCCTTCACGCAGGGCGGGCCACAGAGGCATCCAGCCGTTTTTCACCGACTCCTGGATGTACCACTCCACGGATTTCCCGTTGTAGAGGTGAGGGTCCTTGCTACTGGAGTGGACGTAGCTCCACAGCGTGGTGTTTTGGAACCGTTGTTTCTTGCGCTCTTCCGGGAAAGCGAGTTTGAAAAACCCGTGCTCCGGCCATACGCGTTCCTGGCCGACGTAGTGATTGAAGCCCCCGCCGTTTTTTCCCACATTCCCGGTGAGAGCGACGAGCAGAATCATCGCCCGGTTGGTGAGGTCGTTGTGGAACCAGTGGTTGGTGCCGGCGCCATGAATGATCATGGCGGGCTTGCGCGTGCCCAACTCGCGGGCAAAGGTCTGGATCTCCTGCGCCGGGAGACCGGTCAAGGCCGCAACCCGGTCGAGCGGATAGGCCACCAGGCTGTCGCGCAGCAGAGTGAAGGATGGCGTTACGTCCACAGAGCGCCCGTCAGCCAGGCGCATGGAGTAGCTGCCTTCGAGCGCAGGGTCCGCACCGTTCCACCGCAGGCTCTTTTCCGCTGCGCCCATTGAACCGGGAGCCGCGACTGCGGCGCCGGTGCGCGCGTCCCAAACAAAAAACACATCGTCCTTGCCGCCCGTTTTCACATCGGACTCGCGCAGGAATCGCCGCGTGTCTTTGCGCACCAGCAGGGGCAGGTCTGTCTGCTCCTTGATATAGGGAACATCGATGAGCTTGTTTTCGATTAAAAGGCGCGCGACGCCCAGCGCCAGGGCCGCGTCGGTGCCTGGATTGATGCGCCAATAGAGGTCAGCGTGGACGCAACTGGAATTGAAATCGGGGGAAATGGCCACGATCTTCGCGCCGTTGTATCGCGCCTCGAAAGCGAAGTGCGCATCGGGAATACGGGTCTGGGAGATGTTCGAACCCCAAAGAATGATGTACTTGGAATTGAACCAATCGGCGCATTCGCAGGCTTCCGTCTGCACGCCCCAGGTGAGCGGCTCCCCTGGCGGCAGGTCGCAGTACCAGTCGTAGAACGAACAGAACACACCACCTAGATAGTGAGCGAGGCGGGAGCCGGCGCAGAAGCTCACGGGACTCATGGCCGGGATGACGCTGAAGAAGGTGTTCGTGTCCGGGCCGTGGGAGTAGATGTTGTCGAGCAGCTTTTCGGCGATCAGGTTGAGCGCCTCGTCCCAAGTGGCGCGGCGCCATTTGCCTTCCCCGCGCGCGCCGGTGCGGATCAGCGGGTAGCGCAGGCGCTGCGGGCTGTACACGTACTCGGCGAAGCAGCCGCCCTTCTGGCAGCC
>Ga0187812_1000824_pt1 | contig 10690 bp, 7 predicted proteins | sample NC_S_2_FD_130582 | JGI IMG/M metagenome (GOLD analysis project Ga0187812, IMG submission 130582) | Wetland sediment microbial communities from Neuse River Estuary, North Carolina, USA - ASW-S_2 | ecosystem: Environmental > Aquatic > Freshwater > Wetlands > Sediment | place: USA: North Carolina... | reverse complement strand
CTCTTACCAGAAACCAAAGAACCAGGCAGGAAGCGACATGATCGGGCTGGATATTGGCCCATCCAGCCTGGCGATCTTCTCCCAACAAGGGATGGTGCAGCTCAAGACGTTCTGCGAGGAGTTGCAACCGGATGGTAGGAAGAAGCGGCGCCTGGAGCGCAAGATGGAGCGACAGCGTCGGGCCACCAATCCCGAAAACTACGACGAACAAGGCCGGGTGCACACGCATGGCAAGCACCGGCTGAATTGGAAGCAGAGCCAGGGTTACCAGCTCATCCGCCGCCAGCATGCCAGGGCTGAGCGCAAGCTGGCAGCCCATCGTAAGAGCCTGCACGGCAACCTCGTCAATAAACTGGTGCGGGTGGGCAACCATCTTCAGATTGAGAAAACGTCATTTCGAGGCTGGCAAAAGCTCTATGGCAAGAGTGTGGCGCTGCGCGCCCCAGGGATGTTTGTAGCCCATTTGAAACGCACAGTTGCAAAGACTGGCGGCTCCCTGCGCGAAGTTGGCACCCCCAGCACCAGGCTTTCGCAGTACTGTCACGGCTGTCAGGCATATGTCAAAAAGCCCTTGTCGCAGCGCTGGCATCAGTGCATTTGCGGCATCGGTCCTGTGCAGCGTGACCTGTACTCCGCCTTCCTGCTGGCCTATTTGCCAGCAACAGAAAGCATCCCCTCCATCGCCCAAGAGGATTGGGAAGGTGCGGAACCGCGCCTGCTGGCCGCGATGGAGTACGTCCAACAACGTGCGAGAGAGGGGCAGTGGGTGCCCCGAAGCTTCGGCATCACCGGAGCCAGAGCGCGTCGGCCAAAAAGTCTTGTTCCGAACCGACAAGAGCCCATCTTCCTGTATCGTAAAGGAAGGTTGGAAGCGTTGGAGCTGGGACAAGAACCCCTGCGCCCTTAGGCCGGGGAGGTCTCAGGTTGTTAACGTTGGCTCTGCTATCTCTGGCTGTACCTCCACTGTGTCTGTTCCTGCTTTTTTGCGATGCCGGAGCAGGAATGCGAGTGCGTAGAACACAATCACCAGTACAAGGAGCATGCGATAGCCAAAGAGCATGCTCAAGTACTCCATTCCACCTCCAACCATGATACCTAGCAGGTTAGAGGCAAAGGCGATATCCGCGGCCTCGCTATCCCTGAATGAGTTGGTGAAGATGATATTGGCCAGGAATACGGGTGCAAAGGCTAACGCGCTGGCGAGAGTATAGCGTGCAGCAAGATTTCCCAGCAAGAGGGTTTCGGGTGGAATCACGATGTTGAGGACAAGTATGCCAAACAATAGCACGTAAAACAGGCCTATATGCTTAATTTTGAAGAATCTGTTTACCAGTATTGCCAGGAATACACTGGTCAGGATGGCGAAGAAGACCAGCGAGTTGACCAGCCAGGTGCTACCGAAAAGCAGCGAGAAGGTGGTTAAACTCTTTACCTCGAGTAGCATGAATGCGACACCCAGGAAGAACATGTGCCAATCGAAGCGGCGTATAACTTTGCGTGGCGCGAATATCAGAACACCTACCACGGCAAAGATGGCGACCATGGCAAGACCAGCAACATATAATAGTGGAAAACTCCGATCAACAAGGTATAGGAACGGCCAGTCATCGGTAGCAGGGGTAGCATTGGTGAGCTTATAGTAACCCTGACCGAGAACCTGTAGCTTCCCAGTTCCTGTTGGGGCGTGCTCATGGTAAGCCCCGAATGTACCCTGTGGAATTGTGTTCAACCGTGGCCCCTCCATGATCACAGCCGCATCACCCCAGCCCGCGTACGTGGTGACGAGTGGCTGCTGATTATTGAAGGCGTGTCCAGCCATATCGGCCAGTTTTTCCACCAGCCATGACTCGCGGTAGTAATTATACATAACCATAACGCCATTACTGGTCAATCGCGAACGAGCGGTCTTAAATGAATCCTGTGTCAGCAGAAAACTCTCCAGGCGTAGACTCGTGTTACTCGAGGTAAGAGTAAGCGAGTCTGGTAGGGCAAAGATGATCAGGTCGTACTTATTGGTCGTGTTCTCTAAAAATGCGCGACCATCGTTCACCACGGTGTGTACGCGAGGATTGCTATAGGGATGGTCAGGGTTGAGTTGGACACCGAGTTTAAGGATTGTGGGGTCGATCTCAACCGCAGTGATCGACTGGACTCCTTCGTGTAGTGCGATATCAACATCGGATCCGGTTCCTGCACCGAGAATCAGCGCATTATGGAATGTTTTGCCAGGGAAGATTTGGTATATAAGCTTATAGAAAGGTTCTTTATTCTTCCAGGGTATCATCGCCTGGTGACCACCAGCGTTATTCACATCGACGATATACCCGGCTGGTTGCGTAGGATAAAGCACGATTTTGTAGTACGGGGACCAATAGGCGCCACGACCTAGTCGCCAGGTAATGACTACAGTCACAAAAAAAGTAATAGCGACGAACGCGATTGTCTTTCTGGTACTGAGCAGCATGATTGGAATGCTCAAAAGAGCGAACCAGTAAAGGGGTGGCAAGGAAAGGAATGCAATAATGGTGAAACTGGCAATACCTGCCAGGCTGCCAATGATATCAAAAGTATAAGCGCTCAGTGGTTTTATCTGCGAAAACAACTGACCCAGCGAGCGACCAAGAGGAATGAAACAGAGAGCGACCATGCCAAAAATGAGCGGCAGAACAAAGAAGTTTTCGGTGCTTCCAGTTTGATCGGTGCCTGGTACGTAATAGATCACATCGTTCGTAGTAATGTGCAGTTCAAATCTGTTCAAGCCGACGATAATGACCATGAGCAGTACGAGCAGCGGGAAAGGTGGATACCAGAATCGCTGACGACGAGCTGTAAGCATGCCTAGACCAATACCCAGGAAAGAGGCCAGCAGAATGAAGTTATTAAAATAGCTCAAGTAGCGGACATACGAAGGGACCCAGCGAATACAGAGCAATTCGAAAAAGAGCATCGAGAAAGAGACAAGAAATATTCTTGCGCGAGGATCCTTGATAAAAAAATTTTGGGGGGTCTCGTCACGCAGCCATGACAAGATTTTTGTGACATTGGATGGACTTGAAAGTGCCTGGGTGTTTGATTGACTCATTAAAACCTCCACGTCTAGTAATGAATAGAAAAGATTGTGCTATACGTACCCCGTCATGCATTTCCAGGACAATTCGCTGCATACTTTCATCAAATTTGGACAGAACCGTTTCTGAGAGTCTATTTACGATGAAACATGTGCAAAATATGAGATTTGTCTTTTTTAACTTCAACACGTCCCTATTTTAATTTAAACGAAGAAATAGAGAGAAGGTGACACGGTATGCATTTTATAGAGACTTATGGGTAAGTGGAATCCACTTGACAATCCCACGTTGACAGTGCTATTCTGTATTTGCAGTCTCCACTCGAGACTGCTAGCAATCATCATTGACAAACGAAGTATCATAAAAAGGAGCTTCATGTATTGAGGATGTATCAGTAAATGATACCATTGAGCCAGCGCAAGCAGCAAATACTGCGTGCGCTCGTTGAAGAATATATTCACAGCGCAACACCAGTTGCATCCGAAACTCTAGTGCGCAAATATGCTATGAACTTCAGTTCCGCAACAGTTCGTCACGAATTGGCTGGGCTGGAAGAGGCGCTTTTAATTTACCAGCCTCATACCTCTGCAGGCCGAGTACCTACTGACCTGGGGTATCGTTTTTTTGTAGAGCATCTCATGGAAGAGTCAGCGCTCTCACTTGATGAACAGCGTCTCATTCGCCACCAGTTCTACCAGGTACAGGATCAACTAGATCAATGGGTGCGATTGACGGCTTCTGTCATGGCTCGATTACTCCATAGCGCGGCGGTAATGACGCCTCCGCGTGCTGATGTAGGACGACTAAAGCACTTTGAGGTTTTATCAGTAACCGACCTCTCTGCACACCTGGTACTGGTGTTGGGAGATGGCACGGTGAAACAGCAGAGATTGCTCCTGGAAACTCCCATTGATCAGGAAGAGTTAAGCGCTTCGTCGGCGCGTTTGAATAAACTCTTACAGGGTAGAAATGCGAAGCAGGTGGAAGCTCTGCTTGAGCGATACGATTTTTCGGTAATAGAGTATTTGATCTGTACCACTATTGTTCGCATTCTGGAACAGCACGGCGATCCCCTGGGCGATGTTTTTTATCGTGAGGGTGTGTTAAATATCCTTGAACAGCCTGAGTATAGTCGAATGGGACCGGAAGAAGAGCGTAGTGAGCGCGTGCGAAAGGTGATGGAAGTGCTTGAACAGAATCGGTTCTTGCCAGCACTTGCATCACACTTGCGCGAAACCGACGGTGTCCAGGTACTCATTGGTGGTGAAAACCAATGGGATGACATGAAAGATGTTAGCCTGGTGGTAGCGCGTTATGGTCAAGAAGGTAAAATAGGCGGTTTATTGGGTGTGATTGGCCCGACACGTATGCAATATGGGCGTGCCATTGCTGTTGTGCGCTATATGACACAGGTAATGAATGAACTGCTTGCTGAAGTATATGGATTCGAAGAGTAGTACAATGCAGGTTATCCTGCACAAACGACAAAATAAAATATCGTAATAGGAGGCAATTGTGCCAAAGGTTATTGGAATCGATCTGGGAACGACAAACTCTTGCGTTGCTGTTATGGAAGGCGGAGAGCCTGTCGTCATTCCTAATGCGGAGGGCGCGCGTACCACACCTTCGATTGTGGCTATGAACAAAAGTGGTGAGCGACTTGTTGGTGAAGTAGCTAAACGTCAGGCTGTGACCAATCCTGAAAATACTGTCTACTCTATCAAGCGCTTTATGGGCCGCAAGTACGACGATCCTGAAGTGGATCGTGATAGAAGGCTGGTACCCTATAAAGTTGTCAGAGCCGGTAATGGCGATGCCTGGGTAGAAGTTCAGGGCAAACAGTATAGTCCGCCAGAAATCTCTGCGATGATTTTGCAGAAAATCAAAACTGATGCCGAAGCTTACCTTGGTGAGCGCGTGACTCAGGCAGTTATCACTGTGCCAGCTTACTTCAACGATGCACAGCGCCAGGCTACCAAGGATGCTGGTAGGATTGCAGGATTGGAAGTGTTGCGTATCATTAACGAACCGACCGCTGCTTCTCTTGCCTATGGATTGGATAAGAAAAAAGATGAGCGTATCGGCGTCTATGATCTTGGTGGTGGTACGTTCGACATTTCTATTCTGGAACTGGGTGATGGGGTCTTTGAAGTGAAGAGCACCAATGGTGATACGCACCTGGGTGGTGATGACTTCGACCAGCGCATTATCAACTGGCTTGCGGATGAGTTCCGTCGTGAAAGTGGTATCGACCTGCGGCAGGATCGCATGGCGTTGCAACGTTTGAAAGAAGGGGCTGAGAAAGCGAAGAAAGAGCTTTCCAGTTCGATGCAGACGGAGATCAATCTACCCTTTATTACGGCAGACGCCAGTGGCCCTAAGCACTTGAACATGACTCTCACCCGTTCGAAACTCGAGCAGTTAGTTGAGGACTTGATTGAGAAGTCGCGTGGGCCTGTCGTGAAGGCGCTCTCCGACGCAAGCATTCGTCCTGGCGACATCAACGAGGTTGTGCTCGTTGGCGGCCAGACACGTATGCCTGCCGTCCAGACGCTGGTTCGGCGCATCTTCGATCGCGACCCTCATCGTGGTGTGAACCCCGATGAAGTAGTGGCAGTTGGTGCCGCTATCCAGGCGGGTGTCTTGACAGGTGATGTCAAGGATGTGCTCTTGCTCGACGTCACTCCACTCTCGTTGGGTATTGAGACATTAGGTGGAGTCTTTACACGCTTGATCGAGCGCAATACGACAATTCCGACCCAGAAGGGCCAGGTCTTCTCTACAGCAAGCGATAGCCAACCAAGTGTTGAGATCAATGTTTTGCAGGGCGAGCGTGAGTTTGCTAAAGACAATCGTTCCCTGGGTAGCTTTATTCTGGATGGTATTCCGCCAGCTCCACGTGGTATTCCTCAGATCGAGGTAACATTCGATATAGATGCTAACGGCATTGTGAACGTGTCTGCACGAGATAAGGGTACAGGGCGCGAGCAGAAAATTACCATTGTGGCCTCAAGTGGTCTTTCTAAGGACCAGATCAACAAGATGGTGAGTGATGCAGAAATGCACGCAGCCGACGATAAGCGCCGCAAGGAGGAAGTTGAAGAGCGAAACCTGGCTGATAGCGCAGCCTATCGTGCGGAAAAGAGTATTACTGAACTCGGTGATAAGCTCACTCCTGAACAAAAGAGTGAGTTGGAGTCCAAGATTGCCGATGTGAACGCTGCACTCTCGACCGAAGATGTTGAGCGTATTAAATCAGCTCGTGAGTCTTTAGAGCAATCTTTCCATAAGATTAGCGAGATAATTTATAGCCAGGCTGGTGCCGCCAGCGCTCCTGGCGCAGACTTTGGCGGCTCAACGCAGGAAACACCAACTGACCAGGAAGGTCCCAACGATGATACCATCGAGGGTGAATATAAAGAAATGTAAGGGTTTCAAATATCTTCACCAGGGGCTATCTCTCCCTGGTGAAGTTTACCCTGGCTTTCTGGCTAATCACTTGCATCAAACGAATAAACAACGTAGTATTAGAGAACATACAATAAACCAGTGCTGCATTTGGGAAGCGCAAATTCAGAAGGCATCCTGTTAATGTCGGTAGGTAAAGGACCGGTTGATGGCCAGTAACAAACGAGATTATTATGAGGTACTTGGTGTATCGCGTAGCGCGAGCGAAGACGAACTGAAAAAAGCATTTCGTCGTCTGGCCAAGCAATATCACCCTGATGCCAACAAAGATCAAGGAGCGGAAGCTCGCTTTATTGAGGTTAATGAAGCATACGAAGTGTTGAGCGATCCACAGAAACGTGCTGCCTATGATCGTTATGGGCATGCAGGAGTTGGGAATGGCTCTGGGGCTGGCTTTGGTGACTTTGCGGGATTTAGCTCAATCAATGATCTCTTTGAAACGTTCTTTGCCGGAGCTGCTGGCACGCAGCGCCGTACAGGAACACAGCGAGGCGCAGACTTGCGCTACGATCTTACTATCACCTTTGAGGAAGCTGTCTTTGGTTGCCAGAAAGAAATCGAGCTACCTCGATGGGAGTCGTGCCCTAGCTGTAAAGGGAATGGTGCGCAACCTGGCACATCAACTACTCGTTGTTCTACGTGCCAGGGAACAGGCGAAATACGCCGCGTACAACAGTCCATTTTTGGGCAATTTGTCAATGTTACGATGTGTGAACGCTGTCGCGGTGAAGGTCGGGTAATTACGACTCCATGTGAAAAATGTCGCGGACAAGGCCGTGTGCGTAATAATCGCCGTGTCGTCGTTAATATTCCTGCCGGTGTAGACGATGGCATCAATGTACGCGTCACTGGTGAGGGCGAAGTAAGCTCTCGTGGTGGCACACCAGGCAATTTGTATGTCATACTAACGGTTAAGCCCCACCCGTTCTTTAAACGATCCGGTAACGATATTCTTTACGAAATGCCTATCAGCTTTACACAAGCAGCGCTTGGCGACGAGGTTGAGATTCCTACTGTTGATGGCAAAACAACGTTGCTCAAGATTCCTGCTGGCACGCAAAGCAACCGTTCATTCCGTCTAAAAGGCATGGGTGTACCCGTTGTACATAGCAGCGCTCGTGGTGATCAACACGTGATTGTCAAAGTGGTTACCCCAACCAATTTGACATCAGAGCAAAAGCGCTTGCTCGAAGAGTTCGCACGTCTCGAACGCGAACAGTCCGAGCAAAACGATAAGAATATATTCCGTAACCTCTTTGAAAAAACCAAAGACGTTTTCCAATAGAATCGTGACAGCTTTATATGTTGTCAATCAAGTCAACGGGCCTGTGAGTGGCTAGTCCATATACAGGCCCGTTGACTACCTCTACACTCTCTCCGAATTCTGCAACAACGGGCAAGTGATCGCTTGCTTCGTCACCACGTAATCCATTGCCTCCTGTCACTACATAGCTTGTAGAAAGACGTTCGGCAAGTTCCTGGCTGGCAAAAATGTAATCGATGCGCCCTGCAAGAGAAGCTGCTGGGCAGGTAAATCCCGGGTCTTTTGGATTTTTCAATCGAAAACAATCAATATAGCCTGCTTTGCGCAGCATGCTAATGCTACTACGACGAGTATAAAGCGAACCAGTTTTATCTATAAGAGCGCACATTATCTTGCTGCGTGTAATCGTTTGCAGAAATGGATAGAGGAAGCGGAGTGGCTCTGGTACTACAGAGTCCAGATTTGGGTGCCCATAATATTCATGGGGATTGCGCCAGTACTGTTGATCCATTATTATCAGGTATTGCAGTAGCGCACTTGCTTTCAAGCGATCACCTGGAGCTATCGAATTAAAATCACCCATTAAAAGGTGTGGTGTTCCTCTCTTTGACGCCATGATACGCAAGATTGCTTGTAGCTCACGACGTCTTTGACTGTCACCACCTCTAGACTGATAGAATGCAGCTGTCAGATGCGCGATGAAGACAGTAAGTTTGCTACCATCTTGCTCCTCTATACATGCCTCTAAGATGGGTTTTGTAAGTGAATCAGAATGATTGTGTGAATGTGTCTCTATAATTGGTAGGCGGCTGAGTAGCGCAGTTTGCCAATCATGTGCTTGTGTATAGCTTCCGCTCATCCGATATTGCATCCCCAGTCGTTCTGCGATCTCCGCTACAGTTCGAGGATTGTAAGCTTCGACCAGGCCAACGATATCGGGTTGAGAAGAACTAATGATTTTCGTTAACTGATCTACACGGCGTTTCCCACCTGCCAATATGTTATAGGAGAGTATACGAGTCATCTATGCTTATCCTTCTGTATAGTTGTACTAATACAACTATAGCAAACTTGGGGAAGTCATAAAAGATCTCAGCTTATTCTCGCATAACAACTCGCTCAATATTCAGATTCATCGCAGCCAGTCTGGGAACAATATTACCATATCCTCGTTCAAGTAATTCAATGCCGGTCACCGTTGTCGTGCCGCGAGCGACTGCCGCAGCTATCACATAGGCCAAGCCAGCACGTAAATCAGGAGTTGAAATCTCATCAACTGCTGTAAAAGGTGTTGGCCCCATGATAATTGCGCTGTGTTCAAAGTTAGATTCGCGATAACGACATGTTGTTCCGCCCAGGCAATAGGTAGTCAATTGTGTTTTTGCCCCCAACTTATCAAGCGCTTTCAGGTAGCCGAAGCGATTTTCGTGTACAGTCTCGTGAATAATCGAGATACCATTAGCCTGGGAGAGCAGAATTGCAAAAGGTTGTTGCCAGTCCGTTGAAAAGCCAGGATAGACATCTGTCTCGATCATTGCCGGACGCAAAGGTTCCTTGCGAAAGAAGCGTAAAGTGTTTGAATTTACCAGTTCCACTCCTCCTCCAGCTTGCTGGAAATAGGAGAGAAAATTACCCAGTGTTTCTGGTCGAATACCCTCAACCGTAATTTCACCATCCGACGCGCATGCAAGGCAGGCCCATGATGCAGCTTCAATACGATCCCCAAGCACTTTCATATGAGTCCCAGTGAGTCGTTTCACCCCTTCTATACGAATCTCTCGCCCTGAAGAAGTGAAAATAATCGCACCCATCGTGCGTAACATTGTGATTAATTCAAAAATTTCTGGCTCAATTGCGGCATTGGAGATGGTTGTACGTCCCTCCGCCAGGATACCAAGATATAAACATGTTTCTGTAGCCCCCACGCTTGGATAAGGTAGTTTAATGTGAGTACCCTTCAATGGACCTTTACGCTCTGCTATAAAACCATCTGGTGTTTCAAGCACCATGCCCCCGAATTGACGAATAGCATCAAGGTGAAAATCTACAGTCCGAGCACCAATTTGATCTCCCCCAACGAAAGGAACAGAGACTTTGTCAAAGTGATGTAGCAATGTTCCCAGTAAGAGAATAGGGACGCGATTACTTCCCGAGTGAGGTATGGGTACATCCGATATATGCATAGAAGACGGATCAATGGTCAGCTCTCCACCTGTCGCGAACTCGACACTGACACCGATAGAGGTAAGCATTTCTTTCGTAATTGTCACATCACCAATGGGAGGAACATTTGTGAGGACTGTCTGTGTTTCACCAAGTAAAGCTGCGACCATCGCCTTTGTTGTGAAATTCTTTGCTCCGAGGCATTTAATCTGCCCTATGACCGGTTGTCCGCCTTTAATAATATAAGCAAATTTGGGTTGATCTAACATTCGGACCCTTTCTTATAGTCTTAATCTAAATAATAGGCATGACTTTACTCAAAGATTGCTCCTTGTAAGGAGAGTATACATTACCAGAATTGTGGTTTTATGAGTGAGGCATTGGAATGCCATGTGAAGCTTTCCATTCATTTGATAAAACAGTATTTGTTGTGGGAATTGTCTGATTGAATGTATCAAGAGGAAGTAGGGCGGGAGGGAATCGAACCCTCATGGGTTGCCCCCGGGGATTTTAAGTCCCCTGCGTCTACCATTTCGCCACCGCCCCAGGCAGGTATTGGTATTGGTTCTCTGTGTGCATGATCTTAACATGTCGAAGCTTATTCGTCAATATTTCTACCATTATCAGTAGGGCAATCGCATCTAAAATTGGGGGAGGTGATAGAATAGGGTCTAAAAACGGGAGTGGAGAGTATGGAAGAAGGAGATCTGCGAGCCCTGGAGACGAT
>Ga0187812_1000822_pt1 | contig 10699 bp, 11 predicted proteins | sample NC_S_2_FD_130582 | JGI IMG/M metagenome (GOLD analysis project Ga0187812, IMG submission 130582) | Wetland sediment microbial communities from Neuse River Estuary, North Carolina, USA - ASW-S_2 | ecosystem: Environmental > Aquatic > Freshwater > Wetlands > Sediment | place: USA: North Carolina... | reverse complement strand
ATGTGTGTGTTTAGAGGAAGTATCCGCCGGGGAACTGGCACCTCTGATCCCGCAGCGCCACCAGGCGGCGCAGGTGGACCGGGATGTCGTCGGTCTGGCCGACGTCCAGCGGGAGGGAAGGGCCGTCCAGGCCCTTACCGAGGAGATTGCGGCGCAGGAAGGAGGCGACGCCGCCGGGGCCGGAGACGATCTGCAGGACGGTGGCGAGGATCTGGTGCTCCAGCATGGCCAGCACCAGCACCGCCCGGGCGGCCTGTGCGGTGGGGGTGTCGGCCGATCCGGCTGGGGTGACGGTGCTGTCCCCGGCCGCGGCCGGGGCGGGGTGCGGGCCCCGCCGGGATGCGGCGTGGCTGCGGAGGCGGTCGTACTGCATCCATTATGCCGACCTCAGGATTATGCCGACCTCGGGTGAAGAATCGCTGGTCAGCGCCGAAAGAGTGGACGTTGAGATCGGCATAATAGCGGCGCATCCGAGGGCGGCTGGTCACGCTGGTGGGTGCATCCGCTCTGTGCGGAGTGCTGTGAGCCGGTGACATGACCTGCGGAGATGCGATATGGCTTCCCGGAGTCGGTGTGTATGCCTCGTCCGGCCAAAGCCGCTCCGGTATCTGGACTATGCCGACTTCGTGAGCGTCCTCAGCTGCGGCATAATCCGCAGGTCGGCATAATGCACCAGCCAGGTCCGCAGCGTCTTCTGCCCGTCGGCCTGGTGCCCGTTCTTCGCGTCGAACGCTGCCAGCACCCGGGCCCACGCCACCGCGGCCACTGCATCGGCCTGCTCCATCCGCAGCAGGCAGGCGGCCAGCGCCTCGGCCGGCATACTCGCCGCGTCCAGGTCGGCCAGGTAGCCGACCAAGGTCTGCAGCTTCTCAAGCGCTTCGGCCGCGCTGGCCGGGACCGCCTCGGTGCACATCTTCCGTCTCGCCTCCCCCGAGGTGCGGGCCGGCGGGGGCTTCGAAGATGAGGTGGTTGGCGGCGGTGGTGGCCTGGTTCTCGATGACCAGGGCGCCGGCCAGGGTGTCGATGTCCTGGTTGAGGGTGACCTGGGCCTGCCCGCCGGGGCTGGTGAGCCAGCGCAGCGACGGGTCGGCGGCTAGGGCGTGGGCCGGGGCGGCGGCGGTGCGGGCGGCCGGGGTTTGAGGGGCGGGGCCGGAACAGCGAGACGGCTGATGAGGGGCGGGGCGAGGATCTGGCGGGCAGGAGTCACCGCGGTTAGCCGATTGGCAGCGAGGTCCGGTGCTGATGAGGACATGGCCCCGGGTCGGTAATGGGGGGCCTAGGTCGGGTGTTTGGGGCCAGGTCGGGTGTTCGGGGCTGGGTCAGGTCTCGTCCGGATCTGGCCGACCGGGGCGCGGGGCCTGTTGCTTGCGTCGCTTGCGCATGATTCCGAGGGCCAGTTTTACGTGCTTGACCGCGGAGCCGGGCAGGGCATCGCGATCGGCCTCGGATAGGGCCACCACGCGTTCCAGAAGCGCTATGGCCTGCTCCTCGGCCGTGTCCTTGCGGTGCGTCACTCCTGGGCCAACCGGAACGACCCGCCGATGCAGGTCCCGCGCATTCGCAGCAGGGGCTCCTTGGGATTGCCTTCGCGGTCGGCCATCGCTTGCCGGTTGCCGGCCACCAGCACCTGGTTGTTCACCCGCCAATGCGCAGGCACGGTGATCGCGATCCGCGCGGCCAGGCCCCACACCGTCAGAGTGATCTCGTCCTGGCTGGGCACGGCCGCCCGCAGGTCCAGCTCGAAGCTGCCGAAGGCCGCGGTCAGCGAGCAGAACCGCCCGATGGCAAAGCGGCCGGCTCGCTGGGCGGACCCGCCGATCACTACGCAGCGGTACGGGTCCACGGCCCGGTAGAGCGCGCCGCGCCGGACCGGGAGCACGGGTAGGTCGACGGTCACGGCGGCCACCTGTTCCTGCGTGCGGGCCGCGAACAGGGCGTCGAGCCTGGCGTTGTGGTCGGCCAACGACATCCGACCGGAAGCCACGGCGTCGGCAAGTGCGCTGGCGGCCTCGTCCCGGTCGGCGTCGGAGGCCAGGATGCCCTCAGGCGACTCTGTCATCGCGATCGCGGCGTGGAGATCCCGGCCATTAGGTCAGGAAGGAAACGCCGCTTCACCTCCCCAGAAATGTCGGTGGTACTCGATAGTGTGTTCGCATGTCTCGGTATCGTCTGCTCCCCTCGCCTGCCCAGGAGGCAGTCCTGCGGGACCACTGCGGCCACGCCCGGTTTGTGTGGAACCTGGCGGTCGAGCAGCACCGGCACTGGCGCCCGGGCCGGGCGAGCGCGCCGGGCTACCTGGAGCAGTGCCGACAGCTCACTACCGCCCGCTCGGAGTACCCGTGGCTGGCCGCAGGCTCCCAGATGGTGCAGCAGCAGGCGCTGCGCGATTTCGCCCAAGCGATGGCGAACTACTTCGGCGGCTCGCATGGACGCCCGTCGTGGCGGAAGGCCGACCGGGACGAAGGGTTCCGGGTCGTTGCCGTCAAGCCGGGCCAGGTGCGCCGCCTTTCCCGCAACGTCGGGCAGGTACGTGTACCGAAGGCCGGATGGGTACGGTTCCGTTGGTCTCGCGCGGTGCCAGCGGAAGTGAAGTCCTACCGGGTGACCATGGACCGGGCCGGACGCTGGCACGTCGCCTTCACGGCGGTCCCTGAGCCGATCCCCGCGCCCGGCAACGGCCAGGCGGTGGGCATCGACCGCGGCGTGGCGGTGTCCGCGGCCCTGTCCACCGGCGAACTCCTGCGCGCTCCTGGGCTGCGCGTCGCGGAACGCACGCGCATGCTGCGCCTTGAGCGGAAGCTCGCCCGCGCCCGGCGCGGCTCGAACCGCTACAAGCGGGTGAAGTACGCGATTGCTCGGCTGAAGGCCCGCCAGACAGACAGACGCAAGGACTGGGCCGAGAAGGCCAGCACCCGGCTGGCTCGCGAGTTCGACGTAATCTGCGTCGAGAACCTGGCCATCATGAGTATGACTCGGTCCGCCAGGGGAACCGCTGACAAGCCGGGCCGGAACGTGAGCCAGAAGTCCGGCCTCAACCGGGCGATCCTCGCCCAGGGATGGGGCCTGCTGGTTCGCCGCCTGCAAGAGAAGGCCCCCGGCCGGGTGGAGAAGGTCAAGCCGCATTTCACGAGCCAGCGGTGCTCGGCGTGCGGGCACGTGGACCCGGAGTCGCGTGAGAGTCAAGCGCGCTTTGTGTGCACGGCCTGCGGTTTCGCCGACCACGCTGATGTGAACGCGGCCCGGAACATTGCGGCGGGGCACGCCGTGACTGCGCGGGGAGGCGACGGGGTAGCCCGGCCCGTGAACCGCGAACCTCAACTGCTGCTCCAATCGGCGTAGTAGTTGGAATCTCCTGCCTTCAGGCGGGAGAAGATGTCAAGGTGATCCTCTTCCTGCCTGCGGGTCCAGAACGGTCAGCCGCCTACTCCGCCAGCAGCTCGGCGATGCGGTCGGCCCACTGCGCGTCGTGCGGGACTTGGGCGATTAGCGCCGACGTCAGCGCGGTCGGGAGGGCGACCGGCCGGGGCGGGGCGGCCAGGCCTGCGGCGTGGAGGGCCGCGACCTGGAACCCGGCGTCGTCGAGGGCGCGGTTGATCGCGGCCAACGCGTCGGCGCCCTCGGCCCGGTACACGAAGGTCATCGGCTCGGGCTGGTTGAGCTCCTCGTAGACCACACGGCCCGGGCAGGTACCGAGCGCGAAAGCGAGCACGGTGGGATCCTCGCCGCTCGCCGTTAGGGCCGACAAGTCCTCGGTCGCGGGCGTCAGGCGCCCGCGCGTCATGTCAGGCCTTTGAGCCATGGGCCGCTGCTCGCGGGAGTTCATCCCGGCACCGAGCGCGCGGAACGCCCAGTAGTCGCCGTAGGCGCCGTACCCGGCGCCGTAACCGAAGGGCCCGCCCGGACCGCCGAACCCGCCTGGGCCGGCGAAGCCCGCGGGCCCAGCGAACCCACCGGGACCGGCGAGCCCGCCTGGTCCACCGAACCCCCCGGCTCCGGGAAATCCCCCGGGTCCGGCGAAGCCGCCCGGACCGGCGAACTCGCCTGGTCCCATCGGCGGGCCACCGGACATGACCCCGGCCGCCATCATGCCCATCAGCCCCGGTCTGAACGAGCCGCCGGGGCTCTCGTGCTGGCCGATGTGCGGCGTGGCGGCGTGGTCCTGCCACGGCGTGACCCCGACCGCGGGGCGGCGCACCGAGGCCAGCTGCTTGAACCCGAGCGCGAGGCCGGTCCGGCGGGCTAGTTCGGCCACCGCACCCTGGCGGTCTTGTAGCACCGCGATCTGGACCAGGGTGCTGGTCAGATCGGGGTGAATGCCGTCCAGCGTCCCGGCCGGCACGGCCACACCGTCCCGCAGCAGCCCGGCCGCCTCGCGCAGCGCCATGGGGTCAAGCCCGGGCAGCAGCGAGGCCAGGAACGCCGCCGTTCGGGTGCGCGCTTCGCGCAGCCGGTCGTTCAGGAGGCCGACGAGCTCGTCGGTCCGCCGGCCGAGCTGGGACAGGATCACGGGTTCCCGTCCCGTCACGTCCACCGTGACCGCGTAATTCTGCACCTGGACCGCGGCGACGAAGGAGAAGCTGATCCGTTCGCTGCCCGTGGCGCCGATGACCAGCAGCGCGTCATCGTAGACCCGGACCTCGGCCGGATCGCCGCCGCTCCGGGCGGAGAAGACGGCCGCGTCGCCCACTGCGGCTACGGCGGAGGCGGCGGCGTCACCGCGGCCGTCGCGGAGTTCGGCGAGCAACTGGGTGCGCATGACGCCGAGCCGGCTGAGTTCGATCGCGTTGCCATCGGCCAGCGTGACCCGCACCGTGAACGGCTGGGGCTCGGTGACGGAGGAAATCTGGCCGAACGGGACGCGCAGGACGGCACCCGACGAGGGTGCGAGCACCAGCGCCCCGCCTGCCACCTCGACGTCGGCGCTGCCGTCCTCGCGTTGATCGCCCGCCGGGGAGAGAATCCGGTACTGGGCCGCGCTCACGGTAGCCGTCAGCTACCCGGCCGGCGTCCCGCACTCGCTGCAGAACTTCGCCCCGGTCAGGACCGTCCCGCAGTTCCCGCAGAATTTCTGCGCCGACTGCGCCGCGGCCAGGGGGGTACCGCAGCTCTGGCAGAACTTCCCGCCCCCGCTCTCCTGCCCGCAGGAGGGGCACATGCCCGTCGCCTGGTCGCGGTAGTTGATGTCCTTGGTCCAGTCCTGGGCCTGGATCTTCTCGTTCAGCTGGCTGACCTGTGCCGCGGCCTGCATGCCGGCGACCTCCTGGTCGAGCTTGGGGGCGCACGTCGCGCACAGGCCCCGCTGCGCGTTCCAGCACACCTGCTCGCACACCCACTGCCCGCAGCGGTGGCACTGATGGAAGTACGGCTTCATCTCGTCGACGGCCTTGGCCAGCGCCTTGTCCCTGGTCGAGCCGCGATTGCCGTCGCGCATCCACTCGGCGTCCCAGCCGAGTTGCGCCGCCTTCTCGCCGAGGTTGCCGCCGACCAGGTCGCCGCCCAGCCGGAGCATCCGCCCGCCGAACCCCGTGGCGGAGTGCTGGAACGAGGAGCTGTAGCCGTTGCCGCAGCGACGGCAGAAGAACTCGAACTGATATCCGTCGTTGGTGCTGCGGTCCTGATAGTTGTCCGTGAAGAAGATCATCCCGGCCACGGAGGTTCCCCTTTCATTTGGCAGCAGCACGTTAGCAGGGCGGCTGGGCCTGAATCAGCAACTTGAGCCGCGACGGGGCCGACGGGGTTGGGATTCGAGGCGCAACAAGTATCGCTCAGGCGGAATCGGCTGCGGTAGACCCGGAATGGGGCGGGGCTTTGACGGTCCTCGGAATCAGCCGCGGTAGATCTGGAACGGGGCGAAGCTCTGGCTGGTCGCCATCAGTTCGATGGTGTTGACGTTCACGTTCGGCGGCTGGCTCGTCGCCCACTCGATCGCGGCGGCGATGTCGTCAGCGGTCAGCGGCTGGGTCCCGGCGTAGACGGCCGCGGCCTTCTCAGTGTCGCCGCCGAACCTGACCTGCGAGAACTCGGTACCGCCCGAGAGCCCTGGTTCGATGCAGGTGACCCTGATCCCGGTGCCGTGCAGGTCGGAGCGCAGGTTGAGGCTGAACTGATGGACGAAGGCCTTCGTCGCGCCGTAGACGTTGCCGCCCGGGTACGGGTAGGTGCCCGCGATCGAGCCGAGGTTGACGATATGCCCGGTGCGCCGCGCGACCATCCGGGGCAGCAGCGCGCGGGTCATGACGACCAGGCCGGTGCAGTTGGTGTCGATCATCTGCACCCACTGGTCCAGGTCGGCCTCCTGCGCCGGCTCGAGCCCGAGGGCCAGCCCGGCGTTATTGACGAGAATGTCGATCTCGGCCCATTCCGGCGGCAGCGAGGCCGTGACGCGTTCGACGCTGGCGCGGTCGCGGACGTCGAGGGTCAGCGGCAGCAGGACGGCGGGACCGAGTTCGTCCGCCAGGGAGCGGAGGCGCTCGGTCCGCCTCGCCGCAGCGATGACGCGGTCGCCGCGGGCGACGAACCTGCGGGCGGTCGCGGCGCCGAAACCGGAACTCGCGCCGGTAATGAATACAGTCCGCACGGGATGACCTTAGCGAACGAGCGCCTGCCCCCGGCCGCACGGCATGACCTTCGGAGCTCTGCCCGCGGTTGAGGGGCACTACTACATCTTGCGTTGCTACGTGCGACGTAGTAGAACGGGACTATGGCATCGAGGCCGGCGAGGGCCAGTGGGTTGCGTAGGGCGAACGACCCGCCGCTGCTTATCCTGGTCAGCTTGGCGGACGGGCCTAAGCACGGGCACGCGCTGGCTAAGGACATTGAGGGCTTCGCCGGGGTGACGCTCGGGCCGGGTGCGTTGTACGGAGCGATCACTCGGCTGGACGAGCGGGGCCTCATTGAGCCCTTGCCTGGCGACGACCGGCGCCGGCCGTACCGGATCACTGCGGCGGGCTCGGCCGCGCTGGCCGGCGCCCTGGCGGACATGCGGCGGATCGCCCACACTGGGCTGACCCGCCTCGGGCTGGGCGGGAGCCTCGCGTGACGCCTGCGGAGGAGTCCGGGAGCCGACCTCGGGACCCCGACCTCGCGCGGCTGCTCCGCTGGTATCCGCGGGCGTGGCGGCAGCGGTACGGCGAGGAGTTCCTGGCCATGGTCGAGGACGGGCTCGACGGCCAGCGCCCGACGTGGCGCCTGACGGTGAGCGTGGCCCGGGCCGGCCTGCGCCAACGGGGCCGTGCGCTGTTTTCCGGCCGGACCCTCGCCCGGGGTGCGCGCGGGATCGACTCCGTGCTCGACGGGTGGTGGCCGAGCGTGGCGACCGCCAACATCCTGGCCTTCCTCCCGGCCACGGTCGGGGCGGCGGCGCCTGGCAGCCGCGCGTGGCAGGTGACAGCGGCGCTGGATGCCCTGGTCGCGGTCATGGCCCTGATCGGGCTGGCCGTCCTGGCGGAGGGCGCGGTCGCCTTCCCGGCGTTCCGGAGGTTCCTGCGGGCGGGCGGGTGGGCAACGATCCGGTGGCGGGTCGCGTGGGCGGCGGGGGTCACCGTGGTGGCGAGCGGAGCGCTGACCGGGCTCGTCCTGTGGTCCCGCTCGCAGACCTTTGCCCAGCAGACCATCTCGGCGGCCTACTTCGGCTGGGTCACAGTCACAACGGTGGCGCTGATCGGCGCGCTGAGGCTTTGGACGTCCGCGGCCGGGGCCACGGCCGGGCAACTGGACCTCTCCCCCAGGGAGCGAACCGCGGAAGCGGTGCTGGGCGTGCTGACCTCGAACTGGACATTCGTCATGGTTTCCGCCAACGGTCTTTTGATCGCCGCCGCTCAGGCCTCGGTTCCGTTGCTGGCCATCCCGGTCGCCGGTCTAGCCGCGGCGGCCGTCCGAGCGCGCATGCAGATGAGGCGGGTCCTGGGCCGGGCTGGGCGCCCGCGCCGCGGGAGCGGGCCGGGACGCCACGTGTACCGCGGGGGATGATAGACGGGCCGGCGGAGGTTATGCGGGAGGGGAACCAAACGCCGTTCGGGATAAAGGGTCTAGGTAGTGGTGCGGGCAGGGCACGATGGAACGGCCATGATGCTCATCGATCTCCTACCTGAGACGCCCGATCCGGACGCCGTCTTCGACGCGTTCGCGGAATGGGCCAAGCGGCGCGGGCTGGCGCTGTACCCGCATCAGGAGGACGCGCTCATCGAGATCGTGTCGGGGGCGAATGTCATCTTGTCGACTCCCACCGGGTCGGGGAAGAGCCTGGTCGCGATGGGGGCCCACTTCGCTGCGCTGGCGGACGGTCGGCGGACGTTTTATACGGCGCCGATTAAGGCCCTGGTGTCGGAGAAGTTCTTCGATTTGTGTGCGGCGTTCGGTCCGGACGAGGTCGGGATGATGACCGGGGACGCCAGCGTCAACGCGGAGGCGCCGATCATCTGCTGCACCGCCGAGGTCCTGGCCAGCATCGCCTTGCGCGACGGCGCGGCGGCCGACGTCGGTCAGGTGGTGATGGACGAGTTCCACTACTACGCCGAGCCCGATCGCGGGTGGGCCTGGCAGGTCCCGCTGATCGAATTGCCCCGCGCGCAGTTCCTGCTCATGTCGGCGACGCTCGGGGACGTTTCGCGGTTCGAAGCGGACTTGACCCGGCGGACCGGGCGGCCGACCGCGGTGATCCACACCGTTGAGCGCCCGGTGCCGCTGACCTTCTCGTTTGTGGTGCAGCCGCTGCACGAGACGCTGGAGGAACTGCTGTCTACGGGCCAGGCGCCCATCTACGTGGTGCACTTCACGCAGGCGGCGGCGCTGGAACAGGCGCAGGCGCTGATGAGCGTCAACGTCTGCAGCCGCGCGGAGAAGGACGCCATCGCGGAGCTGATCGGGAACTTCCGGTTCTCTTCCGGCTTTGGCAAGACCCTGTCCCGGCTGGTGCGGCACGGGATCGGGGTCCATCACGCCGGGATGCTGCCCAGGTACCGGCGTTTGGTGGAAACGCTCACCCAGGCCGGGCTGCTGAAGGTCATCTGCGGGACGGATACGTTGGGCGTGGGGATCAACGTGCCGATCCGGACGGTGCTGCTCACCGCGCTGTCCAAGTACGACGGGAAGCGGACCCGGCTGCTGCAGGCCCGCGAGTTCCATCAGATCGCGGGGCGCGCGGGCCGGGCGGGGTACGACACGGTGGGCCGGGTCGTCGTGCAGGCGCCCGAGCACGTGGTGGAGAACGAGAAGGCCCTGGCTAAGGCCGGGGACGACCCCCGGTTGCGGCGGAAGGTGGTACGGAAGAAGCCGCCGGAGGGGTTCGTCTCGTGGGGGCAGCCGACCTTCGAGCGCCTGGTGGCCGCCGAGCCTGAGCCGCTGACCTCGAGCTTCAAGGTCACGCACGCCATGGTGCTGAACGTGATCGCCCGCCCGGGTGACGCGTTCGCGGCGATGCGCCACCTGCTGACCGACAACGACGAGGACCGCGCGGCCCAGCGTCGGCACATCCACCGGGCCATCGCGATCTACCGGGCGCTGCTCGCCGGGGGTGTGGTAGAGCGGCTTTCCGTGCCGGATGATGCGGAGCGGTTTGTGCGGCTGACGGTGGACCTGCAGTACGACTTCGCCCTGAACCAGCCTCTTTCGCCGTTCGCGCTGGCCGCCATTTCGCTGCTGGACCGGTCGGATCCGTCGTACCCGCTGGACGTGGTGTCGGTCATCGAGTCGACCCTGGATGACCCCCGGCAGGTCCTGTCCGCCCAGCAGTTCCGCGCCCGCGGCGAGGCGGTCGCGCAGATGAAGGCGGATGGGGTCGACTACGAGACGCGGATGGAACTGCTGGACTCGGTCACGTATCCCAAGCCGCTGGCGGACCTGCTCGACGGCGCGTACGACATCTACCGGCGCGGCCATCCCTGGGTCGCGGATTACGAGCTCCGGCCGAAGGGCGTGGCCAGGGACATGTTCGAGCGAGCGCTGACCTTTACCGAATACGTCGGGTTCTATGGCCTGGCTCGGTCTGAGGGGATGGTGCTGCGCTACCTGGCGGACGCCTATAAGGCGCTGCGGCAGACGGTGCCGGACGAGGCGAAGACCGAGGAGCTCACCGACCTGATCGAGTGGCTGGGTGAGAACGTTCGGCAGGTGGACTCCAGTCTGCTCGATGAGTGGGAGCGGCTGCGGGATGGGTCGGGTTCTTCGGTCGCGCTTTCCGGAGGGGACCGGCCGCCTTCGGTGACCGGCAACGCCCGGGCGTTCCGGGTGCTGGTCCGCAACGCCTTGTTCCACCGGGTCAAGCTGGCCGCGCTCGGCCATTACGACGAGCTCGGGTCACTCGACGCGGACAACGGCTGGAACGCCGACGCCTGGGCTTCCGCGCTCGAGGGGTACTTCGAGGTTCATGACGAGATCGGCACCGGTCCTGATGCCCGCGGGCCGGGGATGCTCATCATCGACGAGCAGCCGGGCCAGTGGGCCGTGCGGCAGATCCTTGACGACCCGGCCGGAGATCACGACTGGGGCATCAGCGCCATGGTCGACCTAGCCGCCTCGGACGAGGCAGGCTCTGTCGTCCTGCGCATCACCGAAGTCGGCGAGCTGTGACGGGCTCCGTCTTGCCCTGGTTAGGTCGCTGAGTAGGTGTAGACGTTGCCCGCGTTGTCGGCCGCCACGCAGAAGTTCGCGGACGCGCAGGAGACGGAAACGAGCCAATACGTGTCCTGGACTACGTGGCCCT